>Ga0182740_1001966_pt1 | contig 13096 bp, 11 predicted proteins | sample eDN5th37CKraftBY_FD_128872 | JGI IMG/M metagenome (GOLD analysis project Ga0182740, IMG submission 128872) | Enriched backyard soil microbial communities from Emeryville, California, USA - eDNA 5th pass 37_C Kraft BY (version 2) (version 2) | ecosystem: Environmental > Terrestrial > Soil >...
GACGTTTTTCTATTTCGCCAACGGCGTCACCATGTCGGCGATTTTCGGGCGGGATCTTTCCACGCCGGAAGCTCTTTCCGTCTACAGGGATCATATCGTTGCGCTGACGCTGGCGGGTCTGCGGCCCTGATGCCGTCGCGCGTGCGCCCCGGCGCGGGCTTACCAGCCGCGTTGCAAAGCGCGGGCTGATCGTTACCGACCCTCGATTCAACCAAATAGTTGAAAACGCCCCCGGGGACGGTCTACCCTCCTGATGCAAATGCCGGAGGACGCCCTGATCATGATACCCGCCATCGTTACCGACGAGTTGTCGGATTCGCCCGAAACCGCCTTCGAGCTCGGTCTGGAATGGGGCGTGCGGCATTTCGAGCTGCGCGGCATGCACGATTCCCGCGTGCCGCGCCTGAGCGCGACGCAACGGCGGCGGCTGTTGCGGGCGATCCGTGACTTCGATGTGCGCATCAGCGCCATCTCTCCGGGACTCTTCAAGATTCCCCTGCCTCCGGACTCTGCGCAAAGCTCCAATCTGGCGTGGATGGACCGCGAGTTCCACGACGCATGGGCGGATGCAGAGGCGCTGCTGCGCGACCATGTCGAACGGCTTCTGCCGGAATCGCTTGAGTTTGCAGTGGCCAGCGGCGCGCAGCACCTGATCGCCTTCAGTTTTCACCGCGGCGGCCGGCCGTCGGGACGTGCGCCCGGACGGGTCGCGGATGTGCTCGCCCACGCCGCCGAACTGGCGCAGAGTGCGAATGTATCCCTGATCATCGAGAACGAGGAGAGCCACTGGGCCAATACGGGCGCGCTTTCAGCGGCCCTGATTGCGGCCACCGGCGCACCGATCGGGATCAACTGGGATCCCGCCAACGCGCTGATCGACGGCGACACCCCATGGCCGGACGGTTATGCCGCCTGCCGTCATCTGGTCCGCAATGTCCACTTCAAGGACGCCCGCGTCCATGCCGACAATTCATGGGAGCTGCTGGCCGACGGGGACGTCGACTGGGCCGGTCAGGTGATGGCGCTTGAGGAGGATGGCTATGCAGGTTGTGTCGCCATGGAACCGCATCTGTGGCCATCCGTAGCCTCGGTGAGAAACGCTCTCTCCAGATTTAACGCATTGAAAAACAATTGAAATATTGCGGCGGAAAATTTCCGGCAAAAATTCAACCAAATAGTTGAAATCTTCTTTCGCTGCGGATAGTGTCATCGGCAAGAAAAGAACATGAGGGAGCCGATCTTGCATCAGACAGTCGCCAATGATTCCGGTCTGGCCGCCACCGCGCTGCCCGAGAACTTCGGTTCCGTTGAGGAACTCGAAGAATACATGACCCGGCCAACGCCCGCTCTGGTGCGGGATCTGGCTTCGGTCGACGGTGACATCATCATCCTGGGCGTTGCGGGCAAGATGGGCCCGACGCTGGCGCGCATGGCCAAGCGTGCGGCACCCGAAAAGCGGGTGATCGGCGTTGCCCGCTTCAGCGAGCCCGAGTTGCAGGCGCAGCTTGAATCCTGGGGCGTCGAGACCATCAAGGCAGATCTGCTGGACGAGGCGCAGGTGAACGCGCTTCCCAGGGCGCGCAACGTGATCTTCATGGCCGGCATGAAGTTCGGCGCTTCGGGCAATCAGGCGCTGACCTGGGCGATGAACACCCACTCGCCGGCGCTGGTCGCCAATGCCTATCGCGACTCGCGCATCGTCGCCTTCTCAACCGGCAACATCTATCCGCTGATGGATGTGCTTCAGCAGGGCGCGCTGGAGACGACACCGCCCGAGCCGCGCGGCGAATATGCCATGTCCTGCCTTGGCCGCGAGCGCATGTTCGAGCATTTCTCGCGCGTTCACGGCACGCCCGGCCGGCTGTTCCGCCTGAACTACGCCATCGATCTGCGCTATGGCGTGCTCTACGATCTCGCCAGCCGCATCAAGGCCGGCACCCAGATCGATCTGTCGCTTATGGGGCACGTCAACGTGATCTGGCAGGGCGACGCCAATGCGCAGGCGCTGCGCTGTCTGGCTCATTCCACCGAAATCACCAGCCCGATCAATGTGTCGGGTCCGGAAACCCTGTCGGTGCGCTGGCTGGTTCACGAACTGGCGAAGCGCCTTGACGTCGAGCCGCGCCTGTTCGGTTCCGAGGCGACAACCGCCTGGCTCACCAACACCGCGCAGGCCAACCGGCTGTTCGGCTATCCGTCGGTTCCGCTAACGGCAATGCTCGACTGGACCGCCGACTGGGTTGCCCGCGGCGAAATTGCCTATAACAAGCCCACCAAGTTCGAAGCCCGGAGCGGAGCGTTCTGAACATGACCGGAAAAGCCACTCCTCAGGCCCGGCAGGCTGCGATGGATCTCCTGCGCGAAGGAACCGTCATTCCTGCCCACCCTCTGGCGCTGAATGCCGATCGCCAGCTCGATGAGCGCCGGCAGCGGGCGCTGACGCGCTACTATCTCGATGCGGGCTCCGGCGGTCTGGCGGTGGGTGTGCACACAACCCAGTTCGCCATTCGCGAAGTCGGGCTCTATGAGCGGGTGCTGTCGCTTGCCGCGGAAGAGGCTGCAAGCTGGACCGACCGCACGCTGGTCATGGTTGCCGGGCTTGCCGGTCCGACCGCGCAGGCAGTCAATGAGGCGAAGACGGCCGTATCGCTCGGCTACCATGCCGGCCTGCTCAGCCTCGCCGCCCTCAAGGGCCAGAGCGAGGATGCGCTGATTGCGCATTGCGAGCAGGTTGCCGCCGAAATTCCACTGATCGGCTTCTATCTGCAGCCGGCGGTCGGCGGTCTGCATCTGTCGGCGCATTTCTGGGCGCGCTTTGCCGCCATTCCCAATGTGGTGGCGATCAAGGTTGCTCCCTTCAACCGCTATCGCACCGTCGATGTGGTGCGCGGCATCGTCGATGCCGGGGCCGAGGACAAGGTCACGCTCTACACCGGCAATGACGATCACATCGTGCTCGATCTGGTGACGCCGTTTACCGTGATGCGCGACGGCAAGCTCGTCACGCTGCGTTTCAAAGGCGGCCTGCTCGGCCACTGGTCGGTGTGGACGAAAGGCGCGGTCGACATCTTCGAACGCTGCCGCGCGGAAGCGGCGAAGGGCTCGGTTTCGGCCGACATGCTCGCGCTCGATTCCCGCGTGACCGACTGCAACAGCGCCTTCTTCGATGTCGTCAACGACTTCCATGGCTGCATTGCCGGCTGTCACGAGATCCTGCGCCGGCAGGGCCTGCTGGAGGGAATCTGGTGCCTTGATCCGGAAGAGGGGCTTTCGCCGGGACAGGCGGAAGAGCTGACCCGCGTCAGCCGCCTGCATGCCGACCTTGCGGATGACGACTTCGTCCGCGCCAATCTCTCGCGCTGGCTGGACTGATCCGATGGCGAAGCTGCGCGAGAAACTTCTCGAACTGGTGCCCGCCATCGTTCTCTTTCTGGCGATCATGGCCATCTGGCAGGCGGCCGTGAGCTGGGGCGAGATCAAGCCCTATCTGCTTCCAAGCCCGCGCTCGGTGCTGGATGCCATGCTCGACACCTCGATCGACTGGTGGGGGCATATCTGGGCCACCGGCCTTGCCATCGTGGGCGCGTTCCTGCTGGCGGCGGCCAGCGGCGTTCTGCTGGGCACGATGATTGCCTGGTCGCCGGTGCTCTCGCGGGCGCTGATGCCGTTTCTGGTGTTTCTCAACACGCTTCCCAAGGTGGCCATCGCACCGCTGTTCCTGATCTGGGTCGGCTACGGCATTCTTCCCAACATATTGATGGGCGCGCTGATCGGCTTCTTCCCCGTCGTCATCAACACGGCGGTGGGCCTCTCGCAGATCGATCATGACATGATCGATCTCGGCCGCGTCTTCAGTGCGCCGAAATGGAAGGTGTTCGCCAAGATCCGCATTCCGAACGCCTATCCCTATATCCTGTCCGCGCTGAAGGTCACGGCGACCTCCGCCGTCGTCGGTGCGATCGTCGGCGAATTCGTCGCTTCGCAGACCGGGCTCGGCTACGTCATCGTGACCAGCCAGAGCAGCATGAACACCGCGCTGGCTTTCGCCGCGCTCATCTATATCTCGATCATCGGTCTGCTGCTGTTCGCGGCCGTCGGGCTGATGTCGCGCTATCTGGCGCCATGGGCCGAGGGGACCGACGCCTGAGCCGGAATTACCGTCACCATCCGATAAACGCAAAAATGGGAGCGAACGGGATGAAGACTGCACTGATGATCACAACGGCGATGGTTGCAGCACTTGCTGCGGCACCGGCCATGGCCAACGAGAAATTCACCTTCGCGCTGAACTGGTTCCCGGTTGGCGACCATGCCGCCTACTGGGTGGCCAAGGAGAAGGGCTACTTCGCCGAGAAGGGGCTCGACGTGGTGATCGAGAACTCCAAGGGCTCCGGCGATTCCATCGCCAAGGTTGACACCGGCCGCGCCGACGCCGGACTTGCCGACGCGGCGGTCGTCATCGGCTCACGGGCGCGGGGAACCACGGTGAAGGTTGTCGGCATCATCTTCGACCGCACACCGATGAACTTCTTCTCCAAAGCCTCCGCTCCCATCACCAAGCCCTCCGACCTTCCCGGCAAAACCGTGGGCGCACCTCCCGGCGACAGCCAGCGTCTGGTGTGGCCGGCTTTCGCCAATGCCAACGGCATTGATCCCAATTCCATCAAATGGGTGAACATCGAGCCTTCGGCAAAATATGTGGCGCTTGCGGAAGGGCGCGCCGATGCGGTGTCGGACTACACGACCGGCCTGCCGCTGGCGGAAAAGGCCGTCGGCAAGGGCAATGCCGTGACGCTCAACTGGGCCGACTACAATTTCCAGCTCTACGCCATGTCGATCATGACCAGCGAGGCCACCATCAAGGACCGGCCCGAGGCGCTTCGTGGTTTTCTGGAAGCGTCCTACAAGGGCTGGCAGGACGTCATGAACGATCCTGAAGGCGCGATGGAGATCTACAAGAAGGCCGTGCCTGAGATCGATGTGGTGGCGCTGCGCGAAAACATGGATCTCGGCTTCGAACTGATGAAGACGCAGACCTTCAAGGAAAACGGCATCGGCGCCATCGACAAGGACAAGATGTGCGGATCGGTCGACCTCGTGAACACCTATATGGGCCTGCCCACCAAGGTGGATTGCGCGGACGCCTATGACGACACGTTCCTGACCAAGATTGAGCTTCCGTTCGACGTTCAATAACCTCTGAAGACAGGCTAGACAGAGTGGACACTATTTCCATCCAGCTCGACGGGGTCTCGATGACCTACGGCACCGCATCGGGGCCGGTCGAGGCGTTGCGTGACATCAATCTGGCGGTTCGGCAGGGCGAGTTCATCTCGCTCGTCGGCCCGTCCGGTTGCGGAAAATCCACCCTGCTGCGTGTGGTGGCCGGGCTGCGCGAGCGCAGCGCCGGCACCATCATGGTGGATGGCCAGAAGGTGACGAAGCCGATCCCCAATGTGGGCATGGTGTTTCAGGCGGCCGTGCTGCTGAAATGGCGCACCATCCTCGACAACGTGCTGTTGCCGGCGGAACTGGCAGGCCTCAACCCGCGCAACTACCGCGAGCGGGCCATGCAGCTTCTGGAACTCACCGGGCTGAAGGAATTCGCCAACAAGCTGCCGCGCGAGCTTTCCGGTGGCATGCAGCAGCGCGCCGCGATCTGCCGTGGGCTGCTTCTGGACCCCCAGCTCTTGCTTATGGATGAGCCCTTCGGCGCTCTCGATGCGATGACGCGTGACGAGATGAACCTGGAGCTGCTGCGCATCTGGGGCGAGGCTTCCGACACCCGCAAGACCGTTCTGTTCGTCACCCACTCCATTCCCGAAGCCGTGTTCCTTTCGGATCGGGTGGTGATCATGTCGCCGCGTCCGGGACGCATCGACACGGTGCTCGATATCGATCTGCCGCGACCGCGCACCGTCGAAAGCCGCATCACGCCGGAATTCGGCGCGCTGTCGCTGAAGATCTACGACATGCTTACCGGCCGGCAGAGCGGCGATGACCCGCGCTTCGTGCCGGCATGACGGTACGGCTTCGGGTCGTTGACGTCTGCTGCTACGAGCGGCCTTACCGGCTGCGCATCCCGTTTCGCTTCGGCATAAAGACCGCGACGGGTGGACGGCAGGCGGTTGTCTCGGTCCGCATCCGTCTGGAGAACGGGCAGGAAGCCACCGGCTGGGCAGCAGAGGCGCTGAGCGCAAAATGGTTCGACAAGACCCCTTCGCTCACCGATGAGCAGAACCATCACCAGCTGCGCCGCTCCATCGAACTGGCCGCCGAGGCCCGCCTCGGCTCCGGCCTGCAAACGGCATACGGGCTTTTCGAGACCAGCTATTTCGACCTGAATGATGCATGTGCCGCGCAGGCGCTCAATCCGCTGATCGCGAGCTTCGGCATGGCGATGCTCGACCGCGCCATTCTCGATGCCCTGTGCCGGGCGAAGGGCACGAGTTTTGCGCAGGCCATGTCCGCCAATCTGGCGGGCATGCATACGGGGCCGCTGGTGCCGGAGCTGGATGGTTTCGATCTCGATGCTTTCCTTGGTTCCCGTCATCCCGCATCCGGCATCGACATCCGCCACACCGTGGGGCTGGTCGATCCGCTGGTTCCCGGCGATCAGGAAAGCCGCGTCAATGACGGTTTGCCGGAGACGCTGTCGGAAGTCATCGCGACCTATGGCTGCCGCTACTATAAGATCAAGATCGGCGGCGATGCGGACGCGGATCTGGACCGGCTCGGCCGGATCGCTGCGCTGCTGGACCAAAGCGGCATCGATTACCGCGTGACCCTCGACGGCAACGAACAGTTCGCCGATGGCGAGGCCATTGCAGCATTCTTCGCTCGGGTGGAAGCCGATCCGGCGCTGCGCCGGTTCAGCAAGTCTCTCCTGTGCCTCGAACAGCCGGTGCGGCGTGACCGCGCGCTGGCAGAGCCGGTGGACCGTCTTGCCGCCCGCATTCCGGTGATCATCGACGAATCGGACGGCGGGCTGGATGCGTTCCCAACAGCCCGCGCGCTCGGCTATACAGGCGTGTCGTCGAAGACCTGCAAGGGCTTCTACAAGTCGATACTGAACGCCGCCCGGGCGCAGGCCTGGAACGGCGACGGCGCGTCGCGCTATTTCCTCTCTGCTGAAGACCTGACCTGCGAACCCGGCATTTCCCTGCAGCAGGATCTCGCACTGGTCAACTGGCTGGGGCTCACCCATGTCGAGAAGAATGCCCATCATTTCATAGATGGCTTCGGCAATCGCCCCCACGGTGAAGCGCAGGCTTTTCTGGCCGCGCATGGCGACCTTTATCATCTCCAGAACGGTGTTGTCCGGCTGAGGCTCGAAGGTGGCAGGGTCGGGATCGGCTCGCTCGCAGCTTCCGGATTCGGAACGGCATTGTCGCCTGATATTACCGGTCTGGAGCCCATGCCTCCCGCAGACTGGAGTTAGCCTGCTCCCCGCGCAGAAGCGTCCTGCTGCTCTCGGGGCCTGATGCCCTCTCCCGGACGTGCGCATGAGCGCCGTGGCTTTGCGGTGGCGATTGGGGCGGCTGCTGTACCCAACAAGGGCTGGTACATTTGCCTCAGGGGCAGTGATCCTTGCCAACATCAAACTATTTCTGAACAACGGCACCTGTCGGGGTCGTCAGCCACGGCTGAGAGGCGGTAGGGGCCAGCCCCGGCCGGAACCCTGCCTGATGAAATGAATAATGAAAGGGAAAATATGAACGGCGCCGACATGCTTTGCGATGTGCTTCTGGTGAACGACATTGACGTTTGCTTCGCCAATCCGGGAACCTCCGAAATGCATTTCGTTGCCGCGCTTGATCGCAAGCCGCAGATGCGCTGCGTGCTGGGTCTGGCCGAGGGCGTTGTGACAGGCGCCGCTGACGGTTACGCGCGCATGGCCGACAAGCCTGCCGCCACCCTGCTGCATACGGGGCCGGGGCTCGCCAACGGTCTTGCCAATCTGCACAATGCCCGCCGCGCCCGCACACCCATGGTCAATGTGGTGGGCGATCATGCCATCTATCATCTGAAGCATGATGCGCCGCTGACAAGTGACATCGAAGGCCTTGCCCGGCCCATGTCGCACTGGGTTGGCCGTATCGAAAGCGCCGCCGGAGTGCGTACGCGCACGGAAGAGGCTTATCGCGAGGCGCAGATGCGCCGGGGCGTCTCGACGCTCATCCTGCCGGCGGACGCGGCGTGGGGCGAGGTACAGCCCCAAACGCTCGGCCCCGTAACCCTGCCACAACCGCCCGCCATTTCCGCTGACCTGCTTTCCGCTGCCGGAGCGGCGTTGCGCAGCGGCAGGCGCGCGGTCATCATTCTGGCCGGCCGGGCGCTGCGCGCCGGTGCCCTCGAAACCGCGGGGCGCATCGCGGCTGCCACCGGTGCGGCGCTGTTTTCGCAGACCTCCGACCGCACCGCGCGGGGTGCCGGCAGGGTTGCTGCCCGTCCGGTACCTTACAATGTTGATCAGGCGGTGCAGGCATTGCGCGAGTTCGAAGTGGCGATCTGTCTCGGCGGGCATGCGCCGGTCGGGTTCTTCGCCTATCCCGGCAAGCCCGGCGCTATGCTGCCGCCCGACTGCGAGGTCATCCAGCTTGCAGAGCATGAGCACGATCTGGCCGGCGCGCTTGAGGCGCTTGCCGCCGAAATCGGCGTGCGCGGCGATGCTCCGTTCGTGGCCGGTCGTTTCAACCAGCGCGAGATCGCTGCTCCGAATGGCGTGCTCGATGCGGACAGCATTTCCGTGGCGGTGGCGCGCGCTCTGCCTGAAGACGCAATCCTGATCGATGAGGCGATCACCTCGGGCGGGCGTCTGACGGCGCTGTCGCCGGGGCTGGTTCCGCATGACCATGTGCCGCTGACGGGCGGCGCGATCGGCGAAGGCATTCCGCTGGCGGTTGGTGCCGCCATTGCCTGTCCGCAGCGCAAGGTGGTGGCCATGCAGGCCGACGGCAGCGGCATGTACACCGTGCAGGGCCTGTGGACGCAGGCGCGCGAAAATCTCGATGTGGTGACAGTCATTCTGTCAAACCGTGCCTATGCCATTTTGCAGGGCGAAATGCGCAATGTCGGCGTCAACAATTTTGGGCGCAACGCACGGCGCATGCTCGATCTGGATTCGCCCGACCTCGACTGGTGCCTGATCGCGCGCGGCATGGGTGTGGAAGCTGCCCGTGCCGACACGATCGAACAGTTCATCGATCTGTTCGGGACGGCGCTGACGAGAAAAGGGCCGTTCCTGATCGAGGCGCGGATCTGAAGCCTTGCCTGAAGGCTGATCGTAAATCGCAAAGGGGGTGCCGAGGCATCCCCTTTCAGCAGGCGCGCATGTCGCGGTAGACCAGCTGCAAAGCCTTGAAGGCTGCGTAGCGCTCTGCGTGCAGATCGGCGATGGCGCCTGTCGCGGACTGATGGACGCTGCCGGAAGCCGAAAGCTGCGCCATCGCTTCGCCCATCGTGGCGAAGGCGCCGCCGGCGACCGCACCCAGAATGGCGGAGCCCAGCAATACCGGCTCTTCGGTGCGCGGCGCTACCACCGGCTTGCCGCCGGCTTCCGCCAGCAGGGTGCGCACGAAATCGCTCTGCCCCGCGCCGCCGCTGATCACCACCTGTTCGACAGAAGCACCGGCTTCGGCCTGAACCTCGATGATCTGGCGCAGCCCGTAACCGATGCTGCAGATGCCGGCGACATAGAGCGCGACGAGGCTGTCGAGATCGTCTTCCATGCCAAGACCGGCGATCACGGCCCGCGCCTCGGGGTCGGCGAAGGGGGCGCGGTTGCCGAGGAATTCGGGCAGGACATGCAGCCCTTTCACCAGCCGCACGGCCTCCGTGGCGGAGCCGGCACGCTCAAGGGCGAGGTTGGCAAGCAGCGCGGGAAGGGAGACGCCTTTCGCATCGGCGCGGGCTTTCGCTGCGCCATGGGCGGGATGCATGGCGATAAGCCGGTCGATGGCCGCACCCGCCGCGCTCTGGCCGCCTTCGTTCAGCCACATGCCCGGCACCATGGCTGAATAATAGGGACCCCAGACGCCGGGAACGAACACCGGCTCGCTGGTCGAGGTCATGGTGCAGGAGGACGTGCCGAAGACATAGGCAAGGTTGCGCTGCGGCTCGCCGCCGATGCCGACCGTGCCGATGCCTCCCGCATGCGCGTCGATCATCCCGGCGGCCACAGCCGTGCCTGCGACGAGACCCATGGCCGCTGCAGCCTCTTCAGTCAGGCCGCTGCCGAGCGCGGTGCCCGGCTCGACGATGCGCGTGCCGATGCGCGAAAAACCTTCATCGGCAAGCGCATCGAGACCGATCTTGCGGAAGTAGCTTTCATCCCAGCGCTGTTCATGGGCGAGATAGGTCCATTTGCAGGTGACGGTGCAGATGGAACGGGCGAGATCGCCGCTGGCGCGCCATGTCAGATAGTCGGCGAGGTCGAAGAATTGCGATGCGGCGTCGAAGATCCGCGGCCGGTTTTCCTTCAGCCACAAAAGCTTGGGTGTTTCCATTTCCGGCGAGATGCGCTCACCGACATAGCGCAGCACCGGATGGCCGAGCCGGTTGATGCGCTCCGCCTGTTCCGTGGCGCGGTGGTCCATCCACACGATGATGTCGCGGCTGGCATCTTCGCAGGGGCCTACCGCAAGCGGTGTTCCGCCTTCGCCCAGCACCACCAGTGAACAGGTGGCGTCGAAGCCGATTCCGGCCACGGCGGCCGGATCGATACGGGCTGCCGCGACAGCCTCCTTCACGCTGGCGCAGACGGCATCCCAGATTTCAGCGCTCGACTGCTCGACCATCGATCCCGCTTCGCGAAACAGGGTGATGTCGCGTTTTGCGGTGGCCAGCATCCGGCCTTCGAGGTCGAACAGGCCGGCGCGGGCACTGCCTGTGCCGACATCGACACCGATCACATAGCGGTTGGCTCGGGCCGTATCGCGCGGCGCGGAAGCGCCGGTCGTCGTGCTCATGGGGACACTCTCAAGACTCAAAAAGTGGACGAAGGGGCGGGCCTCCCCTCCTAAAGATCGACGCTGTTTGGCAGAATGACCAGGTCGCGAATGGTGACGTTGCGTGGGCGAGACAGCATGAACAGCACGGCTTCGGCCACCTCCTTCGGCTGCATCAGGCTGCCATTGGCAAGCGCCTCCTCCATCTTGGCTTTCGGCCAGTCGTCGAGCAGGGCCGTCACCACCGGGCCAGGCAATACCGCGCCAACGCGCACACCATGCTGCGCCACCTGACGGCGGGTGGCATGCACGAAAGCCTGCACGGCGAATTTCGAGGCGGTGTAGATCGGCTCCCACACCACCGGCACCACGCCGGCGATGGAGCTGGTGAACAGGATGTCGCCGCTCTTCTGCGCGATCATGTGTGGCAGCACCGCATGGACCGAGCGGAAAGCGGCGTTGATGTTGAGGTTGAGCATCCGGTCCCAGGCGTCGGGATCGCCTTCGGCCACCGGCCCGCCGATATAGGCGCCGGCATTGGCGTGGAAAATGTCGAGACGCCCGGCAGCGTCGAGAATACGCGGCAGCATGCCCGATACGTCTGACGGCGAAAGCAGATCGACCACCAGCGGTCTGGCACGTTCGCCCAACTCGGCGCACAGCGTTTCGAGACGGTCCGCGGCTCGGTCGATCAGCACCACCGTGGCCCCTTCGGCCAGCAAGGTGCGGGCGCATTCCAGCCCTATGCCCGATGCCGCGCCGGTGATGGCCGCGACCTTGCCCTTCATGATTTCCGCCATGATGTTTCCTTCCTGTGGATCAGGCTCTGCCGTGGCTGACGCGGGAGCGGCGGGCGAGCGAATCGACGATGACGGCGATGGCCAGAACCGCGCCGGTGATCATGTAGCGCAGCGAAGAGCTGAGATTGAGCAGTGTCAGGCCGTTGGAAATGGCTTGAATGACGATGATGCCGAGCAGGGCGGAATAGGCGCTGCCGCGTCCGCCGAACAGGCTGGTTCCGCCGATCACGGCAGCCGCGATGGCATTGAGATTGACGTCGCCGGTGCCGGCCTGCTGGCTGGAGGAGGCAAGGCGGGAGGCGGCTAGAATGCCGCCAAGGGCTGCCAGCGTCGAGCACAGCATGAAGGCCGACATGTAGATGCGGCGCACATTGATGCCGGAACGCCGTGCGGCTTCGCGATTGCCGCCGACGGCGAACATGGAGCGGCCCCAGCGGGTGCGGGTCAGCGCATAGTCCAGCAGCACCACCAGCGCCACGAACAGGCCGAACATCCACGGCACGCCGCGCCCCAGATTGAGATAGTAGACGGCGAACTGGATCACCACGGTGAACAGACCGGCCTTGAAGGCAAGCGCGCCGAGCGGTTGCGAGGACAGGCCGACGGCATGGCGGCGGGCGCGGTTGCGCAGGCCCAGCACCACCATCACCACACCGGGAAGCAGCGCCAGCAGATGGGATGTCCAGGCCGGCATCACCATGACCTGACCGAAACGCACCAGCGGCGAGGCATAGGGCAGGTTGATGGAGCCGGTCGGACCCAGAATGTAAAGCTGCAGGCCAAGCAGGGCCAGAAGTCCGGCCAGCGTGGCGACGAAGCTCGGCATGCCAAGCCTGTTGTAGAGCATGGCGTAGAGCGCGCCCATCGCGGCTCCGGCAGCAAGTGCGACGGCAATACCGCCGGCAATCGGCCAGCCGGCATTGACCCACAAGACGCCGATGATGGCCGAGGCCAGACCGCTCATCGAGCCGACCGACAGGTCGATTTCGCCCAGCAGCAGCACGCACACGATGCCGAGCGAAATAACGCCGATGGTGGCGCTGTCGAACAGCAGATTCACCAGATTGTTGGGTGCGAGGAAAACCGGATTGAGGATGCTGAACACGGTGGAGATGACGATCAGCCCGACGGCAACCGGCAACATGCCGAGATCGCCGGTGCGGACGCGCGCGAAGAAGCTGCGCACCATGCCGCCAATGCTCTCATCGTGGCGCACGCGCTCGTCGGAACGGTCGAGTGCCGCTTCTGCGGTGGCGTGCTCTTCGGATGAGGGTTTGGTGGAAACTGGCGTGGTCATGCACTTGCCCCGCTGATGCCGTCGGTTTTATTGCCGGCGTCCAGACGGGC
>Ga0182740_1001968_pt1 | contig 13090 bp, 16 predicted proteins | sample eDN5th37CKraftBY_FD_128872 | JGI IMG/M metagenome (GOLD analysis project Ga0182740, IMG submission 128872) | Enriched backyard soil microbial communities from Emeryville, California, USA - eDNA 5th pass 37_C Kraft BY (version 2) (version 2) | ecosystem: Environmental > Terrestrial > Soil >...
ATTCCAGTCCGATGCGGAAATCCCCGTGGTTCATTCCAAGCCTATTTCCTGAGGTGACGCGGATCGTCCGGCCGATAAAGCTTGCCGTCCTTCTCCCCCTTCCGGGGGTCGCCGAATTGCTTTGCAGCGGGTGGCTCTTCGCCTCGATCGATCGTAATCCTGACGGCGGCCCGTTCGCGACCGTGCTCCGCCTTTTTGAAGCGCTTATCGCTAGCGGCTGAGGTGACGCCCACGATCGGCGTTTTCCGGCGGCTGCGGCTCATTTCGGCATCCGCACCGCGTTCACCCCGCAAGGCCTATGGTTGACTGGACCAGGAACTCCGTGACTTTAAGCTGTTAGAACACCCCGCGTCTCATAAACGCTGCGCGCTTCGCCCTCGGTCCAAACGGCAGGAACGAAGCCCTCGCCATCCTGAATGAAGCCGACTTTAGAGACGGTGAAGTCCCCGTTCCGAAAATCTGTGAAACGGATCGCTTGGCCAATTTGCGGCAGCGTCGGGAATTCGTGGTCCGTGCCATCGCAATCGGAACCGTCGGCCGGATCATGCTCTCGCGGAACGAAAACGCGAACCATCATTGGAATTTCTCCTTCAGAATCATACGGATAGCCTCCGGTCGAGTCATCGGCTCCGGCTGTTTGGAAATCCATGCATCCAGCGCAGCGAGTTGATCGGGCTGAAGTCGAACCAGCACGGGCGTGCCCACCCCAGTCGGAGCCGGCCCTCGCCGCTTCTTTGATTTCAGGGTTTCTTGACCGCTCACGGTAACCTTGATATCAGACAAGCGAGCCGAGGGGAAGTTTGCACCTTCCCGCCCGGCTCTAACCGCAACCGTCTGGTTTGGAGACGATCATGGCTGTTCACGCCCCTATCACGCCCGCAACTACCGCGCCTACCCTCATGGAACAGGCGGTCAGCCTTCAGGTAGCCGCCGATCATATCACCACGCTCACGAATGCGATTGAGATGGCGATCGAGGCCCATCGCAAGGGCGTGGAAAAATACGGATCGCCAGTCTGCCGGCTCGCCACAGGCGAAATAGATCTTGCCGATCGACTGCTCTCTCTCGTCGGCGATATGGCTTCCCGCGTGCTCGATATCGGCGGCGCGATCGAGGTAAGCGAAATGCAGCGCAAAAAGGAGGCGGCGTGATGCCGCTTCCCAGCGTCCTGCGAGGCGCGGCGGCGATCGGCAAGCGGCTGGAGATCAGCGCTGCCGCTGCCGAGCGACTGCACCGACAGGGGCTTATTCCGACGTTTCGCGCTGGCGGCACCCCTTACGCTACAGAGGGCGCACTGGATGACTGGCGGGCCCTGCGGCGGGCAGGAAAGCTGCCAAAAGGATGACGCCGACAATAAACCGCGACCTATGTCACATTTATCTTGCGCGGGGCAGGCGGCCTCTGTATCAGGACGTATGTCACGATTTTGGAGCGGGCAATGTGGGATAGTGCGACCTTCGGGATGGATTTCAAGCCGGCCCAAGTGGAGGCAATAACCGGGTACTCGGCCTCGCTTCAGCGGAAATGGGCCGAACGCCATTTCGATTTTCGCGGGTCACAGAGCGTCGTCGGTGGCGAAGGGAAGCACCGTTGGTATAGCTGGGTGGGTGTCCAGATGCTCACGCTCTTTGGGGACGTTTTGACCGATCTGGGTAGCGCCACCGAGGCGAGGGCGGCGCTCATGGTGGACCCGGTGCCTGGCCTCACCCGCCATTCGCGGGACCTTTTCGAGCAAGATTGGAGGGATCGGCCGAGGGGCGGGGATATTGTGCTCGTGCGCGATTTTGGAGCCATAAACCCGCTGTTTCTGACTTCCAGCACGAGCAATCTCAGCTTGCCGAGCCGTGGATATGTTTACAATCTCTCCGCGCTCCAGCGTCGCCTCGCCGAACGCGCCGAGAGCGCGATTGGCATCCGCATCTAATGTCGCTTCGCGTTGCGACTCGCTGGGAGCGTATTCAACGCGCGAAGGGAGCGGCAGATTATGCGTGCTATCGTTCGGAGCGCGAATTTCTTGCGGCCGTGCAGCGCGGGGATATGCCACCGCCGTTCGATCATTGCGGCGCACCCGCTTGGGATATTCTGGACATCGACATTTCGCTCGACGCCTTGAAGGCCGGCGCGCAGCGTGCGCGCAAATGGCAGGAAAGGGCTCCTGATCGTGTCTAGATCCATTTGGCCGGGCGTGCGGCGCAAGACCGCGAAGGGCAAGCGCTATTGGTACTGGGCCAAGGTCGAACCGGGCGCCCCGTGGTTGCCGCTTCCTGATCCTTACCTCGATGCGGACGCCTTCATGCGGAAGCTCGCGCACTATCAGCGCGTATCCGTCCGAATCGCAGAGACCAAGCGGGAGGGCACGTTCGGCGCCCTAGTGACGGTCTATCGTCAATCCGTCCACTATAAGGACAAGCTGAGCTCCAATACGCGGCGCACCTACGATCGCTATCTTGACCGGCTGCTCGTCGCCTATGCCGACGCCCCCCTGATCGAGATGACGCCTGAGGATATTCAGGTGCGGGTGATGGATGCCAACGCCGACACCCCGGCGGCGGCCGATGCGATGCTTTCGATCTTGCGGACGCTCTACAAATTCGCGCTCAAGCGCAAGCGGGGGCTGTCCGATTGGACAGAGGGCATCGAAGCCTACAACGATCATAAGGACCGCGAGCCATGGCCAGCAAACGTGCTGGACGCGGCGCTGTCATCGGACGACGCCAATTTCCGTCTGGCTGTCCACCTCGCCCTCTACACGGGCCAGCGGCCGGGTGACGTGTGCGCGATGACCTGGAGCGCAGTGCAGGGCAACACGATCAGCGTCCGCCAGCAAAAGACCAAGACCATGTTGGAGATCGAGATGCACCCGGCGCTCGCGGCCGAACTAGCGCGCGCGGTGCGCTCGGACCGTCACATCTTCATTCTCAGCAACCTTCGCGGGGATCGATTGACGGGCGAAGTGTTCTGGAAATGGTGCCGCCGACATAGTGCCAAGTTCAGGCTTCGTCTTGGGCCGCACGGCCTCCGGAAGAACGCGACCAATGAGCTGTTCGATGCGGGGTGTTCGGTAGCCCAGGTGGCAGCTGTGACGGGGCATAAATCCCTTCGAATGCTGGAGCACTACGGCAAGGGTCGATCGCAAAAGAACCTCGCCAAGGGCGCCGTGCTCGCTTGGCGTGCGGGGGTGAAGACAGAACAAGAACGGGAAAACAATCGGAAGCAGGGAAAACCGCGCTCCTAACTCCCTAAAAACGTGAGGTGAATTGTCGAGATGGATATCCGGCCACTATCTCGACGAATTCGCCGAAGCGCACGGCAAGGAACTGATCGTTCGCGAGGCGCTCGGGGCCGGAATGCCCTCCGCCGGCGTCGGCTGCGCGGTTGCGCGCGACGCGCTTGAACGGCTGGCCGCCGTGCGCGGCGGGTTGCCGTTCGATGCAGCCAGCCTCACCGAGGATTACGAACTGGGGTTGCGTCTGGGCGAAATGGGATCGCGCGGCGTCTTCGTCCGGCTGCCGGCGACGCCCGATGGCCCACTGGTCGCGGTGCGCGCCTATTTCCCGGCGACGTTCGCGGCCTCGGTCCGCCAGAAAACACGATGGACCGCAGGGATCGCGCTCTCGGGTTGGGACCGGCTCGGATGGCGCGGCGGATTGGTCGAGGGCTGGATGCGGCTGCGTGATCGGCGCGCGATCCTCGCGCATCTGGTGATCGCCGCCGCTTACGGCGCATTCCTGCTCGGCGCGGCGTCGGTGCTGCTCCATTATCTCGCCGGGCGCGCCGCTACCCTGCCGCCGCTGCCGGCGCCGTTACTCGTGGTGACGACCGCGATGTTGCTGTGGCGGCTGGCGATGCGCGCCACGATGGTCACGCGCCTCCACGGCTGGCGCGAGGGGGTTCGCGCCGTCCCTCGCGCGCTGATCAGCAACGTGATCGGCATGGCCTCGGCATGGCGGGCGGTCTGGCGTTATATCGGTGTCGGGCGCGGCGCCCATGGCTGGGACAAGACGCGCCATCATTTCCCCGTGCATCCGCCGGCGCCATGACAGGGGGCGCCGCGCCGTTGAGGTTCGTGATCGGCGTCGTGGGGCTGTGGATCGGCGCCCGCGTGTTCCTGCTGGCGCGCTGGCCGGCGCCGGCGCCCGTCACCCTCGCCCGGCGGGCCATCACGCCCACCCCGGCGCAAACGCGACGCCCCGCGTCCCCGGCTCCCTTTACGGTCGCGCCAGTACTGCCACCAGCCGCATGGCAGCCCGCACCGCCCGCCGCATGGTCCCAACCCGCACTGGCACGGCCAGCGCTCCCCGCGGCGGGCAGCCGCGAGCCGCCGATCCTCCTCCCGGTATCGCCGGCCTACGATTCACCGCCTCGCGTGGCGCCCCCGGCGCCACTGATCGTCACCCCGCATCCGCCTTCCTCGGCGCGATGGACAGGCGATGCGTATCTGTTCCTCTGGGGTGGCGGTGGCGGCCCTTCGCTCGCCGCCGGCGGGCAGCTTGGCGCGAGCCAGGCAGCGGCCCGGATCAGCTACGCGCTCGATCGTTCGCTGTCGCTGTCGGGGCGGCTCTATGCCCCGCTCGACCACCCCGAAGCAAGCGAGGGCGCGCTCGGCGTCGACTGGCGGCCGGCGCCGGACGTGCCGCTGCGACTCTCGGTCGAGCGGCGCTTCGCCGCCGGAAAGGATGGCCGGGCGGCATGGAGCGCCTATTTGGCGGGCGGCTTCTTCCAGGGCGGCCTTCCGGGCCGGTTCGAGGCGGACGGGTACGCGCAGGCCGGGATTGTCGGCGCGCGGCGGCGTGATGGGTTCGGCGACGCCGCGATCCGGATCACGCGGCCGATCACGCTCGACCACCAACATGTGATCCGGATCGGCGGAGCCGGCTGGGCGGCCGCCCAGCCCGGCGCGGCGCGGATCGATCTCGGCCCACGGGCGGCGATCAGCCTGCCGCTCGGCCCGACTACCGTCGTCGCCGCGTTCGATTATCGTGTCCGGATCGCCGGCCATGCGCGTCCGGGATCGGGCGCGACCCTCACCCTCTCCACCGGATTCTGAGCAGGACGCGCGCCTCTTTCCCCGCCCCAGCTTTTTACGCTACCCAAGCGGGGGTTTATGGACATCTACCTTCCCATCGCCGGGCTGTCGGTCAATGCGCTCGTTATCGGCGGTCTCGGCATGCTGGTCGGGGTCCTGTCCGGCATGTTCGGCGTCGGCGGCGGCTTCCTTACGACGCCGCTACTGATCTTCTACGGCATCTCGCCCGCGGTCGCGGTCGGGTCGTCGGCGGCGCAGGTCGCGGGCACCAGCGTTTCGGGCGCGATCGCGCATTCGCGCCATGGCGGTGTCGATTACCAGATGGGCGGAATCATGGCACTCGGCGGTGCGTTCGGGTCGTTGATCGGCGGCGTGATTTTTCGCCTGCTCCAGAAGAGCGGCCAGATCGATACCGTCGTCGCGATGCTCTACGTCTTCTTTCTCGGCGGGATCGGCATATTGATGCTGCGTGAGGCGGCAGGGGCGCTGTTGCGCGGCCGATCGGGTGCCCCGGCGCCCGCCGTCGCACCGCGCCGCCATCACCCGCTGATTGCCGCGCTGCCCCTGCGCTGGCGGTTCTATCGCTCGGGCCTCTACATCTCGCCGCTGGCGCCGCTGGCGATCGGGGTAGGCATCGGCATTCTGACCGTGCTGTTGGGGGTGGGCGGCGGCTTCGTCGTCGTCCCGGCGATGATCTACCTGCTCGGCATGTCGACCCGCGTCGTGATCGGCACCTCGCTTTTCCAGACCTTGTTCACCGCCGCCGCCGCAACGATGATCCACTCGGTCTCGACCAAGGCGGTCGACATCGTGCTTGCCGTCCTGCTTCTCGTCGGCAGCGTGGTCGGCGCGCAGATCGGCGCCCGCTTCGCCCGGCAGCTCAAGCCCGAATGGCTGCGACTCGCGCTGGCGCTGATCGTCCTCGCGGTCGGGATTCGGATGGCGCTCAGCCTCGGCTGGCGGCCGGGTGAGATTTATACGGCGCAGCCGTTATGACGCGCGCCGGCGCCCTGATGCTGCTGGCGCCCGTCCTGCTTGGCGCCACCAAGCCGGTACTCGTGCCCGACGTCTCGCAGCGCGAGATCGAAATCGCGTACAGCTTCACCGGCGCCGAACTCCTGCTGTTCGGCGCGATCCTCTATCCCGGCGGGCGCGCGCCCGAGCAGCCCGCCGATATCGCCGTGGTCGTAAAAGGGCCGAGTGAGGCCGTGATTCTGCGCGAAAAGCAGAAGATCGCCGGCATCTGGATCAACGCCGACAGCACGCGCTTCCGCTCGGCGCCCGCTTATTATGCGGTCGCGTCTTCGCGCCCGCTGAACCAGCTCGTCGACGATCGCACCGGCGCGATCTACGAACTCGGGTTGCGCAACATCGCATTGTCGCCGGCAAGCAGCGCGCTGCCCGATGTTCAGAAGCGGTTCGAAGCCGGGCTGGTCGACCTGAAACGGCGCGACAGCCTGTATATCGAGGCGCCCAACGGGGTGGAGATCAGCGAAGGCGTGCTCTACCGGGCGCGGATAACGATCCCGGCGCGCGCGCCGCCCGGGCGCTACACTGCGGAAACATTCCTCATTCAGGACGGCCGGGTGGTCGCGGCGGCGGTGCGCGACATCACCGTGGACACCTCCGGTTTCGAGCGTTTCGTCGCCGGCGTCGCGCGCGATCATTCCCCGGCCTATGGGCTGGCCGCCGTGATGATCTCGATCGGGCTCGGCTGGGGCGCGGGAGCGGCCTTCCGGCGCTTCTAGAGTCGATCCGCTTCAGATTGAATCGGATCGACTCTGGTTTTCTGTTTGTTTGCCGTGATTTCCGAGTCGGCAGATGATGCCATCTGCCTCGAAATCACTGTAGGCTGCTTCCACGGACGGACCGGGTTCGTCTATCGGCCGTGAGGGGTTGCGGTTCAGTCGATCAGCGTCAACACGCCGACACCGGGGTCGACGAACCCGTCGTAGATCATCCGGGCGGCGACATAGAGGATCACGGCGAGGCCGATCCAGGCGATCCAGCGGTACCGCTCGATATATTTGGCGATCGCATTGGCGGCGAGCCCCATCAGCGCGACCGACAGGATCAGGCCGACGATCAGCACGCCCGGGTGCTCGCGCGCCGCACCCGCAACCGCGAGCACATTGTCGAGGCTCATGCTGACGTCGGCCAGCGCGACCGCCCAGGCCGCGCTGGCGAAGCTCTTGGCGGGTACGATGCCGGCCTTAACGTCATCGCCCGGGTCGTCAGGCGTGTCCGCGCCCTGATTTCCGCGCAACTCGCGGTACATTTTCCACGACACCCAGAACAGCAGCAGGCCCCCCGCCAGAACCAGGCCCACGATCTGCATCAACTCGGTCACTACCAGCGCGAAGGCAATGCGCAGCACCAGCGCGGCGACGATCCCGACGAAGATGACGCGATGGCGCTCGTGGACCGGAAGCCCCGCCGCCAGCGCGCCGACGACGATCGCGTTGTCGCCCGCCAGCATGATGTCGATCATCAGCACCTGGACGAACGCACTCAGCGTCGCCGGTGAACCGAGATTCGAGAAATCGGAAACGATATGGTGCCACAGATCCAGCATGCGCCGACCAGCCGCCTACTGGTTCATGGAATCGAAAAAATCTTCGTTGGTTTTCGAATCCTTCATCTTGTCGAGCAGGAACTCCATCGCATCGATGGTGCCCATCTGCATGAGAATGCGGCGCAGCACCCACATCTTGGAGAGCTTGCCCTTGTCGACCAGCAACTCCTCCTTGCGGGTGCCGGACTTGCCGACGTCCATCGCCGGGAAGATCCGCTTGTCGGCGACCTTGCGATCGAGAACGATCTCGGAGTTGCCGGTGCCCTTGAACTCCTCGAAAATCACTTCGTCCATCCGGCTGCCGGTGTCGATCAGCGCGGTCGCGATGATCGACAGCGAGCCGCCTTCCTCGATATTCCGGGCCGCGCCGAAGAAGCGCTTCGGCCGCTGGAGCGCATTGGCATCGACACCGCCGGTCAGCACCTTACCCGATGAGGGCACGACCGTGTTGTAAGCACGGCCGAGCCGGGTGATGCTGTCGAGCAGGATCACGACGTCCTTCTTGTGCTCGACCAGCCGCTTGGCCTTTTCGATCACCATCTCGGCGACCTGGACATGGCGCTGGGCCGGTTCGTCGAAGGTCGAGGAGATGACCTCGCCCTTCACGGAGCGCTGCATGTCGGTCACTTCCTCGGGCCGCTCGTCGATCAGCAGCACGATCAGGAACACCTCGGGATGGTTGTCGGTGATCGCCTTGGCGATATTCTGGAGCAGCACGGTCTTGCCGACGCGCGGCGGGGCGACGATCAGCGAACGCTGGCCCTTGCCTTGCGGCGCGATGATGTCGATCACCCGCGCGGACTTGTCCTTCACAGTCGGATCGAGCGTATCGAGGTTGAGCTTCGATTCCGGGTAAAGCGGCGTCAGATTGTCGAAATTGACGCGGTGACGTACCGCGTCGGGATTGTCGAAATTGACCGAAACCAGCCGGGTCAGCGCGAAATACCGCTCGCCATCGCGCGGCCCCCGGATTTCACCTTCGACGGTGTCACCGGTCCGAAGGCCGAACTTCCGCACCTGATTTGGCGAGATGTAGATATCGTCCGGGCCGGCGAGATAATTGGCCTCGGGGCTGCGCAGAAATCCGAAACCGTCGGGCAGAACCTCGATCGTGCCGAGGCCCATGATCTGATCGCCATTGTCCGCCTGCACCTTGAGGATCGCGAACATCAGATCCTGCTTGCGCAGCGTCGACGCCCCCTCGACGCCAAGCTCCTCGGCCATGGCGACCAGCTCAGCCGGGCTCTTTCGCTTCAAATCCTTGAGATGCATCGAACATTCCTGAGGTGTGCAGATCGTAAACGCGCAGGGGGCAACAGGCGCTTCAATGTCAGGCGGAAAAGTGGGTCTTGCTCGGACGGCAACCCTGCTTTTGCCCCGCGACTAGGCGGCGCTTTTCGACAAGTCAAGCGCTGGATCGCGCCGCGCCGGCGTGGCTAGAACGGCTTCACGATCACCAATATGACAATCACCGCCGTGGCGATGCCGGGCACCTCGTTCATTATCCGGAGCGAACGGTCGCTGGCCGCGCGGGTGCCCTTCGCCATCTTCTTGCCGTAGCCGACCGCCCAGCCGTGATAGGCCGAGAGCAGGATGACGGCGGCAAGTTTGGCGTGAAACCATGGCTGCGAAAAAGCGCCGATGTTGAAGGCGAGCATCAGCCCGAACACCCAGACGAGGATCATTGCCGGGCTGATGATGATCCGCCGCAGCCGCCTTTCGCGCTCGATCCAGAGGGCATCTTCCGCCGTGCCGGGGGCGACCACGCGATGGTAGATGTAGAAGCGCGGCAACATGAACAACCCCGCGATCCAGAAGATCACGAAGATGACATGGGCCGATTTGACCCACGGATATGCCGCGCCCAGCCAGCCTGTCATGGCTTTCCTCCCCTGAGCCGCGCCAGCAGACGCTCGACATGCGCGATCGGCGTGTCCTGCTGGATACCGTGACCGAGATTGAAAATATGCGGCCGCTCCGGGAAGGCGCGGCGGATCGTGTCCACGGCGCGATCGAGTGTGCCGCCGCCGGCAATCAGGGCGAGCGGATCGAGGTTGCCCTGCACCGGCATCGCCATCGGCAGGCTCGCATCCGCCCAGCGCGGATCGACGGTCTCGTCGAGCCCGATTGCGTTGACCCCGGATTCCCGCGCATAAGCCGGCAGCTTGCCGCCGGCGCCCTTGGGAAAGCCGATGATCGGAACGCCGCCGCAGCGGGCGCGCAGCTCGCGGACGATTCGCTCGGTGGGCGCGATTACCCAGCGCTCGAATTGGGAGGGCGGCAGGCTGCCAGCCCAGCTGTCGAACAGCTGGACGGCGTGAACGCCAGCCGCGATCTGGCCCGCAAGATAGTCGACCGTAAGATCGGTCACGGCGTCGATAATCGCCGCGAACGCCGCCGGATCGCGATAGGCCATGCGCCGGGTCTCGGCCTGTTCGCGGCTGCCCTGACCCGCCACCATATAGGTGGCCACCGTCCACGGCGATCCGGCGAAACCGAGGAATGTCGTTGCCGCCGGCAGCCGGGCGGCAACCTTGCGGACCGTCTCATAGATCGGCGCGAGCCGCTCGGGGACTCGTGCCAGCCCATCGAGGCGATGATCGACCAGCGCTGGCGACAGGCGCGGGCCTTCACCGGCCTCGAACCGGAGATCCTGGCCGAGCGCGTGGGGGATGACGAGAATGTCGGAGAACAGGATCGCGCCATCGAAACCGAAGCGCTCGATCGGCTGAAGCGTGATCTCGGCGGCGGCGTCGCTGTCGTTGACCAGCGCGAGAAAGCCGCCCTTGCTCGCCCGCAGGCTGCGATATTCGGGAAGATAGCGGCCGGCCTGGCGCATCAGCCACACTGGCAGCGGATCGCGACGCTCGCCGCCGAGGACCGCCAGCAACGGACGGTCGGGTGTTTCGGTGCCGCGCGCGGCGTCCGTCTGGGCGAGGGGATGGACCCCGGACGAGGACTCCATATTCTTCCTTAGAAAGAATCTTACAGGATTGTAGTAGTTAGTAGTGAGGCGGAGAACGGGGTTTATTCGGCTCGCGCCGGATTGCCAACAGCTTGACTCTCCGCCAGCCGTATCGCCAGCGTGAGTCACGACGATCCTCCCCGCTATCCACAGGCTGTGGGCGAATGGGGGAGGCTGTGGATGAACTGGGAAGGCGAGTCTGTATCATGGGGATGAATCGGCCGCTTGAAAGGAACCGCGCGATTCCGCTAGCGCGATCCCCACTGTTTCCACAGGTTGATACCGTGAAGGATCCGGCATGACCCCGTCCCGCGCGCGATGATCCGGCTTCATCTCCATCTCCTGTCGGATTCGACCGGCGAAACCCTCGAAAGCATCGCCAAGGCCGGGCTCGCCCAGTTCGAGGGGGTCGAGACCATCAAGCATTTCTGGCCGATGGTGCGGTCCGAAGGCCATCTCGATCGCGTGATGCTCGAAATCACCCAGCGGCCCGGGCTGATCCTTTATACGCTGGTCAATTCAGATGTGCGGCGCCGGCTTGAGATGCGCAGCCATGCCCTCGGCCTGCCGGCGGTAGCGGCGCTCGATCCGGTGATCGAAGCGCTGTCGCGGATGCTGGGGCAGCAGGCACTGGCCCGGCCGGGCCGCCAGCATGCGCTCGACGCGGCCTATTTCGCGCGGGTCGAAGCGATTCAGTTCACCATCGCCCACGATGACGGCATCGCCTCGGACGATTGGGAAGAGGCCGATTGCGTGCTCGCCGGCGTCTCGCGTTCCTCGAAGACGCCGACCGCGATCTATCTCGCCAATCGCGGCTACAAGGTCGCCAATATTCCGCTGGTGGTCGAATCGCCGCCGCCGGCGTCGCTCTATACGCTGCGCAATCCGCTGGTGGTTGGACTGACCACGAGCCCGGACCGGCTCGTCCAGATTCGCCGCAACCGGCTGCTTTCGCTCAACCAGGCGCCCGAGACCGCTTATGTCGATCAGGAGGCGGTGGCGGCTGAGCTGGCCTTTGCGAGGCGGATCTTTTCGGACAATGGCTGGCCGGTGATCGACGTCACCCGCCGTTCGATCGAGGAGACGGCGGCCGCGATCATCAACCTGCTCGGCGAGCGCGCCGACAAGGCGGCCGACAGGGCGGAGGCAACGTCATGAATCTGGTCCTCGCATCGGCTTCGGCCAGTCGGCGGGCGATGCTGACGGCGGCCGGCATCGCCCATGAAGTAGTCGCGCCCGGCGTCGACGAGACCGCCGTGAAGCTGGCGCTGGCGGCCGAGGGGCACGGCGCGCGGCAACTGGCCGATGCGCTCGCCGAACTGAAGGCGCTGAAGATATCGCGGCGGTTTCCGACGGCGCTTGTCCTCGGCTGCGATTCGATCGTGACCTGCGCCGATGGCTCTCGGCTCGACAAGGCGGAAAGCCGCGAGGAGGCGCGCGAGCAGCTGCGGGCGTTGCGCGGCACGACCCATCGCCTGACCAGCGCGGCGGTGCTGTGCCAGCAGGGCGCGCCGGTATGGCGGCATATCGACGTCGCCAAGCTGACGATGCGCGATGTTTCGGATGCTTTCCTCGACACCTATCTCGACCGCGAATGGCCCGCGATCGCCGGCTGCGTCGGCTGTTACCGGATCGAGGGTCTCGGCATACAACTGTTCAGCCGGCTCGAAGGCAGCCACTTCACGATTCTCGGCCTGCCGCTGCTGCCGCTGCTTGAGCAACTGCGGCTCAATGGCACGATCGCGGCATGACGGCGTTGCCGGCGGCGGCGGGCGTGTTCGGGTGGCCGGTCGCGCATTCCAAGTCTCCGATCATTCACCGTTTCTGGCTGGAGAAACTCGGCCTCGACGGGGAATATAGCCGGTTTCCGGTGCATCCCGATCGGCTCGGCGCGGCGATCCGCGCCTTGCCCGCGCTCGGCCTGCGCGGCGTCAACCTGACGGTGCCGCACAAGGAGGCCGTTCTCCCGTTCCTCGACTCGCGCGACGATGACACCACCGCGATCGGGGCGGTGAACACCGTGGTCGTCGAGGACGGGAAACTGGTCGGCTATAACAGCGACGCCGCCGGCTTCATGGAAGCGGTCCGGCGCCAGATGGCGACGCGCGGTTTACGGCCGGGGACGGCGTTGCTTTATGGTGCCGGCGGCGCGGCGCGGGCCATCGCCCACGGGCTGACGCGGGCCGGCTTCTCGCTACGGATTGTCAATCGCGCCCCGGCGCGCGCGCGCGCGCTCGTTCGCGCGGTCGGCGGTGGCGGTGACGGGCCGGACGCCGATTATGACCTGGCGTATCATCTTCGGCCGCATCTTCCCGGCGGGGCGCTCGATCTGGTGGTCAACACGACGACGCTCGGCATGACCGGCATGCCGCCGCTCGCGATCTCGCTCGCGGAGGTCGGCGCCGATACGCTGGTCTATGACATCGTATATGCGCCGCTCGAAACCCCGCTATTGGCGCAGGCGCGCCGTCACGGCCTCGCGACCGTAGACGGTCTGGCGATGCTGATCGGGCAGGCCGCGGTC
>Ga0182740_1001969_pt1 | contig 13084 bp, 8 predicted proteins | sample eDN5th37CKraftBY_FD_128872 | JGI IMG/M metagenome (GOLD analysis project Ga0182740, IMG submission 128872) | Enriched backyard soil microbial communities from Emeryville, California, USA - eDNA 5th pass 37_C Kraft BY (version 2) (version 2) | ecosystem: Environmental > Terrestrial > Soil >...
ATCCCTTCCGGTTGACCTGTCCCGAGGGCAGCCAGCCGCGCTCATCTTACGTGAGGAGAAGCCGACAGATGGCAACGAATCAACAATTCACGGAAAAGGCCCGTGAGGCGGTCCTCGCCGGGCAACAGATCACCGAAGAGAAGAAGCTGGCGCAGTACGAGCCAGAGGCATTGCTGTACGGTCTCGTGGAGCAGGCCGACGGGGTCGTGCCGCAGATCCTGCAGCGACTGGGCGTCAGTCCCGCCGAGCTTGCGCCCGAAATCGCGCAGCTCCTCGATCGCGCGCCGAAGCTCCAGTACAGCGCCGATGCGGTCGTCAGCTCCGGCCTGCGCCGGGCGCTGCAGACGGCCGAAGCCGAGGCCCGCCAGTTCGGCGACGAGTACATCAGCGCGGAGCACCTCTTCCTGGGCATCCTCTCGGTCGAGCGGTCGCCGGCGGAGGCGCTGTTACGCCGGTACAACGTCTCGAAGGACCGCGTCCTCGGGGCGCTCAGCGAGATTCGCGGCAACCAGCGCGTGACCGACCCGAATCCCGAGGGCAAGTACCAGGCGCTCGAGAAGTACGGTCGTGACCTCACCACCTACGCCGAGCAGGGCAAGCTCGATCCGGTGATCGGGCGCGACGAGGAGATCCGCCGCGTCATCCAAGTCCTGTCCCGCCGGACCAAGAACAATCCGGTCCTCATCGGCGAGCCGGGCGTCGGCAAGACCGCGATCGCAGAGGGCCTTGCCCAGCGCATCGTGCGTGGCGATGTCCCGGAGGGGCTGCGCGACAAGCGGATCGTGGCGCTGGACCTCGGCGCCCTGATCGCGGGCGCGAAGTTCCGGGGTGAGTTCGAGGAGCGCCTGAAGGCGGTCCTCAAGGAAGTGGAATCGTCCGACGGGCGGATCATCCTCTTCATCGACGAGCTCCACACGGTCGTCGGCGCTGGCGCTGCCGAGGGGTCAATGGACGCCTCGAACATGCTGAAGCCCATGCTCGCCCGCGGTGAGCTTCATGCCATCGGCGCGACCACCCTCGACGAGTATCGCAAATACATCGAGAAGGACGCCGCGCTGGAGCGCCGCTTCCAGCCGGTGATGGTCGGCGAACCGTCCGTGGAGGACACGATCTCGATCCTGCGCGGCCTGCGCGAGCGGTACGAGGTGCATCATCACGTCAAGATCCAGGACTCGGCCCTCGTCGCGGCGGCCACCCTCTCCGATCGCTACATCGCCGATCGCTTCCTGCCCGACAAGGCGATCGACCTCGTGGACGAGGCGGCCTCGAAGCTCCGCATGGAGATCACATCTATGCCGGTCGAGCTCGATGAGGCCGAACGCCGCATCATGCAGCTGGAGATTGAGCGCGAGGCGCTGAACAAGGAGAAGGACGACGCCTCCCAGCAGCGGCTGAAGGCGCTGGAGCAGGAGCTCGCGAGCCTCAAGGAGGAGCGCGATGCCCTCCGCTCGAAGTGGGACCAGGAGCGCCAGGCGATCCAGGCCATCTCCGAACTCCGTGAAGAGCTGGACCGGACCCGCGTCGAGATGGAGCAGGCGCAGCGAGCCTACGACTACAACCGGGCGGCCGAGCTCCAGTATGGCAAGCTGAAGGACCTGGACCAGAAGATCCGCGAGGAAGAGCAGAAGCTCGCTCGCCTCCAGTCCAGTGGCAAGATGCTGAAGGAGGAGGTCGATTCCGAGGACATCGCCGAGGTCGTCAGCCGGTGGACGGGCATTCCCGTCAGCCGCCTGATGGAAGGCGAGATCCAGAAGCTGCTGCGGATGGAGGATCACCTGCACCAGCGCGTGATCGGCCAGGACGAGGCGATCGAATCGGTCGCGAACGCCGTCCGCCGGGCGCGGTCCGGCCTGAACGACCCGAACCGTCCGCTGGGGAGCTTCATCTTCCTCGGCCCGACGGGTGTCGGCAAGACGGAACTCGCACGGGCGCTCGCGGACTTCCTGTTCGACAGCGACCAGGCGATGATCCGGATCGACATGTCGGAATACATGGAGAAGCACTCCGTGAGCCGGCTGGTGGGAGCGCCTCCGGGCTACGTGGGCTACGACGAGGGCGGCCAGCTCTCGGAGGCCGTGCGGCGACGCCCCTACAGCGTGGTGCTCTTCGACGAGATCGAGAAGGCGCATCCGGATGTCTTCAACATCCTGCTCCAGATCCTCGACGACGGGCGGCTGACGGACGGCCAGGGCCGGACGGTGGACTTCAAGAACACGGTCATCATCATGACCAGCAACCTCGGGTCCAGCGCCATCCTGACCGCCGGCTCGGACGAGCCGCACATGCGCCAGCAGGTGATGGATGCCCTCCGCGCCCACTTCCGGCCGGAATTCCTGAACCGGATCGACGAGGTGATCATCTTCCACCAGCTGACACGGGACGAGATCCAGCAGATCGTCGACATCCAGCTGGCGACGATCAACCGGCGCCTGGCCGAGCGGCGGATGGCCGTCCAGCTCACCACGGCGGCACGCGACCTGATCGCGACCCTGGGCTACGATCCGGTCTTCGGGGCGAGGCCGCTGAAGCGGGTGATGCAGAAGCAACTGCTCGATCCGCTGGCGCTCAAGCTGCTCTCCGGCGACCTCCACGAGGGCGAGACGATCGTCATCGACGCGGGAGAGAACGGCGAGCTTGCCTTCCACGGCACGATGAGCCACGCGCCCGTCGCGGCCTGACCCAGGAAGCTCCATACGAGATCCTCAACGCGGAACCGGGTGCCGAACGATCGGCACCCGGCTCCGCGTTTGCCGTGCCGTTTGCCGAGCGGTTCTGGCCCGTATACTGGACGCAGCAGGACCCGGTCGATGGCGACCGGGCGGAACCCACCGGGAGGACGTCATGGATTTCATCTGGGGTATCGTGCAAGCTGGCGTGATGGCCCTCTTCATCGTTCTGGCAATCGCGGCGCTGGCAGGACTGTTCATGATCGTCTTCGGCATCGCTGCCGGAATCGGCCGCCGGTCGGGCAATCCCTGATCGCTGCGGAACCAAACGTGCAACCGTAGCGTAGGGATTCTGGAGTCGTTGTCCCGTTCCCGCGTCCAGGCCATCGCCACTCCGATCGCCTGGACATCCGTCGCTCTCCCTGGAGGACCCATGCTGCAATCTCCACCGACCACTTCGACGCCTCGATCGTCCGGCAGGATTCTCTCGATCATCCTCGCGCTGGCAATGGCGTTTGCCGCCCTCGTGCCCACCCTCGGCGGACTCGGGAGCGGAAAGGCGCTCGCGCAAGGAACCGTCGAGGACAAGACGGCGACGGTTGCCCCGGCCACGGCGCTCATTTACGCCTCGGTCAACCTCGACACGAAGTCGGACCAGTTCACCCTCGCCGGGGAGCTCATCAAGCGGGCCGGGCTTGAAAAGGAAGTCGACAGCGCAACCTCGTCGGTATCCGGCGACGAGCAGGCCACGATCGACGCCGTCACCGGCGGATACGCGGCGTTCGTTCTGACCAAGCTGCCGGACCAACTGTCGGATTCGCTCGACAACCTGACCACCGAGGTCACGTCGGCTGCCTCCGATCCGTCGGCGCTGGCCGAAGGCGATGTCCCTTCCGGGTTCGCCGTGGTCCTGCAGCCCTCCGATCCCGAAACCACCGAGAAATCGCTCCTCGACGAGCTCACCGGTGACTCGAGCGCCAAGGCGACCACCGAGACATACGAAGGCGTGGAGATCACCTCCGTCGCGGCCACGAGCGCGGATGACACCGGCACGGCGGTCGCCCGCGTCGGCGACTTCATCGTGATCGCGACGCTGCCGGAAGACATCCACCCGATCATCGACACCCAGACCGGCAAGATCGACAGCCTCTCCACAGTCGAGAGCTTCAACACCCTGAAGGGCGAGCTGAATCCCGCGTGGCTGGCGTTCGGGTTCATCAATGGCCCGCGCCTCCTCGACGGGATCGAGACAGCCGCCGGCGACAATGCCACCGAGATCCCTGCCCAGACCAAGGCGCAGCTCCAGGCCGAGACCGGCTTCGTCTTCTGGGCGGACCAGCCAGGTTTCCGGCTGGATACCCTCTCGCTCGCCGCTGGCGGTGCCGCGACACCTGTCGCGACCCCAGCCGTTACAGGCGACCTCGCGGAGAAGGTCCCCGCGGATTCGCTCGTCTTCACCAACGGGATGAACATCAACCAGTACGGTGTACTGGATGCGATCGGCCTGATCTTCGCGCAGGCGCTCGTCGGCACGGGTGACAGCTCGACCCCGGTCGCGACGCCGGCCTCGATCCAGGATCAGCAGGCGGCGATCTACGCGCAGGCAGCTTCGGTCCTGGGGTTCAACCTGAAGACCGATTTCATCGACCAACTCGACGGTGAGTACGGGTTCGCCCTGTCCGCCTCCGACCTGACCTCGGACCACCCGAAGATCGATGCCCTGTTCGTGACCGACACGGTCAATGCGCAGAAGGTCACCGACACCGCGTCCAAGATCTCCTTCATCCTTGCGGCGGCGGCCGGCAGCGACATGATCTCCTCCCGCGAGGTGAACGGCTCCACAATCACCACCATCGACGCTGGCGATGCGAGCATGCCGCTCAAGATCGAATACGGCGTGGTGGACGGACAGTTGCTGATTGGCGTCAACGACGGCATCGACAATTATGTCAATGGTCCGACCCAGTCCCTCGCCTCGTCCGAGCTGTACAAGGACACCCTCGCGCAGCTCCCGGGTAATCCGACCGGGATCACGTTCGTCAACATGGAGGCGATCACGCCGCTGATCGCGGAGGCGGAGTCCGCCTACTCAGGCAGTGGATCGTCCAAGGACGCGAGCGCGGACTGCGCCAAGTTCTCCAGCCAGGAGGAAGCGCAGGCCGCCTACGACGAGGATTCGTTCACGAACTTCGATCTCGACCAGGACTTCGATGGCAAGGCCTGCGAGGACTTCTTCGCTGCCGCGACGCCAGACGCGTCGGCGGAGGCTTCCCCCGTAGCCGCGCCGTTGAGCGGCCTCCTCTCCGTCGGTTCCGTGACCTACGAGAAGGATGGCAACCAGGCCACCAGCACGATCATCCTGATCGCCGGCAACTAGGCCGAAGCGTCTCCGCCAAACCCGCGGAGCGATGCAGAAACGGGGGAGCCATTGCGATGGCTTCCCCGTTTCGCGTGCCGGTGCGGTAAGCTGCATGCAGAGGATTCCGCGTGTAGATACGGGTGTGATGCCCGACGAGGCGTACCAATGGTCGATATCGAACTCCTGCGCTCCATTCTCCAGGCTCCCGGTATTCCCGCGCGTGAGGATGCCATCCGCGATCTGGTCGCCGGACACCTGAAGCCGGTCGTGGACGAGCTGAGCGTGGACCCGCTCGGCAACCTGATCGGGCTGAAGCGCGGAACGGGCAACGGCCCCCGCGTGATGGTCGCCGCGCATGTCGATGAGATCGGCTTTTTCGTGAAGTACATCGACGATCGCGGCTTCCTGCGGGTGCAGCCGGTGGGCGGGTTCGATCCCCGCATGCTGGTGGCCCAGCGGGCGGTGGTGCATACGCGGACCGGCGACGAATTGCTCGCCCTCGTGCAGCCCGCCGCGAAGCCGATCCACCTCCAACAACCCGGCGAGTCGAAGGACCTCAAGATCGAGGACATCTTCCTCGATCTCGGCCTGCCCGCCGATGAAGTGAAGGCGGCGGTCGAGGTCGGCGACTGGGTGACGATGCAGAGCTCCACCGAAGTTCTCGGCAAGACCGTGACGAGCAAGACGCTGGATGACCGCCTCTGCGTCTACATCATGCTCGAGGCGATGAAGCGCCTGGGCGAGCACACAGCGGACATCTATGCCGTGGCCACAACACAGGAGGAGGTGGGCCTGCGTGGCGCCCGTGGCGCGGCCCACGCCGTCGACCCGGAGATCGGCCTGGCGCTGGACGTGACGATCGCGGGCGACATCCCCGGCACCCCGCCGGAATCCGCCGTGACGACCCTGCATGGCGGGACCGCGATCAAGGTCTTCGACAGCTCGCACATCAGCAATCCGAAGCTGGTCACGCACCTGCGCGACCTCGCCGACGAGAAGGGCATCGCGTACCAGGTGGAGATCCTGCCGCGCGGCGGCACCGACGCCGGGGCGATGCAGCAGGTGACGAACGGGGCGGCGGTGGCGACGCTCTCCGTGCCCACGCGGTACGTCCACTCCGTCAACGAAACCGCCAGCCTGGCCGACATCGAAGCGACCATCGACCTGCTGGTGGCGTTCCTGGAAGCCGCCGGAAGCCGCAGCTACGCCTACGAACTACCGGCGGACGCGTAACCCGCGCGGGCGTTCGGTCGTTCAAGCATCGGACAGCTTGCACAGTCCCACCGCCACGATGCCGGATGCCACGAAGGAGTACCGAGGATGCCGTCGAACCGCATAGCCCGCCCGGATTCGCCGCTCGGATCGTTACACCGTCCCGGCCCGTCCTTCACCCGTCGGGCCTTTACGGCATCAGCGCTCGGCGCGGCGGCGCTGACGGCTTCCGGACCCATCTCGATCCTCGCCGCGCCATCGCCCACCATTTCCGGCCGGACCCTCGCGCAGGACGATGTCCAGACCGACGTGGCCATCACCATCCCCCTCCTCCCCTATGGCCAGGCCGTCACCATCGACCCGCATCGCACGGTCAACTGGGGGCCCTTCTGGACCCTGTTGCCCCATGTCTGGGCCGGACTTCTGCGGTTCGACCGGAACGGTGGGGTGGAGACCGACCTCGCAACCTCCGTGGAGAGTAACGAGGACCTGACCGTCTGGACGGCGACACTGCGGGAGGGTATCGCCTTCGCCTCCGGCACACCCGTCACCGCCGCCGACTTCGTCGCGTCGTGGAAGCGGGCACTCGATCCGGCCGCCCTCTCGCCGATGAACGCGTACATGGCCAACGTGAAGGGCTTTGCCGACTACACGGCTGGCAAGAGCACCGAGATCGGCCTCGAAGCCCTGGACGACACGACGCTCCAGATCACCCTGGAGCAGGGGACCGCCGAGTTCCCCCATCACCTGGCGACGTTCGTCTGGGCGGTGGTCGATCCCGCCGTCCTCGGCGATGCGTCGGTCACCGATCCCTTCGTTTCGGCGTCCGGTGCGGGTGGATGGCAGTTCACGGAGTTCGTGGCTGGCGATCACCTCACCATGATCCCGAATCCGCACTCCTGGGAGCAGCAGTCGCCGTCGATCTCGTCCGTCACGTGGGCGATCGTGGACGGCGCGGATGCGGAATCGACCGCGCTCGATCGCTACGGGAGCGGCGAGTTCGCCTCCGCCGACGTGCCCCTCGCGCTGGCCGACGCCGTGACCGGCGACGATGCGATCAAGGATCATCTCGCCAGCGTGGACCAACCCGGTTCGACCCTTGCCATCGGCATGGACTTCCTGCAGGAACCGTTCAACGATCCCCGCATCCGGCAGGCCGTCGCTGCGTCCATCGACCGCCAGGCGTGGGCCTCCACGATCTGGAAAGACTCGTTCAAGCCGGCGGACGGGTTTACCTCGCCAGCCGCGGCGGCAGTGGATGGCTACACGCCACCCTCCGGCATCCCCTTCGACCCAGCCAAGGCGAAGTCGTTGCTGTCCGACGCCGGGTTCGACCCTGCGACGACCGCGACCCAGATCGTCTATCACCAGCCGGCGACCGATTCGGCGGAGGACCAGCAGCGCGTCGCGGACCTGCTGAAGATGATCCAGGACAACTCAGGCATCGCGATCACGCAGGACACTTCCCTGACCGTCGACCAGATCGCATCGCTCCAGCAGGACAACGGGGGCCGCCAGTTCGACCTCGTCTGGTGGTGGCCCGATGTGAGCTCGCCGACCTTCCTTGCCACGGTGGGATCACCATCCTCGAGCTTCATGGAGGGCTGGTTCAACTGGGGACCGGACCTCGCCAAGGTGGGCGACCTTGATCCGGGCGCGAACGCGAAGCAGTTTGCCGACCTCGTGACCGGCGCCATGAAGAACGGGCAGAAGGACGCCCGCAACGAAGCCCTGCAGCAGGCCGAGACGCTCCTGCTCAACGATGCCGTCTACATCCCGCTCGGGTACTGGGTGCAGCGCTACGTCCAGCAACCGTGGCTGCAGGGCACCCAGCAGGGAGCATGGACAGGCCGCATCCCCCTCCGCTTCGATAGCAGCGTGGTGGTGCGCGGCAAGCCGGAATAGCGCATCCCGCCCGATCAGCCCGACGCAAAGCCGCCACCCCGTTGTCCCGGAGTGGCGGCTTCTGGCGTCCTTCGGATCGTCAGGCGAGGGCGGCGGAACCCTGCCGGCCTGCGAAGACCCGGTAGTCGATCGAGGCGAAGGGATTGTCCTTCTCGACCAGGGCGTCCAGCCGATCCCGCATCCCCTGGTCGAACGCGTCCTGCTCGGCCATCGAGGCGGCTTCCTGGAACCGCTCCACATGCTGGTGGAAGCGTTCGATTGCATACTCCTTGGCCTGACCCGTCGTCACGAGGAACGGCCAGTCACTACTTTCGAGCAACAGGAGTTCACGCGCGGCGTGATCCAGGGCGGCCCTGCGATCGCCGGTCGCATCGGGATAGGCGGCAACGAGCGATTCCATCGTCACCTCGCATTCGTGGATGATCGGCCACATCCATTCGGTGTCCCGGTTCATCCAGGTGAAGTGGTTGCCGCCGGAACCCCAGCTCGATTCCGGCAGGTTCATCACCACGCCCGATGCATGCTCGTCGACGAAGGTCGAAGCCGTGGTGAGATCGACCACTTCCGACGCGGCGAGACCGCGCAGGACCAGCTTCAGCCAGTCGACCCCCTCGAACCACCAGTGGCCGAAGAGTTCCGTGTCGTAGTTGGATGCAATGATGCCGTATTCGCCGGTCTGGGCGTGGTAGTCGCGAAGCAACTCCTCGACCAGCCCGATGTAGTGCTGGGCATGCTCCTTCACCCGATCCTGTGCCCAATCCGGGTGATAGGCGGGCTTGTCACCGAGTTCGACCTTCGGGCCGCCGATCCGCCAGTACTGCATGCCGGACTCGGCATCCTTGCGGTGGAACTCGCGGTAGTCCTTGTCGCCCGGATAGCCGAAGTCACCGGACCAGACCTGCTGCCCGGTGCGGTTGTTCCGCCCGAGGACGGCGACCTTGCCCGGCGCATCGCCGACCCAATAAGCGCGGAAGGTCGTACCCGGTTCCTTCTGCTCATCCGTGGTCGGCGTCACGACGTAGCGGCGGGAGACCTGGCCATACGCGCCGATCGCCTCGCCGGCAGCCTTGCCCACCGGCTGACCGCCCTCGACCGTATGCGTCTCGCTGAAGAAGACGCGGATATCCTGCGCCGCCAGATAGGACTCGATGCCTGGCCGGGTCACGGTCCGGCCATCCGGCAGTTCCTGGACGTAGGCCGGGCGATAGGCGCATTCCGGGAGCCAGATCGCCTTCGGTCGGCGCCCGAACATCCGCTGGTAGGAATCGACACCCGTCTGGAGCTGGCCGTAGATGGACGAGTCGCGGGAAAGCAGGGGCAGGTAGCCATGCGTCGCAGCGCTGGTGGAAATTTCGACCAGGCCTCGATCCTGGAGCGCCTTCAGTGCGCCGATCAGGTCCGAACCGTACCGATCGCGAAAGCTCGCTAGCTTCTGGCTGTACCAGTCCCGATAGAAGACGGCGAGATCGCGCATCTCCTCGTCACCGGCGGCCTCGAACCGATCGATATCCTGGCCCGCCCAGGTCACCCGCTCTTCCGCGTAGACACGAAAGTGCTCCTGGATGAGGGGATCGGCGAGCTGCTCGGCGAGAATCGGCGTCACACTCACCGTGATCCGGTAGTCGACACCTTCGTCCGCGAGGTCGTAAAGCGCATCCCAAAGGGGGACGTAGGTCTCGGCGATCGCCTCGTGAACCCACTCCTCGCCGTGTGGCCAGAAGCCAGCCTGGCGCGCGTAGGGCAAATGGCTATGCAGTACAAACGTGAACGCTCCGGATTTCGTCATGCAGGTCCTCCTGGGTGGCAGTGCCGCCATCGGCATACGACAGATGAGCATGGACCCTGCCACGTGCCCGGCGCACCGTCTCCGGGACAGGAGGCACCCCACGAGATGAGCGCATCATGCGAAGGGATCGACCGCCTTCACGGGGCTATCGACGCGAGTGTAATCCCACGGATTCGGGTCGCGGGGAGGGCGGCCACCGTGTTCGAGTCGGCCATACGTCTCGACGAGATTGCGCAATCCGGTCGCCAGCCCCCAGTCGAGTTGATGCTCCTGCACCCGCCACGACCAGTTGCCAAGCACCTGCCCCGGAACATTCATCCGGGCCGCATCGTCCAGCCGCAGGATGTCCTGCATGGACAGGATCGCGGTATCGGCGGGTGACTGGAGCGCGAGCCGGATCATGTCCCAGGCAATATCGTCGCCGGAGCGCCCCAGGTAGTTGCGGACGTGCTCGCGCTCGTGCTCCGGCAGGGACCAGAACCACCCCACCGTCGTCTGGTTGTCGTGGGTCGCGGTGTAGACCACCGACTCCGGACGGTAGTTGTGCGGCAGGTAGTCGTTGCGAGGGTCCCCGTCGAACGCGAACTGGAGCACTTTCATGCCGGGCAGTCCGAGCGTCTCACGGAGGGCGATCACATCGGGTGTGATGACCCCCAGGTCTTCCACGATGATCGGGACCTCGCCGATCTCGCGCCGGATCGCCGCGAAGACCTCGCCACCCGGCGCAAGTTCCCAATGTCCGGATCGCGCGTCTTCCGCCCCCGCCGGAACGAGCCAGGCCGCCGCGAATCCCCGGAAATGATCGATCCGCACGATGTCGACCTGCTGCAACAGGGCCTCGACACGACGACGCCACCAGAGATAGCCGTCCTCCGCCATCGCTCGCCAGTCGAAGGCAGGGTTGCCCCAGACCTGGCCAGTCGCCGAGAACGGATCGGGGGGAACGCCGGCCACTTCGAGGGCCTCGCCCGTGGGTTCGACCTTGAACTGGGACCGATTCTGCCAGACATCGGCGCTGTCGCCGGAAACGAAGATGGGGATGTCCCCGATGATGCGAATCCCGCGCTTGTTTGCGTACTGTTTCAGGACATCCCACTGCCGGAAGAACTGGAACTGCACGAACTTGTGGAACCGGATCTCGTCCGCCAACCGGGAGGTCCAACCCGCCACGGCGTCCGGCTCGCGGGTCCGGATCCCCTCGTCCCATTCCATCCACGGCAGGCCGTTATGCGCCTCCTTGACGGCCATGAAAAGCGCAAAGCCATCCAGCCACTCCGCCTTGTCACGGACGAACTGCTCGAATGCCGCGCGCTGGCCGCTGGCCGCGCCACGCCGGAAGCGCGAGAAGGCGGCCCTGAGCATCGCGTGGCGGAATGGCACCACCGCCGCGAAATCGACCATGTGCGCCGGAAAATCGGGCGCGCCAGCGAGATCGTCGGCGCTCAGGAGTCCATCGCCCTTCAGCCATTCCAGCGAGATGAGCAACGGGTTCCCGGCGAACGCTGAGGGCGATGAATACGGCGAATCTCCCATCCCGGTCGGGTTGAGGGGCATTACCTGCCAGAGGTGCTGCCCGGCTTGCTGGAGCCAGTCGATGAACCGGAAAGCCGGGGCACCGAGGTCCCCGATCCCGTACGGACCCGGCAACGAAGTCGGGTGAAGCAAAACGCCACTCTCGCGCAAGGCGCTCATGCGGTCCTTTCCACATCGGTGGATGTTCGGATAATCACGTCATTCACCATCGGGTTCCAGGAACTCCGTCGAAACCCACCCTTCGAGCCCGTCCACATCGACACGGACCCACGTCGTCCCCGGCTGTCCATCCCGGATCACCTGGCCGCTGGTCACGGTGAGCAACGTCCCCTGGGACAGGATATCGGCAGCGAGGTCGCAGTCCGTCCCCGGCCCAACGCGGATATTCACGTCCGCGGTCGTGATGAAGGAGGCGCTCGATCCGGTGAACGCGGGAACGTCGGTCGGCGTGCAACTCGTCACGATGACGGCCGCTCCTGGACTCGCCACCGGATTGGCGATCGGGGTTGCCGGCGATGCCGACGACGGCGTGCGTGCCGGCAGGTCCGAAACAGCTGGCGCCCCGGATGTGCCATCGCCGGTCTCGGGGTTCGCCTGCTGCTCGACCGAAGCACTGGATGGATTAGCGGTTGTCGCGGTGGTGGGCTCGGTGGCCGTCACCGGCTGAGGCGTCGCGACCGCCGGGGCTTCCGGGGTGGCGACAGGCGCGGCGGCGGTGCTGACGGCCGTCGCTGGCACCGTCTCGAGCTCGACCACCGACGCCGGGGACGAGCGATCCTCGACCGGCAGCGATGCAGCGGGGCTCGCGGGCGCCTCCGTCGTGGCGACAACCGGGGACGAGGCCGACGTGGGCTCGTTCATCTGCCAGGGAGGCGACGCTTGAGGCGATGACGCCTCGGCGGCATCGTTGACGGTCGGCCAGACGGTCGCCGTGGGAACGGCGGTGGGGCTGTCACCACCGCCAATGGAGCCGCATCCAGCGATCAGGAGAACAAGCATGCCCGCCAGGAGCATGCGGAGTCGCAGCGGTCGAACCCATCCGTCGAACCCCATATCGTTTCCCCTTCCGCACTGCGGGTGCGTCCAGTCTCCGGACCGCCTCACGGGCGAGGCGGTCCGGAGCGATGTCCCTACGGCTCCTCCAGGCTGTCGCGGAGGATGTCCATGTGTTCCAGCGCCAGTCCCGTGCCGACAGCGACGCAGGACAGCGGATCGTCGGCCACGTAGCAGGGAACGCCAGTGACTTCCGTCAGCAAGTCCGGCAGGTAGCGGAGCAGCGCGCCACCACCGGTGAGGATCATGCCCTTGTCGATGATGTCCGAGGAAAGCTCCGGCGGGGTCTCTTCCAGCACGGCCCGCACGGCGCCGATGATGGCCTCCAGCGGCTCAGTGATGGCGTCGGTGACCTCGTTCGCGTGGATCTGGACCGTGCGAGGCAGGCCCGCGACCTCGTCGCGGCCCCGGACCTCCATCACCTTGTCCTCTTCGAGCGGCATGGCCGATCCGATGGCGATCTTCACCTCTTCCGCCGTGCGCTCGCCGACGCGCAGGTTGTATTTCCGCTTGATGTAATTGCTGATCGACTCGTCGAAGCGGTTGCCGCCGACGCGCAGCGAACGCGCC
>Ga0182740_1001971_pt1 | contig 13081 bp, 13 predicted proteins | sample eDN5th37CKraftBY_FD_128872 | JGI IMG/M metagenome (GOLD analysis project Ga0182740, IMG submission 128872) | Enriched backyard soil microbial communities from Emeryville, California, USA - eDNA 5th pass 37_C Kraft BY (version 2) (version 2) | ecosystem: Environmental > Terrestrial > Soil >...
TGTCGCGCAGTGGATCGGCACCATCGGCCGTATCGGTGTCGCCGTGGCACGCGGCGACCTGTCGCCACTGGTCGAAGAGCTCGAGCTGATCGAGGGGGTGCGTCCCCACTCGGTCCGGTTCCCGCTGATCCTGGCGCTGCTGGACCGGGGCGACACCGACCGCGCCCGGCAGCTGTGGGAGGGAAGCCGGCCGTATCCGCGCGACTACTACTGGCTGGCGATGACAACGTTCCGTGCCCGGGTGGCCGCGCGCCTCGCCGACGTGGCGACAGCTCGCGAACTGCACGCCGAACTCCTCCCGTTCTCGGGCCGCATCGCCGGGCTCGACTCCGGTTCGTTCTACGCGGGACCCGTCGACGTCGCGCTGGCCGAGACCGCCGAGGTCATCGGAGACGGCGATGCGGCGACCCGGTGTCGGGCCGCCGCATCGGAACTGGTCACACGGCTAGCGGAGCGCCTGAGCGATGCGAGGTCGCCGGCGCCGCCTCCACCGGCGGACGACCGTTCGCCCGCAGAATGAGAACCCCCATCGCGGCGAACGCCAGCCCCCGCGGCAACTCGACCACGAGCCCGCTCACGCCGGGCAGTTCAGGCAGCGGCAGGAGCAGAACCAGGCCGCCGGCGGTCATGATCGCGCCGATCCAGCGGGGAACGGCGCCCGTGCGGAGCAGGCACACGCCGAACACGACCATGCTGAGCATGAACGTCAGCCCGCTCGCGGTCTGCAGCACGGTGAACGCCGTCGAGGGGAACAAGGAACCGTCCGCGGGGACGAGGTGGGCGGTCGCCGGGTTCGCCGCAAGCTCGTAGGAGGCGAACGCCTCGATCGTCAGGTGCGTGAGCGAGACGAGCATCGACGAGGCGTAGAGCAGGACGAAGCCGATCAGCCCCGCGAGCCCGGCCTTCGCGGAGAACCACGCGTAGACACCCGGCAGGGCGATCAGCTGGACGACCGTCCCGAACAGCAACAGCATCTGCGCCCACGGGCTGAACCCGGAGGTCAGCGACTCGGCGGAATGCGCGTTGCCGTCGACGACCGGATGCAGCAGGCCACCGGTCAGGTTGAGCGCGAACGCGACGATGACGCCGGCGGCGCTGAGGCGGTACAGAAGTGAAGGTGTGATGGTCATGGTCCGAGTGTGTGGACAGGCACTTGGTCGCCACTTTCGCTTCCCGCAACAGTGGCGCTCGTCCCGGCCAAGCGATCACCAAGTCGCAGCCAAGCACCGGCGGGCACGCTACCGACATGACACCTCTGACCAAGGCTCCACGCCTCACCACGGATGAAGAACTGCTCGGTATGCGTCTCGCGCACCGCGTGATCGTCCACGACCTCGCCCGGCTCTCCCGTCTCGCCGACGAAATGGTCGCCGACCGGTCGCGTTTCGACCACGCCCGGTGCGCCGCGATCTCCGGCTACGTCTCCCTCTTCGCCGCGAGTCTCCACCATCACCACAACGTCGAGGACTTCTCGTTGTGGCCCCTGATCACCGAGTCGGCGGGCCCGCACGTCGATTTCACCGAACTGACGGACGATCACGACGAGATCGACCCGCTCCTCGACGATCTCGTCCGCTCGGCGGGGGCACTGCCGCAGAAGACCGCGATCGCCGAATTCGCGCAGACCGTCCGCCGGCTCCGGGCGATGCTCGACGAACACATCGCCGACGAGGAGCGCACCGTGTTTCCGCTGATCACCGGCTACGTGTCCGCCGAGTCATGGCAGACCTTCGAGAAGGGCGCGCAACGCGGCGCTCGCATGGACTTCGACCTCACCCGGGTCTTCGCGGTCATGACCCCCGAAGAAGCCGAGCGGGCCCGCAAGGAACTGCCGTTCTTCCTGCGCGCGCTGGTCTCCGTGCTCGCGCGCAAGCAGCGTCGCCGCGAACGAGCGGTGTTCGGGGCCGCTGTGTGAGACAAGGGGCTGTGTGACACGGCGGCCGGTCCCCGTGCGGACCCTCCGGGACTCGGGCATGATGTCGCCGTGCGTCTTCCCGATCGACACCAACCCGCGCGGCGCGAGGCCGCTCGGGTGTTCGACACGGGAGGACACACATGGAATACAACGCGATGATCGAACTCGATGTGCTCGTCGATCTTCTGAGCGACGACGACTTCGACGACTTCCTCGAGCCGATCGTTCCGCATCACGGTTGCGTGGGTCGCAGCGACAACGCTCTGGTCGAGCTCGTCGTCACGATCGACGCCGTGGATGCGATCCACGCGACGCAGTTCGTGCACGCCCTGATGCGCACCTCGTATCCGGACTACCGCGTCAACTACGTGGACGTGCTGCCCACGAGCGCCTTCGACGCGATCTTCGGATTCGGCGACTACTTCCGCTGACGGTCCGCGGTGCCGCACCCGGCTACAGTCCGGCCAGCGACTTCCGGAGCAGATCCACGTACCGGTCGAGTGCGGCGCCGTCGAGCACATCGGGGCTCGTCGTGACCGAGACCGCGACGGCGTCGCCGATGCCGTGCACGCCGTGGGTCAGTGCCATCACCGGTGACAGGCTCGGGTATCCGGTGGTGAACCGCACCGCGCCGCCGCCGAGCACGAGGTCGGCGCTGCCGCGGTTCACGCTCGACACCACGGTGTTCCCGGTGACGGTCGGCGGAACGACGGACAGGTCGGTGCGGTCGGTGCCGAATCGCAGCAGCGGGGCGGGCACGTGATCCTCCGTCCGGGACCGCACGGCCATCGCCGGGTGCGCGACGCGGCGTCGCCGCAGCTCCAGTTCGGCGGCGATCGCGGCGGCCCTCTGGCCGCTGTCGCGGATGTCCGGGCGCAGCGCGACTCCGACGCTGCGATAGGCGTTGCGTTCGGCGCCGCCGGTGGGCACCGCGACCGGGACCTCCGCACCGAGGCCCTCCTCGATCTCGAGGAACGCGGCGAGTGCCGGACCGATCGCGGCCAGCGCCGCGACCGTGACGGTGCCGGCGCGCCGTAGGTCGGCGGCGTCGCACACGAGGGTCCGCACCGTGCGGCGGGGACCGGGCGCGGTGTTCACCGCGACGAGCGGGCAGCCCGGCGCCGGGGGCGGCACGCCCGGTCCGGCCAGTTCCTGTTCGGCCCGGCTCGCCCGCACCCCGTCGGCGACCACCCCGACGATCTGTCCCGGCAGTTTCGCCGCCGCGCGTACGAGCATGGCCGGCGGCGCCGGGGCGCGGGGCGGCTCGGTGCGCGGCGGCGCGTCCTTCTCGAACAGGGCACGCGCCAACGCCGACGCACTCACTCCGTCGGCGAACGCGTGCGAGATCTGCAGCACCGCGAGCAGCGCGGCCCCGTCTCCCCCGGGTGCGCCCGTCACGTCGGGGATCAGGTGCAGCCGCCACGGCGAGACGCGGATGTCGACGCGGCCCTCGACGAGCGTGCCGAGCAGGGCCGTCACCGCTGCCCAGTCGCCGCCGGGATGTGTCCTGAACTGGTCGTCGCCGATCTCGCGATTCGTCCAGTACGGGTAGTCGAGCAGGCCCGGGACGTCGACGGCCCGGGTGCGCAGGTCCCCGATCCTCGCGGCCCGCGCGGCGAGGTCGGCGAGCACCCGTTCCAGCAGCGCAGACGGCGCGTCGAAGCAGTACACGAGGAACAGATCGCTGGGCAGGCGATCGCCGAGCCAGTCGCGACGTGCGTCGGTTGGATGCAGCTGCATGCCCGCAAGTGTGCCGGTCCGGGTAGAAATAGCCACATGACCTCTGCGACGAACGCCGACGCCACGGCCTCCGACCCGACCGACCCGTACCTCTGGCTCGAGGACGTCACCGGCGAGCAGCAGCTGGACTGGGTGCGCGCCCGGAACGCACTCACCGTCGACGAGTACACCCGCACCGACGAGTTCGAGACGTTGCAGTCCCGGATCCGGGAGGTGCTCGACACCGATGCGCGGATTCCCTACGCCCGGCGGCGCGCCGAGTATCTCTACAACTATTGGCGGGACGCGGAGCACGTCCGGGGTCTGTGGCGCCGCACCACGATGGACCAGTACCTGCGCGACGACCCGGAGTGGGACGTGCTCGTCGATCTGGACGCGCTCGCCGAACAGGAGGGCGAGAACTGGGTGTGGTCGAGCGCGCAGGTGCTGCGTCCCGACCACACGCGCGCCTTGATCGGATTGTCGCGCGGCGGCGCGGACGCCACTGTGATCCGCGAATTCGACCTGGTCACACGGCAGTTCGTGTCGGGTCCGGACAGTTTCGAACTGCCCGAGGCGAAGACGGACATCGGGTGGATCGACACGGACTCCGTCTACGTCGGTACCGATTTCGGCGACGGGTCGCTCACCGATTCGGGATATCCGCGCATCGCGAAGCGGTGGCGGCGCGGCACCCCGGTCTCCGAGGCGGAGATCGTGTTCGAGGGCGAGAAGACCGACGTGGCGGTGGGCGCGTCGTACGACCGCACGCCCGGATACGAGCGGACCTTCGTCGAACGGGCCCTGGACTTCTACAACGCGCACCGGTTCGAGCTGACCGACGACGGCGAACTGGTGAAGCTCGAGGTGCCGGACGACGCCGGGGCCGGCGTCTACCGCGACCATCTGCTGGTGCGCACCCGGTCGCCGTGGCTGGGATACCCGGCCGGCGCACTGCTGGCCACGAACTATCCGGCGTTCCTGGCGGGATCACGCGAGTTCACGGTGCTGTTCACCCCGGACGAGCACACCTCGCTCGAGCAGTACGCGTGGACCCGCAACCACCTGCTGCTCGTGACGCTGCGCGACGTGCAGACCGAGGTGCGGGTGCTCACGCCGGGGCCGGACGGGTGGGAGGACCGCCCGCTCGAGGGCGTTCCGCCGGCGACGTCCACCTCGATCATCGACGTCGATCCCCTCGAGAGCGACGACTTCTTCCTCAACTCCAGCGGTTTCACCGTCCCCGCGACTCTGCTGTCCGGGACGGTCGACGGTCCGCTGACGGCGATCAAGCAGGCGCCCTCGTTCTTCGACGCCGAGAACATTTCCGTCACACAGTATTTCGCGACGTCCGACGACGGAACCCAGGTGCCGTACTTCGTGGTGGGCAGCAACACCGACACCCCATCGCCGACCCTGCTGTACGGCTACGGTGGATTCGAGAACTCGCTGGTGCCCGCCTACAGCGGCGGCATCGGCCGGGCATGGCTCGAACGCGGCTACACCTATGTGATCGCGAACATCCGCGGTGGCGGCGAGTACGGCCCCACCTGGCACACGCAGGCGCTGAAGGAGAACCGGCACAAGGTGTTCGAGGACTTCGCGGCGGTCGCGAAGGACCTCGTCGCGCGGGGCATCACCACCGCGGAGAAGCTCGGTATCCAGGGCGGCAGCAACGGCGGTCTGCTGATGGGCGTGATGCTCACCCGCTACCCGTCGCTGTTCGGGGCGATCGTGTGCCAGGTGCCCCTGCTGGACATGAAGCGGTACCACCTGCTGCTCGCGGGCGCGTCGTGGACGGCCGAGTACGGCGACCCCGACAACCCGGACGAGTGGGCGTTCCTGAAGGAGTACTCGCCCTATCAGAACGTCGACCCCGACGCGACGTACCCGCCGATCCTGATTACCACCTCGACCCGCGACGACCGGGTACATCCCGGCCACGCCCGGAAGATGGTCGCCCGTCTCGAGGAGCAGGGACATCAGGTGCGGTACTACGAGAACATCGAGGGTGGGCACGGCGGCGCGGCGGACAACGCGCAGGCCGCGTTCAAGTCGGCGCTGACGTTCACGTTCCTGGAGGACAAGCTCCGCTGACAACCGGGCGGGTCAGCGGTCGTGCAACCAGGCCGCGACCCGCTCGACGATCTCCGCGTTGTCCCGGATCCAGCCGTTGTGCCCGAGCGGACGGTCGAGGTGCCAGGTGGTGACCTCGGCCGCCGGAAGCTTCTCGAGCAGGTGCCGGGCCGCGGCGACCGGGGTCATGTCGTCGTTCTCGATGGTGATCGACAGCACCGGCAGCTTCAGCCGCGCGAGGCGCTCCTCGTAGTCGATGTCGGCACCGTAAGGCTCGAATCGTCCGCTGCGGGCCAGGCGCGCCCAGTCCGAGATGAGCACGCGGGACTGGCGTCCGAACCCGCCGATGTCGAGCCGGTCGCCGGGCCAGAATCCCGCGACGCTCGCGGTGATCGACATGGCCGCGGACCCGAGCAGCAGGCCGGGTCCGCGGGAGCCCGGGAAGTGCCGGTAGTAGGGGGTTCCGGAGGCGACGAGGATCAGTCCGCCGAGGCGGCCGCGGACCCGCGACGCGTAGAGCACCCCGAGCTGGCCGCCCATCGAATGTCCCAGCAGGAACGGGGTCGAATCGGGGAATCGTTCGCGGACGACCTCGAGCATTGCGGGGAAGTCCACGGACACCAGCTCGTGGTAGCCGTAGACGCTGTCGGCGTCCGGGCGCGGCCGGCTGTCGCCCTGCCCGCGGAGCTCGCAGATCGCGACGTCGAAGCCGTGTCCGGTCAGCGCGTCGGCGAACGGTTCGTAGTAGCCGGCCGGGATTCCGAGTCCGGGGACGACGACCACCACGATCCTCGCGGCGTCGCGTCGCGTCTCGTGCTCGTGGTCCGGGCCCGGAAACAGGCGGACCGGCGCGGTGGTACCCCCCGGCAGCTGGATCGGTACGGTCTCCACCGGCTCAGAGTAGATCATCGGTGGCCGTCGAAGTCGGCGGTCCACACCCGTTGCAGCATGTGCCAGTCGGCAGGATGCGCGGCGATCGCGGCGGCGAACCGGTCGGCCAGCGCCTGCGTCGTGCCCTGCACACCGTCGACGGCCTCGATGGGCGGGCCCACCTGGAAACCCCAACCGTTCGGCGTGAACCAGCAGTTCACCGGCAGCAGCGGCGCACCGGTGTCGATCGCGAGCCGGGCGGGACCGGCCGGCATGCGGGCCGGTTCGCCGAAGAAGGTGACCGGCACGCCCGTGCCGGTCATATCGCGTTCGGCGAGCAGCCCGACCATCCGGCCCTCGCGCAGCCGTGCCGCCAGCTGCTCGAGCGGTGGCGTCTCCGTGCCGGTGAGCGGAATGATCTCGAATCCCAATCCCTCACGGAACCGTACGAAGCGCCGGAACAGCGAATCCGGCCGCAGTCGCTCGGCGACGACGACCGGCGAGCCCACACGCTGCGTCACCCAGACGCCCGCCAGATCCCAGTTTCCGCTGTGCGGCAGGGCCAGCACCGCGCCCTTGCCGCGCTCGACCGATTCGTGGATGTGTTCGAGTCCGGTGGCGGAGGTTTCGATGTCGTCGGCGAGCCGGACCGGATCCATCGACGGAAGCCGGAAGGCCTCGCACCAGTACCGCGCGTACGAACGCAGGCTCGCGCGCACGAGCTCGTCGGGGACCTCCTCCGCTGGAATGGTGAGAACACGGGATAGGTTGCGCCGCAACTGATCCGGTCCACCGTTGCGAGCGGCGCGATCGGCTGCGAGATAGAACAGGCGCAGCGCCCAGCGATCCGGCAGTGCGCGCACCAGCCGCCACGCGGCCGCGTAACCGAGGTCCCAGGTTCGATCCTTCGCGTTCACCGGCCATCACCACGCCTCATCACCCGAGTGTCCTCCCCCTCGACCGCGAACACACCGGCATTGCGCCGAGTCGGGGCCACGATCCCCTGCTATTCCGGCGATCCCTCTGCGGGTCCGTGATCGCCCGGTTGCGGAGGACCGTGCTCGCCACCGGCCCGCGCCTCGAGGAACCCGGCGTTGTCGAGAGCCGCTTCGGTCAGTGTCCGGCCGAGTTCGATCATCTCGGCGGCCTTGTGGAAATCGAGGCTGCGGCATGCGCTGCGCGGTACTTCGACCAGCACATCCGGTGGGTACGCGGCGAGCTGATGCCGGGCCAGCACCGACTGCATGATGTCGATCGACCGGCTCATCACCGCGACGCGGCCGAGTTTCGGCGCGGCGACACCGCCGGACGCCACCGCGGCGGCTTCGAGCGCCGGGTCGACGGGCGGCTCGAACACCTCCGCGTCGGCAGCGGCATCGGAGTCGGCAGTGATATCGGAGTCCGCGCCGTTACCGGAGTCGGCAGGGCTCGAATCCGTATGGGCCCGGGCCGAACCGAACCGGCCCACGACCGATCGCACGATGTCGCGTTCGAGCAGGAACCCGGCGCTACGGCGGAAGCGGCCGATCCATTCCTCGACCGGACGCGGTTCGGCGCTGACGTTCACCGGCGACGCGAGGCCGCGTTCCTCACCGCTGAGACTGATCCCGATCGTCAGGTCCGACGCCAGCGCCACGGTCGGCGCGACCGGCAGCGGTGCAAGAGTGCCGCCGTCGACGAGCACCCGCCCGTTGAGGACCGCCGGAGTGATGACGCCGGGAATCGCGATCGAAGCGCGGATGGCGACGTCGAGCGGCCCGCGCTGGAACCACACCGGCCGGCCCGCAGCCAGATCGGTCGCGACCGCGGTGAATGGGAGCGGCAGGTCCTCGATCTGCACGTCGCCGAGGATCTCGCGGACCCGGGCGAGCACCTTCTCGGCGCGGATGGCACCGGGTGACGTCACCGACACGTCCAGCAACCGCACCACGTCGAGCTGGGTGAGGGTCAGCGCCCAGTCGGTGTACTCGTCGAGCTTGCCCGCCGCGTACAGCCCGCCGACCAGCGCACCCATCGACGATCCCGCGATACCGACGATCTCGAGGCCGCGGCCGGTCACAGCCTGGATCGCTCCGATGTGCGCGTATCCGCGCGCACCCCCACTGCCGAGTGCCAGAGCCACCCGTTTCGGTTCGGCCATGGCTTCGACGGTACCGCGCCCGTTCCCCGAGAAACCCCGACCCGCGAATTCAGGGTGCAGATGGGTGGCTCACCCGATGTGCCCGGTGGGGCTGTCGAGCCACGATGGGAACGGCTCGGGATCACAGCCCATATCCCGTTCGCACCAACACTTTCCTGTTCTGCACGCCTGTTCGCATCTCCGAAAGGAATCACCATGCGCACCATCGTCTCCGCCGCCGCCGTCACTGCAGCCACCGCAGCCGCCCTGCTCCTCGGGGGCCCCGCCGCGTCCGCCGCGTCGGCTCCGTACGTGGTCGGGATGAGCGAATCCGCAGCCCGCGCAACGCTCGACGCCGAAGGCGTGCCGTACACGGTGCTCAACCGCTCCGGCATCTCCTCGGATTCGTGCACGGTCACCGAGCAGCGCGACCGCGGCTACCGCACCGAGACCGACACCGTCTACGACCGCGACGACCACGAGTTCGACCGGATCGAGACCCAGGTCTGGCGAGGTCTCGGCCTCGTCGTGGTGTGCAACTGACCGTGATGGGCCACCGGCCGGAACCTACGGCGGCGCTCAGCGCAGGGCGCGGTCGAAGATCGGCCACGACCGGTGCAGGTCGTCCTGCCAGTAGGTCCACGAATGGGTCCCGGTGGGGCGGAGCTCGACGTGGGCGGGAATGCCGAGTTCGTCGAGTCTCGCGACGAACCGCCGCGTGCATTCACCGGTTGCGGCCTCGATGACTCCACCGGTACCGGCCTGCCGGATGAGCACGAGCGGATTGCCCGCGACCTCACGGCCGTCCAGCGTGTCGTCGTACCCGGGAAGCCCCGTGCCACTGGAGACGTAGAGTTCGAGGCCGCGCAGTCGCTCGGCGTTGAGGTAGGGATCGTGCGCGGCCCACGCCGGATCCCCGACGGGACCCCACATGTTCGTCACGTCACCCCGCCCGCGCCCCTCGACGACCATTTCGACGAAGCGTCTGCTCACCGGGTCGCTCGTAGAGGGGCACCCGCTGTATGCACCGACCGCGCGATACAGTCCGGGGCTTTCCACGGCGAGATTGAGGACCGAGGTCGCCGAGGCCGACACGCCGGCGATCGCGTTGCGACCGGATGTGCCGAGAGTGGCGTCGACGATCGGCGGAAGCTCACGAGTGAGGAACGTCGACCACTTGTGGCGTCCGAGCACGGGATCGTCACTGCGCCAATCGGTGTAGTAACTGGCCCGACCACCGATCGGGGTGACGACGTTGACGTTCTTGTCGGCGAAGAACGCGACGACGTCGGTGCGGTCGTGCCAGTTGCCGGGTTCTTCCCCGCCGGTGTACCCGTTGAGCAGGTACAGGGTGGGGCGCGGGCGCGACCTGTCGGACGGAAGAATCACCCGTACGGGGATCTCCCGGTCCATCGCGGCGGAGTGGACGATCAGAATCTGCTGCCGGGTATCGACGGTCTCCACCCGGACGAGATGCGCGCCGGATGTCGGCTGCGCGGTTGCCTGCGGCACGACGAACGCGACCACCGCCGCGAGCATCACCAGGGCGCCCAGCAGACTCGGGATACGATGCACCACATACCTTTTCGTCGAATGCATGCGGCGACCACGGCGGTTGCGCCGCGGTCGCCGCTGTGGGCCGTCAGGAGAGCGACAGCAGAAGTTGGATGATGATCTCGAGAATCTCCACGCCTCTCACCCCCTCGATATCGAACGGTATAGATCTGGTAACCATTCGGTCACGGGCGAGAAGCTATCAGTTGAATCCGGACAGTGGGGACTTTTTCTGCGAATCCGGTGAAATACCGATTCCCGACACCCGAAGAGGGCGAGACGACGAATGCGGGTGAGCAGTGTGCTCACCCGCATTCGCGTTCGTACGGTCGGTCAGTTCAGATCGAACCCCCGGCGTTCGAGTGCTTCCTTCAGCCCTTCCCGGACCCCGAGCGCACCCGGGGTCGCGAACCGGCCCACCACCCGATCGGTCCAGCTGTCCGCCAGGCCCTGCTCGCGGTAGAACGCGGAGATGCGAGCCTCGTACTCGGCGGTGCCGGCTTCCTGCGCCTCCAGGTCGTACTGTTCGCGGTGCAGCACGACATCGACGCCCAGCCGCGGCTTGACCTCGGCGGCTGCGGTGGGATCCGGATGCCCGACGACGAGCCCGACCACCGCGAAACTGTGAGCCGGCAGGTTCAGCTCCTCGGCGAGCTCGGTGGGGTGGTTCCGGATCGCCCCGATGTACACGGTGCCGAGGCCCAACGATTCCGCGGCGAGGGCGGCGTTCTGTGCCGCGAGCGTCGCGTCGACAACTCCGAGCAGTGCCGATTCCACGAAGCCCGCATTGACGAGGTCGCGATCGTTCTGCTCGGCGATGCGGCCGGCGCGCGCGAGGTCGGCGACCCACACCAGCAGCAGAGGTGCGTTGCGCACCGCGTCCTGGTCCCCGGCGAGAGCCGCGATCCGGCCGAGCCGATCCCGGTCGGTCACCGCCACGACACTCCACAACTGCAGGTTGCTCGAGCTCGCCGCAGACGACGCCGCCGCGACGATCGCGCGCAACTGTTCTTCGGACACGCTGTCCGGCAGGAACTTCCGCACCGAGCGGTGCGCGAGCTGCGTGGCGAGCACCTCGTTCCACACGTGCTCCCCGGCCTGCTCGGCACGTTCGGCTTCGGCGGTGCCGTAGCGCAGGGCGAGCGCGGCGCGGCGGCCGGCGACAACGGTGTCGGTCATCTGAGTGTCCTTTCTGCAGCGAACGCTTTCCCATCCTGCCGGGACACGCCGACACCGCCCAGGGTTCGCCTCACCGCGATTCCAGACGATTCGGGCTCGGTGGGTCTACTCTGACCGCATGATGCGACTCCTCGCGACTGCGGTCGTCGCCCTGATCGCCAACGCGATCGCCCTGATCGTCGGGGCATGGGTGCTCCCCGACATGTCTCTCACCCCAGTTGCGTTCCTCATCGCCGTGGTGATCTTCACGGTCGTCGCGGTCGTCATCGACCCGCTCATCCGCCAGGTTTCGGTGACGAAGGCACCCGTGCTGCTCGGCAGCAGCGCCCTCGTCTCGACGCTGGTCGCGCTGATCGTCACCGCACTCGTCAGCGACGGCCTGAAGATCAGCGGTATCACGACGTGGGTCCTCGCAACCGTGATCGTGTGGGCGGTGTCGGTGATCGCCCGCCTGCTGCTGCCGATGGTGATCTTCAGGAAGACGCTCGCCGCCCGCAAGTAGGCAGCGACCCCGAGGCGAAAGATCAGGGTCGGAATCGGGGGGTCACCGGATGTGCCCGAGTGCGTCCCGGCGGCACGCTGTACGCATGACATTCGAAAGCAACTCCACGCCCCGCCCCTTCGTCCGTTCCCGCACGCAGCGCATGCTCGGTGGCGTGTGCGGCGGCCTCGCCGAATACTTCAACGTCGACGTCAATCTCGTCCGTGCGGGTGTCGTCGTCGCCGCCTTCGTCACCGGCGGCGGTGCCGCACTGGTCTACCTGGCCCTGTGGATGCTGCTGCCGGAGTGACGGGTACGGCCGTCACCGGAGTCCGGTGTCCCGGCCCAGTCGGTGGGCGTTGTCCAGGATCGCCGAGCGCAACGCCCGCGCCGGTTCCCCGAGAACCGAGCGCCGCGCCAGCAGCACGAACTCGAGATCGCCGGCGTCGGGGAGCCGTCGCGTTCCCGCCCGCACCGGTTCGAGACCGGCGGGCGGGAGACTGCGCGCGTGCAGCACGACGCCGAGCCCGGCCAGCGCCGCCGCGCGCAGGCCGTTGAGACTGTCCGCGACGCACGTGATACGCGCGCCGAATCCGGCGCGTTGCAGCACATCGAGCGCGATCTCCCGGGTCAGCGACGGAGGCGGATAGGTCACCAGCGGCACCGGTCCGTCCGGCTCGAGCGTGAAGCCGGGGGCGGCCAGGAACGCGAGACGGTCGCGGAAGATCAGTTCCCCGTGCTGCTCCCCCGGCCGGCGTTTGCCGAACATCAGGTCGAGTTCGCCGTCGTCGAGGCGCCGGTGCAGTTCCTCGCTCAGCGCGACGGTGAGTTCGAGATCCACCCGCGGGTGGCTGCGCCGGAACTCGCCGAGGATCGCCGGGAGTTCGTGCAGTACCAGGTCCTCGGACGCCCCGAACCGCAGCCGGCCGCTGACCGGGGAGTCCTGGAAGTAGCGGCGTGCGGCGTCGTGCCGGTCGAGGATGTCGCGGGCGAAACCGACCATCGCACTACCGTCGGCGGTCGGCTCGACGGTATGGGTGTCCCGCAGGAACAGCCGCCGGCCCACGGCCTGCTCGAGCTTGGCGACGTGCTGGCTGACGGTGGATTGGCGCAGACCCAGCCGCCGCGCGGCGGCACTGAAACTGCGGTCGCGCTCGACGGCGAGGAA
>Ga0182740_1001975_pt1 | contig 13067 bp, 12 predicted proteins | sample eDN5th37CKraftBY_FD_128872 | JGI IMG/M metagenome (GOLD analysis project Ga0182740, IMG submission 128872) | Enriched backyard soil microbial communities from Emeryville, California, USA - eDNA 5th pass 37_C Kraft BY (version 2) (version 2) | ecosystem: Environmental > Terrestrial > Soil >...
CCCCGGCGCGATCGCGTTCACCCGGATGCCCTGCTGGGCATATTCGATGCCGACCGCCTTGGTCAGGCCGACCACCGCATGCTTGGCGGCGACATAGGCCGACATGTTCGGATCGGCGACGATCCCGGCGACCGACGCCGTGTTGACGATCGCCCCGCCGCCCACGGTGAGGAAGTGGCGCACCTCTGCCTGCATCGCGAAAAAGACGCCCTTGATGTCGACGTCGAGGATCAGGCCGAGACTGTCCTCCGGCACCTCGTGGAACGGGGCCGGGGGCGGCAGGACGCCGGCATTGTTGAAGGCGATGTCGAGCGAGCCGAAGGTGGCGACGGCGAACGCCACCAGCGCATCGGCCGCCGTCTTGTCGCGGACATCGGTCTTGCGGAACGCGGCCCGGCCGTTCCCGGCCTTGATCGCGGCCACGGTTTCGGCGGCGCGGTCGTCGATATCGCCGATCACCACCGCCGCGCCTTCGCGGGCGAAGGCGAGCGCGGTGGCGCGGCCGATCCCGGTCGCGCCGCCGGTGACGAGCGCCGTTTTTCCTTCGAAACGCATCATGCTATCCCCGATTTGCCAGGCGCGATGATATGGTTGGGGTCGATCGCGTGCTTCAAAACCGCGTTGAAGTCGCGATTGACCTTGCCATATTGCCGCGCGACGAGATCCATCGAATTGACGCCGGTGCGATAGCTCGCCCAGCCTTTCTTGCCGAATTCGGTCACGAGTTCGCGATAGCAGGCGTCCGCTTTCTCCTCCTGAGCGGGATCGGACTTGTCGAACAGCAGCGCGATGATGTGGTGGAGGTCGCGCCAGCCGATCGCGTAGGCCGCCGTATAGTCGAACCCATGTTTCGCCAGAATGGTCCTCGCCAGCGCCGTCTGGGCCTCGGCTTCCTGCCCGCGCGCCGCCGCGACCGGCGCGAACCATGCCAGCCCGCCGCCGGCGCCGCGCCAGCGCAGCAGCCCGACCTCATCGAGGTTGAGACCGCCCTGCATCAGCGTCTTGTGGTGGTGGAACCAGGGGTTGTCCGCCATCTCGGCATCGGTCAGCACTTCGCCGCCGCTCGCGGTCAGCGTCGCGCGGATCAGCGGCTCGACCGCGGCCACGGTCTCCGCGGTGCCGTAGAGCGCGAAATAGGTGTTCCACATGCCGAGGCCGTTGGCGGCGGCGGCCTTTTGCAGCGAGACATCGTCGAGCGGCGCACCGTCCGGCACGATCTCGTTGCGCCGCTTGAACATCGCGAGTTGATAGGCCGCGCCCATCATCAGGTTGCAGTTGGCGACGAGGTTGGCGACGCGCAGCGGCCGCATCGCGTCGATGATCTTCGATACGTCGCCCATTGCGCGGTGGCGGACCATGAACGGCTTGTAGACCGGCGGCTTGGGCATCAGCCAAAGCCCCATCTTGGTGACGACCCCGAAGTTGGACTGGGTGAAGAGGCCGTCGAGATAGGGGCCATAGCCCCATTTGAACGCCTGCCAGGCCGATGTTCCCGGAATGCTGCCCATGCCGGTCCGCATCACCTCCGCATTGGGGAGAACGACCTCCATCCCGCACTGGAACATGAAGTGCTCGCCATAGGGCGTGTAGCCGACGCCGCGATCCAGCGTGTTGCCGACCGGCGAGGCGATCGGGCCGATGGTGGGGACGTCTATCCAGAGCGGAATCCGGTTCTCGTCCAGATAATCCTTGAGCTGCTGATAGGTGACGCCGGGTTCGACCAGCGCGGTGCCGAGATCGGCATCGACCTCGAGGATGCGGTTCATCCGTTTGAGGTCCAGCACGACCTGGCCCGGGGTCGCCGGCGCGGTCATGCCGTAGCCCATGTTCTTGCCGGTCGAGACCGGCCAGAGGGGCTGGCGGAAGCGGTTGGCGATGCGCACGATCTCCTGAACCTGGCCGACCTCGTCCGGGCAGACCGCGCCGACCGGCAGATGGCTGCGGGTCGGATCGGGGACGTAGGTCTTGGACCATGGCGCGACCGCGTCTTCGTCGCCGAACACCCACTCCGCGCCGACCACGTCGCGGAACGCCTTCATCGCGCCGGCGAAATCCGCCTTGGTCACTCCCGGCGCGAGCGGGGCGGGGTTGGCCGCGCTCGCCCCGGTGCCGAGCCCGATACCGGCCGCGCCGGCGAGCCCGACGCCGAGCAGGCCGCGCCGGTCCATGCTGAAGCCGCTCATTGTCCGTGCTCCCCGGTGCGGGCCTCGGCGGTGGAAACCCAGGTGGCCAAAGCGTCGAGTTCGGCGGGCGAAATCTCGGTCGGACGAAATGTCGGCATGCCGTTCTGGCCGTGCCGCGTGATGTGCTTGATGGTGTCGGCCGGCAGGTTCCGGCCCAGCAGGATCGGGCCGACATTCCGGCCGTGGCAGTAGCCGCATGTCGTGTCGTAAATCTGTTCGGGGCCGCGTGGTGGTTGCGCCTCGCCCAGCGCCTGCTGCGCCAGCGCCGTGCCGCCGGCGGCGACACCGGCCAGAGTCGCCAGAAGGACCATCTTCATTCATCCACTCCCATCGGCCGACCCGGTCTCGCGCCGGACCTGTTCGTCTCCGAATCATTCCGAGGACGTTATGCTAGGCGGAGGATGCCATTCGATAGATGCGCTGTAAGCGTTGCACATGATGAAACCCGGCGGCCGCACGGGCGGAGGATACCATTCGATAGATGCGCCGTAAGTGGGGAGGCGTGTGGGTATCGGGATGCCGGGGGAGGAGCTGGTTATGAAGACGCGAGCGACTGGGCCAGCACTGGCCAGCGGCGCAGGGCGGCTTCGATTTCGCCGGCCGCGTGGCGCAGCAGGGGCAGCCGGGTCCGCACCAGTTCGTCCTGCGCGATGCGGGTCGTCGAGGTGGAGCAGTTGATCGCGGCCACGATCGCGCGGGCGGAATCGAATATCGGCACGGCAACCGAAACGATGCCGTAATCGAGTTCGTCGAGCGAGGAATCGTAACCCCGTTCCCTGATCGCGGACAGGCGTTCGCCGATCGCCTCCCGCGAGGTAACGGTGCGCTCGGTGAACCGCGTCAGCGGCGCCGCCCCGATGACAGGCTCCGCCACCGCCGCGGGCTCGAAAGCCAGCAGCACCTTGCCGAGCGATGTCGCATGCCAGGGGAAGCGCGTCCCGACATTGGCGCCGAGCCGGATGTGGCGGCTGGTGGAGACGTGGGCGACGTACAGGATCTCTGCCCCCGAACGGACCGCCATGGAGGCGCTGTCGCCGGTCTGGTCGCGCAGCGCCTGAAGGGGAGGGATGGCGACATGCTCGATATTCATCGCGGAAAGATAGGCCGAGCCGAAGACCAGCACCTCGGGCCGTAGCAGGAAACGCCGGCCGTTTCGCGCGACGTAGCCGAGCTTCACCAGCGTGTTGAGGCATCGCCGCGCCGCCGCGGGGCTGATGCCGGCGACCGCGGCGACCTCGCTGAGCATCATGATCGGGCGATCGTGATCGAAGGCGCGCAGCACCGACAGGCCGCGCTCGAGCGTCGAGAGATATTCGGGGTCTTTGGAGTCCGTCACCGCTGCCTCCGCGCCGTGGCGTGGCTAGAGTCGATCCGCTTCGGATTGAATCGGATCGACCCTAGCTTTCTGTTTGTTTGCCGTGATTCCCGAGTCGGCAGAGATGTCATCGGCCTCGGAATCACTCTGGGCAGGAAAGCGGCCGCGGGCAACCGCGCCGCCGGGCGCGGGCGCACCGGCCTCCACGATTTCCGCCTGATGCTGGCCGAGCGTCGGCGGGGCCGTCACGCTGGTCATATGCTCGCCGTCGAAGGAGATCGGCAAGCGTATGGTGCGGAAGCGGCCATGCGGGCCGTCCGCTTCGACGACGAGGCCGAGATGCGCGGCCTGAGGGCTGTGCGCCACCTCATCGGAGGAGCGGACTGCCGAGTGGGGCACCTCCAGTGCCCGCAGGCGTTCGCACCACCAGTCGCGGGGCCGCGCCTTGAACAGGGGGGCGAGAAAGACGACCACCTTCTCGTAATTGGCGATGCGCGCCTCGCGCGTCGCGAATTCCGGGCGCGCGAGCATGTCCGGCCGCTCGACCGCCGTTGCCAGACTCTCCCAGAATTTGGGGGGCGACGACATATGCAGCGCCACCCAGTCGCCGCCCGCGCATTCGAACACATAGGATTGCGATACGTGTGGCCGGCTGTACGGCCCCATCACAAGATCGGCGGCGAAAAGATGGGTGAAATCGTCGAGATTGAAATAGCACATCGCTTCGAACATCGACGTCTCGACGAGCCGGCCGCGCCCGGTGCGCTCGCGCTCCACCAACGCGCCAAGCACCCCGTAGGCGCCGAAAAAGCCCGTGAGCGCGTCGGCGATGGCCGGGCCGACGACGCGGGGATGCTCGGGATTGACGAGCAGCCGCAGAAATCCGCTCGCCGCCTGCGCCACGGTGTCGAAGGCGGGGCGATCGCGATCGGGGCCGCCCGGTCCGAACCCTGAGATCGAGCAGTAGATCAGCCGTGGATTGATCGCGCGCAGCCGTTCGGCGTCGACCCCGAGCCGATCCGCGACGCCGGGCCGGAAATTCTGGATGAAGACATCGGCGCCGGCGACGAGCCTGTCGAGCGTCGCCAGATCCTCGGGCTGCCTGGTGTCGAGGGTGATGCTGCGCTTGTTGCGATTGTAGGTCTGGAAATGCGGGCTGTAGAGCGTGCCCTGGAACGCGCGGAACGGGTCGCCGGTGCCGGGGCGCTCGATCTTGATCACGTCCGCGCCGAGGTCGGCCAGCAGCATGCCGGCGGCGGGGCCGGTGATGAAGGTGCCCATGTCCAGCACCGTGATGCCTGATAGCGGGTGGGGCATGGTCCTCTCCAATGCTGGGTGCCGGGCCGCTTGCGCGCCCCGAAGCGACCCTCTAATGATTTCGTATATCGAATACAAGTTCGCCAATCGAAGCCAAGGCGGCTTGACGGGCGTGGTGAGGGATGGGGGGGGTGGCATGCGTATCGGCAAACAGGATGCGCCGTTCACGGCGATCTGCACCTCGGATGCCGCGAGCATCACGGTGCGCGGGCGCGATCTGGTAGGGGAGGTGATCGGCAAGGTCGATTTCACCAGCTATTTCTGGCTGCTCGTCACCGGGACGATGCCGGACGGGCGCCAGCGCTTCTTTGCCGACGCCGTGCTGTGCGCGATTGCCGAGCATGGCCTGGTGCCGAGCGTCGCGGCCGCGCGCATGACATATGCCGCGGCGCCCGAGGCGTTTCAGGGCGCGGTCGCGGCCGGCTTGCTGGGCTGCGGTTCGGTCGTGCTGGGCAGCGCGGAAATATGCGGGCGCTTCCTGGCGGCCTGTCTCGCCGAAGCCGAGACCGGGACCCCGCCCGCCCAGGCCGCGGAGGAAGGGGTGCGCGCGCTGCGCGCGGCAGGCAAGGCGATACCGGGTTTCGGCCATCCGCAGCATGCCGAGGGCGATCCGCGCGCGCTCCTGCTGCTCGATCTCGCGCGGCAGCATGGCGCCGAGGGCCGCCACATCGCCATGCTCCACGCCGTTCGTGACGCGCTGCCCAAGGCGATTGGCCGGAATCTGCCGATCAACATCAACGGGGCGATCCCGGCCGTGATGCTCGACGTCGGATTCCCGCTGGCGGCGCTGAAAGGGATCTCGCTGCTCGCGCGCACCGCCGGCCTCATCGGGCATCTGCAGGAGGAAAGCGAACAGCCGATTGGTTTCATCCTCGCCGGCAAGGCCGCGGACGCCATCCAGTATAACGGCCCGCACGCACAGAACCGCGCAGCCGCCGGCGCGCCGTAACATCGGGGTACTCGCCAAGGACGCGCGGGATTACGGAATTACGGTGAGAATACGGTGACAGGTGCAATATGGAATACAGTGGAATATGGTGACAGGTGCAATAACCCCTAATTAGGGTTTGCGGGTTGTTGCACCTGTCGCCGTAATTACGGTTAGCAGAGTTTGGAAGTTAAGTAAACTGTCACCGTAACCCCCACCCACGCTGAGAGCGCGGTTAGCCGTGACAACAATCAGGATTCCTTCCGGCGTAGTGAAGGTCGGATGGTTTGGTTCCTCCCCGATGCTGGCCGGATCGTGCGTGCAATCCTTGTTGGTGTCGGTGTCGGTATCACTGCCACACGTCCCGCCTGGATCTTTTTGGTTGGCGGGGTCGTTATGGGCGTATGCGTAGAGGTTGGGGCCGTCGTCATACCCGATGGGGTCGGTCTGTAGGAAGCGGCCGAGGGTAGGGGAGTAGATGCGGGCCTTGTAGTAGTACATGCCGAGCTCCGGGACCCAGGTCTGGCCGGTATACTGGAAGCGGCCCTGGTTGGTCGAGGCCGGAATGCCATATTCGTCATAGGCGTTGATCTGAAGGGGCGCGCCGGCGCCGTCGCTGATCGCGATGACCGAGCCGCGCTCGTCGCTCGTCGGCGTGGCGTCAGCCATGGGCACCCCCCTGACACCTTGTAGAAGAGGGTTTCTGACGGACGGTTTACAGAGGTTTGCAAACCGTCTCTCGGCGGTTCCCCGTAAGTCGTTGCAATATGGTGCCGGGTGTCGGACTCGAACCGACGGCCTCCTGATTACAAATCAGATGCTCTACCAGCTGAGCTAACCCGGCCTGCGCGATGTCCCATGCTTCAGGCGGGGGCGGACGTCCAGCCCCCGTTCAGCCGCTGCGTTCGGCGCGCAGTTTCTCCCAATAAGCGAGGCGCTCGGCGATCCTGGTTTCGAAGCCGCGCGGCGAAGGGGTGTAGAAGGTCTGCGGGGCCATGCCGTCCGGCCAGTAATCGCCGCCCGAGAAACCCTCGTCGGTATCGTGATCATAGGCGTAGCCCTTGCCGTAGCCGATCTCTTTCATCAGCCGCGTCGGCGCATTGAGAATCGAGCGCGGCGGGCTGAGCGAGCCGGTCTCGCGCGCGGCGCGCCACGCGGCTTTTTGCGCGGTGTAGGCGGCGTTCGATTTGGGCGCGGTGGCGAGATAGACGCAGGCCTGCACGATCGCCAGTTCGCCCTCGGGCGAGCCGAGAAAGGCATAGGCATCCCTGGCGGCGAGACACTGCACGAGCGCCTGCGGGTCGGCGAGGCCGACATCCTCGCTCGCGAAACGGACCAGCCGGCGCAGCACGTAGAGCGGATCCTCGCCGGCAGTCAGCATCCGCGCCATATAATAGAGCGCGGCCTGCGGGTCCGATCCGCGCAACGATTTGTGAAGCGCGGAGATCAGATTGTAATGGCCCTCGCGATCCTTGTCGTAGATGGCGAGCCGACGGTGGAGCAGCGCGGCGAGTGCCGCCGGATCGAGCGGCTGGGCGAGGTCCACTGAAAACAGCGTTTCCGCCTGGTTGAGCAGGAAGCGGCCGTCGCCGTCGGCCGATGCGATCAGCGCGGCGCGCGCCTCCGGGGTGAGCGGGAGCGGGCGGCCTTCGCTCGCCTCGGCGCGGTCGAGCAACGTGGCGAGCGCGGTCGCGTCGAGCCGTTCGAGGATCAGCACCTGCGCGCGGCTGAGCAGCGCGGCATTCAGCTCGAAGCTCGGATTCTCGGTGGTCGCGCCGACGAGGATGACGGTGCCGTCCTCGACATAGGGCAGGAAGCCGTCCTGCTGGGCGCGATTGAAGCGATGGATTTCATCGACGAACAGCAATGTCCGCGTGCCGAGGCGGGCATGGTCGCGGGCCTGCGCGAAGACCTTCTTCAGATCCGCGACGCCCGAAAAGACCGCCGACACCCCCTCGAAGCGGAGTCCGACGGTGTCGGCGAGGAGGCGGGCGATCGTCGTCTTGCCGGTGCCCGGCGGGCCCCAAAGGATCATCGACGACAGGCGCCCAGCCGCGACCATCCGGCCGATCGCGCCTTCGGGGCCGGTCAGATGGCCCTGCCCGATGACATCGGCGAGCGTCGTCGGCCGCAGGCGATCGGCAAGCGGCGCGGCTGCGGGGACGGCGTCGGTGGGGCGATCGGCGGGATCAGGCGCGAAAAGATCGGTCATCGCGGCTCAAGGCACCCGATGGCAGAAGCCGCGTGGGCGTGCCGCGCGGGCGGGGGAGGGAAGCCGAGATGCCACCCCGCGAGGCTACAGGCGTCGTTGCTTCCCCGCAAATCAGGGCTTGCGTTGCCGCGATTAAGATATATCTTAGACATGACTAGAAGGAGTCTTCCATATGAATGTGCATAATCACGGACGCGGGCGTGGGCCCGGACCTGGACACCGACCTGGCCTTGGATGTGGGCATGGCCGCCGCATGATGCGAGGGGATTTCGGTGGCTTCGCGATGGACGGCGCGCGCGGCGGGTTCGGCTCGCACCGCCGGGGCATACGCGGCGGCGGCCGGCGCCGGTTGTTCGATGCGGGTGAACTGCGGCTCGTGCTGCTGAAGCTGCTCGCCGACCAGCCGCGCCACGGCTACGACCTCATTCGCGCGATCGAGGCGCTGACCGGCGGGGCCTACGCGCCGAGCCCCGGCGTGGTCTATCCGACGATCACGATGCTCCACGACATGGGCCTGATCGAGGACGCCGAAGCCGAGGGTACGCGCAAGGCCTATGCGGTGACGGCGGCCGGGACGGCGCATCTTGCCGAGCGGGCCGACGAAACGGCGGCGCTGCTCGCCCGGCTCGCCGCGATCGGCGCGCGCGAAGAGAAGACGGCGAGCGGCCCGGTCCGCCGCGCGATGCAGAATCTGCGCACCGCGCTGCGCGAACGCCTTGCCCGCGAGGAGGCGGATACCGACATGGTCTATAAGGCCGCGGCGCTGCTCGACGAGGCGGCGCAGAAGATCGAGCGCCTGTGAGACCGGCGCGCGCCATGGCGACAAACGCCAACCTGATGATGAAAGGAACGAGCATGATCGAGAGCGTGGCCCAGGTGCCGACCGCGCACGCGAGCAAATACCTCCAGCAACTGTGCAAGCATTGGAGCCATAACCTCGCGGTGGAATTTACCGCCGAGCGCGGAACGGTGACGTTCGCCGCCGACATGAAGGGCACGGTATTCCCGAGCGAAGGCACGCTGGAGATGGTCGCCCACCCCGAGACGCTCGAAATGCGCGTCGCGGGCGCAAATGAGGAGCATGTCGCGCGGCTACAGACCGTCGCCGCACGGCATCTCGACCGCTTCGCCTTCCGCGAGGCGCCGCTGCCGTTCGAGTGGGCCTGACGTTTGCCGCTTTTTCCAAGGCGAGCGTGTGGTTTATGAGTATGCCGGCTATCCACGCGAAGGGCTTTGCAAGCGTGGCACTTTCGTGAGCCTGTTGGCGACCAACTCTCGTTATTTAGCGGCCAAGGCGTTAACGGTCAGCTTCTCCTGAGACCTACCGTTCGCCGAGCGTGCGGCCGCCCGGACGCAACGCGCCTAATCCCTGTCTCGGGCGGTGCACGTTTCTATTCCCGAATGGGGTCATTCGCGGTACCGCTTCAAACCGGTGGCGCGAAGGTCTTTTCTGGGAAGGCTTTCTCAATCGTGTCGAGGAAAGCGCGAACCTTCTCTCCGACGAGCCGTCGGGAGCTTTGTAGCGCCCAAAGCTCAACCGGAGGGCCGGCTTGGATGCCCCAGAGGGTGAGTCGGCCCGCCGAGATCTCATCGGCCACGAGCAGCCTGGGCAGCATCGCGGCCCCGGCGCCGGCGAGCACGGCATCGCGCACCATCAACAACGACGACAGACGTAGCACCGGCTCGGGTTTGAGAACGGTGTCGGTCGTCTGGCCGCTTCGAAGATGCCAGAGAGTATCCGGCGGCGTCGCGCTGAGCAGGACGGCCTTCACCGAAGGATCGCCTTGGTCGTCCGAACAGCTTTTGGGCCGGGGCAAATCAGGGTGCGCCACGATCAGGCGCTCGTCCTTCAGGAAGCGGCGGCCGACCAGACGATCGTCCGGCGACGGATCGACCCGGATGACCAGATCATAGTCGTCGTCCACGGGATCGACCAGCCGGTCCTCGGCCACGATCTCCAGTTGGACTTCGGGATAGGCGAGCGCAAAGCGAGCGCCGATTCGGCCGAACGCGACATGCGCGATGACGACAGGGATGCTGACCCGTAGCCGTCCCCGCGGGATCGAGGCGCCGAGTACCACCGCCTCGCCGGCTTCCGAGATTTCAGAAAGTGGCCCGGCGGTGCGCTCGTGCAGCGCTCGACCCTCCTCTGTTAGTCGTAAATTATGGGACCCGCGGTCGATCAGCCGGACCCGGAGGCTTTGCTCAAGTTCCGCGACCCGGCGCGACAACGTGGCCTTGGAGCGGCCGGAAACGCGGCTGGCCCGGCCAAAACCTCCATTGGCGGCGACCAGATTGAAGTCGGACAAAGCTTGCAGATTCATGAGAGTGTTTCAAAATCGAGACTATCTGTCCTTATAATGGCATCTTCTCCTTAAAAATGAAACATCTATCTTCCCCGTCGTGGCGGATGAAACTCCGCAATTCACGAGAGGAATAATCGACATGAGTATCCTCGTTACCGGTAGCACGGGCACCATCGGCACCCAGGTTCTCAACTATCTGCAGGGGCGCGAGGTTGAAGTTCGCGCGCTCACGCGCTCACCTGACACGGCCAAACTGCCCTCGGGCGTCACACCTGTTCGCGGCGACTTGGCCGATGTGGATACCGTGCGCGCGGCGCTGGACGGCGTGAGCACGCTGTTCCTGCTGGTGCCCAACGTTGCCGACGAACTGACGCAGGCCATGCTGGCGCTGGCTGCTGCCCGCGACACCGGAGTCAAGGGCATCGTCTATCTGTCGGTTTTCAAGGGCGACGCCTATGCCGACGTGCCGCATTTCGCCGCCAAGTATACGGTTGAACGAATGATCGAGGCGCTCGGCCTTCCCGCCACGATCCTGCGTCCAGCCTACTTCATCCAGAACGACATTCGGCTGAAAGATCCGCTATTGAAGTTCGGCGTCTACGGTATGCCGATCGGCGCCAAGGGTGTTTCGATGGTCGACATTCGTGACATCGGAGAGGCTGCGGCGAGCGACCTCGTGCGTCGCGAACGGAGCGCGACGCCACTGCCCGGCGCGACATACACCCTGGCCGGCCCGGATGCCCTGACGGGTGAGGGTATCGCGGCTATCTGGGGCGAGGCGCTCGGCCGCCCCATCAGCTACGGCGGCGACGATCTCGTAACGATGGAGCAGCGCCTCAAGGCGACGATGCCGGCCTGGCACGCTCTCGACCTGCGCCTGATGGTCGGCCGCTATCAGGCGGACGGCGCGGTTGCTACAGCCGACGAACTCGTACGCTTCACCGCCTTACTCGGCCACGCGCCGCGCTCCTATCGCGACTTCGCCAGGGACGCCCTCGTCCAATGGGCCAATGGCTGACGACAGCAAGTTGAGCGTCGGCGTAGCCAGTGCCGACGCGAAGCGTTAACCGGTAGACTAAGTCCGTAAACGTGAGTCGGCCTTTGCTTGATAATTGCCGAAAGTTACCGTTCGACTTTCGATTCCATGTCGAAATCGTTAGAACGTCTTCTTCTTCCAGAGATTTGTTCAAAATCAGCCGGATTAACAAACTACCCTAATCACGCCGGCGGCGCCCGGGTACCAGCACGGCTCGGCAACCGCCTCTTTTGGCAAGAGTCGCTGCTCGACGCGGCGGCATTCAATGGCCGCAAAGTCCCGATTGCGGCTACTCAGCCGCTGTCCATAATCACCGCCGTGCGGGCAAGGGTTCGCAAACGATATGATCGCCTTTCGCAAGCCCTTCGGTGAGTCCATCTGGCCGGAAAATCCCCTCAGGGGACGGACTGGCGCACCGGTGGGCGGCCGCCGCTCGCGCGCTGGCGCATGATCCGCAGATAGGCGTCCACCAACACCTGGTTGACCTCATCCCAGCCGTAGCGCGCGCTGGCGGCGCGGCCGGCGGCGCCGGCGTGTGCGCGGGCGGCGGGATTCTCGCAATAATGCTGGAGGGCGTCGGCAAAGGCGGCGACCGCGCCGGGCCGCACGAGCTTGCCGGTCACGTCTTCGTCGACGAGGCTCTGGCTGCCGGTCGCGCGGGCGGCGACGACCGGCAGGCCGGCGGCCATCGCCTCCAGCGTCACGTTGCCGAACGTCTCGGTGACGGACGGATTGAACAACATGTCCATTGAGGCGACCGCCCGGCCGAGATCGGCGCCGGTCTGGAAGCCGGCGAACACCGCCGACGGCAGCCGCCGTTCGAACCAGCCCCGGGCCGGGCCGTCGCCGATGACGAGGACGCGGTGCGGAACCCGCCGCCGGGCGAGCAGGTCGATCGTGTCCGAAAACACGTCGAGCCCCTTTTCCATCACCAGCCGGCCGACGAAACCGATCGTCGGTTCGTCGTCGGCGATGCCGAAGCCGGCCCGCCAGGCGAGATCGCGCCGCGCCGGGGCGAAGATGTCGCGCTCGACGCCGCGCGACCAGATGCCGACGTCGAAGCTCATCCGCTGCTCGCGCAACAGCTGCGCCATCGATTCGGAAGGCGCGAAAATGGCGTCGCAGCGCCGGTAGAAGCGGCGGAGCAGCGCCTCGATCAGCGGCTCCAGAAAGGCGAGGCCGTAATAGCGGAAATAGGTCTCGAACCGGGTATGGACCGAGGCCACCGCCGGGATGTTCCAGCGCCGCGCGAGCGATACCGCGCTGTGGCCGAGCAGTTCGGGGCTGGCGACGTGGACGATGGTCGGCGCGAATGTCTTGATGTCGCGCTTTACGGCGGGCGGGATGAAAAGCGGGGCGCGATATTCGGAACGGCCGGGCACCGCGATCGCGGGCACCCCGATCACCTTGCCTACCGACGGGAAGGCCGGGGTTTCGGTGCGCGGCGAATAGATGCGGACCGCGGCGCCCTGTCTTTGGAGATAGCCGACCAGGCGGTTCAGCGCCTGATTCGCGCCGTCGCGCACGTAATTGTAGTTTCCCGTGAAGAGCGCGACGCGCAGGTCCGTAACGTCCATGCGCCCCGATAGGCGCGGTCGCGGAAAAAGGCTATCGGAACAATGGTCCGTCGCCGTGCGGGCGTGGCGTGGGAGCAACGTCGTGGATCACTTGTTTACCGTGATGGCCAACCGGATCGCGGGCTGGGCGGGCCAGCCGTTCGCCTTCATCGTCGCCGCGTTCTCGGTCATTCTTTGGGCGCTGAGCGGCCCC
>Ga0182740_1001976_pt1 | contig 13054 bp, 11 predicted proteins | sample eDN5th37CKraftBY_FD_128872 | JGI IMG/M metagenome (GOLD analysis project Ga0182740, IMG submission 128872) | Enriched backyard soil microbial communities from Emeryville, California, USA - eDNA 5th pass 37_C Kraft BY (version 2) (version 2) | ecosystem: Environmental > Terrestrial > Soil >...
AACGGAAGGCCATCGAAACCCGCTCGGCGGCCACCAGGAACGCGGAGCGTTCGGCCCTGGTGTCGGGTATCGGCAGGCCCGGCCCTTTCCGGTAGGACGACAGCAGCGGCAACGTCTTGTTGAACACCAGGTCGAGGCTGCCGAAGAGGCCCGTGCGATGCCGGTCGGCCGGCACGTAGGATACCGCCGCCTGTACCGCGTCGCGCGGAGATCGCGGACGATAGGCCGCGCCCTCGAGCCTGATCGAACCGCGCTCGATCGGCGCCGCGCCCCAGAGGGCCTGCAGCAGGCTGGAGCGTCCCGAGCCCGAGAGCCCATAGAGCGCAACGACCTCGCCGGCGCGGACGGCAAGGCTGGCCGGGGTCCGCAACTCACCGGTCACCAGTCCCTCGATCTCGAGAATGCGGGGCGCACTGGCGGCTACCGGCGGCCGGTCCTCGTTTGCGGCGTGCGTGCCGCCCATGGCGGTTACCAGGCGGGCGACATCGAGCTCGCTTTTCGGCAGTTCCTCGACGACCCGGCCGTCACGCAACACGATGGCGCGATCGCAGAATTCGGCGATTTCGTCGAGCCGATGGCTGACGAGGATGATGGCGGTGCCGCGGGCGCGCATGCGCTCGATCGCCGCGAAGAACTTGTGCGCATCTTCCGCCGGCAGCGCCGCGGTCGGCTCGTCCAGGACCAGGATGCGCCCCTCGTCCGAAACAGCCTTGAGCAAGCGCACGAACTGCTTTTCTGCCGGCGGCAGGAAGGCCACCGGAACGTCCAGTTTGAGGTCCGGCGCGATCTCGCGGGCATGGCGGGCGATCGCCTCGCGCATCGCCTTGCGGTCGATTCGTCCGGCGCGCTTGGGGTAGGGGCGGCCGAGGAAGCAATTGTCGATGGTATCGAAACTGGGGACCAGCGGCGCGTCCTGGTGGATCACCCGGATGCCGGCGGCATAGGCATCGTGCGGAGAGTGGAAGTGCACGGGCGTCCCATCCACTGCGATGGTTCCACTGTCGGCCGCCTGGGCCCCCGCGATGATCTTGATGAGTGTCGACTTGCCCGCCCCGTTATGACCGACCAGGCCCAAAACTTCGCCCCCGGAGAGTGAGAGGCTCACATCTTCGAGGGCGTTGGTCGCGCCGAAGCGCTTGGTCATGCCGTTGAGGGCGAGCAATGGTCTTCCGTCAGTCGCACTTGACGCCCAGGCTGTCGCGCGTGATCAGCTCGACAGGGGCGTAGAGTTCGTCCTTCTCGGGCGTGCCGCCGGCGAGGATGGTATTGAGCTGGTCAGCCGCGATCTCGGCCATCTGCGTGAAGCCCTGGCGCACGGTGCCGACATAGGACGTGCACTTCTTGATGAGCTCGATCGCTTCGGGGTTCCCGTCGATGCCGGCAACCACGATGCCCTTGCGGCCCGCTGCCTCGATGGCAAGGTTCGCCCCGATGCCGGGCTCGTCCCAGCCGGCCCACACGGCGTTGATCGCCCCTTCGGCCGGGTTGGCGAGCAGGATGGCATCCATGGCCGCTCGGCTGTCCTCGATCTGGCCGGGCACCTGCACATAGTGGTCGGCGATCTGCTTGACGTCCGGATTGGCCTTGAGGGCCTCATCGAGCGCCAGCTCGCGCTGATGCACGCCCGGGTGGGCCGAATAGAAGAAGCGGACGATATTGCCCTTGTTCCCGATCGTGTCGAACAGGAACTTGGTCATGGTCTGGCCGAGCACGAAATTGTCCGACGTGACGTTGAGCACGGTCGAAGCGTTCTTGGCGCCGTCGATGGTGACCACGGGAATGCCGGCGGCCTTGGCCTTGTCGACCTGATCCTGGATCTGGGCAGGGTCGACCGAGACCAGAACGATGGCATTGGCCCCTTTGGTGGTGGCATCCTCGACGCGGCTCGCAAAGGCGCCCATGTCGCCGGCCGTATCGACCACATCGATCGACCACTGGTGCTTTTCTGCCTGCGCCTTGAACGAGTCGATCATCTCGGCCGTCGCGATCGCCGACAGGTACGGCGTGAGCACCGAAACCTTCTCGCCGGCAGCCTGCGCTGCACCGGCAGCCGTAAGCGCAAACGCCGCCGACAGGGCCAGCGACGTCATGGACTTGGTCATTTCGAGTTCCCTCCAGAATTCCGCGCCGACCTTACCGGTCGGGAGCAGGCGCTCCAAGCTCAAAATGCTGATCGATGCTCATTGGCCGCAGGGGCCGCTAGCGCACGAAGCCCAACGGCATCGTGAAGGTCCATTCGCTCTTGCCGGACTCCGGTGGGATCGCAGGGAAGGGCGCGGCGCGCTGAACGGTCTCGATCGCCGCCTTGTCGAACACCGGATTGCCCGACGAGCTCACGACGCGGATGCCCGAAGCCGAGCCGCCCGCCGAAACGGTGAATTGCACCTGCACTTCGCCACGCCCCCTGCCGCCAGAAGGGTAGCGCAGGGCGCGCCGCAGCCTGGAGAGAACCTGGCCGGGATACTTCGTCACCGACGCGCTATTGCCTTGCGCTCCGGTCCCCTTCTGGCCGGCCGATGCCGCGCTCGCCACCGCGTCGGCGTTGGAATTGCCGCCATTGCCTCCGGCACTGGGTTTGGGTTTCTGTGGTTGGGGCATTCTGGGTGTCTCGACGGCCTTCGGGTAGGTAGGCTCCTGCTTCTGCGCGACAGTCCGTGTCTGCGGCACGGGCGGGGCGTTAGGGTCAACCGGCTCGGTTGCCTCGATCGTTTCCGCCACCTCGGTCGGCTGGGCAATCTCCTGCGAGGGTGGCGGAGCGATGTCCGCTGGCTCGACGGTCACGGGCGTGTCTGGCGTGACGGCGTCAATCGCTTCGGCCACGACCGAGTTCGACGCCAGGAGCGGCACTGTTTCAGCTGCCAGGGTCTCGACCGGTTCGGCCACAGCCGCAGTCACCGGTTCCGCTTCCTGCCGGGCAGGCTCGACGGGCTCTGCCTCGATGGGTTCGACCGCCTCTGCGCTGGTGGGCGTGGTTTCAGCCTCGACCGGCTCGAGCGTTTCGCTTTGGGACGCTTCGATCACCTCGCCGCCGGCGGATACCATCGATTGGGTCGCGTCGCTCTCGATTTCGCTGACCGCGTTGGATTCGACGGTCCGCGTCGAGATGATCTCCACCTCGACGGCCGAACCCTCAATGTCGAGCGTGTCGTCGGCGGGAAGGAACAGGAAGAGTCCGGCGGCGAGCACGCTCCCATGAATAAGGAGCGAGGCCACCGGCCCCAGCAGCCAGTGCCTTTGCCTGGCTGGACGCCCGATATCGAGTAGCGATCTGCCCGGCACCGCAACGCTCGGCACGGGCTCGCCCGTGTTCTGGATAACGATTGGCACCCAGGCCCGCGGCGGTCTGCCGGGGAGGGGGTTGTCGTTGTTCCAGATGGGCCAGGCCGCGCTCATGGCAGATCAGAGTCCGAACTGGATGGCAGTCTTGTTGTCGGTCGAAAGTGTGGCCAGGCACTCCCCGGCCGCTACGTCGGTGCCGGTGCAGGCGGCAACATCGTTGATCAGCACCCGGCTCAGCCCGTCGCAGGGAATCTTGCCCAGGTCGAACTGCAGCACCTTGGTCTTGCCCGCCGGCAGCGCCTTGAAGTCCAGCGTCACCAGCCGCTCGATACCGCCTGCCGCGTTGAAAAGCGCCACCTCGAAAGCAGCCTTGTCGAGGGGTTTGCCCAGCCCGTTCGTAGCCAGGAACGTCACCCGGCAACCCGTCTCGCTCGGCTGGACCGCGTTGAGTTCGAGCAGAAGGCCTGCAGCCGGCGCCGTGTCCTGCGCCAGGGCGGCCGGCGGCAGGCCGATCGCGGCAAGCACCCCCAAAATTGCTGTTACGCGCGCGATCATCTCGGCTTCTCCTCGAAACGAAAAACAACCGGCGCGACAGGTTGGTGTCGCGCCGGTTTAGGCGTCAGTAGTCGAACTGCTTGGCCAGCGTCAGCTTGAACGTCCGGCCCTTGGAACGGTCGGGAGTCTGGTTGTCGCGGTAGTCGGCATTGAAGATGTTCTCGATCGAGAACTGCGCTTCCGTACCGGCGAACGGACCGGACTCCGGCTTCCAGGTCGTGAAGAGGTCGAACGTGGCGTAGCCCGGCGTCGCGGTGCTGGTCACCGAGCTGTCCGCCGCCGAAACGCCGGTATCGGTAGCCGCGACGAACGTCGCCTTGGCGCCGTATTCCAGGTTGTACTCGGGGTTGCGTGCGCCAACCGTGAGCTGGAGCTTGTGACCCGGGACCGAAGTCAGCGGGTTGCCGGTGACGTCGTTGGTGCCGACCATGGCCGCGTAGGCTAGGCGCCCGAAGAGGAATTCGGACTCATAGCTGCCTTCCACTTCCACGCCGTAGATCGTGGCCTTGCCCACGTTCCAGAAGTAGGGGTTTCCGGCGACCGACGGAGCGGATTCGATGAGGTTTGTCAGGTCGTTGTAGAACCCGGTGACCTTGACGCTCGCCTGGTCGCCGTCGAACAACAACTCGTATCCGGTGAGCGCGAAGCCCGCCTCATAGGAGTTGGATTGCTCCTTCTGCAGGGCGAGGCTTGGGCCCTTGGTCGAATTGTACTGATAGAGCTCGTCCAGCGTCGGCAGGCGTTCGGTATGGGCCACCGAGCCGAAGATCGACACATTGTCGTTGAACTTGTAGAGCGCCGCCACCTTCGGGGATAGCGCCACATCCTGGATGTCGTGCTGGCCCTTGGGCGTGATGTCGGGCTTCTGCCAGACGAAGTCGGCGCGCCCGCCGGTGATGATGGTGAGCTGGTCGTTGAGGACGAATTCGTCCTGCACATAGAGTCCCAGCCGCGTATCGGTGCCTTCCGGGTGCGTCGAAATCGCCGTACTCGCCAGCGGCAGCGTCGTGAACGCAACGCGATCCTGATAGCTCAACTGCGCGCCATAGGTCAGGAAGTTCTGCCAGTTCTCGCCGGTGAACTCGGAGGTGTTCTCCAGGCTCGCCTGCCAGGTCTTGTACCCGTATTCGGCATCGCCGATCGAGCCGATCGCGGAATTGGCCTGCTTCACATAGGTGTCCGAGTACGAAAGGTTCGCCTTCAGGTCCACCCAGGGATTGTCGAGGTCTTCGTTCTCGTAGTGAAGCACGGCAGTCTGGTCGACCACGTCGCGGTCCACCTTGCCGAACATCGCGACCGTGCCCGTCTGGGCGTAGTCCTGGTCGTCGTTCTTGCTCGACCAGCGCTGGTAGGAAAGGCTCAGCTTCTGGTCATCCTGGTCACCGAACCGGGCCGTGCCCTTGATGAGGCCGGAATAGGCGTCGAATGCGGAACCCGAAAGCGTCTTGCCGTTGGCGAGATCGAAATCATTCGACCGGCGCCAGTTGCCGGTGGCCAGGACGTCGAAGCCCTCATTGAACTTGTGCGCCACCAGGCCCGACATCAGCGTGCCGTTGCCGTTGGACGTGTACTGACCCTTGATGCGCACCGCCCCGGTCATGCCGTCCTTGATGAAGTCGGAGGCGTCCTTGGTGGTGAAGTTGATCACGCCCGCCAGCGCACCCGAGCCGTATAGCGTGGACGAGGCCGGACCGCGCAGCACTTCGACCTGCTTGTAGAGCTCGGGATCGGAGAAGAACGAGCCCATGCGGTACTGCTCGTAGAACTTCTTGGCTCCATCCACCGTGACGATGATGCGCGACTCGTCGCCGGAATTCTCCGCCGTACCGATGCCGCGAATGTTGAAGGATTCACCGAAAATGCGATCGCTGCCGATCACCGAGACACCCGGAACCGTCTCGAGCACGTCCTTGACGGTGGTGGCCTGCGCCTGATCGATATCGGCCTGATTGACCACCGTCACGGCTTGCGGGGTATCCACCGCAACCTTCTCGGCGCCCGCCCCGATCACGAGGCGCTCGAGCAGCGTGACGTATTTGCCGTTCACGGTCTGCGTCTGTGCGGCAACCTGCGGCACGCCCACCAAGACCGTCATCGCGGCGCCGCCCAGCAGCACCGCGACGTTTCTTCTTACCAGCCCCATTAAGAGTCTCCAGTTTCTTGAGATGCTGGCTGGCTCTGGGCTTGCTCGCACTTATTCTGGCTGCAGAAAAACATGATTGCTGCAGTCCACTATTGACGTGTCTATAAATCATGATACTCAGAGTCAAGAATTAAGTCGGGGCTTCCAACACCCCGCTTCATTGCCTGGATCAGAGACGTGACGACGACCGACAGACCCCGCAGCTCCGCCCAACCCGCAGCCCGAAACGTGCCGGAAGTCCCTGTCCGTACCCTGACCAGTGCCGAAATCTTCGAGGGGACCACGGAGGTGCAAATCCTCCACGAGCAGGCGGTCTACCGCCTCAAGATCACCCGACAGGGCAAGTTGATACTGAACAAATAAGGGAGCCGACCAATGGCCAAGTCTCCGGCCGAGATCCGCGAAATTCGCGCCCTCCACCCCAAGATGCGCGAGCGCGATTTCGCGCGCATCCACGGCATTTCCGAAGCCGAACTCACGGCCGCCTATGTCGGCGAGAACGTGGTCCGGCTCAAGCCGGACGTCGCCGCGCTGCTCGCCGGCCTTCCGGCCTGCGGCGAGGTCATGGCGCTCACCCGCAATGAAAGCGCCGTCCACGAGAAGATCGGCCCATATGAAAACGCCAAGGCCGGCGCCAACAGCGCCATCGTTCTGGGTGATGAGATCGATCTGCGTATCTTCCCCTCCAAATGGGTCAGCGGCTTCGCAGTCGAGAAGTCGGACGGGGAGGGAGGCGTTCGTCGCTCGGTGCAGTTCTTCGACGTTGCCGGCGATGCCGTACACAAGGTGCACACGCGCCCCGCGACCAACCTCGAGGCCTGGAACGCACTGGTTGAAAGCCTCCGGTCCGAAGATCAGTCCCAACTTGTCGAGATCGGCACCGTGCCCGATGTGGCTGCGGTCGATGCCAGCGCCGCCGCAAGTCCCGAGGAACTCCTCGAGAACTGGTCCCGGCTCACCGACACCCATCAGTTCTTTGGCATGCTCAAGAAGCTCAACCTCGAGCGTCTCCAGGCCATGCGGATGATTGGCGACAACTATGCCTGGCCGCTCGATCCCGCTGCGACCGCCCAGATGATGAACGGAGCCGCCGCGTCGTCCCTGCCCATCATGGTGTTCGTGGGCAATGCCGGCTGCATCCAGATCCACGGCGGTCCCATTGCCAGGGTCGAGCCCATGGGGCCATGGCTCAACGTGCTGGATGAAACCTTCCACCTGCACCTGCGCCTCGACCACATTGCCGAGGTCTGGGCCGTCCGCAAGCCGACGGCCGATGGCCACGTGACGTCGGTGGAGTGCTACGGCGCCGACCAGAAGCTCATCATCCAGTTCTTCGGCAAGCGCGTGGAAGGCCACGACGAGCGGCCGGAATGGCGCGCGCTGGTCGAAAGCCTGCCCGTGCTCCAGCAGTCAACCGCCGCCTGAGGTCTTGGTAATGGTATCGAAGTTTTCCCGGGCCCTTGGCGCGCTCGCGCTCGCAGCAACGCTGACGGCGGGTTCCGCCTTCGGCGAGGATCTCAAGCCCTTCCCCGATTCTTCCCGGCTCGTGGCCGTGGGTGGCTCGCTCACCGAAATCATCTTCGCGCTCGGCGAGGAGGGGCGCCTGGTTGGGCGCGATTCCACCGCGGTCTATCCGGAGGCGGCGCTCGAGTTGCCTGATGTCGGCTACATGCGTGCGCTCTCGCCCGAAGGCGTGCTCTCGGTTAATCCGAGTGCCTTGCTGGTCCTCACCGGCTCCGGCCCCAAGGAAGCGCTCGACGTGCTTTCAAAGGCCTCCATCCCCTACCAGACCGTCCCTGAAGGCTTCTCCCACGAGGGCATCCTCGCCAAGATCAAGGCCGTCGGTCAGGCGCTGGACGTGGAAGACAAGGCGCGTGCGCTTTCCGATGAGGTCGACAAGGACCTCAAGGAGGCCGAGGCTCTCACTGCCAATGTCGCCGCAAAGAAGAAAGTGCTCTTCATCCTCTCGATGCAGGACGGTAAGGTCCAGGCGTCCGGAACCGGCAGCGCGGCCAACGGCATCATTGCCCTCGCCGGCGCCGAGAACGCCATCACCGACTATCAGGGCTACAAGGCTCTGACGGACGAGGCGATCATCAATGCCAGGCCCGACGTGATCCTGATGATGGATCGTGGCGGCGAACTCGCCGTCTCTGACGAGGCGCTCTTCACCCATCCGGGGATCGCCCTCACGCCCGCCGGCCAGAACCACAAGGTCGTCCGCATCGACGGCGCTTACCTTCTCGGCTTCGGTCCGCGCACGGCGTCTGCCGTCCGCGATCTGGCCAGGGCCATCTACGGCGACACCCTGGGCGGAAACTGATCGATGACGGACCTCACCCTGAAGGCCTGGCTTTCCATCCAAGAGCGCCCCGCGCGCGCCGGAGACAGGGCCCGGCTGGCAGCAGTGACGGTCTGCGGCCTGGCCGTGCTCCTGATGCTGGTCTGCCTGCTCAGCCTCACCACCGGCGCCTCCGGTTCGTCTGGCTGGGCAGTCATCGAAAGCTGGTTCGGGCTTGTCGACAAGTCCGATCCGGCGGTCCTGCGCGAGCAGGTCATCATCTACGATATCCGCCTGCCGCGCATGGTCCTGGGCGTCCTTATCGGCGCCGGTTTGGCCGTCTCGGGCGTCGTGATGCAGGGGCTCTTCCGCAATCCGCTGGCCGATCCCGGCCTGGTCGGCGTTTCGGCAGGGGCGGGGCTCGGGGCGGTGGTCATCATCGTCCTCGGGGCCACCATTGCCGCCCCGCTCGTTGCCCTGCTCGGCATCCATACGCTGCCCCTTTCAGCCTTCGGGGGCGGCTTGGTCACAACCCTCATTCTCTACCGGGTCTCGACCGCACGCGGGCAGACCGCCGTCGCCACCATGCTGCTCGCCGGCATCGCCATCGGTGCGCTGGCCGGGGCCATCACCGGCGTTCTCGTCTACCTCGCCAACGACCAGCAACTGCGCGATCTCACCTTCTGGGGGCTGGGTTCCCTGGCCGGCGCCACCTGGGTCAAGGTCACGGCCGCTGGTCCCATCATCGCCATTGCCGTTGCCTCCACCTTCTTTCTCGCCGGCGGTCTCAATGCCCTCACGCTCGGGGAGGCGACGGCCAATCACCTCGGTGTTCCGGTCCAGCGCTTCAAGAACATCGCCATCGCGGCCGTTGCCGCGGCCGTGGGCGCTTCGGTTGCTGTCAGCGGGGGTATCGGTTTTGTCGGCATCGTCGTGCCGCACTTGCTGCGCCTCGTCATCGGGCCCGATCATCGCTTTCTTCTGCCGGCCTCGGCCCTGCTGGGAGCCTCTTTCCTCCTGGGAGCCGACGCCATCAGCCGCGTGATCGTCGCCCCGGCCGAACTGCCCATCGGCATCGTCACCGCCTCGGTGGGTGGTCCGTTTTTCCTCTGGATACTGCTCCGCCGCCGCGACCGGCTGGCCTGGTAAACTCATGCTGCAAGCACGCGACGTTTCGGTTGCCATCGTCAACAAGACCATCATCCATGACGTGAGTTTCACGGCATCTCCCGGCCACGTCACCACCATTATCGGCCCCAACGGGTCGGGCAAGACCACGCTTCTCAAGGCCATCTGCTCGGACCTGGCCTATCGCGGCGAGGTCACCATCAACGGCCGGAACCTCAATTCGCTCAAGTCCTGGCAGGCCGCCTCCCTGCGCGCCGTGCTGCCGCAATCGACCACGCTGTCCTTCCCCTTCACCGTGCGCGAGGTCGTCGCCCTCGGCACAACCGCGGGCCGCTCCGGCGTCGATGATGCCGACAACCTTCCCGAGCGCGCCCTCGAGCGGGTCGATCTCGAAGGCTTTGCCGGAAGGTTCTATCAGGATCTTTCGGGTGGCGAGCAGCAGCGCGTGCAGTTGGCGCGCGTGTTGTGCCAGGTCTGGCAGCCCGTGCTCGATGGCCAGCCGCGCTACCTGCTGCTCGACGAGCCCGTCTCCAGCCTCGATATCAAGCACCAGCTGGCCATCATGGAGATCGCCCGCGAATTCGCCGATGCGGGCGGCGGGGTCCTGGCAGTCCTGCACGATCTCAACCTGGCGGCCATGTCATCCGATCGCATTCTGGTCATGCGGCGCGGCAGCGCGGTTGCCTTCGGCGCGCCCGAAGAAGTGCTGCGCGACGAGGTCATCAACCCGGTCTTCGAGTGCAACCTCAAGGTTGGCGCGCTGCCCCGGCAGGGCGCGCCGTTCGTTCTGCCGCAATCGGCCCGGGCCTGACGGAACTTCCTTCCGCCACTTCGCGTAAAATTGGAATGCTCACGTTATCGCAGGAGTGGGCTTGCATCGACTTACGCTGTATCCATGATGCCTAACGAGGGTTGATCCATCCGCCCTTGCGCCGTTTCGACGGAAAGCTGAACAAGGAATACACAAGATGAACAGCGTCATCGCTCCCCGCAAATTCACCGCCGTGGCGGTCGCCGCGCTCATGCTCGCCGGCACTGCCTTCGGCGTCTCCGCCCAGGATTTCGACGCCAACGCCACCATCAATATCGGTTCGCTCTACGAGCCGCAGAACCTGGACAACACCGCCGGTGCCGGGCAGGGCGTCAACGAGGCCTTCAACGGCAACGTCTATGAAGCGCTCTTCAAGCTGACCGACGAAGGCAAGGTCGAAAAGTCGCTCGTGGCGGACTACACCCAGAGCGAGGATGGCCTCACCTACACCTTTACCCTGCAGCCCAACGTCAAGTTCCACTCGGGCGATCCGCTGACCTCGGCCGACGTCAAGTCCTCGATCGAGCGCGTCGTGGCCGAGAACTCCAAGTCCTCGCGCAAGAAGAGCCTCTCGAACATCGATTCGATCGAGACCCCCGACGACTCGACCGTCGTCATCAAGCTCAAGAGCCGCTCGATCTCGCTGCCCTATAACCTCTCCTATGTCTGGATCGTCAACGACGCGGCCACCGACATCACCTCCCAGGAAGACGGCACCGGCCCCTACAAGCTCGCCGACTGGCGCCGCGGCTCGGCCCTCGCGCTCGAAAAGTTCGACGGCTACTGGGGCGCCGCGCCAACCAATGCCGGCGTGACCTACAATTATTTCACCGACGCCACCGCCCTCAACAATGCGCTGCTGACCGGCGCCGTCGACGTCATCACCTCGGTGCAGAGCCCGGACTCGCTGGCCCAGTTCAAGGACAACCCGCAGTTCAAGGTCACCGAAGGCGCGTCGACCACCAAGGAAATCCTGGCCTACAACGATCGTGTCGCGCCATTTGACAACGTCAAGGTACGCAAGGCTCTGGCCCGCGCCGTGGACAAGAAGAAGCTGCTCGAATCCATCTGGGGCCCATACGGCACCCTGATCGGCTCCTTCGTGCCGCCGACTGATCCCTGGTATGTCGACTTGACGGGCGTTGACCCCTACGATCCGGAAAGCGCCAAGGAACTGCTCAAGGAAGCCGGTTTCCCCGATGGCTTCGAATTCACCATCGACACCCCGGATTATGACCCGCACCCGATCGTCGCGCAGTTCCTGCAGAGCGAATTCGCCAAGGTGGGCGTAAAGGCCAACATCAACATCATCACGGCCAACGAGTGGTACACCAAGATTTACCAGTCCCATGACTTCCAGGCCACGCTCCAGGAGCATGTGAACCACCGCGACATCGTGTTCTACGGCAACCCGGACTTCTACTGGGGCTACAACAACCCGACCGTCGTCGATCTCATCGCTTCGGCCGAAACCCAGCCCACCGAGGCCGACCAGACCGCCAAGCTGCTCGAAGCCAACAAGCTCATCGCTGAGGATGCAGCCAGCAATTGGCTCTACCTCTATCCGCAGATTGTGGTATCTGCGGCTAACGTCAGCGGCTATCCGATCAACGGCCTGAACTCGCAGTTCTTCGCCTACGGCATCAAGAAGGCCGCCAACTAACGCGTCAACAGCCGGACGGAAGGAAAGCCCTATTCTCAGCTACACCCTCCGTCGGCTTGTTATCCTGGCACTGTCGCTGCTCATCGCAGCGGCGGTGCTCTTTGTCCTTCTCCGCCTTCTGCCGGGTGACCCGGCCAATGCCTTGCTCTCGGTCGGCGCATCGCCCGCCCAGATCGAGGCGGCGCGCCAGGAGGTCGGCTCCAACCTGCCGCTCGCCCAGCAGTTCGCCCATTTCGTCTCGAGCCTCGCCCGCTTCGACCTCGGCACGTCCTTCGTCAGCAAGACCCCCGTGCTCGCCGAAATCGGCAACCGCCTCTCGGTCACCATTCCCCTCACGCTGATGAGCTTCGTGCTGGCGCTGATCATCGCCGTTCCGCTGGGCATCATCTCCGCCGTCAAATCCGACAAGTGGTATGGCGGGGTCATCTCGATCGTCTCCCAGCTCGGCATCGCCATTCCGGTCTTCTGGGTGGGCATCCTGCTCGTCACCATCTTCGCGGTGAATCTCAAGCTCTTCCCGTCGTCCGGCTTCCCCCTCAAGGGCTGGAGCAATTTCGGCGCGGCGCTTTATTCGCTGCTGCTGCCCACGCTCACCATTGCGCTCGTCATGTCTGCCTCCTTGCTGCGCTACGTCCGCTCGGCCGCCCAGGACGTACTCGGCAGCGACTACCTGCGCACCGCCCGGGCACTCGGCGCCAGTTTCCCCGAGGCGCTGGTGCGCCACGGCATCCGCAACGGCTCGGTTCCGGTCATTTCCATCCTCGGCATCGAGCTGGCGACCGCCTTCCTCGGCGCCGTCGTGGTCGAAAAGGTCTTCGCGCTGCCCGGCCTCGGCTCGATGCTCCTGCTCGCCATCCAGCAGCGCGACTATCCCAACGTCCAGGGCGTCCTCTTCATCTCGACGCTTCTCGTCCTGCTCGTCGGCTTCTTCGCGGACCTCCTCCAGCGCATCATCGATCCGCGCCTGCGCGACAATCGGGCGAGGCCGGCATGACCACGTTCGAAGAAACCGCCGCGCTGCCGCCGGCCAAGGTCCGCACGCGCCGCTCCTTCACCCTCTGGCTTGGCCTGCTCCTCGTCGGCATCCACGTCGTCATGGCGCTGCTGACGCTCGTCTGGACGCCCTACGACCCGGGCAGCATGACCGGCGGACGCCTCGCGCCACCCTCCTGGGAACACTGGGCCGGCACCGAC
>Ga0182740_1001978_pt1 | contig 13041 bp, 12 predicted proteins | sample eDN5th37CKraftBY_FD_128872 | JGI IMG/M metagenome (GOLD analysis project Ga0182740, IMG submission 128872) | Enriched backyard soil microbial communities from Emeryville, California, USA - eDNA 5th pass 37_C Kraft BY (version 2) (version 2) | ecosystem: Environmental > Terrestrial > Soil >...
CGTCGGGGCGTTTGTGGAAGGGGAGATTTTCAGGTCTTGTTGCTCGCGGTGTTGTTCGGCCTGGCGATGGCGGGGCTGGGCGAGCACGCGCGGCCGGTGATGAACCTGATCAATGACATCGGCCGCGTGTTTTTCGGGATCGTGAGCATCGTCGTGCGGATCGCGCCGCTGGCGGCGTTTGGTGCGATCGCGTTCACGGTGGGCGCGTATGGGCTGGCGTCGCTGGCGCGGCTGGTGTCGTTGCTGGCGTGCGTTTACCTGACGTGCTTCGTGTTTGTGTTCGTTGGGCTCGGTCTGGTGGCGCGGCTGGCGGGCTTCAGCTTGTGGAAAATTCTCAAACTCATCCGCGACGAACTGCTGATCGTGCTCGGAACCTCGTCGTCTGAATCGGCGCTGCCTGGCCTGATGCAGAAAATGGAACGCGTGGGCTGTGCGCGTCCGGTCGTCGGCATCGTGGTGCCGGCCGGGTATTCGTTTAATTTGGACGGCACGTGCATTTACCTGACGATGGCGGCGCTGTTCATTGCGCAGGCGACGGACACGCCGCTGGCGCTGGGGCAACAACTCGGGCTGCTCGCGGTGTTGTTGTTGACCTCCAAAGGCGCGGCGGCAGTCACGGGCGGCGGTTTTATCACCTTGGCGGCGACGCTGTCCGCAACCGGACACGTGCCGGTCGCCGGGCTCGCGCTGATCCTCGGCGTCGATCGGTTCATGTCGGAGGCGCGGGCGATCACGAATTTCATCGGCAACGCCGTCGCCACGCTGGTGGTCGCAAAATGGGATCGCGAGCTCGACGTGACCAAGGCCGGCGAGGTGCTGGCGAATCCGGTCGCGGTGAGCGGCGCGGCGCAGGTTGACGTTTAGCGAAGCGGATCCGAACGCGCATAAACTTCGCCGGCAGGCCGTGGCTGGCCGACGAACTCAGGCGCCGGCGGCGAGCGGCGGCATGGGGACGCCGAGCGTGGCGGCGACGGCGCGGAGCAACTCGGCCTCCGTGATCGAGATCGTGCCGTCGGCGCTCACGACGCAACCGGCGGCGAGCAACGTGCGTTGTTTGATCGGACCGCTGGCGACGGCGAGTTTGTCGAGCGCGACATCGAGGCGCTCGAAGTCGACTGGCGTCGGATCGAAGGTCAGCTGCGGCTCGATCAGCTTGAGCTGCGCGGCGCCGGTGGCGAAGGCCTGTCGGGCCGCGGCCGCATCGTCGGTTGACGCATGGGCGAGCGCGGAGAGCACGACGCCGATCTCGCCGACGAGGGCGTTGAAGGAATGAAACTGCACGACAGCGGCGCCGGGATCGCGTCCGAGCGCAAGCGCGCGGGTGAGGAGTTTTTGCAGCGCAAATTCGAACGGTGAGACGCGTCCGTCGGCGTGCACGAGTTCGTCGAGCGTCTGCAGAAACGGCGCGAGCGCCTCGCGTGACAGCAGGTGAAGTGCGGGCAGCGAAAGTTGAACGAGGGGGAGTTTGTGCTCCGGGCCGAGCGCGAGAAATTCCGGCGCGAGGCGGTCGACGGCAGCAAGGGCGTCGGCTCCGGCGTGAAGCGAGATGAGGCGGCGCTGCGGCTCGCGTAGATCCGGATTCGCATCGAGCAGCAGGCCGTAGATGAGGATCGGGGCGGTGGACGGATCGCGGGCGGCCTCACGCAGGCTTGCGGGGACGGCGGCGAGGAGCGAGGCGGCGGCGGTGACGTGTTCCGGCCCCAGCGTGCCGGCGTGAGCGAGCGCGGCTGCGGCGCTGAAGGTGGGGAGTTCGGGCCGCGGAGTTTGCCGTTTCGGCGGATGGAGGCCGGCGGAGACAAACGACTCGGCGGCGACGTCGACCTGTTCCGGCGGCTCGAACATCTGGCCGTCGAATTGTGGCTCGATCGCGCGGATGCGTTCGGCGAGCGGCGGATGGGTTGACCAGAGGCCGGTGAAACCGGCGCGGAAACTTTGGGCGAAAAAGAAATGGCCGATCGCGGCAGCTTTGCTGGTTTGGAGACGCGAGCCGAGGGCGTAGCCGCCGATTTTTTTCAGCGCGCCAGTGAGGCCGGTGGGATTGCGGGTGAACTGCACCGCGGCGGCGTCGGCGAGGTATTCGCGCTGGCGGGACACCGCGGCTTGGATCAGCCGGCCGAAGAAGTAGCCGACGTAGCCGATGACCAGCAGGGCCAGGCCGACGAAGACGATCGCGGCGAGGACGCCGCCGGAATTCTTGTTGTTGCGCGAGCCGCGGGAAACGCGCGTGTAGCGCAAACTCCACAAGATGCCGCGACCGGCGAGTCCGAGGACGAGGATGCCGAACAGCAGCGCGGTGAGGCGCAGGTTGAGGCGCATGTCGCCGTTGAGGATGTGGCTGAACTCGTGGCCGACGACGCCCTGCAGTTCGTCGCGGTTGAGTTTCTCGAGTGTGCCGCGGGTGACGGCGACGACGGCGTCGGACGTCGTGAGCCCGGCGGCGAAAGCGTTGATCGCGGGCTCGTCGTCGAGCACGTAGACGGCCGGCACCGGCGTGCCGGAAGCGATCGCCATTTCCTCAACGACGTTGAGGAGGCGGCGCTCGCGCAGATCGGTCGTGCGCGGGTCGATGCGGCGGCCGCCGACGCTCTCGGCGACGGCGCGGCCACCGGCGGAGAACTGCGTCCATTTCGCGAGCGAAGCGAACGTGACGACGGCGAGCACGGCGGAGGTGACGCCGAAGAAGAGTTTCGGACGCCATAGCGGGTCGAGCGCGGAATCAGACGCGGTCGCAGTTTCGGCGTAGCGCTCGGGTTGTTCCGATTCGACGAAGCCGAAGCCGAGAAGGGCGGCGAAGTAGCTCGCGGCGATGGTGCCGAGCACGGCCAAGACAAAAAGCGCGACGAGCCGGGACGTGCGTTTCTTGGCGCGAGCCTGGGCTTCGAAGAAGTCCATGGTTGAAGCTGAGAGCCTAGAGCCTAGCGCCTAGAGTCTAGAGTCGGAGGCGGATCGAGCTCTGGGCTCTCAGCTCTGAACTCTGAGCTTTAGGTGAACGACACCTTGGGCGCCGTCCGCTCGGTGGCGTCGTCGATCTTGAAGAGTTCCGCCGGGTGAAAACCGAACATGCCGGCGAAAACGACGTTGGGGAAGGTCTCGCGGGCGGTGTTGTAGGTCATGACGCTGTCGTTGTAGGCCTGCCGGGCGAAGGCGATTTTGTTTTCCGTCGAGGTGAGCTCCTCGGTGAGCTGCATCATGTTCTGGTTGGCCTTCAGATCGGGATATTGCTCCGAGACGACGAGCAGCCGGGAGAGCGCGCCGGTGAGGCCGGTTTCGGCGGCGGCGAGACTGCGGACGGCGCTGGCGTCGGCGGGATTGGCGGCGGCGGTTTGCGCGGCAGCGGCGGCGATGTTGCGGGCGCGGATGACGGCCTCGAGGGTTTCGCGTTCGTGCTTCAGGTAACCCTTGGCCGTTTCGACGAGATTCGGAATCAGGTCGTAGCGCCGCTTCAGCTGCACGTCGATCTGGGCGAAGGCGTTTTTGAAACGGTTGCGGAGGCTGACGAGGCTGTTGTAGATGCCGACGATCCAGAGGCCGAGCAGGAGAACGAGGGCGGCGAAGATGCCGAGGACGACGAGAGCGCTCATGGGGAGGAGGGGAGGTGGTTGCGCAACGAGGTCGCAGGATGGCGGGAGCGGGGGAAGCGCGCGAGTCGGAACTGACGACAACGCGGTTGATTGTTGGCGGGGCGCGGCGCAATTTCACCGGGGACGTGATGCGATTTTCAATTTTCCTCGCGGGAGTGTGGTTGATGGGTGCGCTGGCCGGTCGTGCGCAAACGCCGCTCAATCCGCCGGTGCCCTTTGTCGAGCCGTCTTCGGCGATGGAGTCCGCCGGTCGCGATGCATTGTCGCTGGTGGCGGCGCAGCGGGCGCAGGAGATGGGATTTCCGTCGGCGGCGGCAGCAATCTACCGCGAGCTGATGCAGCGGCCCGACGTCGACCGCGAGGCGGCGATGTTGGGACTTGCGACGGCCTTGCTCGACGAAGGCAAAGGCGCGGAAGCCGAGCGCGTGCTGCACGCGTGGGAAGGCCCGCGCAGTCCCGCGTGGCATCTGCGGAAAGGCCTGGCGGCGTGGCAGCAGAATTTCATCACGACGGCGAAAAACGAGCGCGACGCGACGCGAATCGGGGAACTGGCGCCGGCGGATCGCGCGTGGCATCTGTTTTTGCAGGGTTTGATCGCGACCTCGGACAACGAGCCGGACAAGGCGGTGGCGCTGTTTGACCAGGCGATCGAGCTGGCGGTGTCGCCGCCGGCGCGGGCGCAGATCCTTCTCAAACGCGAACAGGTGCGGCTGCAGCGGAGACCGGTCTCGGAAATGGCGGCGCTCACGGCGCGGAAAAACATGGAGGAGTTTCAGGGCCGCGCGCGCGGATACGAATGGGGCCGCGTGTATGCGACGACGCTGGACGAACTCGGGCGCAAAGCCGAGGCGGTGGCGGTGCTGCAGCGGCAATTGCTGTCGCTTCCGGCGGAGGAGCGCGGGGAACTCGACGACACGCGGCTGCTTCTCGGCTTGATCGGCGGCGCGAGCGAAGGACCGGGGCGAAGCGCGCTCGAGCGGTTGTTGGAGCGCGGCAACGATCGCAACAAGCAGCGCATCGCGTTGCAGGCGCTCGCCGAAGCCTCGACCCGCAATCCGCAGCTGGCCGCGTTTCGGAGGCTGCTCGACGAGTTGGTCGCTGCGAAGACGCCGCACCCGCTGCTCGAGGACCTTTATCTTTACCGGGCGCAGGTGGCGTTGACGATGGCGCGGGCCGAAGGCGGCTCGGCCAGTTATGCCCAAGCGGAGACGGATGCGCGCACGTTGCTGCAGACGTTTCCCGGTTCGCCGTTGAAGGCGCATGCCTACGCGGTGCTGACGCAGGCGGCGTGGGAGCAGCGCCGGTATCGCACGGCGGCGGACAACGCGGTGAAAGCGCGGGCCGAGTTGCCGGAAGGGGCGTCGCGCGCGGCGCTCGGCCTGTTGATTGCCGAGGCGTGGTTTCGGGCGGGCGATTATCGCAGTGCGGCCGACGCATATGCGGCCGTCCTGCGGGAGGGTCCGGCGAAGGCGAATCCCGGCGAGCTGATGTTTCAACGTGTGTTGTCGGAGATTCGCGCCGGGACGCCGGAGGTGGCGGTCGCGATGCTGGACGATCTCGCGCGCGATCCGGGCTTCGATCAGGTGAATCGCTGGGAGGCGGAGTGGAATCTGGCGCGGGCGCTGCAGGTGCGCGGCAAGACCGATCAGGCGCTGGAACGGGTGAACCGGGTGCTCGACAGCGCGCAAACCACGGGCGCGCGGGCGGTGCCGACGGAGTTGCGCGCGCGCATGGCGTGGCTGCAGGCGCGGCTGGCATTTGCGGCCGGGCGGCCGGAGCAGACGCTGCAACTGGTGGAGGCATTTTCCGGCGTGCTGGCGAATGTGGCGCCGGCCTTGCGAGACGAGATCGCGAGCTCGGGCGCGCTCTTGAAAGCGGAGGCGAGCTTCGCGCTCGATCGGGACGCCGCCGCGCTGGAAACGTTGAAAAAACTGCGGACGGATTATCCGCGATCGGTCGCGGCGGTGTCCTCGTATTTCGTCGAGGCGAAGCATTATTCCGAGCAGGACAAAACCGTCGAGGCGCAGCAGTTGCTGATCCAGCTGGCGGAGCAGGACAGCTTTCCGGAGAAGCAATTCTACGCGCCGTTCGCCCTGTTTCAGGCGGCGCTGCAGGCGGAGCGGCGCGGGCAGGAGGCGAATTACCGCGAGGCTTACCGCCTGATCGAGGATCTTGTCGGCAAGTATCCGCAGAGCGACCTCGTGTTTGCGGCGCGGATGAAGCAGGGCGACCTGCTGCGGAAGCTGAACGATTTCCCCGCGGCGCAGCGCGTTTATGAAGAGCTGGTGAACCGGTTTTCGCAGCGGCCGGATGTGGCGCTGGCGCAGCTCGCCCTGGCGGAGACGCACAACGCCCAGTCGGCGAACGAACCCAGCCATGCGGAAAGCGCGCTGGTGCTGTTCGAGCACGTGCGCGATCGCGTCGACGCGCCGCTCGACGCGCGGGTGGAGGCCGGGTTCAACCTCGGCCTGCTCCGCGCCCGGCGCGGCGAGCCGGCGAAGGCGGAAGAGGTGTGGTGGCGCGACGTCGTCACGGAATTTTTGATACAGCCGGGCCGGGCCGAGCAGTTGAGCGACAAAGGCCGCTACTGGATGACCCGGACCCTGCTCGAGCTCGGCGGGCTGTATGAGCAGCAGGAGAAACTGGAGCAGGCCAAGCAGGCCTGGTTGCTGATCCTGGAGGCGAAGCTGGGCTACGGCGAAGCGCTGGCGCGGGCCCGTTTGGCGCGGTTCGGCCTTCCCGAGGCCAAGGCCTGACCGCGGGTTTCGCATTTACGCCGAGCGGGGAACGCGGTCTAACGCTGATCACGATGCGCGATCTCGATCTTTTACTTTTCGCCAAGGGCGGCCCGATGATGTGGGTGCTGCTCGTGATGGGCTTGATCGGCGTCATGTTGTTCGTCGAGCGGACCCTTTATCTGCATCGCGGGCAGATTCGCTCCACCGCGTTTCTGAACGGCATCAAGAACATCCTCGCGAAGCGCCGCATCGTGGAAGCGTTGACCGTGTGCGAGGAGACGCCCGGACCGGTCGCGGCGGTGGTGAAGGCGGCGCTGCTGCACGCCGACGACAACGCGGATCAGATGCGATTCCATGTGCAGGAGGCGGCGGTGATCGAGCTGCCCGCGCTGGAGCGGCGCCTCGGGGCGATCGCGGCAATCGCGCAGGTCGCGCCGCTTGTCGGTCTGCTCGGGACGATCCTCGGGATGGTGACGACCTTTCTCGCCTTCGAGAAGGACTACGCCACCGCGAACGTGCTGGCGACGGGGATGTGGCAGGCGCTGCTGGCGACAGCCGGGAGCCTGATGCTCGCGATCCCGGCGCACCTCGCGTATCACTTTCTCTCCGGCCGGGTCCGGGCGATCGTGCGCGACGTCGAATGGGCGGGTAACGAGATCATGAAGTATTTGTTGACCGAATACCGTGGATTGAAGCCGGGGGCCGGTCAGGAGGGCGGCGAGGGGAGGTTATCCGCGCCATGAATGCGGGCGACCGGAGACCGGCCGGCATGATCACGCGTCCGCTCGATCTGGCGGCCCGGTTGCGGCCGGAACCGCGGAATTTCGATTTCTGGTTCTATGTGAACGGCGGGTTGATCGTGTTGTTTTTCCTTTTGTTCGGCTCGCGCTTCGTGCTCGCGCCGGGCCTCGGCGTGGATTTCCAGATGCCGGCGATGAGCGGCGCGCGCGCGGGAGCGGCGATGACGCAGCGGGTGATCAGCGTCCGCCCCTCGGGCCAGATTTTCGCGGCGGACGGGCTGTTGAGTCTTCCGCAGTTGCGCGAATGGCTGCGGGGCGAGGCGGCCAAGTTGAAGGAACCCTCGCTGCTCGTGCGCGCGAGCGCAGGCGTGCCGATCTCGATGATCGCCGAGATCAAGAGCGCGGCGGCGGACGCCGGATTTGTGCGCGTGGTGATTGGAGCCGAGGAGCCGGGAGCGAATCCGGAGCTCGATCGCTGAACCCATGGCGCGCGCGGAACCGTCAGGATATCGCTGGGGCATCGGCGCGGGAATCGCGGCGCTGCTGGCCTTGGGTGCGGTGTTCCTGGTGCGGGTCCCGCACTACGAGGCGGCGCGGGACAATACTAGCCCCACGCCCGCGGCCCTGCCGATCGGCATCGCGCCGCTCGAGTCGAAAAACGGCGACGCCACGCTGCGGGAGGAAGCGGTGTTGCGCGACCCCGCACCGCTTTTCCTGCCCTCGCGCTGGAGTGCGAGCGAGAATACCATTCCCGCGGAAGCCTGGAGGGAGCCCGTGACCTCATTTCGTGGATACGAGCCGAAATGGTCGTTTGCCGAGAGTCGGTTGAGCTTGGAAATGCCGGCGGTGATGCAAGCGCCCGAAAAGGCCGCAGGCGTCCTCGCGATCAGCCGGCCGGAAAGGCCGTTCCTGGGATTCGGAGAAACTGGCCTGACGACCACACCGCTGCCATCGCGCGCGGCTTTTCTCGAAGTTTCGGCCGCCGGCAGCGGGGTTCCCGTGCTCACCCAGGCGCTGATGGACGCCCAACCGCCGTCCGGCGTGGCGTGGCAACCATTGCGTTTTCTTGTCGCGGTGGACGTCCGGGGGCTTATCGGACCACCCGTGCTGATCGAAAGTTCGGGTGCCGGCGCCGTAGACGGTTATTTTCAGGACTACCTCGCGCAGACCTTGCGATTGGGGGAGCGTTTGGGCCCGGGATATTATCGGGTCGGGATCGGGCCGTAGGGATTGACCTGCGTCGCGAAACGCGATTCTTCTTTCCGTTCCGCGATCGGAAGCGCCACCGGGCAAAAAAGAGCAAGTTTGCTGTTGACCTCAATTTTCGCGGAATGCACTTTCTTCCCTCTTTTCGTTTTTTGATCCCTCCCTCGGTCTGCCCAGATAGCTCAGTTGGCAGAGCACGTCCTTGGTAAGGACGAGGTCGCCGGTTCGAGTCCGGTTCTGGGCTCCAGGTCAAACGTCGCACGACTTCAGCGACGTTAATAACAGAGGTCAAACTTCATATATCGAACCACTAACGTCTCCGAACTCCCATGGCTAAAGGCACATTCGAACGCAAGAAACCGCACGTCAACGTCGGCACCATCGGCCACATTGACCACGGCAAGACGACCACGACCGCCGCGATCCTCGCGGTGCAGGCCCGCAAGGGTCTCGCCGAGGTGAAGGCCTATGCCGACATCGCGAAAGGCGGTACGGTTCGTGACGCCACCAAGACCGTGACGATCTCGGTCGCCCACGTGGAATACGAGACGGCCAACCGTCACTACGCGCACGTCGACTGCCCCGGCCACGCGGACTTCGTCAAGAACATGATCACCGGCGCGGCGCAGATGGACGGCGCGATCCTCGTCGTCTCCGCCGCTGACGGCCCGATGCCGCAGACGAAGGAGCACGTGCTCCTCGCCCGCCAGGTCGGCGTGCCGAAGATCGTCGTTTTCCTCAACAAGGTCGACCTCATCGACGACCCGGACCTCCTCGAGCTCGTCGAAGAGGAAATCCGCGACCTCCTCACCAAGTACCAATTCGACGGAAAGAACACGAAGATCGTTCGTGGGTCGGCCACCGCTGCTCTCGAGGGCAAGCCTGAGGGCGAGAAGGCCATCGGCGAGCTGATGGATGCAATCGACACCGAGATCGCCGAGCCGGTCCGTGAGATGGACAAGCCCTTCCTGATGTCCGTCGAGGACGTCTTCTCGATCACCGGCCGCGGCACCGTCGCGACGGGTCGTATCGAGCGCGGCATCGTCAAGCTCAACGACACGGTTGAGATCGTCGGCCTCCGCGACACGACCACCACGGTCGTGACCGGCATCGAGATGTTCCGCAAGCTGCTCGATAGCGGCCAGGCGGGTGACAACGTCGGCCTTCTTCTCCGCGGCGTGGAAAAGGAAGGTATCGAACGCGGTCAGGTGCTCGCGGCTCCGAAGTCGATCACCCCGCACAAGAAGGCCAAGGCCGAAATCTACGTCCTCTCGAAGGACGAAGGCGGCCGCCACACGCCCTTCTTCGACGGCTATCGTCCCCAGTTCTACTTCCGCACGACGGACGTGACGGGCGTTGTCAATCTCCCGAAGGGTGTCGAGATGATCATGCCCGGCGACAATATCACGGTCGACATCGAGCTGATCGCTCCGATCGCGATGGAAAAGACCCAGAAGTTCGCCATCCGCGAAGGCGGCCGCACCATCGGTGCCGGTCGTATCACCGAGATCGTCGAATAAGTTTTAGCCAATGGTAACCGGCATCGCCGAGGCCTCATATCGGGGCCTCGGCTATGTCGTCTAAGAAAGACTCCTGCACAGGCGTGTAGCTCAATTGGTAGAGTAGCGGTCTCCAAAACCGTCGGTTGGGGGTTCGAGTCCCTCCGCGCCTGCCATCTTCAAGTTCATGAAAAACCCGTTCAGGTCCGTCCGCATCTTCACGACCGAAATCGTCGAGGAGCTCAAGAAATGCACCTGGCCGACCATGTCGGAGCTGCGTGACTCGACGATCATCGTGGTGGTTGCCTCGGCGATCTTGGGCGTTTTCACGAGTATCAGCGATTTCTCCCTTTATCAGTTCGTGGATTTGTTCACGCGGCTGGTCAGCTAACGTTCCGTTCTCATGTCTGCCCAAACGACCGCGCCCGCCGACGCCCAGTGGTTCGCCTTGCACACGCTCTCCGGCCAGGAGAACAAGGTGAAGGCCTACATCGAAAAGTTCAAAAAGGCCGAGGAGCTCGACGATTACATCTTCGAGGTGCTCCTGCCCACGGAAGTGGTTTCCGAAGTTAAGGGCGGCAAGAAGAGCACGAAGGTCCGCAAGCTCTATCCGGGCTATGTGTTCATCCAGATGCGCCTCTACGGCGAGGATGGCAAAGTCATCAACAAGCCGTGGTATTTCGTGAAGGAAGTCGCTGGCGTGATCGGCTTCGTCGGCGGCGATCGCCCCGCGGCGCTGCGCCAGACCGAGATCGACGAAATTCGCGCGCGCATCGAAGCGGCGAGCGGCAAGGAAGTGCCGAAGGTTCAATACTCCGTCGGCGAGGAAGTGAAGATCACGGACGGCGCCTTCGCCTCCCTCACGGGTCGCATCGACGAAATCGATCCGGAGCGCGGCAAGCTGAAGATCTCCGTCTCGATCTTTGGCCGCTTCACGCCGGTCGAGCTCGAATATTGGCAGGTCCAGCGCAACACCGAGTAACTCCTTTTCATCCTTTCGATTTTGGATTTTCGATTTCAGCCAGCCTCAGGCCGGTCGGGATCCCTGAATCGAAGCAGTAAATCGAAAATCCAAAGTCCCTCCGTATGGCCAAGAAAATCCAAGGCTACATCCGCCTCCAACTTCCTGCCGGCGCCGCGAATCCCGCGCCCCCGGTCGGTCCCGCGCTCGGTGCGCAGGGCGTCAACATCATGGCGTTCTGCAAAGACTTCAACGCCCGCACTAAGGATCAGAACGGCATGATTCTGCCGGTCGTGATCACGGTCTACACCGACAAAAGCTTCACCTTCATTCTCAAGTCCCCGCCGGCGTCCGTCCTCCTCAAGAAGGCCGCGAACATCGCCAGCGGTTCCGCCAAGCCCAATCAGGACAAGGTCGGCAAGGTCAACCGGAAGCAGCTCGCCGAGATCTGGAAGATCAAGAAGGCCGACATGAATGCCAAGGACGAGGAAGCGGGTATCAAGATCATCGCCGGCACCGCCCGTAACATGGGCATCGAGGTCGTCGACTAACCCTTTGGTTTTGGGTTTTGCGTTTTGGGCTCCCGGTTTCCGAACCGACCCAAGCCAAGACCCAAAGCTCAGAACACAAAACTACCCAGCGGGAGTCCTCCGGGACGCTTGCACCGCAAGGAGTCATCCATGCCAAAAAAGCACAGCAAACGCTACAACAGCGCCGTAAAAGTCGCTGATCTCAATCAGGAATATCCGCTGGCGGAAGCCGTGGAGGTTCTCGCCAAATTCCCGAAGGCCAAGTTCGACGAGACGGTCGAGCTGTCGTTCCGCCTGGGCGTCGACGCCACGTCTGGCGAACAAAACGTCCGCGGCACGACCCCGCTGCCGAACGGCTCGGGCAAGAAGGTCCGCGTCGTCGTCTTCACCGACAGCCCGAAGGCCGCGCTCGATGCCGGCGCCGACTTTGCCGGTCTCGACGACCTGATGGCGAAGATCAACGAGGGCTGGCTCGATTTCGACGTCGCGATCGCGACGACGGAGGCGATGAAAAAGGTCCGCACGCTCGCCCGCGTGCTCGGTCCCAAGGGCCTCATGCCGAACCCGAAGTCCGGCACGGTGACCGACGACGTCGTCGCCGGCATCAAAGCCGTCAAGGCCGGCCGCGTGGAGTTCAAGATGGACAAGACCGCCAACCTCGGCGTCGGCGTGGGCAAGCGTTCGTTCACAAGCGCCCAGATCCTGGAGAACGTGCAGGCCGTCGTGGAAGCGGTGGGCAAGTCCAAGCCTGCCACCTTCAAAGGCAGCTCGTTCATCAAGAGCGTCACCCTCTCGTCGAGCATGAGCCCGGCGGTGAAGGTCGCGTCCAGTGAGTTCTCGAAATACTAAAAGGAGCCCGACCGATGAGAGCCGAAAAACAATATTTGATTTCCGAGGTCGAGACTCACCTGAAGAAGTCCGACTACGTCATCCTCACCAATTTCACGGGGGTGACGGTTTCCGAACTCGCGGACCTGCGCGGCAAACTCGCCGCGGAAAACGCCGAGTTTCACGTGGTGAAGAACAGTTCGTTGAAGGTGGCTGCCAAAGCGCTCGGCCTGCCTGAGTTCGACACCGCCCTTACCGGCCCCACGGCCGTGGTGGTCGGCGGCAAGAACTCCGCCGGCGTCGCGAAGATCGTGAAGAAGTTCTTCGACGAGAAGCAGAAGCTCGAGATCAAGGTCGGCGTGATGGAGAAGAAGATCATCTCCGCCGAGGACCTGAAGAAGATCGCCGATCTGCCGTCGTTCGAAGTGCTGCGCGCCCAGTTCCTCGGGCTGCTCACCAGCAATGCCGCCGCGTTCGTCCGCGTCCTCGACGCCAAGGTCAAGAAGGAGCAGCCCGCTGCTCCCGCCGCCTGAGCGTCTCGTTCGTCACTTACACTTAAGCTTTAAACCTATTTTCCGGCGCGAGCCGGGAAGCGAAAACATCCATCGAGGCCGGCTAGGAGATACGTCTCTTAAACGCGTTTCCCTTCTGAAACCGCTATCCGCCTCAGGAGATTACCATGAGCAACATCACCAAAGACCAAGTTATCGAATGGCTGTCCGCGCAGACCGTTCTCGATCTCGCCGCCCTCGTTAAGGACCTCGAAGGCAAGTGGGGCGTTTCCGCCGCCGCCGCCGTCGCCGCCGCTCCGGCCGCGGGTGCCGCCGCTCCGGCTGCCGAGGCGCAGACCGAGTTCACCGTCGTCCTCACGGATGCCGGCGCGAACAAGATCGGCGTCATCAAGGAAGTCCGTGCCATCACGGGCCTTGGCCTCAAGGAGGCGAAGGACCTCGTCGAG
>Ga0182740_1001979_pt1 | contig 13041 bp, 9 predicted proteins | sample eDN5th37CKraftBY_FD_128872 | JGI IMG/M metagenome (GOLD analysis project Ga0182740, IMG submission 128872) | Enriched backyard soil microbial communities from Emeryville, California, USA - eDNA 5th pass 37_C Kraft BY (version 2) (version 2) | ecosystem: Environmental > Terrestrial > Soil >...
AGCGATGACGCTGGTTTCCCGCTTCAGGGATGACATTCGCGTGTGGGAACTCGGCAACGAGATGGAGATCCACGCCCTGATCGGCGCCTGCGAGATGCGCGACGACGGCACGCAGTATGACTGTTCATGGGGCACGGCCGGAGGCGACGATCCCTCGCACTATTTCACTCCACGATGGAAAAAGGTGAGCGCCGTGCTGCGCGGGCTTTCCGACGGGGCGGAGGCGGCGGACCCTACAATCCACAAGGCTATGGGCACCGCGGGCTGGGGCCACACAGGAGCCTTCGAACGCATGAAGGCGGATGGCATCGACTGGGACATTTCGGTCTGGCACCACTATGGCGACGACCTGAAACGGCCGCTCGACTATCTCAGGTCGCTCGGCAAGCCGGTCTGGATCACCGAGTTCAACCGCTCCGGCGAGAAGGGCGAACAGGATCAGGCAGACGGGCTATTGAAGATGATGCGCCAGTTTCGCGAACTGCGGGCCGAATACCGCATCGAGGCCGCCCATATCTACGAACTGCTTGACGAGCCGTATTGGGCGCCGAGCTTCGAGGCCACGATGGGGCTGGTGCGCCTGCGCAGGACGGACGAGGGCAGATGGACGCCCGACGGCGTCAAGCTGGCCTACAGCACAGCCAGGGGTTTCATCGCGGCGGGAGGCAATGCCGAGCCTAGGGCAACAGCCCCTCCCCCTGCCCCCGCCTGCGACCGGAAGGCGCTCGACACGGCGGTGGCCAACCATGCCAATCAGGCAGCTTATCTCTATTGCCTTGCACTGCACCGCCTGCCGGCCCCAGCCGAGCAATGGCGCGTTTCCCTCGCCCTGAAGCGTGGGCAAAGCACAGCGGCAGCGCTGGCGGAACTTCTGCAAACGGGCGAGTTCAGGCGCGCGCATCCCGTCGCGCGCATGACGAATGCGAACTATATCAAGGGCATCTATGTGCTGCTGCTCGGCCGCGAGCCGGATGGAAGGGGCCTGTCCGACTATCTCGCCCGCCTCAACCGTCGCGAACTGACGCCGGCGCAACTGGCGCAGGAAATCATCCGCTCGGATGAATTCCGCTCGGCCCATCCGCTGCTGTTTGCGCAGGAAAGCGAGTACCCTTAACCGTGCATGGCCGGCAGCGAGGCCATAGCCTGCAGGATCTCGCGATCGAACCGCGCCTCCGAAAAGCGCTCGGCATTGAGGTGGCAGGCCAGCGGCGCGATTGCCTCTTCATTGACCTCGAAATGCCCGATGGCGTCGATAAGGCTCCGGGGATCCTGACGGGCAAACAGCACCCCGGTCGGCTCGCGCACCTGCCCCAGCGGCCGCACGATATCGCTGGCACCGCCCCTTCCAAACGCGATCAGCGGCGTTCCGCAATATTGAGCTTCGGCGAGCGCGATGCCGAAATCCTCGCAGCCGGCAAACACCATCGCGCGGGCATGGGCGATATTGGCCACATAGTCCTTGCGCGGCAGATGGCCGGTGAAGCTGATATTGGGACCGGCCCGCGATCGCAGATGCTTCGACTGCGCCTCGTCGCCCACCACCACGAGACGGCGCGACGGCATACGGGTGAACGCCTCGACAACGACGTCCAGCCGCTTGTAGGGCGCATGGAACGCCGCGGTGACGTAGTAGTCTTCCTTGACGGGCACATAGTACAGTTCGCCCGTCGGCACCGGCGGATGAACCACCATCGCCTCGCGCCCGTAAATGCGCCTGATGCGCGCGCGCACATAGCTCGAATTGGCGAGCATGAGGTCCGGTCCATGGGCCGTGCGCATGTCCCACATGCGCAGCTTGTGCAGCAGGTAGCGGAAGGCCAGTCCCTTCGGCCCGAAACCGAACCGGCCCTGCTGGAGATAGGAGAACTGCTCGTCCCACGCATAGCGGATCGGACTGTGCACATAGCACAGATGCGGCTGGTCGGGCCGGGTCAGCACGCCTCTGGAGAAGGCGGCCGAGGATGAGATGACAGCATCATAGCCGGTGACGTCGAACTGCTCGATGAGGACGGGGCAGAGGAAGAACAGCGCCCGGTGATATTTGTGCACCAGCGGCAGCCGGTTGGCGACCGAGGTATGGAAGACCACGTCGGGGAAAAACTCCTCCTTCACCTCGCGCGGCAGGAAGTCGAACAGGGTGAACACCTCCGCGTTGGGAAACACGCTGCATATGCGCGCCAGCACCCGCTCGCCGCCGCGAAAATTCGGGCACCAGTCGTGAACCACGGCAATGCGCGCGTTGCGGTCCACTGCCGGCATGGGCAGTTCGCTGTCGGCCAGCCTGTCCCGTTCTGCCGCGTCCAACCCTGCCCCGCGCAACCCCGGATCGAGGCGCTCACCGTGCGCCCAGCCGTTCTGGCGTGCCTGATGCATGTTGCGAACCCACCCCATTTGACCGCCCTTTCTGCCGAAGGGCATGAGGTTGGAGTTTCTTACGGGGCAAGGTGAAGGAACAAGCTGGTCGAATGGCGTGAAGGGGGGATCGCTGCGGTCCGGACACAGCCCAAAGGCGTAATGCCGCTACCTCCATGGAGCTACAATCGCCGCAACCGACACCTTATTTGCAGGCTGCATCCTGCATTGCCGCCCACTAGGATCATCAATGGCAACCGCGTCGCGGCAGACGCCGCTCCGCAACGGCAGGGGGAATGCACGATGGCTCTCACACATGCTGTGATCATTCCAACCTATGGGCGCAGGGAGGTTCTCGGCCGGCTTCTCGTGTGGCTGGGTGAACAGACGAAGCTTCCCGATGAAGTCATCATCTCGACCACCGACGACACGCAGGTTCCCAACGTAAAGACACGCTTTCCGGTCAGCAAGGTGTTCGGCATCAAGTGCATATCGGCGCAGCGCAACCGCGGCCTTGAAATGGCGCTCGGCCGCTTCGACGTCATCACCTATCTCGACGACGACCTGATACCTGCCACACGCTATCTGGAGCGCGCCTGCCGGGCGCTTGAGCAGAACCCCGACTGGGCGGTGGTCATGGGCCACATCATCAGGGATGGCGCGACGACCGGGGAAATTTCATGGGCTGACGGTCTGGCAGCCCTGCGCGCGGCGGACGTGGTTGACGAGGCAGGCGACGACGCGGCCGACCAGATCGGCGCGCAAGGCGGCAACATGACGATCCGCACCGCGATGATCGGCGACCTGCGCTTCGACGAGCGGCTGGCGCTCTATAGCTGGCAGGAGGACATCGACTTCACCACCCAGCTTGGTAGGCGCGGCAGGATTGTCTGCCTGCCGGCCATCCGCAGCGTCCACATGGCGGTCAGGGGCGGACGCATGAGCGGATTGCGCTTCGGCTATTCGCAGGTCGTGAATCCGGTCTACCTGCTGCGCAAGGGGACGATGCCCGCCGGCTTCGCGCTGAAGCTGATGGCGCGCAACATCGCCGCCAACACTGTCCGCAGCATCAACCCCGAAACCCATATCGACCGGCGCGGACGCCTGCGCGGCAACCTGATGGCCCTCGGCCATCTGCTGAAAGGGCGCGTCGAACCTGAATACATCCTTCAGATCCAGTGATGAGAACGGGTTATGCGCTTCACCTCATTTCCCTCACGCTCCCATCCGAAACGCCCGCAGCGTGCTTCAGGCAAAGCGGCATCGCGGTCCGGCATGATCCTGTCGATCTGCGTGGCATCCGCCGCCCTTGTGCTGAGTGCTGCCCCCGCACAGAGCGAGGAATACCGGCTCGGCGCGCAGGACAGGGTGCGCATCAAAGTGTTCGAATGGCGGGCGTCGCGCGACACCGTCTTTGAATGGACGGCGCTCAACGATGTGTTCATCGTCAGTTCCTCGGGCGCGCTCTCGCTGCCGCTGGCAGGCGAGGTCGGAGCCGCCGGGCGCACCACCGCCGAACTGGCCAGCGCCATAGGCGACAGTCTGGTGCGCAACATGGGGCTCGGCCGCAAGCCCGACACCGCCGTCGAGGTGGTGCAATATCGCCCCTTCTACATTCTGGGGCAGGTCACGCAGTCCGGCGAATTCGCCTATCGCCCCGGCCTCACCGTGATGCAGGCGCTCGGCATAGCCGGCGGAATACGGCTGCGCGAGGAGCGCATGGATCGCTATGAGCGCGAGATCATACAGGGTCAGGGCGAAGCGAAGCTGATCGGGCTCAACAGGATCAATCTGCTGGCGCGCAAGGCCCGGCTCGGGGCGGAACTGGCGCAGGCGGCTTCCATCGACTTCCCGCCGCAACTTGTCGCGATCCGTGACGACGACGAGGTTGCCCTGCTGATGCGGCAGGAGGAATCGATTTTCAAGGCGCGCCGGGAAGGCATCGAGACGCAGGTGCGTGCCCTCAGGAACCTTCGCGACTTTCTGGAAAAGGAAGTGACGTCGCTCGGCGCGCAGCTCGTGTTTCTCGACAAGCAGGTGGAGCTTGTGCAGAAGGAGCTGGGCAGCGTAGCCTCTCTGGTGGAGCGCGGGCTCGCCGCCGCTCCCCGCGAACTTTCGCTCGAACGGGCACTGGCACAGATACAGAGCGAACGGCTCGCCGCCGAAACCAGCCTGCTGCGCAGCCGGCAGGAAATCAGCCGCACCGAAATCCAGATCATCGAGATGCAGGACACGCGCCGCAACGAGATCACCAACGCGCTGCGCGACACGCAGATCGAGCTGGATGCGCTGGACCGCAAGGCCGAAACCACCGCGCGCCTGATCTTCGAATCGGAACTGGCGGCACCCAGACTGATGGCACGCCGCGCCAGCATGGAACAGGCGGAGCCGATCTATACGATCTACCGACCGGCTGCGGATGGAAGCATCATCGAAATCGCGGCGACCATGGCGAGCCCGGTGCTGCCGGGCGATACGGTGAAGGTGGAGATCCCGATGCCGCCGGAATATCTGAAGGCGATCGGCAGCCAGGCGGATGCGCCTGAAACGACCCTCAACCCCGCGTCAGTGGAAATGGGTTCCGCCACCATCGCCGGCGCCGACTCCACAGCGCGATAGGACATATCGTCGAAGAAACGGAAGTAATTTTTGCCTCCCGCCCGATGGAAATGCCCCCACGCTTCCATTCATCGGTGCGCGGAAAGCTGTGGACCGGCTTGGCCGAATGCGTGTCCGCGCGGCAGCGGCGACGCCCATATCCTGGCGGAGCAGGCCATCACCACGGCCAGCGGCACGAAAAATCCCATTCCCGGATCAGCGAGGCCGCCGGCGAGCGAGGCAGCCAGCAGCGCAGCCAGGGCGCTGGCCCGCGCGCTGGCCATGATCGCATCGGCCTCGGCATCGACAGGCTGCCGCAGGCGTCCCGGCGGCCATAGGAGAGCTGCCAGCAGCATGGCGATCAGGGTGCCGCCGACCACGCCAAGCTGTGACAGCACCGCGATCGGCCAGCTCGACGCGCGCGAGCTTCCAAGGCCGATGCCAAGCCCGTTCGTATCGAAGAAGGCCTGCATGCTCTTGTAGTTCCAGTAGGCGCGCTCCTGTCCGGACGCCGAAGACATCTTGTGGGTCACCATCTGGTCGATCAGCCGCACAAGGGGCTCGAAGAACTGCGTATTGTGGAGGCTGACGGCCATGATCACGAGGCACAGCAGCGCCATCAGCACCACCAGCATCACATCCTGCAGGCTGGGCTTCGCCGATGCCAGCGAACGAAGCAGGGACAGCGCTACGGGAATTCCAAGCAGTGCCAGCCCGACATAGGCCGTGGTCGAAGTCGACAGGAGAAGCAGCAGGAACAGCGCCACCGCTATCGCCGCCGCGAAACGGGAGTTTGTCCTGCGCCAGTATGTGTAGCTGAAGGCCAGCCCGGCCAGCGAGACCGCGCCGAAGGCCGAAGCCTCGGCATAGGAGCCCGCGATCCGCCAGAAGCCGCCCTCGATGGTGAGGGTGAGCATCGCATAGCTGGCGGTACGGATCGGCGCCAGCACATCCCCCGCCCCCGCCATCTTGCCGGCAAGATCCACCATGCCCATGAGCGTATGCAGCCCGAACCAGAGAAAGAATCCCCGCCTGACGTCGACAAGCGTTTCCCGGCGCCTCAACAGCAGGCAAAGCGCCACGAACACAAGAATGCCGAGCGTGAAATAGGCGGTCTGGGTGACATTTGCGGAGGACGGACCGAGCGCGGTCTCGTAAACGCCCCGGCTGCTGCGCGATGCGATGAACACGCTGGTCTGGCCCGCAAACAGCCTTGGAAACAGGATTGCACCGATCAGCGCATGAAACATCAGCACCACGATCACGGAGGCTGCGCCGATACGGCTGAACACCGCCGCCAGTTCGCGCCAGATGCCCTTGCGCGCCACGGCTGTCGTCAGGAGCAGCGCGGCGAAGACCGTGTAGATCTGCGGCGAGGATCCGCCAAGCGCGGAGAGCGTGCCGATGGCCGTGGCCCCGAAGGCGAGCGAGGCCATGAAGGCGACAATCATTGACCATCCCATGAGGCGCACGAAAACGATGATTGCCGCGCAGACGATCACCCCTGCGATCGAAGGCTGCATCGGCTCAGCCCGCACATGTCGCAACGCGGCGCCGGCCCGCGATGCGCGCGGCACCGAAAGCGACTTCACAGAAGGGAGCGAGTCTGCTCTTCTTCGCAGCAGGCGGGTCGCGGTGCAGAGGCAACGGGAAGGAGACCGGTGTGACCCTCGCACTCATCACGGCAGGCGCAGCAGGGCTTTTCATCGGCGCGCGTTTTCTGGCGCCTGTGATCCTTGTCGCCACGCTCATCATGGTCATGGTTTCGATCCTGACCGGCGTCCTTCTGGATTGGTCTCTCAAGCTCATCCTTTCCAGGACCCTTTACCTGATCCTGACATTGCAGGGATGCTACCTGATCGGCCTCGCCCTTACCGTGCCGGGCCGTCGCCGGACAGATGCCGGAACCGTCCCTGAACGTGCTTCCGGCCAGCCCGACCGGCTCCACTCCACCCCGCCCCAGCCTGACCCAGCGTCGACCCGGGCATCCGGCCTCAGGAGGCCCGATCGAACCTCATCACTGCGCCGGCCGTCCGGATGAGGATCAGCAAATCCGTGTGCACCGACCAGTTGCGCACATATTGCGCGTCGAGCAGCACCCGCCCGGTATAGTCTACCAGATTACGGCCGGTGACCTGCCACAGGCCGGTGAGGCCGGGTCTGGCATGCAGATAATCCTTCACATACGGGCCGTAGCGGTGCAGTTCCTCGGCAACGATCGGACGCGGTCCGACACAGCTCATGTCGCCGCGCAAAATATTGAACAGCTGCGGCAGTTCATCGAGGCTCGATTTGCGCAACAGGCTGCCGAGCACCGTCAGGCGCGGATCGCGCTTCAGCTTGCGCGCCTTGCGCCATTCCTCCGCCGCCTGCGGATCGGACGCCAGATGCGTCTGAAGGCGCTGCTCGGCATCGATCACCATGGTGCGGAACTTGTAGCAGCGAAACGTGCTTCCGTTGAAGCCGACCCGTGGATGGGAAAACATGACAGGCCCCTTACAGGTCAGCCTGATGAGCAGGGCAATCGCCAGCATCAGCGGCAACGCCAGCATCAGCGCCGTGGCGGCAACCGCCACGTCGATAACCCGCTTCGACCTGCCGCCGAGCGGGCGCTGCCACAGATGGAGGGAGCCACCCGGCACGACCGCCGGTATGGAAACCGCCGCGCCCTGCGTCTCCAGCGGCCGATGCTGCTGAAAAGCTGAAGCCGAAACGCGCCTGCGGTCCAGGAACGACCGCCCTCGCCCCGGAAGCGCGCTGCTTCCGGCGTAGGATCTCTCTCTGATCGACATGCCAAAGACGCCCCTTGCCGCCTGCCTGTGCCTGCTTGTTGTTATGCAGGCAGCATGTCGAAAAGAGCCGTCCACCCGCAAGCGGCTCAATAGTGGTAGCTGGCGAAGCGGGCAGCGAGCGGGTTACGACAAAATGCTGGCTTGGCTGTCCTGCCGGGTGTGCGGCACCCCGCCTTCAGCGCCCTTTGGCGACCCGGACGACCTCGCGCCACAAGGCATCGGCCGTTCTTTGCCAGGTGTAGCGGGCCGCCATCGCCTGCCCGCGCGCCACCATCGCGCTTCGAAAGCGCGGATCGCTTTCGAAGCGCAGGATCGCCCGCGCCCATTCCTCGGGCGAATCCGGATCGGCGTAGGCCACGTCCTCCCCCAGCACTTCCGGCATGCTGCCCAGCGCGCAGGTGATGACGGGCGCCCCCGAATTGAGCGCCTCAAGCTGGGTCATCGCGAAGCCCTCGGTCCGGGCCGGCTGGACAAACACCAGCGCATGGCGGTAGAGCGCCCGCAGATCGGCGTCGCTGACGTCCGAAACGACGACGAGCCTGTCGCCGACGTCCTGCACAGCGCCGACCGCCTTGCGCAGGTCCGCCCTTGCAATCACCGCCAGCCTGAGGGGACTTGTTCCCATCCGGGCGAAGGCGCGGTAGATCACCTCGACATTCTTGTAGGCAAAGGCGCTGCCCAGCATCAGCACGTAGTTTTGCGGTTGCAGGCCGAACCTCGCGAGCACCGAACTATCCGACTCGACCCGCAGGATGTGGTCGGCCCCATTATGGATGACGGCAATTTTCGAAGCCGGCGCGATGCCGAAGCGTTGCAGCATGCGGCTGGAAAATTCCGAAACCGTGATCACCCGGCGCGACAGGCGCCCGGCAAGCCGCATCAGAGGCCGGTGGGTGCGCAACTCCCCTCGCGGATAGGATTGCGGATAGAGGAACATCTGCGCATCGTGCAGATAGGTCAGCATGCACGGGTGATACAGGGGCGCCACATTGGCGAAGTTCACCAGCGTTCCCTTCCTCGCCATCAGGCCGAGATCGACCGGCTCCCAGAACTTGCCGCCAAGCACATCCCGGCGGTGGATCGGGATCGCCCGCAGCGGCAGGGAGCGCACCGCATTTGCCGGACACAGCACCTCGACCGACATGCCCGCAAAGCGCTCGTCGCCGGCCAGCATCGCCGCGTCCCAGCAGGCCAGAACCTCCTCGGCCACCCGCGAGGTCCCTGTGATGGGGCCGCGCAGAAAACGGCCGTTGACATACACCGTTGCGGACTTGCCACCCTCACCCATTGCATCGCCCCCCGGCGGTTACCGGCATCCATATCGGGATCATCCGGAAACGGTAGGCTATTGCCTCACGATCCGTTTGACACGTCAATGATTTCGGATTGAGATTTCGCTCACAATGCTCGGGAACGCGACGCCTCGGGAGGCACGGGTGGAGAAGCGGAATCTTGCTATCTTCTTCTTCGCAGGCTGTTTCAGCACCATGACCGACGGCTGCCATGTGCGCGCCTGTCAGGACATCGAGATGCTGCTCGCCCTTGGCTGGCGCGTGGCCGTCTATTCCTATCGCAACCATCACCAATGGCCATGGAACGCGAAAGGGATCGAGACCTTCCGCGCCCGTTTCCCCGGCGTCGACCTCGTGCTCGATGACTGGAACTGGAAACTGGCCTTCATCCAGAAGCTCAAGGGCCTCATCGCCTATCTGGGTAGCTGGCCCGCGACGCGCGCCCTGCGCACATGGCTGCCGATGCTGACGCCGGAATTCGACCGGCTCCAGCGCGATCCGGACCTGAAGCTGGCGCTTGTGAGCTATCCCTGGGGCATATCCCATCTCAACGGGAGCCCCGGCCCACGCATAATCGTCGACACGCATGACCTTGCCGCACTGGAGCTGATCGGCGACAACCCGGCCGGGCAGCCGGACACGCGCTCCATGCTCGTCCTCAAGCGCGAGCTGTTCTATCTCGGGCAGGCCGACGAGATCTGGTCGATCTCGTACAGCGAAGGGCAATTCCTGAAATCGCTTCTGGAAGGCGAGCGCGTGCGCATCGTGCCGCCGTCGTTGCGCAGCTGGAATATGGATGCGGCAACCGACGTGCCGCCCGTCTACGATCTCGTGTTCGTGGGCTCCAACAATCGCTGGAACGGGGATGCCATCAGCGGTTTCCTGAGCGCCTATGGCGGCTGGAACCTGCCGCTGAAGATCGCCATTGCCGGCAGCGTGTGCCGCGACAGGCGGCTGTCGGCGCAAAACGGCGTGGAGCTGCTCGGTTTCGTCGATGATCTTGCCGCCCTTTATGCACAGGCCCGCGCCGCGATCTGCCCCGTCGAAGGAACCGGCACCAAGATCAAGCTCATCGAGGCGCTTTCGGCGGGACGCCCGGTCTTTGCCGCCCCCGGCGCCCTGAAAGGCCTGCTGCCCGGCTATGAAAACTGCGTCCTGCCGCTGGAGCGCCGGACCGTGGCGACCCTCCTTGGCGATCCGGCAGCGCTTGCGGCGGCACAGGCGGCGGCCCGGCACTATGCCCGCGCCTACAGCTTCGATCGCGTCGTCGCCGAGACCAGCGAAGGTCTGGCCGGCGACCCGGCACTGGCTGGCGCCAGCCCATCCATCCCCGCCATCAGTTCCAGATAGCGTTTTGCCGTTTCGTCCCAACGAAATTTCTCCGCCTGCCTGCGGCCGCGCTCGGTCAGCGCGCGCCGCAGCTTCGCATCGCCGGCCAGTTGCATGAAGCGATCGAACCAGATGTCGGCACGGTCCGGCGGCGCATAAAGCACCGCATCGCCGCCGATCTCGGGAAGGCTGGCGCGGTCCGACGCCACCACGGGGCAGCCCCGCGCCATCGCCTCAAGCATCGGCAGCCCGAACCCCTCGACGAGCGAGGGAAAGGCGAGACACAGGCAATCTTCCAGCAGCGCGGCAAGCTCATCGTCGCCGATCCTGCCAAGCCAGCCGATATTCGCGCCGGTCTGCTCCTGTGTCCGGCCGAAGACGCGGCCGTCCGAAAGCCCGACCACCGCGACCCGCAGGCCCGCCTCCGCAAGGCGATCGCTCATCCCCAGGACAAGATCGATGTTCTTGTGAGGAGCGCAGCTGCCCAGAAGCACGATGGTTCCGGCCCCGGCAGTGGAATGCGTGCGTATCGAATGATGCGGCGTCCAGCGCAGCGCATGCTCGTAGCCGTCCGGTGCGATGGTGATCCTGTCCGCACCGCACAGACCGTAGCGCACCAGTTGCCCGGCCGAATAGCCGGAGACCGTGGTGACATGCCGTACCCTTGCCGCAAGCGCCGGGATCAGCGTGCGGTAGAGCAGGCGAAAAGACAGCGAATAGCTTTGCGGACAGGCGCGCGTGTTGACATCATGGATGCACAGGATCTGCCTGCGTGTCGCAAGAGGGCCGCTGTTGCACAGGCTGACGAGACCGCTCCTGACCCCCGCCGGAAGCTCGGCCTGCTCCCAGCCATGCCCGCCGAGGCGGCCGATGGCGCGGGTGCGGATCGCCGTGAGCGCCAGCTCATCCCCGATGACCGGCGGCACCAGCAACTCCACGTGAAGGCCGCGGGCCAGTGGATCGCCGGCCGCGATGCGGGCATCGAGCGCTTTTACGACCTCGCGCGCATAGCGCTGCACGCCTGTGACGGGCTGCGCCAGGAAGCGGCCGTTGATCGCCCAATGCCGCGCGCCTTCCATCATGCGGGCCGCGGGGCCGGCCGGCCGCCGGACCGGCGGCGCATGCGCAATCGGGCAAGGCGGCGCCTGTGCGCCAGCAGAACACCCAATATGGGAGCGTTGGCGATGCGCAGGGTGCGGGCCAGATCGGCAAGCGAATCCAGCGGCGTGCTGCCGCTTTCTGCCACCACCATGACGCCATCGAGAAGCGGGCAGACCAGCAGCCCGTCGGCGCCGTGCTCATAAGCCGGCAGGTCGACGACGATCACCTTGTAGCGATCGAGCGTCCTGAGCAGATCCTGCATGTTGGCAGGCAGCGCGAGGCTTCCCGCGCCGCGCTCCTCATTCGCCATGAAGTCGAAACCCGCGGAGGGAACAGTCCGAACTGCGGCGGCGCCCGGATGCGCAGCGGCGGCCTGACATTTCGGGTCGAAGCCGGAGAGCGAGCCCTGCAACGCCTTCGTCAGCGTCGATTGCGCATCCAGATCGATCAGCAGCGTCGGCACGCCCGATGCCGCGTAAAGGGCGGCAAGATTGCCGGCCACAGCACTTTTCACCGGACCGGGCAGTGGGGCGGTCACGCCGATGCAGAGCCTCGGCGTGCCGGAATCGGCCAGACTGATAACGGCCCTCGCCCCTCTCAGGCCCATGCTGAAGGGGGAATGCGGATGGCGTATCACCTCCTCGCAGAGTCCGGCGGCCTTGCGCAAACCGGAATGTGGCAGCTCGCCGGTGCAGACGAGCCCGAGTTCTTCGCCGATCTGGCGCGGCGTGCGCAGGGTGCGGTCCAGGCTGTGGCGGACGAAGGCAACGCCAACCCCCAGCATGAGGCCGGCAAAGGCCCCGAAGATCAGGGTGAGCCGCTTGCGTGGATGGCTCTGCACCATCGGCTGCACCGCCGGGGTGATGACGCGCGAATTGGCGATGAGGAAGGGTTGCTGGTTCACCGCGCTGGTGTAGGCGGCAAGAAGGCTCTCATACATCTTGCGGTAGGTTTCGGCCGCGACTTCCAGTTGCTCCAGCGTCGGTGCATCGGCGCGCGCTTCGCCGGTCGGCGCTTCGTCCGGCCGGTCCACCCGATAGTCGTAGGTGGCGCGGAACTCCTGCGCGACCTGTGTCGCCTTGTTCATCTGGGCACCCGCCTCGTCGATGCGTTTTTCCAGCCACGCGACGCCTTCGCGGGCGGAAGCCGCCCGGTTTTCCATCTGCTCGCGGACGAAGGCGTCCGCCGTGGCATTGGCGATACGCGCGGCCAGCACCGGATCCTGCGATTTGAAATGAATATCGATCGCATAGGAGACGCCTACCCGCTGCACGTCGAGATTGCCGGCAAAGACTTCGGCCGCCTTCTGCTGCGGCGTCAGAGCCTCATCCTGTGCTTCGTCGACCCTTGCCGCATCGGGCCTGTAAGGCGTTCCGGTTATCAGCGAACGCAGTTTTTCCAGCCTCTCCCCCAGACGCAGCCCGCCCATGTCCACGAAAGCCGGATTGTGCGCGAGGTCGAGTTCATCGATCACCATCATGGCGATCTTCTGCGAGCGCAGCAGCGCGAGCTGGCTTTCGATCTGGGCCGTATCGAGGGACAGATGCACCTCGACCATCTGCTGCTGCATGAACTGC
>Ga0182740_1001981_pt1 | contig 13035 bp, 9 predicted proteins | sample eDN5th37CKraftBY_FD_128872 | JGI IMG/M metagenome (GOLD analysis project Ga0182740, IMG submission 128872) | Enriched backyard soil microbial communities from Emeryville, California, USA - eDNA 5th pass 37_C Kraft BY (version 2) (version 2) | ecosystem: Environmental > Terrestrial > Soil >...
GACGAGCCGACCGGCAATGTCGACCCCCAGCTAGCCCGCCGACTGCTCAGGCTGTTCATCGAGCTGAACCGGCTGGGCACGGCCGTGGTCATCGCCACCCACGATCTGGCGCTGATGGATCAGGTGGATGCCCGCCGCCTGATTCTCGCCAATGGAAGGCTGGACATCTATGATTGACGCTCCTCAGCCTCGGCCGGATGAAGAAGAAGGTTTCGAGCGCCCCGCGCCGCCCGAGCGCGCACCGCGCAAGACCGCGCCCATCGTACCGGCGCAGAACATTGCCGGCCGCGCGCTCGTCGTGGTCATCGCCATCATGACTTTCCTGTCCTGCGTCACCTTCGGTGCGGTCACGCTGGTGCGCGATACGGCATCGGTGTGGGAAAACCAGATCTCGCGTGAGGCGACGATCCAGATCAAGCCCGCTGAGGGCCTCGACATGGAGATCGCACTTGCCACCGCCGCCGGCCTCGCCGCCGAATTCGATGGCGTGAAAGGCACGCGCATCATCGACAGTGCCGCCACCATGCGCCTGCTGGAGCCATGGCTGGGGTCGGGCTTCGACATCGGGCAGCTTCCGGTGCCGCGCCTCATCATCGTCACCATCAACGAGGACAGCCCGCCCGATTTCAAGGACATGCGCGAGGCCATCACAACCGCCGTGCCCAGCGCCACGCTGGACGATCACCGCACATGGGTCGACCGGCTCGTCGCCATGGCCCATACGACGGTGACCATCGGCATTGCCGTGCTCGGCCTGATGCTGTCGGCAACGGTGATGACCGTTGTGTTCGCCACACGCGGCGCCATGGCCGGCAACGGTCACATCATCGAGGTTCTGCACTTCGTGGGCGCCGAGGCGCAGTTCATCGCGCGCCAGTTCCGCACCCGCTTCCTGCTCACCGGCATGAAGGGCGCTGCGGCCGGCGGGGTCGCGGCCATCGTCGTCTTCATCCTGTTCTCATGGTGGTCCTCGCGCAACATGGCCACGCCGCAGGGCGATCAGGCCGCCGCCCTGTTCGGCAATTTCGCCATCGGCTCCGCCGGCTATCTGGGCGTTCTGATGATGGTCATCATCATCGGCGCGCTTACGGCAGCCACCTCTCATGCCACGGTCGTCGCCTATCTCAGCGACCTCGAAGGAGGACAGACGGATGGCGGCTGAGAAAGATCACAAACCGAAATAATCGGTAATGTAATGTGTGACGGTGGCTCCGCCAAAGCGCGCGAATCACGGTTTACCATACACGCATGATTGGGAAGGAACTGGGTGTGATGGCCGATATGGTGCCAGCATCGCGCATAGGGAGGCGCGCGCGGGGTCGCGTGCGCCATGCCGTGCGCATTGCGGCCATACTCATGCTTGGTTTCGCGACCTGTTTTCTGGCCGGCTTTGGCTGGTTTTCAGGCCATGTCAGCCGCCTCAGCACGCCGGCCGACCCGCAGGCCGCCGACGCCATCATCGTTCTCACCGGTGGCCAGGCACGCCTCGATGCGGCGATGGGGCTGCTCGCATCCGGCAAGGGGGAGCGGCTGCTGATCAGCGGGGTTCACCCTGCCGCGAGCCGCAAGCAGCTTCAGATTGCCATGGGTGGCGACAGCGCCCTGTTCGACTGCTGCGTCGACATCGACCGCGCCGCGCTCGATACCATCGGCAATGCCGAGGAAAGCGCCAAATGGGTCGAGGAGCATGGCTATGGCAGCATCATCATCGTCACCAACAACTACCATATGCCGCGCAGCCTCCTGGAAATGGGGCGCCTGCTGCGCGACGCGCGGCTGGAGCCTTATCCGGTCGTGAATTCCAAGCTCGATGATGGCCGCTGGCTGGTGAAGCCACAGGCGCTCAGGGTGCTGTTCACGGAATACAACAAGTATCTGGTCGCGCTGGTGCGCAGCGTGCTGCCATTGCGGCTGCAGCAAGGCGGCTTGTCGCTGGCGGATGCTTCCCTGAAGGAATGACCTGAGCCCCTGCTGGCTGTTTCCTTTTTCTGCGCAGCTGGTGTAACGAAGGCGCCTGTTTCCGCGCATTCATGCAGGTGCGGGCGCGAGGGCACCATCTTGCCTTTCCCGAACTGCTCAGATTACGGGCTTGCTCCGCCTATGCTTCAACTTCGCTCGCTGGCTTTCAATGCCGCCTTCTATGCCAGCCTGATCTTCCAGATGTTCTTCTGGGCGCCGTTCTATTTTCTGGCGCCGCGCCACAGAGCCTGGCTGGTGCCGAGGTTCTGGTCGCGTTCAAGCATGTGGCTCTACGAAAAGATCGCGCGCACGCGCAGCGAGATCACGGGGCAGGAAAACCTGCCGGAAGGGTCCTTCATTCTGGCCCCCAAGCACCAGTCCTTCTGGGATACGATCGCGTTCTTTCCCTATCTGAAAGACCCGATCTACATCCTCAAGCGCGAGCTGATGTGGATTCCCTTCTTCGGCTGGTATCTGCTCAAGATGCGCATGATCCCCGTCAACCGCGGCAGCCGCGCCAAGGCGCTGAAGGCGGTTTCGGCAGCGACAAGAGCCGAGATGGAGCGCAATCCGCGCCAGCTCATCATCTACCCGGAAGGCACGAGGCGCGCGCCGGGCGACGTGCCAAACTACAAATGGGGCATCGTCGAGCTCTACACCCAGCTTGGCGTTCCGGTCGTGCCCGTCGCCCATGTGGCCGGGCTCTACTGGCCGCGCCGCAAATTCCTGCGCTATCCCGGAACCATCAAGGCGCGTTTCCTCAAGCCCATTCCACCGGGGCTCGACCGGGACGAATTCATGCGCCGCCTGATTACCGAAACGGAAGCGGCCTGCGATGAACTGCTCATCGAGGCCGCCACAGCACCGAATGCGCCGCCCCTGCCGCCGACGGCCGTCAAACGGCTGAAGGAACTCGGCGTTACCACCTCCTGACAGACACAAAAGGGCCTATGACGAAAAGAGGGCGCAGCCGAAGCCGCGCCCCTTCCAGAGGCATCTCGCATAAGCGGAGCCCGATCAGAGCCTGACGGTGCGCAATCTCAGCGCATTGGCGATCACCGAGACCGATGACAGGCTCATGGCGGCTGCGGCCAGCATCGGCGACAGCAGCGTGCCGGTGACCGGATAAAGCACGCCGGCCGCCACCGGAACGCCAAGCGCGTTGTAAAGGAAGGCGAAGAACAGGTTCTGCCTGATGTTGGAGAGCGTCTTCTCAGCCAGATGGCGTGCCCGCACGATCCCGGTGAGGTCGCCCTTGACCAGCGTGATGCCGGCACTTTCCAGGGCAACGTCGGCGCCGGTGCCCATGGCGATGCCGACATCGGCGGCGGCAAGGGCCGGCGCATCGTTGATGCCGTCGCCGGCCATGGCCACGACGGCGCCCCTGCCCTTCAGCTCCGCCACCAGATCGGCCTTGGCCTGCGGCAGCATGCCGGCGCGGATTTCGGAGATGCCGAGCTTTGCGGCGATCGCCTTTGCCGTGCGCTCATTGTCACCCGTGGCCATGACGATGCGCATGCCGGAACGGGTCAGCTCGCGCAGCGCCTCGGCGGCGGTCGGCTTGATCGGGTCGGAGACCGCAACCACGCCCGCCGGCTTGCCGTCCACGGCGACGAGGATGGCCGAGCGGCCGTTTTCGCGCAGCGCATCGGCATGCTGCGAGATCAGGGCCGCATCGATGCCATGCTCCTGCATGAACAGCGCGTTGCCGAGCACCAGTCTGCGCCCGTCGACCGTGCCGGAAACGCCCTTGCCGTTGACCGCCTCGAAATCGCCGGCAGCCGGAATGGCCAGACCGCGCGCCTTTGCCCCGGCGACGATGGCCTCGGCCAGCGGGTGTTCGGATCCCTGCTCGATGGAAGCCGCCAGCGCCAGCACCTCTTTCTCGTCAAAGCCTTTTTCGGCGCGCACGTCGCTCAGTTCCGGCCTGCCTTCGGTCAGCGTGCCGGTCTTGTCGACGATCAGCGTGTCAACTTCCGCCAGCCGCTCAAGTGCCGCCGCCTCGCGGATCAGCACGCCGGCCTGCGCGCCGCGCCCCGTGGCGGTCATGATCGACATCGGCGTCGCCAGACCGAGCGCGCAGGGGCAAGCGATGATGAGCACCGACACCGCCGAGACGATGGCGTAGACGAGGCGCGGCTCGGGGCCGAACACCATCCATGCGGCGAAGGCCAGTATGGCGATCAGAACCACCGTCGGCACGAACCAGCCGGACACGCGGTCGGCGAGGCTCTGGATCGGCGCACGGCTGCGCTGCGCCTTGGCGACCAGCTCCACGATGCGCGACAGCGTGGTCTCCGCCCCCACCTTCTCGGCGCGCATGACCAGCGTGCCGTTGCGGTTCAGCGTGCCGCCGATGAGACCGTCGCCCTCGCCCTTCTCGACAGGTATCGGCTCGCCGGTGATCATCGATTCGTCGATGGTTGAGCGGCCCTGCTCGACGATGCCGTCGACCGGCACCGATTCGCCCGGACGGATGCGCAGGCGCTCGCCGGCCTTCACCTCTGCCAGCGGCACGTCGTGTTCAGAACCGTCGGCGTCCACCCGCCTTGCCGTCTTGGGCGCCAGATCGAGCAGGGCGCGAATGGCCGAACCGGTCTTCTCGCGGGCTTTCAGTTCCAGAACCTGTCCGAGGAAGACCAGCGCGATGATGACGGCGGATGCCTCGAAATAGACCGGCACCGCGTCGCCATGACCGCGCACCTCATGCGGAAACAGATCCGGGAACAGCATGGCCACGACGCTGTAGAGATAGGCAGCCGAAACGCCGATCGAGATCAGCGTCCACATGTTGGGGCTGCGGTTGCGGATGGAGGCCCAGCCGCGCTTGAAGAAAGGATAGGCCGCCCACAGCACGACCGGTGTCGCCAGCGCGAACTCTGCCCACACGGCGACCCGCTCGCCCAGCCAGTCGCGCACCGGCAGGCCGACCATAGGGCCCATCGAGATGATCATCAGCGGAATGGCCAGCGACAGGCTGACCCAGAAACGCCGCGTGAAATCGATGAGCTCCGGATTGGGGCCCTCGTTGCCGGTCGGCACGCCCATGGGCTCCAGCGCCATGCCGCAGATCGGGCAATCGCCGGGCTCGTCGCGGATGATCTCGGGGTCCATCGGGCAGGTGTATCTGGTGCCTTGCGGCATCGGCTCCGGCGCCGGGCGATCGCCCAGATATTTTTCGGGCTCCGCCTCGAATTTCTCCAGGCAGCGCGCCGAGCAGAAATAGTATTTCTCGCCCTGATGGCGCAGGAAATGGCGGGCGCTGGCGCGGTCCACATTCATGCCGCAGACGGGGTCTTTCGCGGTCAGGTAGCTTTCGGGATCGGCGGCGAATTTGGTGCGGCAGCCTTCACAGCAGAAATGATAGGTATGGCCTGCATGTTCATGGCTGGGCTTGCCCGCCTGAGGGTCGACCGTCATGCCGCAGACAGGATCGCGCACGACCGTTTCCGTCTGCGCCGGTGCGGGTCCCGAGCAGCAGGAGCCGCCCTTCTTATGGACGTGATCGCCATGATTGTGGCTGTGATTATGGGTGTGGCCGGAATGTGCCATGACCGCCTCTTTCAACTGCTTTGGCCTGAGATAGGGCTTCCAGTCACTGGAAGGTCAAGAGCTATATGCCGATGCCGTAACCTTGCAGGCAAAACCATACCGTTGCAGCATAAAACAGGATATAGGACGCTTCTCCCTAAGCTGAAGGATAGCCGGCACGCATGGCAAAGATCGCGCTCAGGCTGGACGAACTCATAGATGGCGCGGCATTGCGCGGCCAGCTGTCGGCGCTGGCCGGCAAGGGCGCGGCGAATTCCTCCGACACCCGCAATGCGGTGCTTGCCCTGCTCAAGCAGCAACGACAGGAAGGTCTGCGCATCGCCGAGGAGATGCTGCGCCAGGACGGCAGTGGCACCGCGTGCGCAGAACGGCTCTCCCATGTCATGGACGAGATCGTGCGGGCGCTCTACGATTTCACCGCGAGCCGCGTCTACCCGGCCGACAATCCCTCGACGGCCGAGCGCATGGCGGTGGTTGCGGTGGGCGGCTACGGGCGCGGAACCCTGGCGCCCGGCTCCGACATCGACCTGTTGTTCCTGCTGCCCTACAAGCAGACGCCGTGGAGCGAGCAGATCGCCGAATACATGCTCTACATGCTGTGGGACATGCGGCTGAAGGTCGGCCACGCCACACGCAACATCGATGAGTGCGTCCGCCTCTCCCTGTCCGACATGACGATCCGCACCGCGCTTCTGGAAAGCCGGTTCCTGTGCGGCGACGAGGCGCTGAGCCGCGAGATGGTGGAGCGGTTCGACCGCGAGGTGGTGGCGACCACCGGCGCCGAGTTCGCGCAGGCCAAGCTGGCCGAGCGCGACGTGCGCCACGCCAAGTCCGGCGAAAGCCGCTATCTGGTCGAGCCCAACGTCAAGGACGGCAAGGGGGGCTTGCGCGACCTGCATACGCTGTTCTGGATCGGCAAATATTACTACCGGGTGCGCAGCGGCGGCGAGTTGGTGGGCAAGGGCGTGTTCACGCAGGGCGAGTACCGGCAGTTCCTCAAGTCGGAGGATTTCCTGTGGGCGGTGCGCTGCCACATGCATTTCCTCACCGGCAAGGCGGAGGAGCGCCTGCATTTCGACATTCAGCGCGATATCGCCGAGCGCCTCGGCTACACCAGCCATCCCGGCCTGTCGGCTGTCGAGCGCTTCATGAAGCACTATTTCCTCATCGCCAAGGATGTCGGAAACCTCACCCGCATTTTCTGCGCCGGACTGGAGGAGGAGCAGGCCAAGCAGGTTCCCGGCATGGCCGGCATGCTCACCGGCTTCACGCGCCGACGGCGCAAGCTGGCCGGCACCAGCGATTTCGTGGTCGACAACCACCGCCTCAACGTGGCCGACGACAAGGTGTTCGAGCGCGATCCCGTCAATCTGCTGCGCCTGTTCTGGTTTGCCGACCGCCACGGGCTGGAATTCCACCCGGATGCGCTGAAACTGGTGACGCGCTCGCTGCGGCTGGTCGACAAGACGCTCCGCCGCAACCCGGAAGCCAACCGGCTGTTTCTCGACATCCTCACCTCGGACCGGCATGCCGAGCTCAATCTCAGGCGCATGAACGAGGCCGGGCTGCTCGGGCGGCTGATCCCCGATTTCGGCAAGATCGTCGCCATGATGCAGTTCAACATGTACCACCACTATACGGTGGACGAGCATCTGATCCGCTGCGTCGGCATTCTGGCGCAGATTGAAAGCGGCGCTGGCGAGAAGGCGCATCCGCTGTCGCATTCGCTCATGCCCGAACTGGCAAAGCACCGCGACGCGCTTTATGTGACGGTGCTCCTGCATGACATCGCCAAGGGTCGCCCGGAGGACCACTCGACGGCCGGCGCGCGCATCGCACGGCGCATATGCCCGCATATGGGGCTGTCGAAAAGCGACACCGAAACCGTCGCCTGGCTGGTGGAGCACCACCTGCTGATGTCGATGACCGCGCAGACGCGCGACCTCAACGACCGCAAGACGATCGAGGATTTCGCCGCCATCGTGCAGTCGGTGGAACGGTTGAAGCTGCTTCTTATCCTGACCGTCTGCGACATTCGCGGGGTGGGCCCCGGCGTCTGGAACGGCTGGAAGGGACAGCTACTTCGCACCCTCTATTACGAGACGGAACTGCTGCTCACCGGTGGCTTCTCGGAAATGTCGCGTTCGCAGCGCACGGCCGACGCACGGGCCGAGCTGATCAAGGCGCTGGACGGTTGGACCGAGGACGAGAAGGTCGCCTATGTCGGTCTTCTTTATCCGAACTACCTGCTTACCGTTGCTCTGGCCGATCAGCTTCGCCATGCGAAATTCGTGCGCGAGGCCGATGCCGCCGGCCGCAAGCTCGACACCATGGTGCGCACCCATGAATTCGAGGCCGTGACCGAAATCACGGTGCTGGCGCAGGACCACCCCCGCCTGCTTTCGGTGATCGCGGGCGCGTGCGCCGCCGCAGGCGCCAACATCGTCGATGCCCAGATTTTCACCACAGCCGACGGGCGCGCGCTCGACACCATATTGATCAGCCGCGAGTTCGAGCTGGACGAGGATGAGCGCCGCCGCGCCGAACGCGTCGGCAAGCTGATCGAGGATGTGCTGTCGGGGCGCAGCTGGCTGCCGGAGGTGATCGCAAAGCGCAGCAAGGCCAAACGCAGCGCCAAGGCCTTCCGCATCACGCCGCGCGCCGAAATCCGCAACACGCTGTCGCACCGGTTTTCGGTGATCGAGGTGAAGGGCCTCGACCGGCCCGGCCTGCTGTCGGAAATCACCGGTGCCCTGTCCGACCTTTCGCTCGACATCGCATCGGCCCATATCACCACCTTCGGCGAGAAGGTGATCGACACTTTCTATGTCACCGACCTGACCGGGCAGAAGGTGGAAAACCCGGCGCGCATCGCGGCAATCAGCAAGCGGCTGGTCGAGGTGCTGAAGGGAAACGGGCTCACCGAGCTTTACAAAGCCCGCTCGGCGGCGGAATAGGCAGGCATGAATTTGCAGCTTCCCGTCCCTGCCCGCTCCGGGGCAAGATATCGTTCCGCAGCCTGCGCTCCCCCCGCCTGTCCGATGGCGGTCCGGCGCCAGCCGGCTTCTGACGCAATGGCGGGATCGCCTCGCAAACACAGCCGCCTTGCAGGAGCATCGGTCCAGTGAGCCTTGTCAGGAAATTCGCGACCGTCGCTTCCGGCACATTGATGAGCCGCATTCTGGGCTTTGCCCGCGAGATGCTGATGGCGGCAGCCCTCGGCACCGGGCCGGTGGCCGGCGCCTTCTACGCCGCTTTCCAGTTCCCCAACACCTTCCGGCGCCTGTTCGCCGAAGGGGCGTTCAACAGCGCTTTCGTGCCGCTGTTCGCCAAGGAGATCGAAGCCGGCGGCATCGACGGCGCGCGCCGCTTCTCCGAGGAAGTGTTCGGCGTGCTGTTCTCGCTGCTGACCGGCCTGACCATTCTCATGGAACTGGCCATGCCGCTTCTGGTGCGCACCATCATCGCGCCGGGCTTCTACAGCGACCCGCAGAAATACGAGCTGACGGTGGCGCTTGCCACCATCATGTTCCCCTACCTGATGTGCATGTCGCTGGCGGCGATGATGGCGGGGATGCTGAATTCGCTGCGCCGCTATTTCGCGGCCGCCGTAGCGCCCGTTTTCCTCAACATCATCCTCATCGCGGTGCTCGGCCATGCCTGGTACACCGGCGCCGATGGCCTCAGCACCGGCTATGCGATGGCCTGGGGCGTGATGGCTGCCGGCGTCGTGCAGCTTGCTATCGTGTGGATCGCGGCGCGACGCGCCGGCATTTCCATCGGCTTCAGATGGCCGCGCATGACCCCCAATGTAAAGCGCCTTCTGTGGCTGGCGCTGCCGGCGGCGATCACCGGCGGCATCACTCAGATCAACACGCTGATCGGCACGGCAATCGCCTCGGGGCAAGACAAGGCCGTGCCCGCGCTCGCGCAGGCGGACCGCTTCTATCAGCTTCCGCTCGGCGTCGTCGGCATTGCCGTCGCCATCGTGCTTCTGCCTGAGCTGGCGCGGGCGCTGAAATCCGGCAATCTGGTCGAGGCCGCCAGCCTCCAGAACCGCTCCGTCGAATTCGTTCTGTTCCTGACCCTGCCGGCAACCGCCGCCCTGCTTGCCATTTCCGAGCCGATCGTCAGGGTGCTTTACGAGCGCGGCGCCTTCACTGCCGACGACACGCTGCTGGTGTCCTCGATCCTTGCCGTCTTCGGGCTCGGCCTGCCTGCCTTCGTGCTGATCAAAGCCTTCACGCCGGGCTATTTTGCGCGGGAAGACACGAAGACACCGATGGTGTTCGCCGCAATTTCGGTGGCGATCAACATCACCATCGCGCTCAGCCTGTTTCCGTTCATGGGCGCGCCCGGCATCGCCGTCGCCTCCGTCGTCGCCGGCTGGGTCAATGCCACCATGCTGCTTGTCGTGCTGGTGCGGCGCGGGCACTGGGGTCATGACGCGCCGCTGATGAAGCGCATTCCACGCCTCGTCCTGTCGTCGGCGCTGATGGGAGCGGCCCTTTATGGCGCGGCCAGATGGCTTGCGCCATGGCTAGCCTCATCCGCCTCGCTGCTGTCGCAGACTGGAACGCTGGCCCTGCTGTGCGGCGGCGGCGCGATCGTGTACTTCGCGCTGGCCTTCGCCACCGGCGGCGCCGACATCGCCATGATCCGCCGCAACATCAGGCGTGGCGATGCCCCACCGGCACCCATCGAAGAGTGAAGGCCCCGCAGACGATGCCCCCTTGATTGTGCAGGGGGCTTCGTTCATAAGCCCGCCTCGTTGAGCCTCGTCATGCGGGGTTTCCACATGCATGATTCCACCGTCCAGCCGGGCGCTTCCGGGTCATGCCCGAACGGCCCTCCACAAGCCAGGGAGACATCATGACCACCTTCAAGCCGCTCGTTTTTTCCGGTGTCCAGCCAACCGGCAATCTGCATCTCGGCAATTATCTCGGCGCCATCCGCAAATTCGTGGCGTTGCAGGACAGCAACGACTGCATCTACTGCGTCGTCGACCTGCACTCCATCACGGCCCAGCTCGTGCATGACGATCTCGCCTCGCAGACGCGTTCGATCACGGCAGCCTTTCTCGCCGCCGGTATCGATCCGAAGAAGCACATCGTCTTCAACCAGTCGCGCGTCATGCAGCACGCCGAGCTTGCCTGGATCTTCAACTGCGTGGCGCGCATCGGCTGGATGAACCGCATGACGCAGTTCAAGGACAAGGCCGGCAAGGACCGCGAGAACGCCTCGCTCGGCCTGCTTGCCTATCCGAGCCTGATGGCGGCCGACATTCTGGTCTACCGCGCCACCCACGTTCCGGTCGGTGACGACCAGAAGCAGCATCTGGAACTGACCCGCGACATCGCCCAGAAGTTCAACAATGATTTCTCCGCACGCATCGCCGAGCTTGGGCTGGGCGTGGAGATGCAGATGGGCGACGAGACCGTCAACGGCTTCTTCCCGCTTACCGAGCCGATCATCGGCGGCCCGGCGGCCCGCGTCATGTCGTTGCGCGACGGCTCCAAGAAGATGTCGAAGTCGGACCCCTCCGACCTGTCGCGCATCAACCTGACCGACGACGCCGACACGCTGTCGAAGAAGATCAAGAAGGCGAAGACCGATCCTGAGGCCCTGCCGGGCGAAGTGGACGGGCTGGCCGGCCGCCCCGAAGCCGACAATCTGGTCGGCATCTATGCCGGCCTTGCCGACACGACGCGCGAAGCGGTGCTGAAGGAATTCGGCGGCCAGCAATTCTCGGTCTTCAAGCCCGCCCTTGCCGATCTGGCGGTTCACAAGCTGGCGCCCGTGGCCGATGAAATGCGCCGCCTGATCGCCGATCCCGGCCATATCGACGCCGTGCTGCGCGACGGCGGCGAGCGGGCCGGCGCCATCGCCGAAGAGACCATGCATTCGGTACGCGACATCATCGGTCTTCTGCAGGACTGACGTTTCGTCACTGCCGGACATCTTGCCGCCGGCTTCGGCCGGTGGCAGATTGCGCCGGTTCAAAGCCAGCGAGGCGGATCACGCATATGGTATCCAAACGTCTCTCCCGCGAGGCCGGCCATCGACGCAAGTTTCTGGCGATTGTCGATGACACGTCCGAATCCGAACGGGCCGTGACCTATGCGTCCATCCGCATGCAAAGCACCAATGGCGTTCTGGTGCTGCTCTATGTGATCGACACCGAAGATTTCCAGCATTTCCTCGGCGTCGAGAAGATCATGCGCGAGGAAGCGACCGCCAACGCCCATGCGGCCCTTGATGCGCAGGCTGCGCGCATCCGCCAGAAATACGGCATCGAGCCCGAGTTGGTGGTGCGCGAGGGGGACCGGATCGAGGAAATCCACAAGCTGATCGAGGAAGATCAGGACATCGCCATCCTGGTTCTGGCAGCAGGCTCGGGCAAGGAAGGCCCCGGCCCGCTCGTCGCCTCCGTGGTCGGCAAGGGCGCGGCATTCCCCATCCCCGTGACCATCATTCCCCAGACCCTCTCCGACGAGGATATCGAAAGCCTCGCCTGAGACCAATCGTCCGGCGGCAAGGGCATGTCTTGAACCGCGCAGGCTGCGGGTTTATCTGTAGGGAAGGAATTTCCCGAAGCGTATCGCGATCTTTCACAATCGCTCCCTGCGCTTCGAGTTTTGTTTTTTCGCATGTCATTGTTCCGAAACCGGTTCCCAACTTCGGGCGACATGCTTTAAGGCCGATATCGGCCATGGAGACGGCCATGTTCATCCAGACCGAGGCGACCCCGAACCCCGCCACGCTGAAATTCCTGCCCGGGCGCGAGGTTCTGCGCGAAGGCTCTGCCGATTTCCGCGACGCCGAAACGGCGCGCCAGTCCTCACCGCTGGCCGGTCGCCTGTTCGACATTCCCGGCATCACAGGCGTCTTCTTCGGCTATGACTTCATCACCGTCTCCAAGGAAGGAGCCGACTGGCAGCATCTGAAGCCTGCCGTGCTCGGCACCATCATGGAACACTTCATGTCGAACCAGCCGGTCATGGCCGGCGCCGGCCCTGCTCCCGAAAGCAGCGAGACCGAGGAGTTCTACGACAAGGAAGACGAAGAGATCGTCCTCACAATCAAGGAGCTGCTCGACACGCGCGTGCGGCCGGCTGTCGCTCAGGACGGCGGCGACATCACCTTCCGTGGTTACGAGAACGGCGTCGTCTTCCTGCACATGAAGGGAGCCTGCGCCGGCTGTCCCTCGTCCACCGCGACACTGAAGCATGGCATCCAGAACCTGCTGCGCCATTTCGTTCCGGAAGTGCAGCAGGTCGAGCAGATCGCCTGATCTGCATCTTCGCCTTCAGATCATAGGACAACAAAAAACCGGGCTTCTGGCCCGGTTCTTCGTCGGGGACGTCCGTGTTGCCTGGACGGTCCGCATAAAAACTTTCACGCCCTGCCTGCCGGGCGCTTGCACTGCATCTCTACAGCACGATCACCTTGGCACCTTTTTCAGTACGCTCATAGAGGTCGATGATATCCTGATTCATCAGGCGAATGCAGCCGGATGACATC
>Ga0182740_1001982_pt1 | contig 13032 bp, 10 predicted proteins | sample eDN5th37CKraftBY_FD_128872 | JGI IMG/M metagenome (GOLD analysis project Ga0182740, IMG submission 128872) | Enriched backyard soil microbial communities from Emeryville, California, USA - eDNA 5th pass 37_C Kraft BY (version 2) (version 2) | ecosystem: Environmental > Terrestrial > Soil >...
AGCGCTGCGATGGTGCCAAGGCGCTTTTCGATGAACTCGCGGATCGGCTCGCCATAGCGGCGCAGAAGCCACGCCAGGAAGAAGAAGCGCGCACCCCGCGCCACGATGGCAAGCAGGATGAACAGCAGGAGATTGACGCCGATGACGCCCGACAGGATCGTCACCACCTTGATCGGCGGCAGGTGCGCGAGACCGGAGGTAATCAGCATCAGGATGATGAAGCCGATGCCGGAGGAGGTCCGCAGCGCCTCGAACTGTTCATATTTGCCGTAGAATTCCAGCACCGGCCGGGCCAGCGCTTCATAGGCATAATGGCCGAGGAACCAGCCGGCGATGCCGCCCAGCACCGAAGCCACGGTCGCCACCAGCGCATAGCGGTAAGCCCGGTCCGGGCGCGACAATGCCATCGGCAGGTAGAGCACATCCGCGGGCACCAGAAAAATGGAGCTTTCCACGAAAGCGATGAAAGCCAGCCACCATTCGGCCGATTTCCTTGCCGCAAGCGACAAGGTCCAGTCGTAAAGTCCGCGAAGCATGAGGGTCCTCAGATTATGCGCAGCATGCATAAAAAGAAAATCATGCTGGCACAATGGCCACGGATCACGAATGCTTGATCTCCCGGAACGATTCCGGCCGCCGATGGCCAACTGGCTGTTGACGGGCCATGCGCGAACCTATAGTTCGCCGTTGGAATGAGTGTGTCGCTCATAGCTTGAAAACCCTTGCGGGTGTGGCGGAATTGGTAGACGCAGCGGACTCAAAATCCGCCGGAGCAATCCTTGTCGGTTCGAGTCCGACCACCCGTACCATCTCATTCCGACTTATCTTCCAAAACAACAGGCAGGCTGTCTTTACCCGGCATTGACGCCCCCGTTTACGCACAGCAAGGTATGCAGCGTGGGGACTTGGAGGGGGGGAAAGACATGCGATCTCTTTTGATCATCGCCACGGTCATCATGGCCGGGGTGGGGCCTGCGATGGCTGCCGACTGCCTGAAGATCGACAACGATCTCGACCGGCTGGCCTGCTATGACAGGGGGGCAGGCCGCACGCCTTCCGCCTCCACCCTTCCACAGGGTGCGGGGAAATGGGTGGTGCGCAGGGAGACATCGAAACTCACCGATCAGCCGACCGTCGTGATGTCGATCGACTCCGATGAAGTCGTCGATTGCGGCTGGAACCGGGGGCAGAAAATCGGTCTGGTCCTGCGCTGCATGGAAAACAAGACCGTTCTTTACTTCTCAACCGGCTGTCACATGACCGCGAGCCAATACAATGATTACGGCAACATCACCTATCGGCTGGATGATGAGAAAGCCCGCACGGTCGGTGGCGATGCGTCCACCGACAACCGTGCGCTGGGCCTGTGGAATGGGGGCAAGTCCATCCCCGTGATCAAACAGATGTATGGCAGGAAGCAGATGATCGTTCGGATGACGCCCTATTCGGAAAGCCCGTTTACCGCGACCTTTGACATTTCCGGAGCAGAGGAAGCTTCAAAGCCCTTGCGGGAAGCATGCGGCTGGTAGAGAGCGCACGCTCCCCCTGAAAGTTTTGAAGCGGCAGGACGCCCCGCATCTGCATTTTACAAGGGCAGCCGCTCCATCTCCTTCAGGCATGCCGTCAGCCGCCCGCCCCATGAGGTGACGCCTTGTGCATCGCTGATAAGGTCGTGGCGGATTTCGATCAGCGCACCGGGCAGACCACGCGCATCGGCATGAACCGGAACCGTATAGTCTTCATCGGGATGGATGTCGTAGGGCTGGTTGTCGCCGATGCACAAAGCAGGATCCGCGGCGAGGCGGTCTATAATCGCGCGGCCAAACGCCTTCGCCTTCCCGTAAAGCACGCCCGCATGCCAGGGCCGCTGCTTGCCGAAGTAGACCGGCGTAAAGCTGTGAACGCCGATGATGATGGTCCGAAGTCCCTGCAGCCGGCGCTGATCCAGACGCCGGCTGACCGCCTCGGCAAAGGGGTGGAACAAGGTGTCTATGCGTTGCTGTCGCTCCGCCTCGCTGAGCCCGGCATTGCCCGGCACAGTTGTTGTTTCGCTGACCTCCGGGATCAGCGACGGCACGTGCAGCGGCCGGTTGCAGTCGATGACGAGACGCGAATAATTCGCCATGAACAGCGGCGCGTCGAGCGCAGCGCTCAGATGCTGCGAAAGCGCCGAAACGCCGATGTCCCATGCGATATGGCGCTGGCGCTCCGCGAGCGGCAGGCCAAGATCGCCCAGCGCGCGCGGAATACGGTTCGACGCATGCTCGCACAAAAGCAGATAGGGTGACGAGCCATCGGGATTGATCACCGCATAGGGCGGCGGCTCATCGATTTCCAGCAGCGGCAATTCGGGATCATGGCGAAGCGCCGCCGCTGGCCTGACGGTCGTGTTCATATGCATTTCCGTGTCAGTAAATGGCCGCGTAGCGCCGGCACAGTTCTTCGGGAGTGGCCTCGGCAACAAGGCTGATCTCCAGCCGCTTCATGGCCAGATAGCAATCAATGAAGTCTTTCGAGAACCAGCCGGTCACCGTCTCGTCCTGCTGAAGCGCATCGAGCGCTTCCGGCAGGCTGGCCGGCAGCCGGCGGATGCCAAGACGCTCGCGCTCGGCCTCATCCATGTCGGCGGGGTCCGAGTTGGTAAGGGGTGGCGTCTCCAGTCCTGCACGGATGCCTTCGAGGCCTGCGCGCAGCAGCACTGCAAGCGACAGATGCGGGCTGGCGCAGGCATCGGCGGCACGGAATTCCATATTGAACTGCCGCGCCGGATTGCTTCCCGGCAGATCGAGCGTCGGGCAGATGCGCAACGTCGCTTCGCGGTTCTTCTCGCCCAGACAGGTGAAGGCCGCGCTCCAGTGATGCGGCACCAGCCGCAGATAAGACAGCACAGACGGCGCGGTAAAGGCGACGAGTGCCGGCAGATGCTTCAGGACGCCGGCCGCAAAGGACCCCGCGACCTTCGACAATCTGCCGGGCAGCGAAGGATCGAAGGTGACCGGATTGCCGTCCAGATCGGTGAAGCTCACATGCAGATGCACACCGTTGCCGACGCCGTCGGCGGTGGTCTTGGGCGCGAAGCTGGCGTGCCAGCCGAAATGGGCCGCAACCTCGCGGGCAACGGCACGGATGGTAGCCGCCCGGTCGGCTGCCGCCAGAACCGGTGCGGGGCGGCACGTGATCTCGAACTGGTCCTTGCCATATTCCGGCAGGAACATTTCCGGCTCGGCGCCCGCCTCCTGAAGCGCGCTCATCAGCAGCGCGGGAAAGGCGCCGGTGCGGCGCTGGGCGCGCAGGCCAAAAGCGGGAGCGTCCGGCCAGCCGGCGCCAAGAATCTGGAATTCCTGCTCGACCGCGCTCGTTACCCGAAGGCCTGCTTCCCGCTCATAAGCGGTGATCGTGTCCTTGAGGAAGGAACGCACGCAGCAATCCCATGCCGAGCCGTCGAGACGGGTGATGTCGGCGTGATAGAAATGCAAAGGCGTTTCACCTGGGAGACAGCTTACGCGCACACGGCTTTCCGCGTCCGGCATTAGCCGCAGATCGCCCTTGGAACCCCACGGGTTGTCACCTGCAATCTCGTCGAAAGGCGTCAGCGCCAGATTGGCCGGCACCCAGCCAACGCCTTTGCGCAGATAGCTTTCCAGCTCGCTGGCGAAGAAGCTGCGCCCACGCGTGATGCCGCAGATATCGGTGGTGACGATTGTGGCAAGTTCGGCCAGATCAGCGGCCTGAATGCGATTGTCCATCTGATGGTTCCTCCGATCCGCCTGTCAGTCAGCCAGTACGCCAAGCCGTTCGATCACGGTCGCGGTGTCGGTGATCCAGCCATATCCCGAATAGGCCCGGATCGCCGCGTCGTGACGCTCCTGCGTGTAGGTCGCGCAGGCATCTTCGACGACCGTCACCAGATAGCCACGGTCGGCGGCATCGCGCACCGCCATGTCGACGCACTGGTCGGTGACCACGCCGGCAATGATCAGATAGCGGGTGTTCAGATTGCGCAGCACGTAATCGATGTTGGTCGAATTGAAGACGCCGGAGGAGGTCTTCGGCAAAACGATCTCGTTCTCAACCGGCGTCAGCGCATCGATGACCGCACCTTCCGGAGCGTCCTTCGCCACATGCATGCCGGAAAGCTTGTGGTCGAGCGAGCGGTCGCGGCCATCATTGGTCAGGCTCTGGATGATGGTGTGCAGCACATTGCAGCCGGCCGCGCGGGCGGCATCCAGAATGCGCTTCTGATTGGGCACGACCTGCTCGCGCAGGCGGCGGTGATAGTAACTGTCGGCATCCTGCGGATGGGTCGGATCGAGATTCGGCTCGCACCAGATACGCTGCATGTCGACAAGCAGCAGCGACGTCTTGCCCGGCTCATAGGCGCTGTCGCGCGTGAGGCGCAGATTGTCGAACTCAACTTCGATGGAAGCCATCGTTTCCTCCTCAGAAAAATCGGTGTCCGATGCCTTCAGTCGGGCTGGCTGAAGGCATCTTCGGTGATTGCATAGCTGCGCCGCAGATCTTCCATCCGCTCGATGCGCTTCATGGCCTTGTCGGAAAGACGCGCGGTGAGCGCGGCGATCAGCGCTTCGGTCTGCGCCATGGCCGGCACCATGGTGTCGTAAGGCGACGCCGTATCGACCGGCACGGTCAGGGTCACTGTCGCGAACCCGGAAATGGGCGACAGCCAGCGATCCGTGAACAGCACGATCTTCGCCCCCTGCTCTGCGGCATGGCGGGCGAAACGGATCGTCGTTGTCTGGTAGCGGCGGTAATCATAGACGAACAGCGTATCCTTGCGGCCGAGATCGACCAGATGATCGACCTCGTCGGCCTGCGCACCCTCGATCCAGTGCGTGCCGGGGCGAAGCTGCTTCATATGCGCCCACAGCATGCCGGCCAGCATGCCGCTGAAACGGCCGCCCAGACAGTGGACCTGCGTGCCGATGTCGGCGGCGGCCTCGACCGCAGCTTCAAAATCCCGGCCGGGCAGCGTCGCCTTGGCAGTCTCCAGCGCCTGAATGCTGGCATCGAGAAAATGCTGGTAGAAATTGTTCTGGCCGGGATTGGGCTTGCGGGTTTCCATCATGGAAAGCGGCGAGCTCATGCGCTCCTGCACTTCAGCGAGAAGCCCCGCCTGGAACTCCGGATACCCGCTGAAACCAAGCTTGGTGACGAGGCGCACCACGGTCGGATCGCTGACCCCGGCGGACGCTGCCAGATGCGCGACCGTGTTGAGGCCAGAGGCCGGATAGTTCGACAGAAGCTGGCGCACGATCTTCAGCTCCGAGCGCGTGAAGTCGATGGAATCGTCGGTAAGCCTGTCCCTGATGCTCATAGGTACCCTCCTTCCCAAAGGTCGCACGCGTCATTCTGTAATTTATTACAGAAATATGATTCTTATATCAAACTGAAATAATATCTACTTTTCCGTGAGCCATATTTGTCATCATCCGGCACGCATGCCGATCTGCGCTGCACCCCGTATATCCGGGATCATCGACAACAGATTTGCCGTGTATTCATGCCCGGGCGCATCGAAGAGGTTTTCGGTCTCGCTGATCTCGCAAATGCGTCCGCCATGCAGGACGGTGATGCGGTCGCAGATCTGGCGCACCACCGGAAGATCATGGCTGATGAACAGGATGGTGAGCGACAGTTTCTGCTGCAGATCCTTCAGCAGGTTGAGAATCTGGGCCTGAATCGAGACATCCAGTGCCGAGGTCGGTTCATCGCAAATCAGAAAGCGCGGCCGGCTGGCGAGCGCCCGCGCGATCGAGATGCGCTGGCGTTGCCCGCCGGAAAAAGCATGCGGATAACGACGGGCGGCGCTGGCGTCGAGACCGACCGCGTTCAGCAGTTCCTGCATGACCGGTTCGGCTGCGCGACGGCTGGCCGCCAGTCCATAATGCACCATGGGCTCGGCGATGATGTCGCCCACCCGCATCTGCGAATTGAGCGAGGAATAGGGATCCTGAAACACCATCTGCGTGTCGCGGCGGATGCGCTGGCGCACAGCGAAGGGCGCGGCATAAACGTCCTGTCCCCCGAACAGCATCTGCCCGTGGCTTGGCCTTGTCAGACCGGCGAAGATGCGCGCCATGGTGGATTTTCCGGAACCGGATTCTCCCACCAGCCCCATCACCTCGCCGTTGCGGATGTCAAGGTTGATGTCGTGCAGCGCCTTGAAGCCGCCGCCGCTTGCGCCAAACAGCAGGCGCTTCGCACCATAGACCTGCTCGATATGGCGCAGCTCGACAAGGCTGTCGCCGGCCGGCTTTACATGATCGGCTTCGCCTTCCAGCAGCCACTGCATGGCAGCATCGATATCCTTCGGCGCACCGGCGACGGGAAAGCGGTCGAGCTTCACATCGGCGCGCGGCACCACCGAAATCAGCGCACGGCTGTATTCATGTCGCGGACGTTCAAGAACCGTACGGGTCTCGTCCAGCTCGACGATCTCGCCGGATTTCATCACCGCGACGCGATCCGCGATCTGGGCGATGGCGCCCATGTCGTGGGTGATGAGCATCACCGCCACATGGCGCTCCTGCGCCAGCCTGCGGATCAGCTGCAATATCTGCGCCTGCACGGAAACGTCGAGCGCCGTCGTCGGCTCGTCAGCGATGATCAGCTCAGGCTCGGAGCAGAGCGCCAGAGCGATTACCGCGCGCTGACGCATACCGCCGGAAAATTCGTGCGGCCAGTTCTTCACACGCCGTGCAGCGTCGGGAATACCCACCGCCTCCAGCTGGCGCACTGCTTCCGCACGTGCCTCGGCCCTCGTCATAGGGCGATGCGTACGGATGGTGTCGACCAGCTGCCGCTCGATGGTGAACAGCGGATTGAGGCTGGTCAGCGGGTCCTGAAAAATGGTCGAGATGCGCTTGCCCCGCAGCGCCTGCATGGCTTTGACATTGCGCGCGTCGATCACGTCGCCGGCAAGACGGACCTCGCCGGCGCTGATATGACCCGGCGCCTGCAGAAGACCGGTGATGGCCGCGCCCACGGTCGACTTGCCCGCACCGGACTCGCCCACGATGCCGAGAATCTCGCCGGCAGCGATGTCGAAACCGACATTGCGAACGGCGCTGAAATTGCCGTGGCGGCTTGGAAAATCCACGCACAGGCCGCGGATCGACAGGACCGGAGGGCGATCGGTTGCCATGCTCATACCCCCCTCGGATTCAGCGCGTCGCGCAACCAGTCACCCAGCACGTTGATGGCCAGCGCCAGCGCCAGCAGGGTGACGGCGGGGAACAGAAGGATCCACCATTCGCCGGCAAACAGGAAATCCTGACCGCTGCGGATCAGGGTGCCGAGCGAGGGCTGCGTGGCCGGCAGGCCGGCACCCAGATAGGAAAGCGTGGCTTCGGTGATGATGGCGAGCGCCAGCGAGATGGTGGCGATCACCATGATCGGACGGCGGACGTTCGGCAGGATATGGCGCACCAGCACGATGCGGGTGGGCAGGCCCATCATCAGTGCGGCCTGCACATATTCGCGCTGCTTTTCCACCATCACCGCGCCGCGCACCGTACGGGCATAGGAAACCCAGCCCGAAAACCCGATGGCGAGGATCAGCACGTAAACAGCCATCGTATCGCGCGCGCCCGGCGGCAGCAGCGACCGGGTCAGGCCGAAAATAAGGAGCGCAATCAGCAGCGCCGGGATCGAAAGCTGCACATCCGCGATACGCATGATGATGGTATCGACACGCCCGCCGAAATAACCCGAAACCAGCCCCAGCGTGACGCCAAGCGTCATGGAAAGGGCCACGGCGGCAAGGCCGACCAGCAGAGAAACGCGGGTGCCGTAGAGCGTAGCGGAAAGCACGTCGCGTCCCTGATCGTCCGTGCCGGCCACGAAAAACTGCCCCGTGAACTCGTTGACGCTCCATGGCGGCGTGTTGGCGGCCATGAGGTCGAGATTGGCAGGGTCGAGTATATCCTGCGGCGCCCACAACGGCGCACCGAAGCCCGCCACCACGATGACGACCAGCACCAGCGTAGCCAGCAGCGCTCCGGGCGACCGCAAATAGGAATAGCCGATGTCCGACCGGGCAAAGCGCGTGAGCCGTGCGGTCAGTGCGGTCATTGGATGGCTCCGGCGGCACGCAGGCGCGGATCGATGAGGTAATAGATGCAATCGACCACCATGTTGATCGTCACGAAGATGAGCGAGGTCAGAAGCAGATAGGTCGCCATGATCGGCACGTCCGAGAAATTGACCGAGTTTATGAACAGCAGACCCACGCCCGGCCACTGGAACACGGTTTCGGTGACGACGGCGAAGGCGATGATGGAGCCGAGCTGAAGACCGGCGACGGTAACGACCGGCACCATGGTGTTCTTCAGCGCATAGGAGAAATAGATCAGCCTTTGCGGCAGCCCGCGCGCGCGGGCAAAGCGGATGTAGTCCGAATGCATCACCTCCAGCATTTCCGTGCGCACCAGCCGCAGGATCAGCGTGAGCTGGAAAGTCGCCAGCGAGATCGCCGGGAGGATGATCGCCTGCCAGCCGCTTGCGGTAAGCAGCCCGGTCGTCCACCAGCCGATCTTCACCGTTTCCCCGCGCCCGAAAGCAGGCAGCCAGCCGAGCTGAACGGAGAAGACGTAAATCAGCGCGATGCTGATGAGGAAGTTCGGCAGCGAGACCGCGATCAGCGAACCTGTCATGCTGATGCGCGAAAAGATCGAGCGCGGGCGCAAGGCCGTCATGACGCCGAGCGCAATGCCAGCCGCCATGGCGAGGATGAAGGACAGCACGGCAAGCTCAAGCGTTGCCGGCAGCCTCTCCACGATCAGATCCAGCACCGGGCGCCCTACACGGGTGGAGACGCCGAAATCGCCATGCAGGATCGAGACGATGAACCGCCAGAACTGGATGTAGAACGGCTGGTCGAACCCCAGTTCCGCGGCGAGCCGCGCCCGGTCCTGCGCGGTAGCGTCCTGCCCCAGCATGTTCTGCAGCGGATCACCGATGAAGCGGAACGCGGCAAAAGACAGAAATGCCGTGATCAGCATGACCGGCACGGCAGAAACCAGCCGGCGCAGGAGGAAAGCTATCATTTCTCTACCGAAATGGTTTTGACGAAAACGCTGTTGGAAAGGTTCGGCGTTATCCGGATATTTTTGTGCGCCGCGCGGGCCAGCATCTGCGCATGGATCGGCAGATAGAAACTCTCGTCCTGCACCACCTCCCAGATCTCAGCGATGGTGGCGTTGCGCTTTTCGATGTCGGCTTCAGAACCCAGCGTGGCGATCTTCGCGTCGATTTCGGCATTGTTGAAATTGACGGAACTCCACGCGCCGCGCCCTTCGCTGCGGGAATGGACCAGATTGTCGAAGATGTACTGGGAATCGAAGGTCGAGGCGCCCCAGCCCATCAGGTAGAAATCCGTGTTGCCGTTGCCCACCATGGGGAACACCACGCCGGCCGGCTGCACGTCGAGATGCACCTTGATGCCGATCTTGGCCATCATGCCCACCAGCGCCTGGCAGATGCGCTCATCGTTGACGAAGCTGTCATTGGTGCAGTTGAGCGTCACGGAGAAGCCGTCCCCGTAGCCGGCCTCGGACATGAGCTGCTTCGCCTTCTCGACGTCGACCGGAGGCAGCTTGCCCATCTCCTCGGTGTAGCCGTTGATGAAGGGTGGAGCGATGGTGCCAAGCGGAATGGATTCGCCACGCATGATCGCCTTGCCGATCACCTCTCGGTCGATGGCCATGTTCATGGCATGGCGCACGCGCTTGTCGGCGAAGGGATTGCCACTGGCTTCGCCATAGGTGAGCTTGTCGGCACCCATGTTGACGCCGAAGAAGATGGTGCGGTTTTCCGGGCCCCGAACCACGCGCAGATCGGGATTCTGCTCCAGCTTGGCTATGTCCTGCGGCGGCACGTCCTGGAGGAAGTTCACCTCGCCGCTGATGAGCGCCGAGACGCGCGTGGCAGGCGACTGGATCGGCGTATAAACGATGCGGTCGATGTCGAGCGGGAATTCGCCGATGCCCCAGTATTTGTCATAGGCAACAAGCTCCGTGCGCCGGTCGGCTTCGCGGCTGACAAGCCGGTAAGCACCCGTGCCGTTCTCGTTGCGGGCGGCAAAATTCTCCTTGCCCGACTTGAAATCCTGCGGCGCAGCAGCGTCATTTGCTTCCGCCCAGGCACGGTTCATGATGAAGATGTTCACCAGATTGTTGACCAGCAGCGGGCTCACGCCCTTCGTGGCTATCCGGACGGTATGCTCGTCGGGCGCAGTCTCGGCATCCACTGCGGTGAGCAGCGAGCGGACGTTGGACGTATCCGACATGGCGCGCTGAATCGAGAAAACAACGTCGTCGGCAGTCAACGGCGCACCGTCGTGGAAGGTAACGTCCGGGCGCAGCGTAAACTCCCAGATGCCCGGCTCATCAGGCAGCATCTTCCATTCGGTGGCCAGAACACCGATCAGCTTGCCATCGTCGGAGCGGGCAACCAGCGGCTCGTAGATCTGATGGTTGAAGGCATGGGTGATGCCCTCATTGTAAGCGTGCGGATCAAGGGTCTGCACATCCGAACCGCGCGCCCAGTTGAGCGTTTCGGCGGATACCGGCGCTGCCGCCATCAAAGCAGCAACCGCAGCCGTCGCCAGCAGCGAAAAGAGAGGCCGGCGGCCGGCCGGGCGGGATGCGGGAGAAAGCTTCTTCACGATACAGGTCCTCCATTGGCGCGAAAAGCGCCTCAACATGTTCGGGCTATCAGGAGCGCTTCCGACCGGTCAGGCGACGCCGCACCAGTCGAGAATGCTTGCTGCGAATATTTTTGTTGTCGTCCTGATGGAGTCGACATCCGCCCATTCGTCGGGCGCATGCTGGTTGGCCCCGAAGGGCCCGTAGCGGATCGGCTGCACGCCGGCGACCGCATAGTGCGCACCGTCGGTCACGCCGATGGAGCCACGCAGCGCGGTCGGCCTGCCGAGGCTGGCGCGGCGCGCGGTGACGATCTTCACCAGCTCATGATCGGCCGAGGTGTTCATCGGCGGGAAATGCAGATCATACAGATCCCATTTCACCTCGATCGGATTTTCACGCAGCCACGGATCGGTGGCGCAGAAATGGGCGACGAAGGCTTCGAAATCCGCACGAATATCGGCACTCGTCTCATGCGGCATGAATTTGTGGTCGATGTCGATCACGGCAACGTCGGGAACGATGCCGGGATTGCTCATGATGATCGGCAGTCCATCCTCGCCCAGGCCCGCGCCAATGCGCACCACCCCGACGCCGAAATGGTTTATGCCGGGCGCCATCATCGGATGGCTCTTCACGCGGGAGTTGGCCGCTTCGTAATCCCGCAGCGCCGCAAGGAAACGGGTGGCAAGATCCGCCGCGCTGATCGGGGGAGCCTTGGGATTTTCCTGCCATGGCTGCGGATACATGCCGGTAAAGCGATAGGCCGAATGACCCTGCCGGCCACGAATGGTGATGCGCAGCCATTCCAGACCGCCCTGACTGATGAAAATCTCGTCGCCGCCGGGTTCCGCAATGATGGCGGCAGGGGCCAGATGCCCGGCGCGCACCATGGCTTTCGCGCCCGAACCGCCGGCTTCCTCGTCAACCACCGAGTGCAGCGACACCCTGCCCCCGAGCGCAATGCCAGCCTCGCGAATAACGCGCAGCGCCTCCACACAGCAGGCCATGCCCGCCTTCATATCCATGGTTCCGCGGCCCAGCACCCTGCCGTTGCGCACATCGCCGCAAAATGGATCGTAGCTCCATTCGCGCAGGTCACCCACCGGCACCACATCGATATGACCGCACAGAATAAGGTCGCGCTCGCCATTGCCGACACTCTCGGTTTGCGCCAGCAGATTGGGACGACCGGGCAGCGCATCGAAGGTGCTGACGGCGAGATCGCAGCCGGACAGCTCGTCGGCGATCAGCGCCTGGACCTGCGCCTCCCTGCCCGCTTCCGGCTCGTCCTGAAACTTGGGATTGACGGACGGAATACGCACGAGATCGCTGGTCAGCCCCACGACCCTGTCGGACTTCGCATCCAGACGCGCCCACACGTCGGCAACAGCGCTATCGATCCTGTCCTGCATATTTCCTCCACATGGCAGCTGCCACCGCCCGGCTTCAGGGTCCGGCTCATGGTCAGAGGATTGGGCTGTTCTTGCGCGCCCTTTGTGTTCCCCGGTGCAATCCGCAGATCAGTATGGGCACAAATCCGTTTGTGTCAATTAAATTTCACTACCGATATAAAAATGCATAAAAAATGATTTTATTACATTTTAGGCGCAGGCTTCAGCTGTCACTCCGGGTGGCCGTCAGTCGCGCCACAAGATCAGAGAAACGCTCCCCCTGCACGGCGACATGGGTCCGCAAAGCCGCTGCCGCACCGTTGCTGTCTCCCGACAATATGGCCTTCACGACACGCTTGTGCTCCGCCAGCGACGTCTCCATCCTTTTGCGCACACGCAATTGCAGGCGGCGATAGGGCCGCAGCCTTCTGTGCAGGGCAAGGCACTGCTCCTGCAGGAATCCGTTGTGGCTTGCGGCATAGACGGCTTCATGGAAGACCTCATTGTCGTAATAGTAGGCATCCGCATCCCCCGCTTCAGCCGACCGGAGGCAACGACAATGCGCTGCCTCCAGCGCGGCGCGATCATCATCTGTGTAACGGCGCGCCGCATGTGCTCCAGCCATGGCTTCCAGCTCCGCCATCACCTCGAACATCTCGTAGATGCGATGCGGTGCCGGCTCGACCACAATGGCGCCCCGGCGCGGGCGGATCTCGATCAGGCCGATTGCGCCCAGCTGTATCAGGGCCTCGCGCACCGGCGTGCGTGAAACGCCGAACCGGGTGGCGAGCTGGGTTTCGTCCAGCCGCCTGCCGGCCGGAAATTCACCGCTGACGATTCCATTCTCAATCTGATCGCGCAGCTTCTGGACGATGTTTTGCGACATGGCACCAATCTGAAAATGCAATTCTTGTATACAAGAATGTTGACTTTGTACGCATGAGGAATAGCATGAATCGAAATTGCAGGAA
>Ga0182740_1001984_pt1 | contig 13011 bp, 10 predicted proteins | sample eDN5th37CKraftBY_FD_128872 | JGI IMG/M metagenome (GOLD analysis project Ga0182740, IMG submission 128872) | Enriched backyard soil microbial communities from Emeryville, California, USA - eDNA 5th pass 37_C Kraft BY (version 2) (version 2) | ecosystem: Environmental > Terrestrial > Soil >...
AATATATAGATAAAAACTTCAACTGGCAGCAAGATGGACATAAAGATTTGAAAAGCCGGGCTCAAGCTTTTCTGCGACTGCAAGCAGGCGGCTGTCCTGTCCCCATGGGGCGCAGAGCTGAATGCCAAGCGGCGCTCCCTCAGGTGTTGCACCAATTGGCATTGCGATGGCGCACAGGTCGAGCGTGTTGGCCATGCGGGTGTAGCGGGAGAGGGGAATTTCGTCCTGATCCACCGTTTCCAGCCCCGCAGCCGGGATCGGCGTTCCGGGCAGGAGGATTGCGTCGACGTCAGCCTGCGCCTTCGCGAAGGATTTCGTCATCTCCGCGATTTCCTCCAGCAATGCCCTGTATCTTGTCTCGTCGACATCACGGCCGGCGAGAACCCGCTTGCGAACATGGGGATCCATCGGGCTGGAGGGGTCGCTGGCTTGCTGGTGGAAATGTTGCCATGCCTCAAAGGCAACAATAGTGCCGTTGAGTTCCTGAAGCCTGAGCAGGCTGGCGGGCAAGGTGATGGGAACCACCCTGTGGCCAAGCGCAGACAGACGCACGATCAGCCGCTCACGCATGTCCAGAACCCCCGGCGCGCAGGGCGCAAGATCTTCCGCGCTGACAACCGCAATGGTGAGGTTCCGGGATAGCGTCCTATCGGACGCGAAGGATCTGCCCGCCATGACTTCGCAGGCGAGGCGCAGATCCGCGATCGAGTTTCCAAGAGGGCCGATTGTGTCGAATGTCGCGGCAAGCGGCGCAACGCCCTCTGTTGGAATGAGGCCACGGCTTGGCTTGAAGCCATGGACCCCGCAAATCGTTGCCGGAATGCGTATTGAGCCGCCTGTATCGGATCCTATGGCAAGGGGTACGAGGCCGGCCGCGACAGCCACGGCAGAGCCGCTGCTGGAACCACCGGCATACCAGTCTTTCGTGCCGCCCCTTGGGTTGAGCGGGGTGCCGCGGGCTTCGTTGGTGCCCCAGCTTCCCATGGCGAATTCAACCATGTGCGTGGTGCCAAGTATGATGGCCCCGGCAGCCTCCAGGCGCTGGACCAGCGGAGCACTGCGCACGGCAACCGATGCGCCATAGCAGCGCGAACCATGCAGCGTTTCCAGCCCGGCAATGTCGATCAGTTCCTTGATCAGCACGGGGATGCCGTGCAGGGGGCCATTTTTTCTTCCGTCGGCTCTTGCCGCGTCGGCGGCTTCGGCGCTGGCCAGCGCTTGCTCTTCCAGCAGCGTCTCGACAGCGTGAAGGCGCAGATTTCGTTCTTTTATGCGCGCCACGCAGAGGCGGGTCAGGTCAAGAGCGCTCAACTGTCCTGCGTCCATTTTCCGCGTGAGGGTCCCGACATCCATACCCAGTCCTCCAAGCAAACCAAGCCGGCAATCACCTTTTGTGCCGGCAGAAACCACGCAGAGATTAATGGCATTCGGCGCGACCGGTGTAAGAATGAGCGGGCTGATCTGACGCTATTTGACGCTGCCATTGCTGCGAATAACATCAACGGGTGGCGAGTTGTGGCTGGCTCCGCCGGAAGATGGTCTTCATACTGAAACTCATTCGGGAGGACGGAGGACAGAATGACTTTTGCCGCCATCATTGAGCTGGCAGTGAACGGGCTGATTACCGGCATTCTTTACGCACTGGTCGCGCTTGGTATCGCGCTGATCTTCGGCGTGCTGAAGATCGTCAATTTCGCTCATGGCGAATTCTACATGCTCGGCGGGTATGCCGGATATGTTGCGGTTACACTGCTCGGGCTGCATCCTGCCGCAGGTGTCGTGGTGGGCATGGCTGCCGTGTTCCTTGTGGGCGCTGCGGTGGAAAAGACGCTGATCAAGCCGATACATCTCGGCAAGGTTGAGCGCGCCGACGAATACGCCATCATGATCACCTTTGCCCTGTCCGTTCTGCTGCTGAACCTGATGCTGTCGATCTTCGGCCCATGGCCGCAGCGGCCACAGGCGATCTTCTCAGGCGTGTTCGAGTTCGGTCCGGTTCTGCTTCCGGGCGACAGGCTGGCTGCAGCACTGGTGGGCGCGATCATTATCCTGGTGTTCATGGCTGTCTTGCGCTGGAGCTGGATCGGCATGGCGGTCCGCGCAGTCAGTCAGGATCGCGGTGCTGCTCAGGCGTTCGGGATCAACATCGACAGAGTATCGACATTCGCCTTTGCGATCGGCGCAGCCCTTGCTGGCGGGGCCGGGGCCCTGATCGGCCCGGTCTTCAACGTGGTGCCGCAGATGGGGCTTGTTCTGGTGATCAAGGCCTATGTGATCGTCGTTCTTGGCGGCATGGGTTCCATTCCCGGCGCTGTGCTGGGAGCCCTCATACTCGGGCAGGTCGAAAGCTTCGTTCCGATCCTCATCTCCGACCCCGCACGAGGCATGGCTTACCGCGACGCCTACGGCCTGGTGGTCCTTGTTCTGGTCCTGCTCGTCCGCCCGCAGGGTCTGTTCGGTCGCAAGGAGCGCCGCGCATGAAACTCACCGCTCCCTCCAGTTTCATCGCAGTCGCCTTTGTCGCGCTGTGTCTGATGCTGCCATTCTTCGGCCTGCCGGAGTACTGGCTCTATGTCGTCAGTATCGGCTTCTACTACGCCCTTCTTGCTTCCTCCTGGTCGCTTCTGGTCGGCTATGTCGGACGCATCAGCTTTGCGCAGGCAGCCATGAGCGGGTTTGGTGCTTATGTGGCACTGCTGACCAGCGCCTATCTCGACCTGTCGCCACTGCCCGGCATCGTGATCGGAGCGCTGGCGGCGGGTGCCGTCGGCATCGTCGTCGGCGCTCTGACCCTGCGGCTGCACGGCGCCTATCTCGGCCTCACCACCATTGCGCTTGCGGAAATCCTGCGCATCACCGCAACGGCCGAACACCAGCTCACGCGGGGTACGCGCGGCTATGCTGCACCACCCCTCTGGGAAGGCATCAGCCAGACGGAATATTACTATGTCTTCCTCGCCGTGTTGCTGGTCTCGCTGGGACTGATGCTGTGGCTGCTGCATTCCCGTATCGGCCTGTTCTTTCAGGCTATCCGCGAGGATGAAGACGGCGCGGCAAGCCTCGGCGTGCGCGTGACACTGTGGAAAGTTCTGGCCTTCGCGCTCTCTACAGCCTTCGCCGGGCTGGCTGGCGGGCTCTATGCCCATTTCATCCAGCTGATTGCGCCTTCGATGATGTCGATGCAGGAGATGGGCTATGTCCTTTCCATGGCCGTGATTGGCGGATTTGCAAATGTCATTCATGCCGCGCTGGGAGGCGTGTTGCTGCAACTGCTTCTCGAATGGCTTCGTGAACTTGGAGAGTGGCGGCTGGTGTTCTTTGGCGCCGTGGCCATTCTCGTTCTGCGGTTCGCTCCGAACGGCATCTTCGGCACCCTCGACAACTGGGCTTCCAGGAGAGCACGGTAATGGCGTCACAGCTTGAAATCACCAAACTCACCAAGAATTTCGGCGGCCTGCGGGCACTGAAGGGTATCGACCTGTCTTTCGAAAAAGGCGAACTTGTGGGGCTGATCGGGCCAAACGGCTCAGGCAAGACCACTCTGCTGAACATCATCGGCGGCTACTATTCGGCCACCAGCGGACAGGTGAGCCTTGATGGCCAGCGTTGTGACGGCAAGAACCCGGTCGCTCTTTCGCGCATGGGGATCGGCCGGTCCTTTCAGGTGACGAAGGTTTTCAAGCGCCTGACGGTGCTGGAAAACCTTATGGTCGGCGCGCTGGCCCATGCGGGAACCTCGCGCCGTGCTGCCGAAGCGCATGCCCGCGAGGTGCTTGAAAGGCTGAAGCTTTCGCGGCTGGCAAACGAGCCGGCGACAAATCTTTCAGGCGGGCAGGCAAAACTGCTGGAGTTCGGCCGCATCATGATGCTGTCGTCGAAGGTGGTGCTTCTGGACGAGCCCTTCGGCGGCGTCCATCCGGACCTCAAGCGCTTCATGTACGACAAAATCCGCGAATGGAATGCGGGCGGCACGACGATCATCCTCGTCAGCCACGACATGGGTTCGATTTTCGGCCTTTGCCGTCGGGTCGTCACGCTCTCCTATGGCGAGATCATAGCCGACGGAAGCCCGGAAGCCGTGCGCAACGACCCTGCCGTTCTGGAAGCCTATCTGGGGGATCGCCATGCAGCTTGAGGTAAGCGGTGTCAGCGCCGGATATCAGAAGGATATCGATATTCTGCGCGATGTGTCGGTCACGGCGCGGGCGGGAAAACTCACAACGATCATCGGCGCCAACGGGGTTGGAAAATCCACGCTGCTGAAAACCATCATCGGGCAGGTGCGGCCGCATCAGGGCAGCATCCGGTTTGGCGAAACCGATCTGACGCGACTGGAGCCGCATGATCTGGTTGGTCTGGGCATTTCATATGTTGCCCAGCGCCACGCGCTTTTCCCGGATATGACGGTGGCGGAAAACATCGCCATGGCGACATGGTCGTTCCGCAAGGAACGCTCGCGGATGCAGGGAGCCTCTGAACGGGTCTATGAGCGCGCGCCTTTCCTTGCCGAGTTCTCAGGCAGGCGTGCCGGCCTCATGTCGGGGGGACAGCAGCGACTGCTGCAACTGGAACTGGCGTTGCTCGCCGATCCGAAGCTCATGCTGATCGATGAGCCCACCGTCGGCATCGACCCCAAGCGCGCAACCCAGATTTATGATCACCTGCGGCGCATCGTGGAAGAAGATGGACGCACCATTCTCATGGTCGACCAGAATGTGATCGCCGGCGTGGAGGTGGCGGATTACATCTATGTGCTGGAACTGGGCAGCAACAAGATTGAAGGCGACCGCGCGAAATTTGACGCAGAGTATCGCGACAGCATCGCGGAATGGCTTTTCTGATCAGCCTTCATCATGCCGCCGGGCCACCGCGCTTCCGGCGGCATGGTCAGCTTGCTTCAGATCACGTTTTACAGCGGCGGCGCGTTGATGGGACGTGAATCCGTATCCGCGCCCGAACGCGTGAGATAGTCACGCACGAATTTGCTGATCTCACCTGAGTCGATTTCATACAGGCCGCAGGCACGCAAGGCGCGTGAGCGCTGGACGCTGCGGCCCACATATTCAAGGCATACGCGCGTTGCCATCGGCTCATGGCTGCTGGTTGCGGAGACGCCCATCGTCAGCCCGGCAAGCCGCGAGACGCGGTTCGGATAGCTGATATAGAGCACGGTGTGCGTGAGTTCGCTATTGGTGATTGTCTCGAAGTCGAGCAGATGCAGTCTGTCGCCTACAGGCATGATGAGCCCGTCATATTTGAACACCTCTGGAGGTCCCGATACGTTGTCCGGATCTTTCAGGCGCTCGATGCGCCGATAGAATGTATATCCGCGCCAGCCATAAATATGGGTGAATGAACGCAGCAGCCGCCCGGGCCGCGTGTAGGAATAGCGGTATTCGTAGTAATAACCGTGCAGGCGCCGCACCTCAGGCGTGGATGACGCGGCCTGAGAAAGAAGCTCGCGCAATCTTGGCGGAACGGCCAGATCCTCGAAAGCCGAATTGCGGCGAAGCGCGATGATGTTGCGGAACTGGTCCGGCGGCATCAGGACCTCGAACTCGTCGACGCCGATGAAATCGCAGATTCGCCGCATGGTGCCGGGCGTGGGGAACGTGGTGCCAGCAAGGTATTTGACGAATTGTTGCCGGTTGATGCCCAGCTTCCTGCACATCTGGGTCACGGAAGGATAATAGCTTGCCGCAAGCCGCAGATTGGTGGAGAGGTTGGCGGCGGCCTGACTATCCTGCATCTTCTTGACGCTCTCTCAGCTGCATATTGCGTCAAACATAGCCGAGTAATTCATTGAAGGAAATGGGGCCGGTTGCGATGCTCTTGTCCATCCGAACCCTGACCCGAGCCACGCAAGGTCAGGGGTAAACACGGGACCGACAGAGGAGGAGAAAAGATGAGGAAGATCGGAACAATGGTAGCAGCCGCAATGCTGCTGACCGGCACGGCAGCAACGGCACAGGAAACGATCAAGATCGGCGGCCTCGCGCCACTGTCACCTCCGGGAGGTGTGCAGACGGGTGAATCCCTGCGCGACGGCATGATACTGGCAGTCGAGCAACTCAATGCAGCCGGTGGACTTCTGGGCAAGAAAGTCGATCTGGTTGTCGAGGACACCTCAGGCGTTCCCGAAAAAGGCGTAGCCGCTTTTGAAAGACTGGCATCGAAGGAAAACGTCGTCGCCGTGACCGGTGAAGCGCATTCCGCGGTGTGCAGCGCGGTTGGGCCGGTGGCGGCGAAATACGACCTTACCTTCGTTGCCGGCGAATGCTGGTCGGATGAGGTGACTGCCGCGAAACGTCCGCAGGTGTTTCGCCTGACAGTTGCCAACTCGCTGGTGTTCTCGGTGGCTTCGGACTGGGTCGAAGCAGCCGGCATGAAGAATGTGGTGGTGTTTGCAGAGAACTCCGACTGGGGTTTTGGCGTCATCGATATTTTCACGAAGAACCTTCAGGATAGCGGAATCAACGTCACTTCGTTCACCGGCGAGAACACGACGACCGATTTCACGCCGCAGCTTCTTCAATTGCGTCGTGCAGATCCCAAGCCTGATCTTGTCGTTGCCGGCTTCACAGGTTCGGCCTTGCTTCTGCTGCTGAAGCAGGCTGCCGATCTCGGCATTGCGCCATCTGCCGATACCGCGATCTTCTCAGCGGGTGCCGACGCTCTGGAACCGGAGTTCTGGCAGGTGATGGGTGACAAGGGCGTGCATGTGATCGCCAATCCGGCTGGCCTGCCAGGCCGCCCGGACACGGAAATTTCGCGCGCCTTCTCGGAAGCCTATCAGGCCCGTTTCAATCGTCCTGCCAATGCTGTGGCCATGGAAGGCTATGATGGCGTGATGGTTATCGCCGAAGCGATCCGTGCTAAGAACTCCACCTCTTCGCAGGATATTCAGGCCGGGCTTCGTGAACTGTCCTGGGAAGGCCCGCGCGGCACCATAAACTTCTCCGACAAAACCGATCCGGAGTGGGCCTACCAGCAGTGGATGGGCGTTCCGATCTACGTCATCCAGTACACTGAAGCCAATCAGACCCCAACCGCTGCCGCTGTACTATGGCCGGAAGCCGAGCGCACGGCGGATGCTCTGCTGCTGAAGCCCTGATCTCATCAGGGCGGGCGGGAGGCGAATTTGTGCATCACGCCCGATCGTTCCGGAATGTGCCGGGTCAAATCCCGGCACATTCGTTTCTGTGCTCCTGCGAGGGGCGCATGCCCGAGCTCTCTCAGCAAAAAGTTCTGGAGCTGGTGTCACCATAGTCTCTGGGGCTGCTGATGGCGGAGAAGGCCCGCCATCTGACTGCACGGGACGAAGACACGCCAGCTTCCTGTGTCAGCAACAGCCCCCGAAAACAAGGAAGGTTCCGGCTGAACCGGAACCTTCGGAATTTCTAAAGCGCCGAAAACCGGCCTTTGGCACCGTGGATTTCAGAAACTGCCACGAACGCCGACGCCGAACATGCGCGGCGGGGTCATGGCGGCTTCGAGGCCACCAACGCCGCGGTTTTCCTTCAGATGGGTCGGCGCGCGTTCATCGAAGATGTTCTTGACGTATCCATAAACCTGGAACGCGTCGGTGAACTGGTAGCTTACGCGCGCGTCGGCCAATGTATACGATCCCACGACATTTATGGGCTTGTTCTCAATGTCGGAATAGTAACCGTCCGTATGGCGGATCTGTCCGGAGATGGTGAGTTTCTCAGTCGCATCCCAACTCGCGCCAAGGGTCAGCATGTAACCGGGCGATTTTGCGAACTCGTTTCCTTTATAAGAAATTTGAGTGTCACCAGCCATTTCATCGATCTTGGTGCGCAGGATGCCGGCGCTTCCCTTGATGGTCAGGTTGTCGAGGAGAAGATAATCCGCGCCGATCTCGACGCCGTAAGAGTGCGCCTTGTCCGCGTTTATCGTGTAGGCAGAGTAAACGTTCTCAGCTATCTCAGCCGATACATTGTACTGCGCATTCTTGAAATCCATGTAGAACAGGTTGCCGTTCACGACGAGCCTGTTGTCGAGCAGGCTGGCGCGTGTAAACAGCTCATAGTTCCAGATGGATTCTTCCTTGAAGTCGCGCCATGTGGGAACGGCGGGAGCCCGAGCTCCAAAATCCAGCGTCACGCCACCGGGATTGTAGCCCCGGCTGACCAGCGCTCCGACGTTCCAGTCCGGGGTGGCGGCGTAGGTGAGCGACAGCTTGGGCAGAAGGGCGGAGAAGGACTTGTCGAATTCAGCAGCACCCGGCGCATAGGTCGAAACACCGTGACGCTTTATCTGGTCGTGCTGGTAGCGCAGGCCGCCGGTAACCGTCCACTGCTCGGCGAACTTCCAGTTGACCTCGCTGAAGAGACCGAGATTGTCCTTGGTGTCGTCAAAGGTTGAATAGCCGTTGCCCGCGCCCGGGAAGCTTCCCGGCAGGTCGAGCTTTTCGTCCGTGCTCACATGCGCGTAATAAATGCCGGCAACGCCGCTGATGACGTCACCCTGCTCGCCGAAGGTGACGCGGGCTTCGTTGGAGAAGTTCGTCTGCTCCACATCGGCCGCGCCGATGCCGGCACGAGGCATCTTGCGATGAACGGACGAGTCCGAATACTGGGCCTGGTTGTAGAACTTGTAGCCGTTGCCGAAATCATAGCTGATGTCGAGAATGCCGGTATGGGTGTCCTGCTTCCAGGTCGGCATGGTCGCAGCATAGCTGTTGAGGTCTTCAAACGGCAGGTAGGCGGATTCCTGCGTCGGCCGGTTCGTCTTGTTGAGGGAGTAGGTGAGCTTGGCCTCAAAGCCGGGGATTTCCGACGGCTGCCACAAGAGCTTGCCGCGGGCGTTCAGGGCCTTGAATTCGAGGTCCGTGCCCTCGCCGCTGTAAGCGGAGCTGATGTAGTCGATGAAGGTGTCGCGCCCCGAATAGTCGATGGCGATGCGGCCGGCCAGCTCGTTTTCGACCAGCGGGCCGGAGAGCATGAAGGAGGCGCGCTTCTGGTTGTAGTTGCCGATCTCGGCCTGATAGGCGCCCTCGCGGGTGAAGGTCGGATCCTTGGTGTTGACGATGATGGCGCCGGCGATGGCGTTGGCGCCCTGCGAGGTGGTCTGCGGCCCGCGGAACACCTCGATCGAATCGAGATCCCACACCGAGGTCGCCCCGAAATAGGACTCGTTGTAGTTCAGGTAGTGGCCGTCGACATTGATGGTGGCGCGCGGCACGGTGCCGGCGAAGAACGCGCCCGCGCCCGTGTTGGGGCCTTGCCCGTCCAGGCCGCGGATTACCGGGATGCCGACCGTCTCGGTGTAGATGACGTTCGGTACATCCGACACCACTTCGGTGACGGTCGCGTTGCCGGTCTTTTCCTTCTCGATTTCCTTTGCCGTCTTGATGGCGACGGAGGCGGCCGTGTCCTTCAGATCGCGCGTCACCTTTTCACCGGTGACGGTGACGGTATCGAGCACGATGACATTGCTGGAAGCCCCGGAGCCCGAAGCCACCGCGCCGGAAGCGGCAGCTTCCTGTGCGGCAGCCGGCGAAACCACGGCAAAAGACAAGATGGAAAGCGCGCTGGCGCCGTGCAGCAATTGTGCCACAAGCCTGGATGACATGAGACCCCCGATCCCGGAATGGAAATCGCTGGCTGGGCATGAGGCGTGGCTGGCGATGATGTGAAGCGATGCGTTCCACAATGCATAGCGCATTCCGCCTGTCAACATGACGAGCCGGAGCGGATGGCTGCGCCGGCTTATTGTCAACGCGGGTGTGGCACTGACGCCACGGATTGATTGCTGTGCGGAAGCGTCCTAACCTTGTCCGCGCTGCCGCGTCGGGAGGCCCTGTGGGGGAGACATCATGGGGAAAACGCCGAGGGTTGGACGCTGGCGCATTCGCATTCCTGAAACCGGTTAACATGAACATCTCTTTTGCCGCCCCCAAGCTTTCCAAGCCAGGCCGAGGCCCGATCCGTGAAGCCTGACGACTTCATGGACAGGGAGGAAGACAAGGCCCGCCGTTCGACAACGATCCAGTCCGTATCGATCGCCGCCCGTTTTCTCGATATTCTGGCGAAGGCTGAGGGCCCGATGCCGCTGGGCGAGATCGCGCGCTGGGCCGGCACCAGCACCTCCACCGCCCATCGCTACATGCAAAGCCTCGTTCTCGAAGGGCTGGCGGCGCAGGACAAGATCACGGCGCGCTACGATCTGGGGCCTTCGGCGCTTCACATCGGAATCGGGGCGCTGCGCCGCATCCAGCCCGTGGACATCGCCTCGCGCCTGATGAAGTCGCTGGCGGCGCGCATCGCGGCAAGCTGCGGCGTGGCGATCTGGACCGAACGCGGCCCGACCATCGTGCGCTGGTATCGCAGCTCGGATTTCGCGGTGAGCACGGTTTCGCTGGGCGATGTGCTGCCGCTGGACAACACCGCTACGGGGCTGGTGTTCCAGGCTTGGTTGCCGCCGGAGCGGATCGCGGCCGCACGCCGGATGCAGCCGCCTTCGTTTCGAGGCTCCCCGCCCGAGCCGGAAATTCTGGAGCAGGTACGCCGCGAGGCCGGCGCGGATCTCTTCGAGCACCTGTTTTCGCTGCTCACCGGCAAGGCGGCTCCGGTCTTCGATGCCCAGAACGAGATCGCCTGCGTGGTGACCACCGTTTCCTTCATCGAAGCGGCAAAGGCCGAAGACCACCGCGCGGCCCTTTTCGAGGCCGCGAAACAGGCCTCGCGCGAAGCCGGCGGCACCTGAGGCACCGGCTGGAGCATCGATGGTTCAGATCGTTCTTTGTGCGTCCGGCCGGACGCAGGGCGATCTGACGCGCTACCGCATGCCCAGATGGTCGCGCAGTGTGGTGCCTTCATAGTCCGCACGGAACAGGCCGCGCCGGACCAGTTCCGGCACCAGTTCGTCGAAGAACAGGTTCAGCGATTCGGTCGAGCCGCCCGGCAGCGCGATGAAGCCGTCCATGGCGCCGGCCTCGAACCAGTCCGCGATGTCGGCGACGACGTCTTCCACCGTGCCGACCGACACCCAGTGCGCCGAGCCGACCACTTCCGGGCGCGCCAGCACCTCTTCCAGGGGCGGGTCGTTCTCTTCGATGAAGCGCCGCAGCAGGTCGGCATGGGTGCGGCTGCGCACCGGCGCGTGCCGCTCCGGCAGCATGTCGGACGTGATCCTGTCGGCGGAAGCGAGATGAGAGGCATCGAGCCCGATCACCGTCCTGAGCTGTTCCAGACGCCGTTCCCGGGTGAGATAGGCATGGGCGCGCGCATGCAACTCCCATGCTTCCTCGCGGGTCGGCGCAAGGAAGAAATAGAGGCCGGGCAGCACCCGCACGTCGTCGGCGCGGCGGCCAAGCCGTTCCGCGCGCCTGCGCAGATCGGCACGCAACTCGATGCTTGCGGCCATGTCGGGTGCCGCGGCAAAGGTGGCATCGGCCACCGAAGCCGAAAATTCCCGCCCGATCTCGGAGGCACCGGCCTGAAACAGCGCCGGCGCTCCGGCCTCATGGGCGAGCACGTTGAGCGGACCCTTCACGCTGAAGAACTCGCCCTGATGGTCGATCGCCTGCGCGGCGGATTTGCCGCTGCCGTCGCCGGCCGGCGGGTAGCTCTGCCAGAGCTGGCGCACCACATCGGTGAATTCGGCGGCCTTGCGGTAGCGCACTTCCGGCGACGGCATCGGCGCATCGCCGAAATTCTCCGCGCCCTCGATGGATGTGACGATGTTCAGCCCCGCGCGCCCCTGGCTCAGCCAGTGCAGCGACTGGAGCTGGCGGGCCACGACATAGGGCGGGTTGAAGGTGGTGGAGGCGGTGGTGACGAGGCCGATACGGCTGGTTTCGCGCGCCATGGCGGCGAGCAGGATGTTCGGCTCGAAGCCGACGCTGCCCGGAGAACCGCTGGCGAGAGCCGGGTTGAGATAGAGATAGTCGACCTTGAAGACGAAATCGAGCTTCGCCGCCTCGGCCCTTTTGGCGAGGTCGATATAGAAGGCGGCGGGGTCCTGCGCCGACGGCGCCTCGCCGGGGCCTGGACGGCGGCCCTTCAGCCACGTCGGCGCAACGCTGAAGCCGATATGAAGCTTTTTTCCGCCACTCAGGCGCGCTTCACTCATCAAGAGGCCTCCCGGGCATGATTGCGGTGCCGGCCCTTCGGCACGATCAGCGGCGTTTGCGACACCGGGTCCGCGATGATGACGCAATCGAGACCGAATACGTCGTTGACGAGTTTCTCGCTGACGATCACCGATGGCGCGCCTTCCGCCACGATGGCCCCGTCCCGGACGGCGACGAGGTGAGAGGCGTAGCGGCAGGCGTGGTTGAGGTCGTGCAGCACCGCCACCACCGTGCGCCCCCTGCCGTTGAGATCGGCCAGAAGGTCGAGAAGCTCGATCTGATGGGCGATGTCGAGGAAGGTCGTCGGCTCGTCGAGCAGCAGGATCGGCGTTTCCTGCGCCAGCACCATGGCGATCCACACGCGCTGGCGCTGGCCGCCGGAAAGCTCGTCGACCAGCCGGTCGGCAAGGCCGTCAACCCGCGTCGCCTCCATGGCGCCGGCAACCGCCACCTCGTCCGCCTTGGACCACTGGCGCAGGAACGACTGGTGCGGATAGCGCCCGCGCGCCACCAGATCGGCGACGGTGATGCCGTCCGGCGCGATCGAGCTTTGCGGCAGAAGGCCGAGCCGGCGGGCAACTTCCCTGGCCGGCAGGTCACCGATGCTCCTGCCGTCGAGAATCACCTGTCCGTGCGCCGGGGTCAGCAGGCGCGACAGGGCACGCAGCAGCGTGGACTTTCCACAGGCATTGGGGCCGACGATGACGGTGAACGAGCCATCGGGTATGGCCACCGTCAGCCCGGTCGAGATGGTGCGCTGATCATAGCGCAAGGTGACGTCTTCGGCATGGAGGCGGTGCGTCATCTCAAGGACCAACGGGTTTTCAACTTTCCTGTACGCAGCGGAATAGTCGTATGCGTGGGCTCTGTCACTGCCATTGCCGACACCGGCCTTCCAAACAGTATTGCAT
>Ga0182740_1001985_pt1 | contig 13011 bp, 4 predicted proteins | sample eDN5th37CKraftBY_FD_128872 | JGI IMG/M metagenome (GOLD analysis project Ga0182740, IMG submission 128872) | Enriched backyard soil microbial communities from Emeryville, California, USA - eDNA 5th pass 37_C Kraft BY (version 2) (version 2) | ecosystem: Environmental > Terrestrial > Soil >...
CGACCGGCCGATCCAGACCGGCTGCCCGGTCCATATCCTGCAGGGCATGGAGGATCCCGACGTGCCCTGGGACCATGCCCTCCGGCTCGTCGAGCACCTGCCGGGAGACAGCGTGTCCCTCACCCTGATCAAGGACGGCGACCACCGGCTCTCCCGTCCGGAGGACATCGGGCGGCTGATTGCGGCCGTGGAAGGGATTGCCTGAGCGAGGAAGGATGGTCGCACGCGCGGAGGACGGGAAAGGCGCTCCCCACGGGGCGAGAGCGCCGTCGAGAGGCCCTGGAGTGCCTCGCGGCTCCCAGTTTTTGTTGTCTCGCATCCTTCCACGCAAAACCGGCTCCCTCTCTTGCGTTCGATGCCCTAAACCTCCACCCGCTCGAGGAGCGGAGCACCATCGAGCCGGAGCCGTATCCTTCCGCGTCCGACGCGGACGAGCCTGATCGGCGCCCCCTTCTCTTCCAGGCGGCGCCGGAGCAGAAGCAAGCGCGTGTCGAGATTGTCCTTGCCTTTGGGCAGCCGCATCGCGGCTGAAAGCCGAAGCTCGCGGTTTGTAAACTCGTCCCGTCCCTCGCGCTGGTGAACATCGAGCATGAACATCAGCAATCGGCCCGCGACGCCCTTGATGAGGTATTCGTTGTCGATGAAAATACTATCGTCCAGCGTGTGATGCGACACGCGGAAGACGCGCTCCGCCGGCTGATCGAATAGTTCGTGGGCCTTGGAGTCCTGCACGGCACTCTCCTGTTTTTCCGCCAGGGCGAGGGACGCTCCGGCCTGACATGCGACGATCGTCATCACGGCCTGATCATCGGCGCTGAAGGCAAAACGCTCCCGGCTTTCGGCGAACAGAACGCCAGTGACCTTCCCCTGAACGGTCATCGGGACGCCGATCCGGCTCATCGCGTTCGGCAAGCCCGGCCACGCGGTCGCTCCGCGTGCCCCTCCATCCTCCGCCCCCGGGCGAGCATTGCCGACATTGATGAGGCGTCCGGCAGATGCGACCGCGCCAATGAGCCCGTCGCCGAGGGGCACCTCCGGTCCGCTCCCCATCCACTCGTAGCCGCGAGTTCCGCGGGTGATCAGAACCCCACGCGCTGCATCGTGCAGAAGCAGCAGGACATCCTTGTATCCGAAGCGTTCGCTGAGGCCGTCGAGAACAGTATCGATGATCGTGCCGATATCATTCTGCCGTGCGATCGCATCCACGAGAAAGGCGGCGTCCAGCAATAGGGAGGGCTTCGGCATGGGTGCGGCAGGTTCAGATCACGAAGAGCCGGCCGCCTGAGCCTCGAGCGTGGCGCAGGCATTCCCGTGCCACGTCCGATGCTCCACTTTTCGAAGAGCATAGGGTTGGGCGCGAGCCTATAGATTCGCACGATGCTTCGCTTGTCGAGCCCAGCCGCCATCCGGCCCGCATCCGTTGGGTCGTTTCGCAGACCCGAACCACCGCGCGCGTGAGAACCGATTCCATTCTCCGCTGGTACAATCCCGTCGATCCGCGAGACGTACCAGGGCTGCTCCCGTCGGCGTGGGCTTGTCTCGTTTCCATAGCGGTCCGTATTCTCGGACGCTGAACGGGAACCCTTTTACCAAGCAATGCCCTGGCGGAACCGCATCGCGCCGGAAAGGAGTGAGGCGTCAGGAATCCGTCTTGCCTGCAAGGAATCATGCCAAACGATGAGCCCCGTCGATCATATGAACGATGGGCGTGCATGCTGACGCCTCTGATCGCGCGGGGTGGTCAGGTCAGAGATCGTGTGCCACCAGCCTGCGGAATGGACCGGGTCGCCTTATTGAGCCAGAACGCCGCCCGCTCGTGCCGCCAGTCCAGGCGCAGGGCACTTCTGAAATCGTCGATGGCCTGATCATACTGGCCGAGGCTGAGGAAAATGCGGCCGCGGATCAGGTGGAACCGCGTGGTATGGGGACGGGCGAGCTTAAGCTTCCGCATGGATAATCCCAAGCCCCAGCATGTGATGAGGGTTGAAAGCGGCATTCTTGGCAGTCCAATGCAGTCCCGATCCTTTGGCATCGTGTCTTTCCAAGAGTACAAACCGGCCTTAGCCATCTCGGTTCGTCGAAGCGGAACGCCCCTCCTCGTTGTGAAGAAAAGTGGCATCGCTCTTCCTTTGCGGAAATCGGAAAAGCGAATGGTCTGTCGAAATTACGAAGAAAACGTCGTGGACCACTGTCTTGATGCTCGATCAGCATTCAATGAAATGAACAATCGAAACTAAGTTTCACAGCCAAAATACCTAGGCGAAACTGTATTTCAGCAAGGTTCATCTAGCCTCTCATCTCGAACAAGTTGCGGCTGTTGCCTGCCTTTGACCTTCTGCCACTGGAAAGCCTAGGGCATTGGACGTGAATTCAAACTCACATCAACTCTCGAAGTTTTCGTTGTCCCGCATCTTTGCACGCAAAACCGGTTCCCACGTTCGCATGTGATGCTCTTGCCCCCGGAGTGAGGACCCAGCCTATCCCTGACGAGACGCGGCTGCTCTCCGATGCTTCCGAGAAAAATGAATTCAGCGATAGATCGCCTTCGACAAGGTCTGCCTCGGGGTTTCGCCGAATGTGCGCTTGTAGAGAACGCCGAACTCACCCAGATGGCTGAAGCCGCAGGCGAGCGCGATTTCCGTCACGGTGCCGACGGCCGGATCCGCCGCAAGCAAGGCTCTGTTCACGTGCTGCAGGCGAACCGAACGGAGAAAAGCCATGGGCGTCATGCCACGGAAGCTCTGGAATCCGTTCTGCAGGCTCCTGGCGCTCACCCCCGCATGAGTGGCGATGTCCGCAAGCGACAAGGGCTCGGAATAATGCGCTTCGATGTAGGCTTCGGCCCGCTTCACGTAAAAAGGAGCTGCCGCGGACTGGGGCCGCAGAAGCGCATCGCTGTATGTATGGCGCTGCGACAGAAGGAGCCCGGTGAGCAGGGACTGCTCGAATTGACGCCACGCGATGGGCGATTGCCTGACAAGAGCGTCTGGATCGGACAGTTCCGTCTCCACATATTCCAGAAGCCTCAGCCAGCTGTGTCCCGGTGAGGTTTCCAGATCCACGCCGATATCGAAATCGAGAAATCCCGGGATATCATGGCCGAGGAGCTTGGCGCAGCATTCGGCAATCTTGTGCCGGCTCGTAATGAGCACGTGATGCTCGGCATCCTTCGGAATCGTGAGGATCCGCTGTGGCCCCGAGGAGAAGATCGCGCCCTGCCGCCGCGAGATCGCGAAGGTTTCCCCATTGATCTTGAGCTGACTGGCTTCGCTCGGGCTGACCACGAAAGCCATGCGATCGTCGGCCTCCTCCGGAGACTGGTCCATCTCGACATCGCTTTCGACATGGACCCGAAAGATGCCAAGATCGAAATGTCCCCGATACCCGAACATGCCACCTGCGGTCTTGCCGCGCGTGGTCGGGCTAAGCCGCTGCGGCGACACGAAGGTGTTGAGCGCATTCTCCAGCTCTTCGAGCTTGGTCGAGCGCCAAGTCTGGTCAATGAGGGAATCGATGTGAGGCGCCGCTTCGGCGTCCTGATCCGGCTTATCGTCCATGACCATCTACAGAGGAGAGATGACTTTTTTGTCCTCACCGCAAAATAAGAGAAATCATGGCGGCAAGAACTTCGTTTATCTTAAAAGCCAGCTAATCAAATGCTAAAACAAAGCTAACCGGCATGTTGGAATGATCCGCCTGTCGGACACCCGCCTTTCGATCGCCGCCATGTCGGCCGCGGCAATCGCCCCCACGACGCTTTCATTTCGTGATCAGCTAGCTTGGTTGCCTTCTTCTCATCCGATCCGGTGCGCCTTTGCCGGGAGAATGCGCCTCAAGCCGACAGCACCTTGGTGTGGCGAAGAAGAACCCCGGCAGGAACCCGCCGGGGTTGATGTCAATGCCGGGTGGCCCGTCAGATCACCCAGATATCGGTGACCTTCAGGCCCTTGAGCTTTGCGATCTCGACCTCGCCGCCTTTAGCGGAGCCGTTGGCATCGTAGTAAAGAACGCCGCCCTTGTAGACCAGGTAGTCGTTCTTGTCCTTGGCCTTGTTGGTCCTGAACATCGAGACATCCAGCTTGGCAGGCGCATCGAACGTACCGGTCGTTCCGAGCTTCTTGAACACGGCGTTGTCGAGGAAGAGCTTGTCCTGACCCGACTTGAAGTCGGTGATCGTGTCGAAGTTCGCCTTGCTGGCCTTCTTGTTGAAGACGAAGGTGTCGTTCCCTGCGCCGCCAGTCAGCTTGTCGTTGCCTTCCTCGCCGTACAGGACGTCGTCGTCGGCATCGCCCTTTAGGAGGTCGTTGCCCTTGCCGCCGTAGAGGACATCGTTGCCGAGGCCGCCATAGAGCTTGTCGTTACCGACCTCGCCCTTCAGGAGGTCCTTGCCGGCCTCGCCCTTCAGGGTGTCGTTGCCCTTGCCGCCGAACAGGCTGTCGATGCCGTCGCCGCCGAAGAGCTTGTCGTCGCCGCCCTCGCCAAAGAGCTGGTCGTCGCCGGCCAGACCCTTGATGGTATCCTTGGCGTTGCCGGTGCCGCCCTTGAGGATGTCGTCCAGGGCGGAGCCGTTCAGCTTGTCGGCCTTCTTCGTGCCGCGCTTGTTCAGGGTGAGCTGATCGCCGACATTGATGGTGAAGACCTGGTCGATCACACCGCCCTTGCCGTCGCTGACCTGCACCTTGATCTGATGGGACTTGGCGTCCTCGTAGTTGACGCCGGGCCCCGCCAGCACGAGCTTGTTGCCCGAGATGGCGAAACGACCGCCCGCATTGTCGAGGAGCGTGTAGGTCAGAGCGTCGTTGTTCGCGTCGGTGGCGCTGAACGTGCCGACCTCCTTGCCGACCGGGTCATACTCCAGGACGGAAGCATTGCTCAGCTGCAGGTTGGCCGGAGCGTTGTTGGGGACAGGTGCCGGTGGAGTCGAGGTCACTTTCACAGCAGTGTTCACGACCGGGGTGGTCGGGTGAGACACATCTTTCACGCTGATCGTGAACTGAGTCGTCACCGGCGCGCCACCCGCCGCACGATCTGTGGGATCAAACTGCAAATCATGCAATATGGCATTCACCTGCTGCTCGGTCAGATTAGTCCACTCGTACCTCTTGACTGGCCCCGTCCCCGGAGACGGGATGTTAATCGCACTTCCGGCGACCGCCACAAGCTCGCCATCGGCCGAGTTGAACTCGATCGTGAGCGTGAGCTGCTCGTTCTCCTGATCGTCAATGATCAGATTGTCGAAGGCATCGACCGGGCCTTGATTCGTTGCCACAAACTCCGTCGGCCCATTCGCCATGATCGTCGGTTGAGCATTGCCGGGATTGGTATCGTCGTTCGTGATCGTTCCCGTCGCAGTGGCGCGGGTGATCGTTACGCCAGTTGAGGGGTTTGACAGCATAACCTGGAACGTTTCGCTCAGCTCGAAATCAGCATCGCCCGCAACCTGAAGAACGATCTGCTGCGTAACCTCCCCATCAGCGAAGTGAATAGTTCCATTAGCCGGATGGGTCGGATCGAACACCAAGTCCGAATCGTTCGTCGTAATATGGCCGAAGTTCCAATCGACATCTGCTGTCCCCGACGGATCTCCCGACCGGGTCACTGTGAAGGTGATCAGAGTCACACCGTCATCGCCCTCCTGGACCGACGCATCGGCGATGGAGAGGCTCGGAGCATCGTTGACGTCGGTGACGTAGATCTTGACGTCCTTGTCGGTCGAGGTGTTGCCGGCCGGATCCTTGGCCACCACCTTCACGGTGTAGTACTTGCCGGTCGCGTCCGTCTGCAGGTCGGCCGCCTCGTAGTCCAGCGTCACGTTCGCAGCCAAGGTGATCTTGCCGTCCGTGCCCACCACGAAGCGGTTGCCCGGGTTGGCACCCGTCGTGCCCGACAGATGGTAGGTCACCGCCAGCCCTTCCGGATCGGTCGAGCCGCCCACCGTCACGATCGTGCCCACCGTGGCCGCGTTCGCGTTCTCGGCCACCGACGGCGTGCCGGTGTAGCTCGGAGCGTTGGGCGCCTCGTTCACGTCCGTGACGTAGACCTTGATCTCCTGCGCGGTCGAGGACAGCGCCGGGTTGCCGTTGTCGGTGGCGATCACCTTCAGGCGGTAGAACTTGCCGATCGCATCCTGCTCCAGGCCCGCGCCCTGCGTCGTGGTGACCGTGTCCTCATAGTTGAGGGCCGTCTTCACCTTGATCTGCTTGGTGGCGTTGTCGATCTCGAAGTGACCGGCGCCGTTGAAGTTGGGGTCGAAGGCATAGGTGATGCTGGCCGCCGGGGTCGCGTCGTCCGTGGCCGTCAGGGTGCCCACCACCTGGCCCACGCCCAGGCTCTCCGCCACAGTGTCCGTGACATCATTGTCCAACCGAATCGTGTGCGGCGCCGCGTTGGCGGGCCCTTCGTTCTCGATATCTTTCAGAATGGTGTCGAAAACCAGCTGATCGGTCAGGTTAGAAGAGCTGACAGCCCCCGTGTAGAACTTGAACGTAATTTGGTTATGCCTAGCACCACCGGCTTCAGGGAAATCAGGGAGATAGCCGAAATTCTCATCCTCATAATCCATGAGGGTGGGGCCGCCATTCTTCACGCGAATAAACCAGCCAGTCTGAGTCACGCCATCGTCGTCGACGAAGCTTCCGTTCCAGAGTTCATAGCGGTTGGCATAAAGGTTGGCAGGTTCGACCACGAGGTTCATGTTCGCCGGATTGCCCGCGAACCCTGTGACCTTTCCGACTATCGTTCCGCTTGCAACGTTCTCATTCATATAGATCTGGGAACTGCCGGGCTGGGTATTCTCCTGCGCACCGCCGTTATGCTTGACTGCTGTAATGGTAAGACTGGCCATGATCTGCCCCTTAGTAATGATATTAGGTTTCATTTATCAAAGGTACGCTCCCTTGGCAAGAACAACCAAGGGAGCTCTTGGCTACGGAACGAGGAAGAAGTCGTCGAACTGCAGCAAGGGTCGGACACCGTTTACAACACCGATCCGGGCGAACAGGATGCTGGCCCCGCCATTGCCGTTCGGGTCGTAGTAGAGGCCGCCATCGGTGGTGTTGTAGATGATGCGGTCATCCGCATCCTGAGACACGCCCGTGGTGTTCACGACAAATGCCCCGGCGGCGAGCACCGTGTTGGCCGTGCCCGCCTGCGCGAAGATCGAGAGATCGAGATAGATCTTGTCCCCCTCATCACGCTTGAAGTCCGCAATCAGGTCCACGTTCCGCCCAGTAGCTGACGTGTTCAGCTGCGAGTCGAACAGGAACACGTCCGCGCCTCCCTCGCCGGTCAGCGTATCGATGCCGCCGCCGCCGCTCAGGGTGTCGTTGCCGCCATGGCCGTTCAACCGGTCGCTGCCGATGCCGCCTCGCAGGAAGTTGGCGCCATCTGTGCCTTCGGCGCTCTCGACCAGCAGGTTCTCCACGCCAAGCGTGATGAGCTTCTGTACAGCTGGATTGACATTGTCGCTCACCGACACAGTGAACGAGATCTCGCCGGTAGCCAGCTGCTCGAAGTCGATCTTGCTCGGATCCAGCACCTGGATTTCCCGTCCGACCAAGGCGAAGGCCCCCCCGCCATCCTCCACAAGCGTGTAGGTCAGCGTATCGGGGCTCTCGTCATCGGCCGAGAGTAGTCCCACCGTTTGCCCAACCCCCAGATGCTCGCGAACAAAGGCTGATGAAAACGCTATGTTCGTCGGAGCCAGATTTTCCAACGTCGCACGAACCGTCACGGTGCCGGTCATGCCGTCATCCGGCGTGTCGTAGACGTCATCCGTCACCGTCAACGTGAATTCCGTATCCACGGGATCACCACCTTCATCGATATTGGTCGGATCGAAAGTCAGGTTGTGAATGATGTAGGTGAGCTCGTCCGCCGTTCCGATGAATGTGTAGGTGGCGTTGTCGCCGTCCGGCTCCATCCCGGGCAGGATGACGCCGCTGCCGTCGACGATCCCCAGCTCGCCGTTGTTTCTAGCGAATGAGATCACCAGGACTGTCTGCTGCCCTTCATCGTTCGTGACCGTCATATCCATGAACGGCTTCACCGTGCCGATGTTCGCATTCGCGTCCACTACTGTTTCGACATCGTTGATTGTCGGCTTTTCATCCCCTCCGCCGCTATCCTCAACCGCCTCGGACACCACACTGATGTTGGTGTTCTGAGCCTGGGTGTTGCCGTCGCTGATGGTGATGGTGAAGTTCGTGGTCACCAGCGATCCAAGGGGATCGTCCGGGCGGTTAGCGGCGTGGAATTGGAGATTGCGCACCGCATTCTGCACGTCCTCGATCGATCCCGTGACCGTGTAGATACCGGTTAGCTCGTCGTAGGTGCCGATTTCGTAGTTCTCGAAGAAGCCTTCGTCGGCGTCATCGAGAGCAATCGTCACCGTGACGGTGTCGCTGTCCGGATCCCAGAAGGTCACGTTCGCGAAGGGCAAGACGGCTCCGTCGTCGCCTATCGGGAACGAAACGGGCTCATTCACCCCACGGATCTCAGGCGAGACGTCCGAGGGATCGACCACGTGCGTGATCTCGATGTGGATCGTGCTCTCGGTGAAGGCGCCGTGGCTGTCCACGGCCCGCACCAGATAAGCAAGATCGGGTGTCTCCTGATCGACATCGGCGTTGAGCACCTTCACGACGCCGTTGACGATCTCGAACCGGTTGTCTTCGCTTATCGCATGCAGGGCGTCGCCGTACCAGAACCCGACCGTGACCGCATCGTCCAGATCCGGGTCGATTATGGTCAATTCACCCACTTCGAAACCGGCGTCAGCCGTCTCGTCGATCGTCTTCAGGGTTGCGCCATCATTCCAGGTGGGCTCCATCGGGGCGCGGTTCACAGTGCCCGGTACGCTTCCATCGGTCGTGTTCACCGTGGCCGTTGTGGTGAATGGAGGATTGTACTGATCCTGAACCGTGATCGTGAACACATGCGGACCGATCACGCCGACGACAGGATTATCGGGATCGTAATGGGCAGGATCGTAGCTGAGGGCCTGCAGGACCCCATCGAGATCATCCGCCTTACCGGTGAATGTGAGGGTGATGATGTTGCCCGACGTCGTCACACGAACCAGATCAGGATCGAAGCCCGTCAGGCTTCCCAAGCTGCCATTATAGGAGATCTTGACCGTCAAGTCGTCATTGTCGGCATCGGTCAGATCAAGGCCGCGGAACGGCAGGACGGCGTAACCGTCGTCCGTGGCCGGCGTCAGCTGCGTTCCTTCCATGAACGTCGCCGTCGGCTGTGCGTTGGCCCCGTTGTCGCCGTGCGTCGTATGCACCGTCACCTGGGCCGGAACCGGCGGATTCGTGGCGTCCTGGACTGAGATGTCGAAGACCGTGTCCAGGCTCTCTTCGTCTTCCGCCAGCGGGTTAGGATCGAAGGACAGACCGTGCAGGAACTCGTCCAGATTGTCGGCCGTATCCATGACGATGTAGGTGCGGATGCCGTTCACGAGCGACGTGATGATCTGCCGCGAACCGAAGCCGGAGAGCTCACCGGCCGCCTCGCTGAACCTAATGGTCAGGATAAGCTGGTCATCCTCGCTGTCCGAGATGTCGATCCCGCGGAACAGGTAGACGGCGGAGCCGTCATCTGTCGCCTGCGTGATCTCCGTATCCGGAGCGAACTCGATCGTGGGCGCCTCGTTCGTCAGGCTCTCCCCACCGTTGGCCGTCTGGACGATCACCCCGCGGAACACCGGGCCATGGGTCGAATCCTGGACGGAGATCGTGAAATGCGTCTCGTTCGGCGTGTTATCATTCGGGTTGAAGGAAAGCCCACGCAGGATCGCATCAAGATCGTCGGCCCTGCCGGTCAGAACATAGGTCCGGATTCCATTCGTTTCCGTCCACGTGCCCGGCAGCCCCGCTCCGCTCAGTTCGCCTTCAAGCATCTCGAACGAGATCGTCAGCGTCAGCAGGTCGTCATCCGCATCGGAGATGTCGACGCCCCGGAACGGGAACACCGCGGGTCCATTGCTCCAGGCGGACGTGGTCTCCGTGCCCGGGATGATGTCGATCGTGGGCTCCGTATTGTCGCTGTCGTCTCCGTTAACCGTATGCACCGTCACCTGGTCGGAGACCGGCAGGTGAGAGGCATCGTTCACGCTGATCGTGAAGACGGTGTCATAGGCTTCATTGTCGGCCGAGCCGTTCTGCGGGTTGAAGGTCAGCTGATGCAGGATCATGTCCAGAACATCGGCCTTGCCCTCGAACCGGAAGGTGACGGTACCGTCGGAATTCGGGATAACAGTGGCGGAATCCGCCCCCTGAAGCTGATCGGCCGTTCCCAGGAACGTGATCGTCAGCACCAGATCGTCGTCCTCGGCATCCGAGAGGTCCACGCCACGGAACGGATAGACGGCGAGGCCGTCGTCCGTCGCGTTGGTCGTTCTGGCTTCCTCCGCGATGAACAGGGTCGGCCGCACGTTGCTGCCCGCCTCCGTCAGCACCGTCACGGTTTCCGGCGCGTCGAGGACGGCATGGAGGTTATCCGTCAGGGTAAAGGTGAACGTGGTCGTGACGATTCCGTCGATAGCGATATCGTCGAACGCGTCGAAGGTGACGCCAGCGAGGAAGGTCTGGAGAGCCCCCTTCTTGCCGACGAAGGTATACGTCACGTAGCCGTCGGCGTCAGGTGTGCCTTCCAGGACCGAGACGGCGTCGGGAATGGAGTCGACGTTCCCGAGGATCCCGTGCCCGGCGAAGAACTTCACCGTCAGGGTCAGTTCGTCGTTCTCGCTGTCACCCAGCTCAAGTCCGAAGAAGGGGTTCACCACACTTTCGGGGCCCACGCCGTTGTCCACAATGACGTAGTCTTCGTACTCATCAGCGACCGTCAGCGTCGGCGCCTCGTTGGCCGGCGTGTCGGTGATGGTGACCGTCTGCGGCTCCGAGGACACTTCGTCAGCGTCTATGACGACGACGGAGAATTCGGTCATCCTGTCATCCGAGCCCTCATACTGATCATTCGGATTGAAGGTCAACTGCTGGATGATGGCATTCACCAGATTGAGCGTTCCCTTGATCGTGAAGGTATTGGGATCGTTCAGCGGATCATAGAAGTAATGGGTTCCCAGGTCTCCCAAGGCGCTGGTGAGGGTGCCGTGGCTGCCGTCGAAGCTGATGATGACCGTGATCTCGTCATCCTCCTCGGCGTCGGCATCCACGACGGTGAAGTTCTCGAACGGGGCGACCGTTCCCGTATCGGGGATCGTCTGGTCGGGATCGCCATCGACGACGATCTCAGGCGCGATGTTCTGATCCGAGGAATCGGCGATATGGATGACGATCCGCCCCGTCGACGTGGCGCCGCGAGCGTCGATGAGGATGATGTCGTATTCCCGGTCCTCACCGCCAGGAGCAACCTGGATCGCGTCAGGGTTTTTGACGACAACCCTGAAGCCGTCGACGCTGTTGCCGACGATCTCGAAGGCATCGTCGCCACTCACCGTCCCCGTTCCCGAGGTGAAGCGGATCAGATAGGCATCACCCTCGAAATCCTGTGCCACCAGTTCTCCGACCTCGTCGCCGGCCTGGTACCCCTCATGAATCTCGGTGTTTGTCATAGCCTGGAAGGCAGGACCTTCATTCACGTCGCTGACGTTGATCCTCAGGGCGCTGACCTCGCCCAGCTCCCCCGTCCTCGGATCGACCGCACGGACATAGACCGTGTAGTATTTCTGTCCATTCGGCAGGGACTCGTAATCGAGCGACCTACCATGCGTGACCCTCAGATGCGTGCCTTCGATTGTGAACAGACCGTTGACGCTCGCATCCGCGCCGCGATCCGGATCGAATACGAACCTCGATATAGTCTCTTCATCGGGATCGAACGCCGTCAGGGTGCCGATACTGCTTGCATTCTCCTGCACATTCGCGAAGAAACTTTGATCGGTGAAACGGGGCTCATAAGGCGCGTATTCGACATCGACGATCTCAATTCGAATGGTCGAGATCTTCTCGGACGCTCCGGCGCCGATCAGAGGGTCGGTTTCGACCGCTCGAACCTTGATCTCCACCCATTTGTTCCCGCCCCCATCTTCGAAGAAGCCGTCCGTGCCATCGTTGGGAACATGCTTGTAGAGAAGCGCATCATACATCTTGATCCGCCCGAACGTCTTCCCGTCCGGGCCGGTCAATGTTTCGATGTAGAAAACGTCGCCGCCACCGGACACGATCTCGTAACGCAGCGGCCCGCCGATTCCGTCATCCGTCGAGCGGACATCGACAACCAGATCCGAAAGTACTCGATCGTAGACAACGGGCAGGCCGCCGATGATTGCCGGTGCGCTGGCGCTGTAGTTAAGGATGATTCCATCGCCGAGATTTACTTCTTCGATATTGGCCAGCTTGCGGGCGTCGTAGTACTGCACCGATACGTAGGCCTTGTCCCAACCTTGGTTGGTACCGTCGTACTCTCTCGTGTCATCTCTCACGTCGTCGACATAATAGGTGTCGTCGCCGCTCGCGCCGATCATCGTGTCCGCGCCGGCGCCACCCCTGAACGTATTCCTTCCGTCATGGCCGACAAGGAGGTTGTTCAGGGCGTTCCCGGTGACCTCAACATCACCCGACCCGAAGATCGTGATGTTCTCGACGTTGGCGATGTTGGCGATGCTGAAGGAAACATAGGTCGCGATCGAGTCGGTTCCTTCGCCTGCTCGCTCAATGATCGTATCCTGGCTGTCGGCCCAATAAACATCGTCGCCGACGCCACCTTCGAGCCAATCCATTCCATCATCGCCAATGAGGGTATCGTTGCCGATCCCGCCGTAGAGCTCGTCGGGACCGCCTCCGCCCCAGATCTTGTCGTGCCCCTTGCCGCCCGTCAGCTTGTTGGTACCGGCACCGCCATAGAACGTATCGTCGTGATCCGTTCCCGAGACGTTCATGATCCCGCTGAACGTATCCACGTCGCCATTGGCTTTCGTAACCTGCCTCGTATTCAGGTCAACGACAACAGGCCCGTTAACGGTACCGTAGTGGAGAAAGTCAGACA
>Ga0182740_1001988_pt1 | contig 13000 bp, 9 predicted proteins | sample eDN5th37CKraftBY_FD_128872 | JGI IMG/M metagenome (GOLD analysis project Ga0182740, IMG submission 128872) | Enriched backyard soil microbial communities from Emeryville, California, USA - eDNA 5th pass 37_C Kraft BY (version 2) (version 2) | ecosystem: Environmental > Terrestrial > Soil >...
ATCGTGCTGGGCGCAGGCGCGGCGCTGGTGCTGCTCGCACTGCTGGCCAACAACGCCGGGCTGGCGCTGACGGTGCTCTCGGCGATCGTGCCCCTGCTCCTGCTGCTCGCGCTCAGCGGCGGTCGCAGTGCGCTGACCAGCGACATGGCGGTCATGCTCGCGATGACGGGCCTCGGTGGCGTCGTCGTGGGAGGTGTGCTCGGGTGGATCGGCGCCCGGGTCGTCGCATCGGAATGGTTCAACACGGGCGTGCTCAACTTCGGCGCGGCGGGCTATGGCGGACGCTTCGCCCACGCCGCCGGCGACGCCAGCTGGCTGATCTGGTTCATCAACGGCATCGTGCTGCCGATCGTCGCGATGGCTGCCGCCCTGGCGCTTCCCGTCGCGCTTCACCGCTCCGGCCGCTTCGAGGCGGTCACGGGCAACGGGCTCCTGCTCGGCGCGGCGGCTGGCGCCGGCTATGCGATCGGCACGGCCACCGTCTTCTGGTCGCCACTGAACGTGCATGCGGCCCCAGGGTTCGCGGTGTCGGACTGGACGCTGATGGTGATCGGGATCGCCGTGGTGCAGCCGATCGTGGCCGTGCTCGCCCTCGCGGCGCTCGGGAAGGGGATCTGGCGCTACCTGGAGGATCGCCAGCTGGCCCCGGCGGTGCTCCCGACGATCTGCGGCGTGGGCGGCATCCTGCTCCTGCGGCTCGGGTCGATCTGGGTCCAGCCGCGGCAGGATCATCTCTGGCTGGAGTTCTGCTGGACCGTGCTCGTGACCGCCGGGGTGGTCGTCCTCTACCGGATCGCGATCGCCCGGCATCCCGACGGCGTCCGTTAGCGCCTGGTCCACGCCTATCCCACTCGCCTGCCAGCAGGAGGACGCTATGCGCCCGTAAACCGGCGCATGGCGCTGCGCTGGCTTTCCGAGACGATCCTGTGTTGCAGGGCTGATACGAAAAAATGGAGCGCCGGTCCGGTGGTGTTCGGACCGGCGTCAAAAGGTGCTGAAGCATCCAACCTGTCGCCACCCTGGGAAAGGTAGACGTCCCAAGCCGTCAGGACTTACGCTCTCGCTGCGCTGACGGAACCCCGTCGAAGATCTCACATCGCGTGAGATTGCATCTGGATCGGCTGGACGAGGTGGTGCAATCGTCCGTACCGACCACTGAATCACCAGCTGGAGATAGCTGATGACCGGGTTCCTGGAAGATCTGGAAAGGATGCGCAATGCGCTTCCAGCCACACGCTGCCAGGTCTTCTTGTCCGGTTTCCCGGGTGCCGAATTCCTGACAGCAACGACGCTTCAGTAGCATCACGGTACCCGCGTCGATATTGAATGTCAAGGAGAAACGACGTCCCGTCACCTTGGAAAATGCCCGGAAATGCGACAAGCGGGGCCGATTTCCCGCGGGAGCGCTCCCATGTTCCGCACGTCCCGGGTGAGGGATTACCGGAGGTCTCCGGACGACAGGGCGCCGGAAACCCGGCCGCCATCGCAGCGGTCCAGGCGGCGCACGATGGCGTCGATCCGTTGGAGGGATTCCTCGATCGCGCCGGTCAGGACCACCGCCGGCAACGCGAACACTCCGAGTGCCGCCGCCACGCGCGCGATGTCCGGAACGACGATCGTGCGCCAGGTTTCCCGCTCGCACCAATGCGGAATGGCCATCTGGGAGACGATCACGCCGTCCTTGGGAGCATCGTCGCACGCCGCGGCAAGGAGCCCGCTGACGTATCGTTCCAGATCGTCCACGCCGCCTGATGCGGCGTCCAGGAGAAGCACGACGGACCGTTGGGGGAACGCTGCATTCTCGGGTTCGATGTGGTGATCGACGCCAGCCATACTGCTGCTCACGGTTGGGTCCCTCGCCACCAGCATCGTCATCCTGTCCGGATGCCGGACACGCGATCCCGGTGGCGGCACGTTCGCATGGGCCGCCGGTCACCGCTCGCTCCTGTCACGTTTCCCACCGCGACATGGAGCATGCAGCTCCCGTGCTCACCATGCGAGCACGTCTCTGGAATGGATTGCCTCAATCGCTTCGGGACCGATTCACCACAATGGTCGACTTCGTCTTCCAGCCGAGCCATTCGCCTCCTCGAAGCACCCTTCGGCGCTCACAGGCCAATGGTCCCAGACTGCACCCATGACCGTCATCGTCCGAATTGCGTATTCCCCCATCGCCAATCACGTATTTCGCTGGCCCCCGGTACCGGTGGCCTGACCGCACCCGGAGCGTCATGCTTCGGGTGCGGCGGCAGGACCGGGGCGGATCAGGCGGACACCGCCTCCAGGAGACTGGCATCGCGATTCGCGGGGAGTGGAAGGCTGACCACCTTGTCGTCCGCCTCCGCCGCCTCTGCCTCCTGCATCGCGCCTAGCATCGCGCGGGAGATGCGCGCGATGCCCCCGAGTTCGTCCGGCGTGATCGTCTGGTAGCCATCGCTGAGCGCGGCATCCGGGTTCGGGTGGACCTCCACCATCAGCCCGTCCGCCCCGGCGGCCAGCCCGGCCAGCGCCATCGGCTTCACCAGGGAGCGTCGGCCCGTGCCGTGGCAGGGGTCGACGATCACCGGCAGGTGGGTCAGTTCCTTCAGGCCGGGAATCGCGTTCAGGTCGAGATTGAAGCGGAATGTCGTGTCGAAGGTGCGAATGCCGCGTTCGCAGAGGACGACATCGGAGCTGCCGTGCGCCAGCAGGTACTCGGCGCTCATCAGCAGTTCCTCGATCGTCGCGGAGAAGCCACGCTTGAGCAGCACCGGCTTGCCGCTCGCGCCGACCCGCTTCAGGAGCGAGAAGTTCGCCATGTTGCGGGTGCCGATCTGGAGCATGTCGGCGTACCCGGCGACGAGGTCGACCTGGTCCACCTCCATCACCTCGGTCACCACCGGCATCCCGGTAGCCTCCCGCGCCGCCGCGAGATGGCGCAGGCCCTCCTCGCCCAGCCCCTGGAAGGAGTACGGCGACGTGCGCGGCTTGAAGGCGCCGCCCCGCAGGATGTGAGCGCCGTTCGCCTTGGCGGCGCGAGCGATCTCGATCAGGCTCTCCTGCGATTCGATGGAACAGGGACCGGCCATCACCACCGGCTCCGCCCCGGCGCCGATCGTCACGTCACCGACGCGGACGGTGCTCGCGTCGCGCGCTTCCAGGCTCGCCAGCATGTAGGGCTTGTGGACCGGTTGCACCGAGAGGACGCCGGGCAGCGTGGAAAGGTCGTCGGCTGGCGCACCGCCGATCCCGATCACCGTCCTCCCGGGATCGCCATCCATGACCCTGGCGCGCAACCCACGCGCGTCCGCTGCCGCGAGGACCGCCATCCGCGTCGATTCCGGGGCGTCGTTTCCGAGTGTGACCAACATCCTGGGCTCCATCCTTCTCGCCAGCGCCTGCGGCTCACTGGCGGTTCTGCTTCCTGCGGGAGGGACCGGCCCCTCCCTGCGACGATCGATCCGGACGAATACCCGACGACGCTGTCGGACGCGGTGCCATGCCCGATGGCAAACAAAAAACCGAGACATCTGTCTCGGCTTCCCCTCGGTCTGCGCTGTGTGACGGTGGCGGTGCGAATCAGTGCCTGCTACAGCCCGTTCGCCCCGCCGGCGCAGCCGGGGGGTCGGTAAAGTACCAGGCGTAATAGAACGACGACAGCCACGCGTCCCCGCTGGGGACCGTGGTGGCGCTGCGCTCTTCGACTGGTGTGGGCCTGTGCTTCGTCTTCATCACGAGCGCAGCGTACTCGCCGCCCGCAGGGCTTGTCAATACCCCCTTTGCGAGGAGTGAGGACCGAGAAATGAGGAATGAGGGGGCGCCGGGCGCATCAGCACGCCTTGGCGTTCATCTATCCCGTGACGCGGCCCTTGTGGTGCTGCCGCCCGGGAGGCATGGACACGGCGCTGCGGTCATGGTGAGGGCATGGAATGGCAGGCGGCAGGCGGCCACCGACCGCAGCCGCGAGGACCACGCATACGCAAGGCTAAAGGGTACCTATGGCATTTCCTCGGTCTCGCCAGCTGCACGTGATCCTGCTCTCCACCTCACTTCTCACGTCTCGGTCCTCACTCCTCGCCGAAGAGATATTCGCAGTAAACACTTGGAAAACCCTTTACTTCTGGCAGCCGTCTTGCGACAATAGCGGCGTTGACCGATGATCCGGCGCGGCGGGACACGTGTCCCGCATCCCGCTGCCGAGACCATCATTCGATTCACGCTCACGGAGGAATTCGGAATCATGGCACGCGAACTCGCTCCCCTGCCCTATCCGTTCGACGCGCTCGAGCCGTACATCGACGCCCTGACGATGGAGATCCACCACGATCGCCACCATCAGACCTACGTGACGAACCTGAACAACGCCGTCGCCGGCACCGACCTCGAGAATGTCAGCTCCGAGGATCTGGTAAAGAACCTCGCGAGCGTACCCGAGGAGAAGCGCACCGCCGTCCGCAACAACGCCGGCGGCGATGTGAACCACACCTTCTTCTGGGAGCTGCTGACCCCGGGCGGCGCCTCCGCCCCGTCCGGCGCCCTCGCCGAGGCCATCACCGCCACCTTCGGCAGCGTGGACGCCCTCAAGGAGAAGGTCAACGCCGCGGGCGCGGGCCGCTTCGGCTCCGGCTGGGCCTGGCTGGTCGTCGACAACGGCGAGCTGAAGGTTCTCAGCACGGCGAACCAGGACAGCCCGCTCACCGACGGCCAGACCCCGGTGCTCGGCGTCGATGTCTGGGAGCATGCCTACTACCTCAAGTACCAGAACAAGCGCCCGGCGTACCTGGAGGCGTTCTGGAACGTGGTCAACTGGGACGTCGCGGGCAAGAACTACGACGCCGCCAAGTAGCATCCGCTGCCACGAAGCCGGTGATCCGCGAAGGGGCATCCAATGCTGGATGCCCCTTCGCCATGCCCATCGGACCGGCGTATTCCCAGCCGATTCCCAGCGAACGCCCGGCGCATTGCTGGTGCCTTCGTGTCACACTATGCGCAGATGGGGCGAACCATGTCCGATCGCGTCCCGGTCTGGCGACGGGCCGCCGCGCCGGCTCCTGCATCGCCCCGGATCGTTCCGTTCCGTTTCGCACCGAGCGACGGCGCCCGCCATCGGCACGACCGTCCCCAGGAGTACGGCAGGACCATGCACCACCAACAGCCAGCCGAACCCACGCCCATCCATCGCCGCCGCGCCGTCCGTCTCCGCATCCATCCGGCGGCGGTCGCGGCCTTCACAGCCGTGGCGCTCACCCTGCTGCTGGCCGGAACGACGGTCATTCACGCGCTGGCGCAGGCGGTCGGGCCTGCCGCGCCATCCCCGGCCCAGGGCCATGCCTCGGTCATCGCCAGCGGCATCGCCTCGGTTCCTGAAGGCGCGAAACGCTGGCGGGTTCTCACGCAGGAGGCCAGCGAGGACGCCGTCTATCAGGTCGTGCCCTCCACCGGGTTCGTCTATTCGGACGGAACGCCCCTGATCCTGGTCGATGTCGCCTCGGCCCGCCGCCAGCGCCTCGCGTCCGGTGAGGCGGCCTTCATCGACACGCAGCAGCAGATCGGCGTCTTCTCGGTCGGCGCGCGCCAGCAGTTCATGGTGATCGAACTCGGCGCCAGCGGCACGCAGCCGACCTCGCCCGCCCAGTTCGTGAGCGGGCCGTTCGACGCCACGGCGGGCGACTACGATGTCGCGCTGGTGCGGGATGTCCTGAACCAGGACGAGGCGGGCACGATTCCGGCCGGGTCGTTGCCGACGCTCGTCTACGCCGTCACCGGCACGATCACCGTCAAGGCCGGCAGCGATTCGACGACGCTGGACGCGGGCCAGGCGGACACCTTCGAGGGTGACCTCACGATCACCGGCGAGACCGGCGGCGCGACCTACATCGCGGCCCACGTCGGGGCGAAACTGCCGTCCGTCGCCACCCCGGTCGCTTCCCCGACCGCGGTCCCTGCGACACCGACGGCCACAGCCACAGCCACGGCCACCGCGACGCCCGCACCGACCGAGACCCCGGCGCCGACGAACACGCCGGAGCCGACCGCCGCCGCGAGCCCGACCGCGTCGCCAACCGAGGACCCGGCCTCCGCGATCGACACGGACGGCGACGGCCTCTCCGATGCGGAGGAGGCCCGTCTCGGCACCGATCCGGCCAACCCGGACAGCGATGACGACGGCATCAACGACGGCAACGAGGTGAATGTCTACAAGTCGGACCCGCTCAACCTCGATACGGACGGGGACACGCTCTACGACGGCGGGGAACTGGTCTACGGCACCGATGTCCTGAATCCGGACACGGATGGCGACGGCGTCTCCGACGGCGACGAGGTCTACATCACGAAGACGAATCCGCTGGACCCGAACTCGAAGTAACGAGGAACGAGGCGAGAGAAAAGAGAAAAGAGGAAGCGACGGCGCCGCATCCGGAACTTGCCCCGGAAGCGCAATGCCGGCACCGAGGAGCGATTCCCCACCCGGACCTCGCCGGCAGAGAATAGCAACCACCAACACGAAGGGACCGACACAATTGTGTCGGTCCCTTCGTGCAGAGCTGGACGTATCAAGCTCTGTTCTCTTTTCTCTCGCCTCGTTCCTCGTCCGCGCTACTTCTTGTCGTCGCCCGTCATCAGGCGGGACGCGCGGTTGAAGCTGAAGTAGTTCGTCACCCACTGCGTGAAGACGGCGATCCGGTTCTTGATCCCCGGCAGCAGCGCGTCGTGGATGCCCATCCAGGCGAACCACGCAGCCGGGCCGCTGAACTTCTTGCCATTGATGTCGGCGATGGCGGCATTGCGCCCCACCACCGCGAGGCTGCCCCGGTTCTTGTAGACGAACGGCTGGTACGCCTTCCCGGCGATCCGGTTCACGATGTTCGTGGCCGCCCATTCGCCCTGCTGCATCGCGGCGGGCGCAACCCCCGGCACCGGCTTGCCCTCGGCGTTCTTCACGCTGGCGGCATCGCCGATCACGAACAGCTCCGGATGCCCGGCAACGTGCAGTTCCGACGTCACCGGCACGCGACCGGCGCGATCGAGTTCCGCGACGCCCGCCAGCTGGCGGGTCAGCGGAGAGACCTGCACGCCCGCTGCCCAGATGATCGTCCCGGCGTCGATCCGGGTGTCACCCATATTGAGGCCGGTCTCATCGATGTTGGTGACCATCGAATTGGTCTTCACCTCGACGCCAAAGCCGTTCAGGCTCTTCGCCGCGGTGGCAGCCAGGTCCTCGTCGTACATCGGGAGGATGCGCGGCAGCGCCTCCACCAGGTAGATGCGGGACTGGCGGGTGTCGATGTTCTTGTAGTCGTTCACCAGCGTGTGATGCGCCAGCTCCCCGATCGCGCCCGCCAGCTCGACACCGGTCGGACCGCCACCGACGACCACGAAGGTCATCAGCGCCTTGCGCCTGGCCGGGTCGGTCTCCTTCTCCGCCTGCTCGTAGGCCGAGAGGAGATTGCGGCGGATGCGCTCGGCATCCTCGATCGTCTTCATGCCGGGGGCGAGCGGCGCCCACTCGTCGCGCCCGAAGTAGGAGTGCGTCGCACCGACCGCCACGATCAGGTAGTCGTAGGGCAACACCGTGCCATCGGCGAGCGTGACCGCCTTGCCTTCGGGATCGATCGTCTCGACCTTACCGAGCACGACCTTGGTGTTCTTCTGCCGCTTCAGCATCGAGCGGATCGGCGTCGCGATGTGCGACGGCGAGAGCTGCCCCGTGGCGACCTGGTAGAGCAGCGGCGCGAAGAGGTGGTAGTTGCGCTGGTCCACCAGCGTCACCTCGACATTCGCGTCCGCAAACTTCCTGGCGGCGCTCATGCCGCCGAAGCCGCCGCCAATGATGACGACCTTCGGCTTGCCGCCCCGGGTCGCGGCCGTCGCGGTGGGCTCCGGCTTCACGACCTCGGTGGCCACGTTGACGAACTGGGCTACCGGCCCCTCGTCGGTCTTGGCGGCATCCGCCACCGGCTGTGTCGACCCTGTCTCGGAAGAAACCACGCTACGCTCCACTCTTCCCGTTCACCCGCGTTCGAGCCCCAGCCGGCCCGCCACATCCCCCCGTGCCTCGCGCCCGAGCGGGCGGCACAGCACCGGGTAGCGTGAGATCGCACGCTCACGATATGCTCGGGGCAGAGTAGCAACGATCCGCCGGACGACGCAACTGTCTGGCGCGATTCCGGCGATTTCCCGCCTCCAAATGCAGGAAGCAGCGAGCCAGCCATGCCCCCTTCGACCATCCCTTCCCCCGACCTCGTCCTGCGCGGGCGGTTCGACCCCGCCGAGGAGAAGACGTGGCGACACGTCCCCTTCACCGTGCCAGCGGGGGTGCAGCAGCTGCATCTCTCGATCGCCTACAACGACCGCATCGGTTCGGACCCGCAGCTGGTCGGCGGCAACACGCTGGACATCGGCCTCTTCGACGAGGGTGGCACGGCGGCGGGCAGCCCTTCCTTCCGTGGCTGGAGCGGCAGCAACAAGACGGAGATCACGGTCGGCGCGGACTGGGCGACGCCACCCTATCGCGCCGGCAGGCCGGACGCGGGTGAATGGAATGTCCTGCTCGGCCCGTACAAGATCGGGCCGAACGGCCTCGACTACACGGTGACGATCACCTTCAACCCCGGCATTCCCGATCCGGGGCGACCGCCCGTCCCCGACCTCTCGACGCTCTCCCGGCCGGTCATCCCGCGCGAGGATGGCTGGTACTGCGGCGACATGCACATGCACACCGTCTTCTCGGACGGCAGCGCCTGGCCGCACGAGGTGGCCGCGGAGGCCTATCGGCTCGGCCTGGACTTCATCGGGATCACGGATCACAACCGGGCGCAATCGCCGGTCGGCTACGTGCCGCAGGGGGGCGGGTGGCCGGTGCTGGTGCCGGGCGTGGAAGTAACCACCTACGCCGGGCATTTCAACGTCTGGGGAACCGATTCCTGGTACGACTTCCGCGACCCCACCGCCGCGGGCATCCAGCGCGCGGTCGATCACGCGCGGCGGGACGGCGGCTTCGTGTCGCTGAACCACCCGCGCCCGTTCGGCCCGGAGTGGCGCTATCCGGAGGTGACCGGGTTCGATGCCATCGAGCCGTGGAACGGCTGGTGGGGCCTGATGAACGACGTGGCGACGCGCTACTGGCACGCCCGCCTGGAAGAGGGGCAGCGTGTCTGGGGCATGGGCGGCAGCGACATGCACCAGCTTGGCGCGCCGTTCGATCCGGATGTGCCCGTCTCCCCGGCCCAGCTCGGGCGTCCGACCCTGTGGGTCCAGACCTTCGAGGAGTTGAGCCCGGCGTCGATCCTGAACGCCCTGCGCGCCGGACGCAGCTTCATCTCGGAGTCCCCGACGGGGCCGCAACTCTACCTAGCGTTGGAGCCGGACGGATCGTCGCTACACGTGCGGGTGCGGGGCGCGAAGGGCGATGCGCTGGTACTGTGCGGCCCGGACGGCGTGCTGGACGCGTCCACGATCGACCTGGACCGCTTCGGCTTCTACTGGCCGATGGAGTTCTTCGCGGGGGTGTCGCGGGTGCATCCGGCGTTCGTGCGGATCGAGATCCACCGGATGGGAGGCGACGTGCGGGCGTTGAGCCAGCCGGTGTGGTTGCCGTGAGATGTTTGCCTCTGGCCCTCGATCGGATGGCCGGAGGCAGTGGCCATTGCCTCCGGCAAGACCTGCCATGCGGCATCAGGGGCGTCGCGCCCGGCCCCCGTACTTATGGAACGTCCGGCCGGCCCGGACCCCGACCACGCCAGAGGAACGTACCGCGACGAGCAACAGCGGCGATCCGGTTCGGATCGCCGCTGTTGCGTGTGCGGGTGGCAGGTCAGGCTTCCGGGTCGACGCCCGCGAGGGCCGGGGCGTCGTCCGGACGGATGGGCGCGAAGGCGTCGAGGACGCGGCGATGGGTCTCCGGGTCGGCGACGGCGAGCAGGCCGCCGACCACGCCGGTGTCCCGCTTGTTGTACTGGTGGGGGCGGCCCCAGAAGTCGGTGAGGCGCCCTCCCGCCTCGTTCACGATCAGGTCGGACGCCGCCACATCCCATTCCTGGGCGATCGAGGCCTGGTTGTCCGGCCAGAGGCCGAGGAAGACATCGTAGGTGCGCACGACATCGTCGAAGGCGCGGGGCTGGAACCCGATCTCCATGATCGGCGGCTCGGAAGCGCCAAGCCGGGCCGCGGCGGCGAGGATCTGGTCACGCCCCTCCCGGCCGCGATACCACTTCGAGGAGACGATGCGCGGCGGCTCCTGCGATGGCGTGATGGAAAAGGGCTTCACCTCGTCCCCGAGGATCGTCCACGCCCCGGCCCCGGCAACCGCCGCATGGATGAGGCCGGAGGGCGGATGCGCGCTCACCGCGACGACCGGACGGCCGTTCTCGATGAGGGCGATCAGCACCTCGAAGCGATCCGTGCCGGCGACGAACTGGGCGGTGCCGTCCAGCGGATCGGCGATCCAGCAGCGCGGGTTGTCCACGCGGGCCAGATCCTTCGCGCCCTCCTCGGTCAGGATGGCGTCGTCCGGAAAGGCCGCGTGGATGGTCTGCTGGATGAAGGCATCGGAGGCGAGGTCGGCGTCCGTGACCGGAGAGCCGTCCCCCTTGGTGTAGGTCTCGGCGGTACGTTGCTCGTAGAAGGGAAGGATGGCGGCCGACGCGCCCCTGGCGGCCTCGATCGCGACGGCAAGTTCCCGGTCATACGGCGTTCCAGGCTGCAAGATGTGACCCACGCGGCGCTCTCCTCGCTCTCCTCGTCAACGGCGCGGAGGTCTCCCGCGCTGGCTATCGCTGGCAGGGAGGGTAGCCGCTACGCCGGAGGTGGGCAAGTGAACCGGGCGTTCACGATTCGCCCCCAGCCATGCGGTAGCCTCGCAGGGACAGACGCGACTGATGCGACAGGGCCGGACTCGCACTCGCGACGTACATTACCGGAAGGCTCGCCGCAGACAGCCAGTGGCCTTCATGTTGCTATGGCTGTGGAGTCGATGGCCCGCCGGTGGCGCGGCATCTGCATGTGCGGACGGGTTGACTCGCTGCCAGCCAGGCAGCGTCGCATCGCGGCATCGCATACGCGTGAAGGAGAACGGGTTGATGGGTACATGGACACGACAGTCGACCGGAATGCGACGCGCCTTCGGGGTGGGCGTCCTCGGGCTGAGCACCTTGCTCCTCGTGAGTTGCGGGGGAGGCTCGGACAAGGACAAGACGCCGACCGCGACGACTGCGGCCGTCGTCGCGCCGACGGAAGTCGCGACCGAGCCGCCAACTGAAGTACCAACGGAACTTCCGGCCTCGCCGACGGCTGCCGCGGGCACGCCGGCGCCAGCAGGCACGCCGGTGGCCGGTGAGTCGTCCCCGGTGGCGGTCGGGCCGTCCTCCCCGGTCGTGGAGACGGGCACCCCGGTGACGGGCATCTCCACCCCGGTCGCCGAGGTCAGCACCCCGGAGGTCGTGGTTGGCACGCCAGTGACCGGCGTGTCGTCGCCGGTCGCCTCACCGGAGGTCGCGACGGCGGTGGCCCCCGTGATCGGATCGGTGGATACCGGCTCGACCCCGGCTCCGTCCCAGGTCGGGACGCCGGTCGCGTCCCCGGCCGCCTCGCCCGCAGCCTCCCCGGCGGCATCGCCGGAGAGCACCCCGCACGCCTCCCCCGAGGCGACGGCCTCTCCGTCACCGGCACGCTGATCCCGGTTGGTGCTCTCCGGTTCACGCGATCCCGGCTCCTGAAGGAGCCGGGATCGCTTGTGCTTTCTGCACAGGTTCGGCGTCGGGCGTTTGTGGCTGGTGTAGACTACGCCCAGCCGAAGCCAAGCGTATGCGACCGCCGTCGTTCGCCGCTCGCGCTTCACCAACGTCGGTCGATGGGCCGCGTCGCCAGGCCAGCCCATCGCCAGCCATCGGGCGCACAACCGCAGAGAGGTGACCGGAGATGACTCGTTCAACACCGGAACAGGAGACGCCGGAACTCGTCCCTGGAGACGCAGTGACGTCGGGGGAAGGCGCGCCTCCCATGCGCCTCGACGAGACCGCCGAGCTGGCCGATGACGCCTTCACGGACCGGAGCGACGCCCCCATCTCGTTCGTCTCCCGCCGCAACGGCACGCTGGCATCGAAGCCCGAGGGCACGTTCGTCTACGACGAGAACGACGAAGGGCTGGACTACCGGCGACGGTATCGCGGCCTGATCGGCGTCGCCTCGAAGGTGCCGGTGCGCGACCGCGCGATGCTCTCCCTGGTCTACACGCCCGGCGTGGCCGAGGCCTGCATGGCCATCCACCACGATCCGGGGCGCTCCTACGACCTCACCTGCCGGGGCAACACCGTCGCCATCCTCTCCGACGGATCGGACCTCTTCGGGCGCGAGGGCGGGCCGCCGGAGGCCGAACTGCCGGTCGCGGAGGGCAAGAGCGTCATCTTCAAGACCTTCGCCGGGGTCGACGCGGTGCCGATCTGCGTCAACACGACCGATCCGGGCGAGATCGTGGAGACGGGCATTGCGATTGCCCCGACCTTCGGGGCGATATGCCTCGACGACATCTCTTCCCCGCGCGCCTTCACCATCGCCGACAACCTGGACAAGGGCGCGGACATCCCGGTCTTCTCCAACCAGCACCACGGCACCGCGATCCTCGTGCTCGGCGCGCTCTACAACGCGCTGAAGGTGGTCGGGAAGGACCTCGACAAGGTCAAGGTCGTGCTCAGCGGCGCAGGCATCGCCGGGATCGGCGTCGCGCGGCTGCTGGTGCGTGCAGGGGTGAAGAACCTCGTCGTCTGCGACCGGGCCGGGGCGATCTACCGCAACCGCGGCGAGCGGATGAACTGGGCAAAGTCCTACGTCGCCAAGGAGACGAACGCCGCCCAGCACCAGGGGTCGCTGAGCGACATGCTGGTGGGCGCCGATGTCTTCGTCGGCCTCTCGACGGGGGACATCGTGACCGAGGCGATGGTCCGCTCGATGGCGCCCGACCCGATCGTCTTCGCGCTGGCGGTGCCGATCCCGGAGATCCTGCCCTCCGTTGCGCGGGCGGGCGGCA
>Ga0182740_1001990_pt1 | contig 12981 bp, 8 predicted proteins | sample eDN5th37CKraftBY_FD_128872 | JGI IMG/M metagenome (GOLD analysis project Ga0182740, IMG submission 128872) | Enriched backyard soil microbial communities from Emeryville, California, USA - eDNA 5th pass 37_C Kraft BY (version 2) (version 2) | ecosystem: Environmental > Terrestrial > Soil >...
GCGGACATGTGCCCGATATCGCCGTGGAAGGGATCGCCCGGGTCGAGGCCCCGGCGGATGCCATCCATCCCCGCCGCGATCAGGCCGGTCAGCAACATCTCCGGTTGCGCCGCGTTGTCGCTGGCCCGGTACTCCAGGTGCCGCCGCTTGCCGTAGCCCGGAATCCGGATCACGCCGGAACGGTTGCCATAGCCCCAGTAGGTGTTCGCGGGCGCCCACGATCCCGGTTGCAGGCGCTTGTAGCTGTTCACCGTCGGCGAGCCCAGCCCGGTCAGCGCATCGACGTGGGCCAGCAGGCCGCCCGCGAACTGCCTTCCGAGCGCCGAGATGGAGACGTTGTCGTCGGGGTCCGGCGTGAGGTCCGTCGTCCCCTCGGCGTTCCAGATGCTGAGGTGGACGTGCAGGCTGTTCCCCGACCAGTCCGCGTACGGCTTCGGCATGAAGGTCGCCTCGTAGCCGAACTCCGTCGCGGCATCGCGGACGGCCTCCCGCACGGCGTAGTAGCGATCGATCGCGGTGATCGGGTCGCCGTGAGCGGTCGAGAGCTCGTACTGGCCGGGGCTGTACTCTTGCCCGATCTGCGGGACCTCGACGCCCATGCCCTCCAGCAGATCCACCACGCGCCGGAGGAAGGGTTCCTCGGCGGCGAGGCCGGCGGTGGAGAACATGGGGGTGTGCCCGACCGGATGGAGATCGCCGTGTTCGTCGCGGGTGACGACAAAGAACTCCGGCTCCAGTGCCGCCGCGATGGAATACCCCTCCGCCTTCACCGCCTCCACGAGCTGCACGAGCCGCGTGCGCGGGCAGCCTTCCCACGGCGATCCGTCGTCATCGCGCATGAAGGCGTGGACGCGGGCGGTATTCGCGTACTGCGGCAGGATCGCGTAGCTGGCGGGATCGGGGACGGCGAGGAAGTCCCCCGAATCGGCGAGGTAGCTCGCGCCCGCCGCTTGGTGATCGTGGTGGTCGAATTCGAGGTTCGCCTTCGCGAAGACCACGCCACCCCGAACGGCACTGCGCATGGAGGCGCGGGGGATGATCTTTCCTTCCGCACGGCCGCTGTAGTCGTGGTAGACGACCCAGAGCCGCTCGATCCCGTCCTCCTGCAGGCGGGCGAGCAGCGAATCGGCGTCGGTTGGCTGGGACCGGGTGGTGTCTGCACTCACGAAAACGTCCTCCGAACGATGGCGCGAACTCATTGTCCGTAGACGCAGCTCATGTGGCCACCGTCTACGGGGCGAGGAACAACGTTCCGGACCCGGATCAGCCTTCCGCGACGCCGCACCAGGCGAGCGTGAAGCGCGCAATCGCCTTCACGCCCTCGACCAGGCTGGCGATCTCGATGTGCTCGTCCGAACCGTGCGCGTTGAAGACCTCCGCCGGGCCGAAGAAGACGGCCGGTATCCCGGCCTCGGCATACCAGGCGATGTCCCCCACCCCCGTCGCCGAGCGCAGCTCCGGTGTGTGACCCATCGCCCGCACGGTCTCGCTGAGCAACGCGACGCCGGGATGATCGCCCGGAACGTGGCAGGGTGGGAACGACACGCCGTGCAGGCCCCATTCGATCGTGGGCGGGTGGTCCTTCAACCACCAGTCCGCCTGGCAGATGTGATGGATGTACTCCTCGAACGCGGCCTTCACATCCTCCACCCGCTCGTCGGGAAGATACTTCAGGCTGAGGTCGATCGCGCAATAGTCCGGGAGCGCCGAGACGGAGGTCATGATCGCGGGCATGCCATCCGCCCCACCGCCCGATCCCGCCGTCATCGCGCCGACGTTGATCGTGGTGATCCCCTTCGGCATCATCGGGTGGTATTTCCGGTTCCCCCACATCCGTTCGAGCTCGGCCACGGCGTTGACGATCTTCACGCCCTTGTCGAAGGCGCTCACCGCGTGCCCTTGACCACCCGCATGGACGCTGAGGTAGCGGGCCGCCGAATGGCCGGAGACGCCAGTGACCGTCACCCGCAACCATTCCAGGCCGCCCTGCGTGGTGATGATGTGCTCGATCGGTTCACCCGCATCGACGACGAGGGCGAAGTCCGGCCGGTAGCCGCGCTCGACCGTCGATTTCGTGCCCGGTCCGCCCGTCTCCTCGTCGATCACCGCCTCGATCAGGAGGTCGCCCGCCAGGCGAATCCCGAGGTCGTGCAGGATACGCGCGACGAAGAGATTGGCGGCCAGGCCCCCCTTCGGGTCCATCGCGCCGCGTCCCCAGAGCATGCCGCCCGCGATCTCGGCGGCGAACGGCGGATGGCTCCACTCGCTCGCATTCCCTGCCGGGACGGTGTCGATGTGCGCGTTCAGGGCGAGCGACCGGCCTTGCGCAGTGTCCGCGCCCCGCACGGTGCCGACCTGGTCCGGCCGCCCGGGAAGAGCATCCCAGCGGTCGATCGTCGCGCCGATGGCCTCCAGTTCGACGGCGACGCGGTCCTGCACGGCGGATTCGCCACCGTCCGCGATGCCGGTCAGCTTCGGGTTCTCGGACGGAATGCGCACGAGGTCCTGCAGGAGGGCGATCAGCTCATCCTGCCGTGCGTCGATGGCGGCGTTCACCCGCGCGACGAGGGCCGGGTCCAGCGTGAGGGCGGGATCAGGCATCCGTCGCCACCTCGCCCGCGTCGGCGACGCCGCACCACGCCATCGCGAAGAGCGCGGTCGTCTTCGCGCAGGTGACGATGGCCTCCACGCCCACCCACTCATCGAGTCCGTGCGAGCCATCGCCCTCACCCGGGCCGCACAAGGCGGAAGGAATCCCCTCGCCGCCGAACCAGGCGATGTCGCTGACGGCAATGAATCCGGCGGTGCTCGGCTCCCGCCCAGTGAGGCGGATGCTCTCGGCCAGCGCCTCGATCGCCGGGTGATCGGCCGGCGTGTTCGCGGGCGGGAAGGAGACGCCGTGCAGACCCCACTCGATCGTCGGCGGATGATCCTTCAGCCACCAGTCGGTTGCACAGACGTAATGGATGTACTCCTCGAAGGCAGCCTTCACCTCGTCACCGTTCTCGCTCGGCAGGTACTTCAGGCTGAGGTCGATCGCGCAATAATCGGGCAGCGAGGAAACCGAGGTCATCACGTTCGGCATCCCGTTCGCGCCACCGCCGGAGCCTGCCGCCATCGCGCCGACGTTGATCGTGGTGATCCCGAAGGGCATCAGGGGGTGGACCTTGCGGTTCGCCCACATCCGCTCCAGCTCCGCCACGGCGTTGACGATCTTCATGCCCTTGTCGAGCGCGCTCACCGCCGTGCCCTGCCCGCCAGCGTGGACGCTCTTGTAGCGCCAGGCGGAGTGGCCCGACACGCCGGTCACGGTGACGCGCAGCCATTCGAGGCCGCCTTCGACCGGCATGATCGTGCCGTCGGCGGTCGGCTCGACCACCAGGGCGAAGTCCGGGCGGTAGCCGCGCTCGATGGTAGAGCGGGTGCCGGGGCCGCCGGTCTCCTCGTCGATCACGGATTCGAGGTAAAGATCGCCCTGGAGCTGGATGCCGAGGCGCTTCAGCACCAGCGCCGCGAAGAGCATCGCGCCGACGCCCCCCTTCATGTCGTTGGAGCCGCGTCCCCAGATCCTGCCGTCCGCCACCTCGCCACTGTAGGGATCGCGCGCCCAGTCGGCGTGATTGCCCGCCGGCACGACATCGATGTGGCCGTTGATCGCGAGCGACCGCCCGCCGCCCGCGCCCTTGACGGTGCCGACGAGGTCCGGCCGCCCCGGTTCGGCATCCCAACGGTCCTGCGTGGCGCCGATCTCGTCGAGGATGGTCGCGACGTAGTCCTGCACGTTCGCCTCGCCGCCATCGGCGATGCCGGTCAGCTTCGGGTTCTCGGACGGGATCTGCACGAGCTTCTGGACGATGGCGATGAGGTCGTCACGCTGGGCGTCGATGGCCTCCAGCACGCGCGTGACGAGGGATTCCGGAAGCGTGGTGACGGGATCGAGGGCGACCATGAGGTGTGCGTTCCTTTCATTGCGGTCAGACGCCGAAGCCAGATTGATAGTGATCGAGATCTCTCGCTCGGGGCGACACGAAGTCGCCCCCTGCAAACGAACGCCTTGTTGACAGGGACCCGTAGCACTGTTGACCCCATGTCGTTCTCGTAGACGCGGCCCTTGTGGCCGCTGACATTGCGCGAATGTTCCCGTGAGCCTGGATGGTCCATGCCACATGCGGCGGCAACAAGGGCCGCATCTGCAGGTTCGATCGACCGGGGTTCGCGGGCGCAGGTGCGGTCAATGCGATTTCGGGTCGAGGGCGTCGCGGAGGCCGTCGCCGAGCAGGTTGAAGGCGAGCACCACGATGAAGATCGCCGCCGATGGCACCAGCACGACGTGCGGCGCCAGCAGCAACTGGTTCCTCCCGCTCGCCACCATCGCGCCCCATTCCGGCGAGGGCGGCTGCGCCCCGAGGCCCAGGAAGCTCAGTCCCCCCGCTTCCAGGATCAGGCCGCCGATGTGGATGCTGGAGGTGACGATGATCGGCGCGATGATGTTCGGCAGCAGGTGACGGCGCAGGATGGAACTGCTCGGCGCGCCGATCGTCCGCGCGGCGGTCACGAAGTCGGAGGAACGCAGCGTCAGCACCTCCGCCCGCACCAGCCGGATGTAGAACGGCACCCCCAGCAGCGCGATGGCGAGCAGGGCGTTTCGCAGGCTCGGCCCGAGGATCGCCACCACGACGATCGCGAAGAGCAGCGACGGGAAGGCCAGCATCACATCCACGATCCGCATGATGACGGTGTCCACCCAGCCGCCGAAATACCCCGCCAGCAGGCCGAAGATCAGGCCGATGACGGTGGAGACCGCCGCCGCGACGACACCGAGCATCAGCGTCGTGCGGGCGCCCCAGATGATGCGCGAGAGAATGTCCCGGCCGACCTGGTCGGTGCCGAGGATATGGCCCGCCGTGCCGAGCGGGGCGGCCTTCATGCGCGGGTCGGTCTTGATCGGGTCGGCCAGGGGCAGCACGGGCGCCAGCAGGGCCAGCACGACGAAGAGGATGAGCACCGCCAGCGCGGCCATCGCCACCTTGTCGCGCATGAGGCGGCGATACCAGGTGCGGTTCTTCGCGCTGCGGCTGGGCGCGTCGCTGGCGGCGGCCAGGGCCAGCGGCGACCCGCCGACGCCGACGGTCACGGTGGCATCGGTCATTCCGGCCTCCTCGGACGGGGTGCGTATGGACGAGGATGCATGCGATCAGGCATAGCGCACCCGGGGATCGACGACGGCGTAGATGACATCGACCAGCAGGTTGATCAGGATGAAGATCACCGCGATCACCAGCACCCCCGCCTGCACCACCGGGAAATCGCGCTGCTGGATGCCGTTCACGATCAGCTCGCCCATGCCCGGCCACGAGAAGACGATCTCCACCAGCACCGCCCCGCCCAGCAGGAAGCCGACCTGCAATCCCACCACGGTGAGCACCGGCACCAGCACGTTCCGGAAGGCGTGCCGTCGCACGACCACCCCGGAGGCCAGGCCCTTGGCGCGGGCGGTCCGGATGTAGTCCTGGCTCAGCACTTCCAGCATCGAGGATCGCGTGAGCCGGGCGATGATCGCCGCCGGGCCCACGCCAAGACTGATCGCCGGTAAGATCAGGTGCTGGGCGCGGTCGAGCAGGCTGCCATCGCCGAACGAGGTCATGCCGCCAACGGGCAGGACCTTCCACTCCACGCCGAAGAGGACGATCAGGAAGAGGCCGAGCGCGAAGGTGGGGAAGGCGATCCCGGCCACGATCACGGCGTTGATCAGCTTGTCCCAGATCGAGCCGCGCCAGATCGCCGAGAGGATGCCACCGCCGATCCCGATCGGCAGCGCGAAGATCAGCGCCCCCAGCGCCAGCACGGCGGTCGCTTCCATCCGCTCGACGAGGATCGGACCGATCGGGCGGCGCATGAAGATGGAGGTGCCGAAATCGCCCTGGAGGATGTTGCCGATCCAGGTCAGGTATTGCATCGGCAGCGACTTGTCCATGCCGAGCTGCTGCGCGACGCGGTCGAAGTCCTCCTGCGTGTAGGGCCGGTTCTTGGCATTCAGGATCAGCGAGATCGGATCGCCCGGCGCGAGATGCAGCATCGAGAAGACGAAGATCGTGGTCAGGATCAATACCGGGATCATCTGGACGATGCGTCTCAGGATGTATCGTGTCATGCAGCAGCCTCAGCCAGACCGGTGAATCATGCGCGTCGGACGCCCGGAACGGGCCGCGGGGAGGCCGATGCCGCCCGCAGCCCGTCGAGGACCTAGCCGACCCAGACGTTATAGAGATAGAAGGCGCCCGTCGGTTCGGCTAAGAAGTTGTGGACGGTGTTGGAGACGCCGTAGAGCGAGCGCCGGTGGCAGACCGGCACGATCGGCGCCTGCTCCATCACGATCTCCTGCATCCGCTTGTAGGCGTCGGCCACTTCCTGCTCGTCCAGCGAGGTGCGCCCGATGGCCAGCAGCTCCTCGTATTCGTCGTCCACCCAGTAGCTCGTGTTGAAGCCGGGCGGCAACGAGGCCTTGGAGAGGATGCCGTTGAACATGTCGTCCGGGAGGATCGGCGCGATGTTCCAGGACATCTCGGTGAGCTCGTTCTCGGGCGAGCGGATCTCGTCCATCCAGGTCACGGCCTCGGCGGACTGGATCGTGGTGGTGATGCCGACCGCGCGCAGGTTGTCCTGGATGACGGTGCCCATCTCCTCGGCAGCGAGCATGTTCGGGTCGCCGATGGGTACGCGGAAGACGATCTCGCTGTCCTGGTAGCCCGCTTCGGCCAGGAGGGCCTTCGCCTTGTCCGGATCGTAGGAGAAGAACTCCTCCACCTTCGGGTTGTAGACCGCGAAGGCGGGCGAGAGCGGCCCGTAGGCGATATCCGCCGTATCGGTGAGGACCGCGGAGACGAGGGTGTCCTTGTCGATGGCGTAGTTCATCGCCTGCCGCACCTTCAGGTCGGCGAAGGCGGGGAACTCCACGTTCATCGCCAGGAACCAGAGCGACCCCGTCGGGCCGGAAACGACGCGGTAGGCATCGTTGCCCTGGAGCTGCTGCACCATCTCCGCCGAGATCTGGATCGCGATCTGGACATCGCCCGAAACCATCGCCGCCGTGCGGGCGCCGGGCTCGATGATGCCCCGGAACACGACCTGGTCCAGCGTCGGCGTGCCGCCCCACCAGGCATCGTTCCGCGCCAGCACCACCTGCTGCCCCTTGTCCCACTGCTGGAACAGGTAGGGGCCGGTGCCGACCGGATTCTCGCCGAAGGTCTCCCGGTACTTCGCGACCGCATCCGGCGAGACGATGCTGAGATCGCCGATGCGGTAGAGGAACTTGTTGAAGGTCTTGGAGAGCGTGAATCTCACCGTGTAGTCATCGACCACCTCGGTGCCCGCGAGAAAGTCGAACGACGACGGCAACGTCCACTGCCCGAGGGGATAGAACTCGTTCTCCGGATCGAACTGGCGGTCGTAGGCGAACTTCACCGCCGCCGCGTTGAAGGGCGTCCCGTCGTGAAAGGTGACGCCCTGCCGCAGCGTGAACGTCCATGAGAGGCCGTCCGCCGCCTGCTCCCAGGCGGTCGCCAGCGCGGGCTCAACCTCGACCGTGCCCGGCTTGGCGCGCACCAGTCCCTCGAAGATCTGCGCGACCACGTTGCTGGTGGCGGCGGTGAGGGTCTGATGGACGTCCAGCGTCTCCGGATCGAGGTTGATGTCGACGACCAGCGTGCCGCCGGAACCCTCCTCGAGCACGCGCGCCTCGGGGGTGGCGTCCTGCGCGGAGGCCGTGGCAAGCGGGGCGATGCCCGGCAGGCCCGCCGCGAGCGCCCCGGCGCCGATGGCCGCGCCCTTCACGAGATCGCGCCGGTCGATCGCGGTCGCTCCGATGGCCTTCATGGTCTCCGACATCCGATCCTGCCTCCCGAACGATTCCGACGATGCGACACGCTCGCTGCGCTCGATGCACGCGGGTGATGGGCGGGACCGTGCGCCGCCGCCCACCCGGTGCCTACGATGCGACGGTGACGCCCTCCAGGATGAGGTCCATGCTGGGGACGGCGGCGAAGTTCTGGACGTACTTCGAGACGCCGAAGAGCTGCTGGCGATGGCAGACCGGCACGATGGGCACCTCCTCCATCACGATCTCCTGGATGCGGAAGTAGGCCTGCTTCGCCTCCTCCGGGTCGATCGACGTGCGGCCGACCGGCAGCAGCTTCTCGACCTCGTCGTTCACCCAGTAGCTGGTGTTGAAGCCCGGCGGCAGCGACGCCTTGGAGAGGATGCCGTTGAACATGGCGTCCGGTTCCACCGGGGCGATGTTCCAGGACATCACGGTGAGGTCGTTCTGCGGATCGCGGATGGTGTCCATCCAGGTCACGAAGTCCTGGGTCACGATGTTGGCGTTCACGCCCACGGCGCGCAGGTTGTCCTGGATGACGGTCGCCATCTCCTCCGGCGAGAGCATCCCGGAGCCGCCGATCGAGCAATAGAACGTCACCTCGGCGGACGCATCCCACCCGACCTCCGCCAGCAGGGACTTGGCCTTGTCCGGGTCGTAGGGGTAGAGCCCCTCCACCGCCGGGTTGTAGTCGGTGAAGGCGGGGGAGAGCGGCCCTTGCGCCACATCGGCGGTGCCGTTCAGCACGGCGGAGACCAGCGTCTCCTTGTCCACGGCGAAGTTCATGGCCTGGCGGACGCGGACATCCTTGAAGTGCTCGTTCTCGACGTTCATGGCCAGGAACCAGAGGGCGCCGGTGGGGCCGGTGACGATCTCGAAGGCGTCGTTCGTCTGGAGTTGCTGCATGATCTCCGGGGTGATCTCCACCGCGATCATGGTCTCGCCGCTCAGCAACGCCGCCGCGCGGGCGCCTGCCTCCGCGATCGCCTTGAACACCACCTGGTCCAGGGTGGGCTTCACGCCCCAGTAGCTCTCGTACGGGGCGAGGACGACCTGCTGGCCCTTGTCCCATTGCTGGAACGCGTACGGCCCGGTGCCGACCGGGTTCTCCGGGAACGTCTCCTTGTACTTCTCGACGGCGGCGGGGGAGACGATCGAGAAGCCGGCCATGCGGTACTCGAACTTGTTGAAGGTGCTGCTCAGGGCGATCTCGATCGTCGCCGGGTCCTTCACCGTCACCGACTTGATGAAGTCGAAGTAGCCGCCGTTCGACCACTGGCCGAGCTTGTAATACTCGTTGGTCTCATCGAACTGGCGATCGTAGTTGAACTTCACGGCGTCGGCGTCGAAGGGCGTGCCGTCGTGGAAGGTCACGCCCTGGCGGAGGTGGAAGGTCCAGGTCAGGCCGTCCTCGGAGCCCTCGTAGGACTCCGCGAGCCACGGCTCGACATCGAGGGTGCCTGGCTTCACCCGCAGCAACGACTCGAAGATCTGCGTGGTGAGGAGGCCCGTCGTGGCGGCGAGGCCCTGCTGGATATCGAGGTTCTCCGGCTCGCTGCCGAGATCGACGATCAGCGTGCCGCCACCGCTCTGCGCGGCAGCAGCGGATGCGGCCGGTAGCATCGAGAGGCCGGACCCGGCGAGCATCGCGGCGCCGGCCGCGGCGGTAGCGCTGGCGCCGATCAGCGCCCGACGGTCGGTGCGGGTCTCCAGGGCGCGGGCGACGGATACGGCGGGGGAGTCGAATGCGGTCATCTGGGCAGTCCTCGTCTCTGATGATGGGGATGGTCGTCGCCAGTGCGACGATCGCCGGTTGGGACCCTACGCGCCGAACACCCTCGTTCGTCCGCGCCCGATGGCAATGCCGTTTCTGCGGGCGCGTTATGCCCCGGCAGTGATGCCGTCCTTCACGCCATAGACCCGTCCAGCAGTGCGGTGCAGGATGTCGTGGGCGATCGATTCCGCCTCCGCCTCGTCCACGATGTCGTCCTCCAGCAGGCGATCGAGGACCTTGCCGAGCGCACGGCGGGCGTTGTGGGCGCTGATCCAGAAGAGCTCCGGCACCATGATGCCGTCCGAGCCATACATCAGCTTGGTCGTCGGGGCGCTCTCCAGGGTCTGCCAGATGCGATCGGCGATGCCGATGGAGGACCAGGGGATCATCAGGGAGAAATCGAGGAAGACGTTCGGATAGACGCTGGTGATGTAGCCGGCCTCGGTGTTGAAGGGGTAGCCGCCGTGGACGAGGACGAAGCGAACCTGGTCCATCTGCGGCGCGTTGAGGAAGAGCGTCATCTCGATCGGGTTGGCGTTGCGCCACGGCTGGTCGTGGGAGGTGTGCCCGGTGTGGACCTGGAAGGCGAGATCGTGTTCCAGCGCCTTCAGCGCCGTCTCCCGGAAGAGGAAGTCGCGCAGCAGCTTCTCGCCGGGCGTGCGGTAGGCGGGACGCTCCTTCCAGGTCGCCAGCGCCTCGGCCTCGGTGGGCGTGGTCAGGGCCAGCCCGGTGCGGTAGGCGACGATCGACTTGTAGAAGACGGTCCCCGGCTTCGCGGCCTCCGCATCGAGCGTCGCGCGGAAGTCCTCCACCAGGTCGGCGAAGGAGGCGTAGGCGTCGTAGTCGTACGGCGTCTCCTGGGTCGGGCCCTTGGCGAAGCGCTCGATCCGATAGCCATCGTAGACCGGGCAGGGGATGACGGCCTGGAAGTCCGCCGCCTCGATGGTGGGCGACGGGAAGCCCGGATCGACCAGCACCGCGGCGACCCCGGCATCCGTGAAGAGCATCCGGTTCCAGGCAGCCGGATCGGCGGCGATCGCGTTGCGCGCCTCCATCACGGCGGCGGGCGTCGGGTCCACGCCGAGGAGCGAGCCGAGGCGGCGCAGCACCATGCGGGAGAGCAGCATCGAATCGTTGTCCGCCGTCGTCTCCGCACGAAGGTCGACCGCGATCGCGTCGCGCAGCGCCTCCCAGGGGATCGCTCCCTGGGTGGGCGGGAAGGGATGCGCGTGGGTGTCGATGACGGGAATGCCATCCAGGTTCATGCAGGGCTTCTCCGAGCGAGGGCGGGGCGGCGGATGCAGGCATGGGAAAACTGTGCGACATGCACAGTGTATTGACTGTGTTGGTGCCAATCGCGCTTGTATGTGACGTCTGTGTCAACTGTGTTGCAGCATAGGCGCGCTCTGCTAGACTGTCAACGGGCCAGTCTCCAACAGGGCTATGGCAGTTTGACCAAACAGTCCAACCGGCTGGCCTCCGTGTATTGCGCTTCGCCCACAGGCGGAGGGATGAGCATCGATGCCGAAGTCGCGACCGCAGCCACAGCCACAGCCATTGCATCTCGGGCTGGCCGAGGACCTGATCGCCCGGATCGACCGGGGCGAGTGGGCGGAGGGGCAGCGCCTTCCCTCCGTCCGTGAGCTGGCGAGCGCGTTCTCGATGAGCACGTTCACCGTGTCCCGGGCGATTCGCCAGCTCACCAGCGCCGGCCGCGTGCAGACGATCCAGGGCAAGGGCACCTTCGTCATCCCGGCGCGAGCCGATCGCGCGCTGACGCCGTTCGGCGACGACGACCGGAACGGGCACCTGCCGGTCGATCTCTCCTGGCAGAACGCCCTGCTCCGCAAACCCGCCTCGACCCGCGCCAGCCAGATCGTGCAGCCGCTGATCCGCTCGTCGCAGCTCTCCAGCGACATGATCGTGCTGGCCAGCGGCGGCGAGACCTCCGATGTCCTGCCCGCCCACTCCCTGCAGGCGGCGTGGAAGGGCCTGCTGGGTGACGTGAAGTCCGAGATGATCGGCGGCTGGGCGGCGGAAGGCGAACTCCAGACCCGGGAGTGGATCGTCCAGTACCTGACCGGGATGGGAATCGCCACGACGCCGGATAACGTGATCGTCACCAGCGGCGGCCAGCAGGCGCTGAGCCTCGTCGCCCAGACCTTGCTGGAGCCGGACGACACGGTGCTGGTCGAGCGTCCGATGTACCTCTTCGCGCTCAGCATCCTGGATTCGCTGGGCGTGCGCTGCATCGATGTGGCGGTGGATGAGGACGGGACGTGGATCGACGCGGCGGAGGACCTGATCGAGCGCTTCCACCCGAAACTCGTGCTCACCGTCCCCACCGGCCAGGTGCCGACCGGCATCACGATGCCCACGAACCGGCGCAAGCAGTTGCTCGCGGCGGCGCGGAAGCACGGCATCATCATCCTGGAGGACGACCACGCCAGCGAGATGACCTACGAGGGCACGGCGCCGCCCGCCATCAAGAGCTTCGACACGCACGGCCACGTGATCTACGCCAAGAGCTTCTCCAAGATCACGCTTCCGGCCCTGCGGATCGGCGCGATCGTCGCCGAGGGCCTGATCCTGGACGCGCTGAAGCACGCCAAGCTGATCTCCGACCGCTACACGTCCACGATCATCCAGTCCGCCTTCCTCGCCTATGTCAACCGCACGTCTTTCGCGCGCGACCTCCAGCGCTACCGCACGATCTATGGCGAGCGGCGCGATGCGATGCTGGACGCGCTGCAGCGGGAGATGCCGGATGGCGTGACGTGGACGCATCCGGCCGCCGGATTCCACCTCTGGCTGACGATGCCGCCGGGCATCTCCGCGCAGGAGGTCGCCGTGCGGGCGGCGGCGAACGGCGTGCTCGTGGCGCGGGGCGGGGCCTTCTTCGCGCAGGGCGATCCGGATACCGGGGTGCGGCTGACCTTCACCAGCAACGATCCGGAGCGGATTCGCCTCGGCATCCAGCGCCTGGCGCGGGCGGTGGAGGACGCGATGCGTGGCGGCAGGGGCCACGATACCCTCCCCCGCCTCTCCGACCTCGGCCTGACGTGATGTAGTGGATCAGTGGGAATGGGTGGTCGGCCTGGGTCGACGAGCCTGCCTGCCTCGCATGATTGCCCCGAAAACACCGTGAGTGCTATCACGACCAGTGATTCGGGCAAAGCGTTCGCTTGCACCATGCGTGTTCGCATCTTCGTCCAATCGTAAAAGGACTCGCCGTGACCGATGCCACCTCGTCCGGACGCGACGCCGCGCTGATCGCCGACGCGCTCAAGATCCGCTACACCCCGATGACCGTGGAGCGCGGCGAGGGCTGCAC
>Ga0182740_1001991_pt1 | contig 12980 bp, 11 predicted proteins | sample eDN5th37CKraftBY_FD_128872 | JGI IMG/M metagenome (GOLD analysis project Ga0182740, IMG submission 128872) | Enriched backyard soil microbial communities from Emeryville, California, USA - eDNA 5th pass 37_C Kraft BY (version 2) (version 2) | ecosystem: Environmental > Terrestrial > Soil >...
GGTCACGCCGAAGGACTGGAAGCGGATCTTTCCTTCGGCGATGCCCGGCAGATACCTGTTCTTCTGCGCCTCGTTGCCGTGCCGCAGCAGCATCCCCATCATGTACATCTGCGCGTGGCCGGCATTCGCCTGGCAGCCATTCGCGTTGATTTCCTCGAGAATGGCGCAACCGGCGCGCAGCGGCAGGCCCGAGCCGCCATATTCTTCCGGGATCTGCGCTGCGAGATAGCCCGCGTCGGTCAGTTCCTGGATGAACTCCTCGGCGTAATCGTCATTGTCCTCGAGCTTGCGCCAGTATTCGCCCGGATATTTCTTGCAGATCGCGCGCACGCCTTCGCGGATATCCGGATAGTCCTCGCCGAGCGGGACCGAAACATTCAGCGCGTCAGTGTTGATGGCATCCATGTTGTTGTCCTTCTTGTTGCGCCCCCTGCGCCCTTGCGCTTACGAGTGGCGCTTCTCGTTGTGCTGCAGCAGCATGTCGTTGTCTTCCGCAAGCGCCGGCGGATTCTTGCGGAACGCCGGACGTTCGCCGTCGAATTGCAGCGGCAGGCCGACCAGCTTGAATTTACGATCGGCGCTCTCCTGAACGATGCCGACCGCCTCAGTCTGCGGATGGCTCAGCACCTCGTCGAGCGTCTGCAGCGCAGAACAAGGCACCGACACCGCAGCAAGCGTATCCAGCCAATACTGCCGCGGCTTTGTGATGATCACCTCGGCCACGGCAGCGTTGACGCGTTGACGATTGCGTACGCGGTTTGCGTTCGTATCCATCTGCGGGTCCTGTGGCCATTCCGGATGTCCGAGTGCACCCGCGAGCCGGCGGAATAGATTGTCGTTGGCGGCAGCGATGACGACCCATCCGTCGCTCGCCTCGTAAGCCTTGTACGGCGCCATGCCGCCATTCTCGGAGCCGCCGGGCCCCGGCACCTGTCCCGACGCGAGGTAGCGCGCGACATGCATGCACATCCACGACAGCGCGGTCTCGAACAGCGAGGTATCGACCACGCAGCCATCGCCGCCATCCTTGCGGCGCAGCAGCGCTGTCAGGATGCCGATAACCGCCCACATGCCGGCGCCCTGATCGATGATCGAGGGGCCGGTGCGCACCGGCTCCTGGCCGGGATGACCGGTCACGCTCATCAGTCCGCCGAAGGCCTGCAGCAACGGATCGTAGCCGGGCGCGTCCTTCATCGGCCCTGCCGAACCGAACGCGGTCATGTTGCAATAGATCAGCGAGGGCTTCCGCGCGCGCAGCGTGGCCGCATCCAGACCATATCGCTCGACGAGACCGGGGCGCATGTTCTGCACCACGATATCGGCCTTCTCGACGATAAAGCGACGGAGAGTCTCCAGCGTCGCCGGATCCTTCATGTCGGCCGCGATGGAATGCTTGTTGCGGTTGATCGACTGGAAGGTGCTCGCCGCTCCATGCATGAAAGGCGGGCCCCAGTTCCGCGCATCGTCGCCGCCGCCGGGATTTTCGACCTTCACGACGGTCGCGCCAAGCTCGGCCAGGATCATCCCGGCGATCGGCGCAGCGACGCTGTGGCCAAGTTCGATGACAGTGATGTCCTTGAGCGGCAGTTGCATCCGGCAGCGTCCTTTTTCTGAGCCGACGTAAAAACCCGCGTAGTTGCTATGTCAATCACACGTTTGACAGGTCAACATTACCCGTCACCATGTTTCGCGCTCCGAAAAGCCGCGCGGCATGCGGCAAAACGATCGAGAAAACGCAGGCAAAAGGTTTGACCGGTTCCCTGCGCCACAGCCAAGATGGCGCAAACGCACAACATGCCGGATCAACCGGCTGTGTCCGGGAGGAACAATGTCGTCACGCTTCGCCTCGCTGCTGCTGGCTGCCGCCCTGACGGCGGTGTCGGCGCCCGCCTTCGCACAAACCTATCCGTCGAGCCCGATTCGCATTCTTGTCGGCTTCGGTCCGGGCTCAACGGCCGATACGCTGGCGCGACTGGTCGGAAAACACATGGAGCAGGTTTTCGGTCAGCCGGTCGTTGTGGAAAACCGGCCCGGCAATTCCTCGATGATCGCGGCCGATACGGTCGCACGCGCAGCGCCTGACGGCTACACGCTGTTCATGGCGACGGTCGCGCAGACGCTCAATCCGGCGCAGACCAAATCGGGCTTCGATCTTTCCAAACAGATGGCGCCGGTTGCGCTGCTCGGCGTCGTACCGAACATGCTGGTGGCGCATCCCGATGTGCAGGCCAGGACGCTGAAGGACGTGATAGCGCTCGCCAAGAGCAAGCCTGACAGCCTGACCTTCGGCACCTCGGGCTCCGGCACCGCAAGCCATCTCGCCGCGGAACTGTTCAACCAGAAGGCCGGAACGAAGATTGTGGCCGTGCACTATCAGGGCGGCAGCAACCAGGCTTTGACCGACCTCCTCGCCGGACGCATCACGCTCATGTTCAACGTCGCGGCGACGCTCGCCCCGCATGTGAAGAACGACAAGCTGAAGGCGCTCGCCATCGCGCAGCCGAAGCGCGCGGGCATCATGCCCGAATTGCCGACGATGGACGAGGCCGGCATGCCAGGTTTCGATGTGGGAATCTGGATCGGACTTCTGGCGCCGGCCGGCACGCCCGCCGATGTGGTCGAGAAGCTGTCGAAAGCGGCAAACGACGCGCTCAAGACCGAGGTCGTGACAAAAGCGATGTCGACGCAAGGGATCGACGTGCTCGGCGGAACGCCGAAGGAATTCGAGACATTCATCCGCGCCGATATCGACAAGTGGAACGCGCTGCTGGCGGCGATGAAGAAGGATTAGTCCAGGTCGTGCGTACCCCGCGAAGGCAGGGACCCAATCCTTTCTGGATTCCCGCCTTCGCGGGAATGAGCGGAGTATGAGGCGCGGTCGCGACGGTCGGAACTCCCCCCTGAAAGGGGGAGGTAAGAAGGAAAATCACTTCGTCCCGTACATCCGGTCGCCGACATCGCCGACGCCCGGCACGATGTAACCTGAAGCATCGAGTTCCTCATCGATCGCCGCCGTCCAGATATGCACGTCGGGATGATGTGCTTGCACCTTGTCGATGCCCTGCGGCGTCGCAAGGAGACACACGATCCGCACGGACTTCGCTCCGGCTTCCTTGAGCCGGTCGACAGCAGCGACCGCCGAATTGCCGGTCGCCAGCATCGGATGCAGCACCAGCACGAGGCGCTCGGCGATGTCCTCGGGCGCCTTGAAGAAATACTCCACGGCCACAAGCGTGCGCGGATCGCGATAGAGCCCGATGTGAGCTACGCGCGCGGCGGGCACGAGTTCGAGCATGCCCTCGAGAAAGCCCATGCCCGCGCGCACGATCGGCGCGAGGACCAGCTTCTTGCCGGACAGGATCGGCGACTTCATCGACGCGAACGGCGTCTCGATGTCGATCATCTCGAGCGGGAGATCGCGCGTGACTTCGTAACAGAGCAGATTGCCGATCTCGGAAAACAGTTCGCGGAACGCTTTGGTCGAGCGGTTCTTGTCGCGCAACAAGGTCAGCTTATGCTGCACCAATGGATGATCGACGATAGTGACGCCGCGCATATTGAACTCCAAAGAACCGGCGATCCTCGAAATGGCTAAAACACAGTGCCGTCGCTGATAACATGAATCGGTGGTGCCCCGCCCGGACGCCTGGCGTTGGCGAGACGTCGTCCGGCCGCCCAGGTGCCGCCCTCGAGCACCGCCCCGAGCGGGAAGTTGGCCGCGTCAAGCTGAAGCTCATGCCGGACCAGCGGCGCGATCCTGTCGAGCAGCGCGACCGTGAGCGCACGCCATTCGACCACCAACTCTGACCAGACCTCATGGCCCTGCCCGGCCGCGTCCGGATCGCGCAGCGCGATCACGCCGGCGTCGATAAACAGCCCGCCGTTGCGGTATTCCGCAAGTCCGGTCAGGCCGTCGAGATCGTTCACCGATACGCCGCCATCCTGCACCGGCTCGACCAGAGAATAGGTCAGCCATTGCGACAGCTTGTGGAATGGGATCAGGCCGTTGGTTTCGTCGCTGCGGACGATTGCCGGATGCCGCCAGGTGTCCCCAAGCGAAACGCCGTCCAGCGAGATGCGGCCCGGCCAGATCGGGCCGAGGTGATGCAGCACGGCACGCAGGATCTCGGGCGCAGGCAACGCCGCACCGTTCGCACGCGACACAAGATGATCGAACAGGCCGCCCGGCCGTGCGCGATCCTCCATGGCAAAGGCCGCTGGCTGATCCAGCACGGCGCTGCCAAGCCGTGCGATCAACGCCGCCCGGCCCTCGAGACCCGTGAGCGGATTGCCTTCGCCGACCTGAAAACCGCGCGCGAGATCGTCCGCGGTGAACGACGCCAGTTCGCTGGCGTCGGCCCTCAACGGATCGACCGGATCGGCCGAGAAGTATCCGGCCTCGAACATGCGCAGGCTTGCGATCGCCAGCCCTTCGGATCGGGCGACCTGCAGTCCGGTCACACCGTCGCGATAGCGCCAGTCCGGTCCTGCACCGGCGTCAAGCAGCACTGAAACGATCGCCAGGTCGAAGGCCGCACGGGCTTCCTCTGCCGGGTTCGCCCATCGACGCGCGGCCCTAAGCTGCGGCCACAGGTCGGTGCCCGAAAGCCGGAAATGCCGCCAGCGCGCATGCAGCGGCACCTGCAGCGACGGATAATTTTCACGGATCACCTGCGCGACGAAGGTCGCGGTGTCATTCAGCTTGTCGAGATGCAGCGTGAAATTCGCAAGCTCGCCGCGCTCGGCCGCTGCCATCATGCCATGGGCGCGTTCGCGGACGGCTTGGGCGGTGAGCATGGCATCGGCGCTTGACATTCGACAGTTCACCGGGAGGCCATGGGGTTAGCCGCTTTGTCATGCCCGCGCTCGTTGCGAACATCCACGTCTTGCTTCGGAAAAAAGGACGTGGATGGCCGGGTCAAGCCCGGCCATGACGTGCTGATGGTTTCGGACATGGGATGCTCAGAAATCCCGGAGATTGCGGCCGACCGTCGCCTTCAGCTCATCTTCGGTCGGTGCGCCTTCCGGCGTGAAATAGCCAGCGGCCTTCTTGGCCTCCATCTCGACCTTGGCGTCATCCGGAATCATGTCGTCCGGGATCGGGATGCGCTCGACGATGTCGATGCCGGAGCCGACAATCGCGTCGTACTTCATGTTCGACATCGAGACGAAGCGATCGATCTTGGTGATACCGAGCCATTGCAGCACATCCGGCATCAACTGCTGGAAGCGCGCATCCTGAACGCCCGCAACACATTCGGTGCGCTCGAAATAGGTCGCAGCCTGATCGCCGCCGGGTTGACGCTTGCGTGCGTTGTAGACGAGGAATTTCGTCACCTCGCCGAGCGCACGGCCTTCCTTGCGGTTATAGACGATGAGGCCGACGCCGCCCTGCTGCGCTTCGCGAATGCATTCGGCGATACCGTGAATGAGATATGGCCGGCAGGTGCAGATATCCGAACCGAAAACGTCGGAGCCGTTGCACTCGTCATGTACACGGCAGGCAAGCCGCCGCTTCGGATCGGCAAGCGCCGCCGGATCGCCGAAGATGTAAAGCGTGATCCCCCCGATCGGCGGCAGAAATACCGACAGATCCGGGCGCGTCACGAGCTCCGGATACATGCCGCCGGTCTGCTCGAACAAGGTGCGGCGCAGCTTATCCTCGGTCGTGCCGAAACGTTCGGCGATGCCGGGCAGATACCAGACCGGATCGATGGCCGCCTTGGTGACCGCGACGTCACGCGCGCTGTGCACCAGCTCGCCGTCGACCTTGATGAAGCCCTGGTCGAAGAAGCGATCGAGCTCCGGCAATGTCAGACGCGCCTTCGTGATCGCGATGCTGGGCCGGATATCGACGCCCTCCGCGATCTCCTCCCTGAAGTCCGCGGCGACGCGATGCCCCCACGGGTCCAGCGAGACGATCCGCGCCGGCTCGGCCCATTGCGGGAATGGTCCGATATCGACGACCGGCATGGTGTCGGACAGGTCCGGACGCGCGATCGGATTGAGCGCCCCGGACGAAACCGCGAGCGCCCGGTACAATGCGTAGGAGCCGCCATGCGCGCCGATGGCGTTGCGGTCCGGTCCTGCATTGACGGTGCCGATCACGGGCCCGCGTTCGCGCGCGGTCGGTGCGCCCCAGCGGATCGGGAAACGGCCCGGCGTCCGATGGCCGGGATGCGATGTGAGACGGATATGACCGTCCCTGTTCGTGGACATGAGCTTGCCCCACAAAAGCAAAAAGCCCTCTTCCGGCAGCGCCGGAGTGAGTGGCTTCAAAAAGAGAAGATAACGACAGGTTGTGGTTTGGGCAAGGGGGGTCTGAACGCGAAGCCGACGCGTTTTCTCCCTCCCCCGTTTACGGGGGAGGGTCGATCGCCTGAGCGAACGCGAAGGAGATCGGGGTGGGGGCCGTTTCGACGCCGCATTGCGCAGCTGCCCCTCCCGGCTCGACGCCATCGGCGTCTCGCCCCCTCCCCGCAAGCGGGTGCGGGACAGAGAGGGCTACGCCCGCCCCCGGATCAGATCGGCCGCCCGCTCGGCGATCATGATCGTCGCGGCGTTGATGTTGGCGCCGATGATGTCCGGGAAAACAGAGGCATCGATCACGCGCAGGTTCTCCGCGCCCCTCACCTTCAATGTGGGATCGACCACGGCCGTCTCATCGCCGTCGGAGCCCATCTTGCAGGTGCCGCAGGGATGATGCGTCGTGACCACCGTATTGCGGATGAAAGTCTCGAATTCGGCGTCGCTCTTGACGTTCGCACCCGGCATGATGTGGCGCGCGATGAACGGCTTCAGTGCTGGCTGCCGTGCGATCTCGTCGAACATGGAAATCGCGCTTTTCAGCGTCTGCCAGTCGCCGTCGGTCGAAAGCAGGTTCTGCAGAATGCGCGGATGCGCAAACGGATCGGCGGATGCGAGAGAGATCGAACCTCGGCTTTCCGGCCGCAGCACCACGATGCGGCAGGCAAAGGTGTCCTCGAACGCGGCCTTGAACGGCGGCATATAGGGCGCGGCGCCCAGCGGACCGGCGATGAACAGAAGCTGCGTGTCCGGCAGGTCTTTGGCATGCGGCGTCTTGAGGAAGCCGATGAGGCCTCCCGGCAGATCGGTTGTGAAGCCGGTGCCGAACATCGCACCCTGCGCCATCGCCAGGGCGATGCGGTCAAGCCGCAAATTCTTCTGCACCGGCCCGCCGCCATTGCGGCCGTAGACGATCAGCGCGGCGACGTGATCCTGAAGGTTCTTGCCGACGCCGGGCAGCGCGATCTTGACCGGAATGTCGTGCGCGGCGAGTTCATCCGGCGCACCGATGCCGGACAGCATCAGCAGCTGCGGTGAATTGATGGTGCCGCCACAGACCAGCACTTCCTTCGCGGCGCGCGCCGTCTTCGTCTCGCCGCCCTGGCGGTATTCGACGCCGGTCGCACGCGATCCTTCGAGCAAGACGCGCGACGACTGCGCATTGACCTCGACGGTCAGATTGCTGCGCGACAGTGCCGGACGCAGATAGGCGACCGATGTGCTGCAGCGGCGTCCGTTGCGGATCGTCGCCTGCATGCGCGAGAAGCCATACTGATCCGCCGCGTTATAGTCCGGATTGAACGGATGGCCGGCCTGCGCGGCCGCCTCGAGATACGCATCGACCAGCGGATCGGCGTAGCGGGAACGCCGCGTGGTCAAGGGACCCGAGCCGCCGCGATATTCGCTCTCGCCGCCTTCCCAGCTCTCCTGCTTCTTGAAATAGGGAAGCGCGTCGGCATACGACCAGCCCCGCGCGCCGTTCCGCGCCCAGCGGTCGAAGTCGCCGCGATTGCCGCGCACATAGGCCATCGCATTGGTGGAGGACGAGCCGCCGATCACCTTGCCGCGCGCGACTTCCATCTTGCGCTTGCCGGCATAGGGCTCGGGCTCGGTGTCGTAGTGCCAGTCGAACAGGCGTTCCTTGTAGACCTTGCCCCAGCCGAGCGGGATCTTCAGCCAGAAGCCGCTGTCCCAGGGCCCGGCCTCGAGCAAAAGCACGCGCGTATTTGCATCCTCGGTCAGCCGGGCTGCGAGCGTGCAACCCGCGGAGCCGGCGCCGACGATGATGTAATCGAATTCAGAGGTGGTCATGTCGCTTGTCCGTCATGGCCGGGCTTGACCCGGCCATCCATCATTCAAAACGGATGGATGCGCGGGTCTAAGCCCGCGCATGACAGGCCGTTTACTTCGGCGCCTTGGCGTCGACGACCTTCTTCAGGATGTCGAATTCTTTCTTCACGACCGGATTGGCGTCGACGACCTTGGTCCCGATGGCGACGAAGTCCTTCATCATCTTGTCCTGCTCGGCAGCCGGCAGCTTCAGGATCTCGCCCTTGTTGGCGACCCAGAGGTCAGTCGCCTTCTTGTTGTTGTCGAGCACCCACGGGAAGGCCTTCTGCTCGGCTTCGCGGCCCGCGGCGCGGATCGCATCCTGCACGTCCTTCGGCTGCGACTTGAACCAGTTCTCGTTCACGAGCGCGATCGACAGGATGTAGGAAAACTCCAGGTCGGTGACGTATTTCGCGACATCGTAATACTTGAACGCGGTCAGGATCGGCATGCCGGCCAGCATGCCGTCGAGGCCGCCGGACTGCAGCTGCGGGATCACTTCCGACAGCGCGAGCGGCGTCGGAATCACGCCGATCGACTTCATCGGCTCGACCTGCAGCGGTGACGCGAAGGTGCGCACCTTCTTGCCCTTCATATCCGCGATCTTCGGAGCTGGCGTCTTCAACAGGATAACGGTCGGCGAATTGTAGATCGCGCCGATCACGCGCAGGCCCTTGTCGAGGAACATGGTCTCCAGGTGATCGCGATAGGCCGGATCCTGGATGGTCGCATACTGGTGCTGCGGCGACCGGAACAGACCCGGCACTTCAAAGATCTGGAAGCGCGGGTCGAGATTGGTCACGAACGACGTCGGCGTGATGAAGGATTCGATCGTGCCGAGCGACACGCCTTCCGCCATGCGCGGGATCGCGCCGAGCTGGCTCGCCGGATAGATCCCCATCTTCAGCTTGTCGCCGATGCGCGCCTTGACGCCCTCGACGAACAGCTTCTGCCATTCGTGCTGGCCGTCGTTGATGGTGGCGCTCGCCAGCTTCATTTCCTGCGCCGAGGCGGGCAAGACAGCGAACGCAGCGGCAATCGCCGCGGCGAATAGACTGTGTCGTGTCACGTACATGTAGTCCTCCCAGATTCAGATCGCACGGGTGAGAATTAACGACAGGTCCGGCCAGTAGGTGATGATGAGCAGCGCCGTGATCTGCACAACGGCAAAAGGCAGGACGCCACGATAGATCGTTTCCAGCGGAACACCGAGCACGGTGCGCGCAACGAAAATGTTCAGGCCGAAGGGCGGCGTGAACATGCCGATCGCGACATTAGTGCACATGATGATGCCGAAATGGATCGGATCGACGCCGACGGTCTTCACCAGCGGGATCAGAAGCGGCGTCAGCACCAGGATCGCCGATGTTGGATCGAGGAAGCAGCCGACGATCAGAAGGATAATGTTGATCGCCATCAGGAAGCCCCACTGCGAGAGCTGCAGCGCCTGCAACCATTCCGTGAGAGCCCGCGGAATGCCGCTGATGGTGAGAATCCAGGAGAACAGCGCGGCGGTCGCGACAATGACGAGGATCTGGGCGGTCAGCATCGCCGAACGGGCGGCGGCGTCGAGCACGTCCTGCCAGGACATCGAACGGTAGATGTAGCGGCCAACGATGATGGCGTAGAGACAAGCGAATCCGCCGGCTTCGGTGGGCGACGAATATCCGAAATAGATGATCCCCAGCACGAAGGCCGGCATGAACAGGGCCGGCGCGGCACGCCAGCTCGTGCTCAGGAAGAGCCGCAGATCGAACTTCCCGGAACGGGGGATGTTCATCTGCAACGCCCGCACAATCACGAACGCTGCCATCATCGAGGCCATCAAAAGACCCGGCAGCACACCTGCGGCGAACAGCTTAGGGATCGACTGCTCGGCCGACGCGCCATAGAGGATCATGGCAATGCTCGGCGGGATCAGGATGTCGATCGCCCCGCTCGAACTGACGAGACCCGACGAGAAGCGTTGCCCGTAGCCGTCGCGGATCAGCCCGGGATAGATCGACTTGCCGACGGCGGCGACGGTCGCAACGCTTGCACCGGAGATCGCCCCGATCAGGGTCGATGCCCCGACAGTCGCAACCCCGAGCGATCCCGGCATGCGGCCGATCAGCGCCAGCACCCAGACGATGAGCCGGTCGGCAATGCCGGCCGCCCCCATCAACTCGCCGGCGAAAATGAAAAACGGGATCGCAAGCAGCGCGTAATTCTCGAGCCCGCCGAACATGATCTGATGGATCGCGACCGGCGACACCGTCATGAACGAAACGAAGGTGAGGATCGCCCCGGTCAGCAGCAAAACAAAGATCGGCGTACCAATCACCAGCAGCGTGACAGGTATGGCTCCGAGCGTCCAGATCATGCGCGACCGCCGCGGCTATGGGAAAGTTGACGGACATCGCTGACCACGATCATGGCAGCGATGACCGCCGTGCCCGCGAACCCGACCAGGAGCGCAGAATGCGGGATCACCATCGGCATCCCGAGCGCCATGCTCGTCTGCCCGCTCGCGACAATGCGCTGAACGAAGCCGAAGGACTGCACGGCGGCATAGCCGCACGATGCAGCCATGACCGCATGCGTGATGATCGAGAGAATGTTGACTGCGCGCGGGCCGACCCGAGCGGTGAGGATCTCCAGCGCGATATGGCTACGATCGGCGGTGACCAGCATCATACCGATCATCACCATCCAGATCATGCCGAAGACCAGCACCTCGTCGACGCCGATCACGACCTCACCGATGGCGCGAGCCACGGCATTGATGACGTTGAGGAGAACAAGGCCGATCAGCACAACGCCGAGCAGCGCTCGCACCGCAGAAAGCGCGAAGCTGGCAAGGCCCGCCCCTGCTTCAGACGGTGACGCGGCCTTGTCCTCGATCGTCATAGCCTTAAGCGGCCGTGTTGAGCGCCGACGGCTTGGCGCCGATCGCGACCGCGAAGGCCGGACGGGCTTCCATCGACTTGATCCAGCGAGTCAGTTCCGGGAATTCCGGCTTCTCGATCGGGAACTCGAGGCAGCGCTTGACGATGGATGCGAGCGCAATGTCGGCGAGCGTCAGGCGATCCAGCGCGAAGAACGACTTGCCGGCGATATGGCCTTCCAGGATCTTGAGCTGGGCAATGAGGTCGGCGCATTGCGCGGCGAAATCCGCAGCGCGCTTCTCCGGCTCGTTCTTTGAATCCTTGAACACGGCGACATACGGCGTGTTGAGCGAAGCCAGCAGCCAGTCCATCCAGCGCTCGACATAGGTCTTCTCGGCGGGCGTCGATCCCGTGAGCTCCGGCTTATGCAACGCCGCGAGATAGCGAAGAATGGTGTGGCTCTCCCAGATCACGGTTTCGCCGTCGATCAGGGTCGGCACCTTCGAGTTAGGGTTGAGCTTCTTGTATTCCGGAGTCTGCGTGTTGTTGAATTGCCGCCCGTAATCCTCACGGGTGTATTTCACGCCGATCTCTTCCAGCACGAAGAGCACTTTCTGCACGTTGCCGGAGGTTGAACGGCCGAGCAATCTGATCACGATTGAGTCTCCTTTTTCAGTTCGCGTGCGTGCCGCGGGCTCACTTCTTCAGCGGCTTGTAGACGATGCACTCGATTTCGATCTTGGTGTTGATGACGGCGCGCGCTTCGACCGTAGTGCGGGCCAGAATCGCGTCCTTGAACATCTCGCCGAATACCTTGTTGTAGCGCCCGAAGTCACGGGTATCCTGCAGATAGGTCGTGGCGCGCACCACATCGGCGAGCGTCGCGCCCTCCTGTGCGATGATCCGCTCGATGGTTTCGATGGTCGCGCGAGTCTCTTCCTCGATCGACCCGTGGATCATGTTGTTGTCGGCGTCTTTCGCCACCTGCCCCGACACGAAGATGTAATCGCCGGCGCGCACCGCCGGATGGAACGGCAGGTTCGGGTTCTTCTTGCCGATCGGATACACATCGGCGCGCTTCTGTTTGGTCACGTCGTCCATGGCTTTAGCCTTCTTGAGCCGTCTTACGAAAAGGCGCTGGTCTCGATTATGTCGACGCCGTTCACACGATCGACCAGATAGATGAGCCCGCGGTCGTCGACGGTCACATCGTTCGAGGACGGGCGGTCCGCGCCGGGCGCCGCGTCGGGCATGTAATAGCCGACCTCGCGCGGCGCGAATGGATCGGCGAAATCGACCAGCCGAAGTCCCTGCGCGAACCATGCGAACGGAATGATGGTGCCGTGGAAGCGCTCGGACGGCTGATGGCAGCCGGTCATCGGCGGCTGCGGCGCACCGTCGACATCAAGCCCAGGCACCTGCCAGGTCGAAATCGAGACCGGCATCTGTTCATTGGTGATGTCATACACCCAGGCAAAGCTCGGCGCCGCCGGCCAGAGTTTCGCGACGTCCTCGTCGGCAACGATCAGGATGTCGCGGCCACGCAGCTTCTGCGGAATGCGAAGGCAGGTGTGCGTCGGATGCGGATAGACCGGCGAAGTATTCACGCCGGAAATCGCCTTCGGCTTCGACATGTCGGAAATGTCGAGGATGAAGAAGCCGTGGTGCCAGTAGCTGACATAAAGCCGGTCGCCGACGCGCAGCGGATGGTGACAGCGCGGCGGAACCCATTGATCCCACGGATATTGCTCGCCGCCCGCGGTCCACTGGCCGGGAATCCACCAGCGCCCCACTTCCTGAGGCTTCGCCGGATCGGCGAGATCGAGGATCATGCAGATATTGCCGACATAGCCTTCGACCGTCGGAGAGATATAGGCGTAGCGGCCGTCGAAATCGAAGCGGTGTACGCCACCGCCCTTGGTGAGCCACCTGGTGATCAGCTTCGGCTGCGACGGCTTCGATACGTCGTAGATCCCA
>Ga0182740_1001993_pt1 | contig 12977 bp, 13 predicted proteins | sample eDN5th37CKraftBY_FD_128872 | JGI IMG/M metagenome (GOLD analysis project Ga0182740, IMG submission 128872) | Enriched backyard soil microbial communities from Emeryville, California, USA - eDNA 5th pass 37_C Kraft BY (version 2) (version 2) | ecosystem: Environmental > Terrestrial > Soil >...
CAGACCGAGGAACTGATCGCCCGGCTGCGCGCATTGATCCGCCGCGCCTCGGGCAACGCCTCGTCGGAACTGACCGCCGGCGACGTCCGGCTCGACACGCGCTCAGGCAAGGTCACGCTCGCGGGCGAGCCGGTGAAGCTGACCGCGCAGGAATATAAGCTGCTGTCCTACCTGCTCCACCACAAGGGCAAGGTGGTGAGCCGTACCGAACTGATCGAACATATTTACGATCAGGATTTCGATCGCGATTCGAACACGATCGAGGTTTTCGTCACCCGCATCCGCAAGAAGCTCGGCCCTGACGTCATCACCACGATCCGCGGGCTCGGCTACAGCCTTGAGGATCCGAAGGACGAAACGGCGTCCTGACGGGCGGATGGCCTTGACGCTGCCGCCTCTGGCGCCGCTGCTGCGGTTGATGCGCGGGCGGCTGCGCGACGGCGTCGCCGAAGCCTGTCCGCCCAGGGAGAAACAGCCGCGGCGGGCGCGGACCACGGGCTCGCTCACCCGGCGGATGATCGTCGTCGCGACGGTGTGGATTCTCGTCCTGCTGCTGGGCGGCGGCCTTGCGCTCGACAGGGTGCTGACCTCGGCGATCACGCGCAATTTCGATTCGCAGCTCGAATATGTGCTGACCGCGATGGCGGCGTCGTCCGAAATCGGGCCGATGGGCGAGGTGCGCTTCAATCGCCCCCTCGCCGATCAGCGCTTTCTGGAGCCCTATTCCGGCCTTTATTATCAGATCAGCGGCGAGGGTTTCGAGCCGTTCCGGTCGCGCTCCCTGTGGGATCGCCAGCTCACCATCGAGCCGATCCCGCGCGACTTCAATCTTCACATCTTCGACAGCGCCGACTTTCCCGACGAGCCGCTCCGCACCGTCGAGCGCGACATCCGCCTGCCGGGATCGAAGACGATCTGGCGCTTTCAGGTGGCGCAGAGCCGGACCGCGCTCGACGAGCAGATCGCGGCGCTGCGGCGGACGCTGGTGCGGTCGTTCGCGCTGCTCGGGCTCGGCCTCGTGATCCTCTCGGCGCTTCAGGCGACCTACGGGCTGTGGCCGCTCCGCAAGATCCGGCGCGAGATCAACGCGGTGCGCACCGGCCATGCCAGCCGGGTCGATGAACGGATGCCGATCGAGATCGCGCCGCTGGTCGACGAGTTGAACGCGCTGCTCGCCCATAACGAGAAGCAGGCAGAGGAAGCGCGGCGCCACGCCGGCAACCTCGCCCATGCGCTCAAGACGCCGCTCACGGTCATCATGAACGAAGCGACGGCGCGCAGCCCCGATCTGGTCGACAGCGTGATCCGCGAGGCGACGACGATGCGGCGCCAGGTCGATCACCATCTCGCCCGCGCCCGCGCGGTCGGGCGGCGGGGCAGCGCGCAGAGCCGGTCGCCGGTCTGGCCGGCGCTCAAGGCGGTCGAGCGCGCCGTGTCCCGCCTCTATCGCCATGTCACGATCGACCTCGCCGGCGACAAGGAGGCGGTGGTTCATGTCGAACATCAGGATCTTGAGGAGATGCTCGGCAACCTCATCGAGAACGCCGCCAAATATGGCGGCAGCCGCGTGTTCGTGACGGTCGAGCGCAGTCCCGGTTATGTCGAGCTGCTGATCGAGGATGACGGGCCGGGCATCCCCGACGATCTGCGCGGCACCCTGTTCCAGCGCGGCGCCCGCCTCGATACCGGCAAGCCCGGCACCGGCCTCGGCCTCGCGATCGTCCGCGATGTCGTCGAGATTTACGACGGCACCGTCGCGCTCGAGGAGAGCGAGGATCTCGGCGGCCTGCTCGTCCGGCTGCGACTGCCGGCGGCGAACTGAGGCCCGGCACCGGGCCGGCCGCTCGCGCCCCCCCCGCCCCCCCGGCATGTCGCCTCCGCGCTACGCGGTTTTTTCGCCGCGCGCGCTTTCGTGGTGACGGATCACCTCGTCGATGATGAAGCGGAGGAATTTCTCCGAGAAGTCCGGGTCGAGATGGGCCGAGCGGGCCAGCGCGCGCAGCCGCTCGATCTGGCGGGATTCGCGTTCGGGATCGGCCGGCGGCAGGCCGGCGTCGGCCTTGTAGTGCCCCACCGCCTGCGTCACCTTGAAGCGCTCGGCGAGCAGGAAGATCAGGGCGGCATCGATATTGTCGATGCTCTCGCGGTAGGATTGCAGCGTTTCATCGGTCATTTTCGGTTCCATCCGCTCGTATCGGCCGTCTTTTGTTGGCTGAATGGCCGGAGCGCAAGTCCCGCCGCTTGCCTTTGGCCGCGCGGCACGCCACATGCGGCTCGCTTATGTCCGCCACCATCCTTCCGTTACACGCCCGTCGCGCGCCCTCGCTCGATCCGCTGATGGCGCTGATCGCAGCCGATCTCGGCCAGGTCAACACCGTGATCCTCGCCAGGATGCAGAGCGACGTGCCCCTGATTCCCGAGCTGGCGGGGCATCTCATCGCCGGCGGCGGCAAGCGGATGCGGCCGATGCTGACGCTCGCCTGCGCGCGCCTGCTCGATTATGCGGGCAGCCGCCATCACAAGCTCGCCGCCTCGGTCGAGTTCATCCACACCGCCACGCTGCTTCACGACGATGTCGTCGATGGGTCGGGCCTGCGCCGCGGGCGGCGGACCGCCAACGTCATCTGGGGCAATCCGGCGAGCGTGCTGGTCGGCGATTTCCTGTTCAGCCGCGCTTTCGAGCTGATGGTCGAGGACGGGTCGCTGCGCGTCCTGCGGATCCTGTCGAGCGCGAGCGCGGTGATCGCCGAGGGCGAGGTCAATCAGTTGAGCGCCCAGCGCCGGATCGAAACCGGCGAGGAGCGTTATCTCGACATTATCGGCGCGAAGACGGCGGCATTGTTCGCCGCCGCCTGCCGGATCGCCGCCGTGGTCGCGGAGCGCGACGATCCGGTCGAGGAGGCGCTCGACGCCTATGGCCGCAACCTCGGCATCGCCTTCCAGCTCGTCGACGACGCGATCGACTATACCGGCGACGATGCGACGATGGGCAAGGATCACGGCGACGATTTCCGCGACGGCAAGGTCACGCTGCCGGTCATTCTCGCTTATGCGCGCGGCAATGCCGCCGACAAGGCGTTCTGGCGCGACGCGATCGAGGGCCGCCGCGCCGCCGATGCGGATCTGATCCACGCGATGGCGCTGCTGCGCGACACCGGCGCGATCGACGACACGTTGGAGCGGGCGCGCCATTTCGGCCGCCGCGCGATCGACGCGCTCGACGGGATCGGCACCGGCGGCCAGGCCAAGGCCGCGCTGGTCGAAGCTGTCGAATTCGCGATCGCCCGCGCTTACTGACGCGCCTTTCGCGGCCTGCCCTCGCGGCCCCGCTCCGCCATCCCGCTATCGCGCTCGCCCCTCCGGGAAAGCCGGCTCCCGTCAACCTGCACTGATACGCGGCCAGCGGTAAGGGCCACGCGGAGCGGATGCAGGGGTGTCTCCATCAACCGCGACTGGCGGGCGCTTCCTACCGGCCTGCCCGCTGGACGTCTCCCGCGCCAGCGCCGGATTTCAAGCGGGCCAACCGCCCGCCGTCCCGCTCTCGCGGGGACACCTCCGCCCATGCTCGACCCGCGCCCCCCTTCGCGCACCCGCTATTCACTCACGCGGACGCCCCCTGCCGGATAGGGATAGGGCGGCCGCGCCGTCCGTAACGCGCCTCATCGCCACAACAAAAGGGGAGCCGGCGACCGCCGACTCCCCGATTGTGTCCAGCATCCGCCGCCGAAGCGGCGGGCGCTCTTACTGGCCGGAACCCGGACCGAAGGTGATCTCCACACGACGGTTCTGCGGTTCGCGCACGCCATCGGCGGTCTCGACCAGCGGGCGGCTCTCGCCGAACGCTTCGGTCGACATCGCGCTGTCGGGGATGCCCTTGCCCGCCAGATAGGAGCGGACGGCATCGGCGCGGCGCTGCGACAGCCCGACGTTGTAGCTGGCCGCACCCGAACGGTCGGCGTGACCGGCGAGCATGACCGAGGCCTGGCCGGTCTGCTGATAGGCAGCCGCGGCGTTGTCGAGGATGCCCATCGCTTCCGGCGTGATGTCCGCCTTGTCCCAATCGAAGAAGACGATGAACGGACCAGCCGGCACCGGAGCGGGCGGCGGAGCGGCTTCCTCGACCGGCGGCGGCGGAGGCGGCGGGGGCGGAGGAGGCGGCGGGGGCGGGGGCGCCGCCGGTTCGCCGAAGTTGAAGATCAGGCTGCCGAGCAGGCTGTGGCTGCGGAAGCGGGTCTCGACATCCGAGCCGTCGACCGCCACGAACTTGACGTTACGCACGTTGAAGAAACGATACTTCAGACCGACGTCGATCGTGTCGGTCAGCGGTGCGCGGACGCCCGCCAACGCCTGCCAGGCGAAGCGCGAGTCGCTGTCGTTGAGGAACGACACGCCGTTGTTGAGCAGCGAATAATCCTTGGCCTTCACCCGCGCGATACCGGCACCGGCACCGACGAAGCCCTGGACGCCATCGTCCGGGCCGAAATCGACCAGGCCGTTGACCATGAAGCTGAGCGCGCTGGTCTTGCCGCCGGCCGGATCGAAGCGACCCTGCGCGGTATCCAGCGAGTCGACGAACGCCTGCTTGTAGCCGACCTCGCCTTCGACGCGGAACATACCGAAGTCATAACCGACGATACCATCGACATCGAAACCGTATTTCGAATCGACAGTCGTCGCATTCGGAACCGCGGGTGGCGAAGTAATGTCGTAGTGAAGATCTTCGACGATCATTGCGCCGCCTTCGACGCCGACATACCACGCATTATCGCGTGCCAGCGCGGGCGTGGCAATGGCGGTGGAAGTCAGCGCCACTAGAATGGCGAGCTTACGCATAGCATTCCCCTTTCGAACCTGTTCCTTACGGGAACTCCAGAAACCCGTAGCTAAAGCAGGGTATTCGCGCAAGCGCGCATATCCCTCAATCTGTGACGAAAATGTCGCATGCCCTAAACGAACCGCAGCCGACACTTTCGTCAGACGCCCAGCTAAACTCCCACTACCCGATTTGGTTGCAATTCCTCAAAAAAATCTTACGCCGCGATCAGACCGTGGGCTCTGAGCGCATCGAGCAAGGCAACCAGCGCGGTCCGGGCCTCGACATCGACGACGCCGCCTCCCGCCGGATCGGCGATCGCGCTCTGGCGCTCGCCCACCACCTGCTGGCCGCCGACCTGAAGCGCCGTGGCCGGAACCACGCCCTCGCGCCACGCGCTGCCGTCATAAAGTGCCCGGACGTTCGCGTCCGCGAGCCACACGGTCATGCCCGTGGCGGGCGCGGCGAAGCGCCAGCCGCCCGCCGTCCAGGCCGCGATCTGGCCGCTCCGCCCGGCCCAGTCGCCGCTCGGGGCGGCGCCGACGATCCAGCACTGGCCCGGCTCGGGCGCCGCCGGCGGCGTATCCGCGCCAAGCATCTCCGCCACCGGATGCAGCAGGGCGTCGATCAGCGCGAGCGCCTCGTTATGGAAGAGTTCCTTCTGCGCTTGGCCGGATTGGAGCAGCGGCAGGGCGAAGCGGGCGGTAATATCGGTCATGGCAGGCCCTCAGAGGTTGAATGACATCGTCGCGGGGCGCGAGGCGCCGATCGTGCCGGTCTGGCTGACCGCGATCGTGACGCTGGCCGCCGCCGTCGCGCCATCGGCGATCCGGTCGGCGGGGCTGTAGCCGTAGGCGGCCGTGGTCAGGTCCACGGTCCGCGCCCGGCCGGCGGACGGGGTGATGACGAGGCGATAGCGCTCGCTTTCCTCGCCGAGCGGGGCGTCGGCCCCGTCGAGCCATGACCAGCCCGCCCGCGATCGCCGGGTCCAGCCGAACAACAAGGTGCCGTCGCTGGTGCGGCGAGCGGTGAGGTGCGCGGGCGCCGGCGGCCGCAGCGCCCGGCCGACGACGATCGCGGTGGCTTCGGCCGGCACCGCATCCGCGACGCCGCTCGCGAGGACGCGGACCGGGGCGCCCAGCGCCGCTAGCGGCAGCGCATAGGGCACCAGCGTCCGCTGCTCGATCAGGACGAAGCGCTCGTCCGGCGCGTGAACGGCCATCGCGGCTTCGGTGCCGCGCCGGCCGCGGAGCAGGCGCGACAGCCGGAACCGATTCGCGCCGAGCGGCTCGGCCCGTCCGAACTGGATCAGTTCCTCGCCGATCATCGCCAGATTGGCGCCGCCGACCAGCGCACCGTCGTCCCGGTTTTCGAGCCACATGCCGTCGTGCGGCAGCGCGACGACGATCGCGGTTCGGGCGTCGAACAGGCTCGCATCGCCCGGCGCCAGCGCATCGGCCGTCCGGCCGATGATCGCGGGCGCGGCGGTGGCGCCGATCTCGTCCCAGCTCGCGCCGCCGTCGCGGCTCGCGATCAGCGCGGCGCGGCGCCAGCCCGGTTTCGTCCCGGCGGCGGCGATCCACAGCCGGGGCGTCGTCTCGATCGCGTCGCCGAGCGGCGGCAGGTCGAGCAGTTCGACCAGCGTCGTCCCCAACGCGGTGTCGGGTTCGGCCACGCCGCGTCCGGGCGACGCCGCCCCCGCGCCCGCCGCGCTCGCCGGCGCCATCCCCGCGAGCGTCAGCCGCACCACCATCCGGTCGAGCGCCCAGCCCGCGACACGATAGCGCGCGCCGCTATCGTCGAGCGCCACCGCCGTGCCCGGCCGCAATCCGATGCGGCGCCACGGCAGCGTCACCCGGGCGCGCGCCCGGCCGGCCCACGCCGCCGCCAGGCGCTGTTCGGCGATCCGCTTCGCCTCGGTCGCGGCGAGCGCCGCCGCCAGCTCGATCGTTTCGACGCGCCGCCCCGGCCCGCCGCGCCGCGCGCGCTGGAGGCCGGCCTGATAGTCGCGCGCCGGCTCATAATAGGCCACTGTGACTTCGTCGGGCAGCGTTCCCGCCGCCGCCCGCTCGACCTCGCGGCGGTCGGCGCGATCCGCGTCGGCGCGGCTGCCGAGTTCGTCCGCCGCGAGCAGGACCGGGTCGCCCGCCGCTTCGCCGAGAAACAGCGTCGTCCCGTCGTCGGCGACCGCGAGCGGCGCCACCGCCGCCAGCGCCTCGATCGCGCCGCGCACGCTGTCGCCATTGGCCGCATAGCCGCCCAGCGTGGCCGTCGTGCTCGCCCGCGCCGCGCCGCCGCTCAGATCGGCGACGATCGTATCGAGCGCCACCGCGCCCGGATCGGCCTCCACCTCGAAGGTCAGCGACGGGATGCGGTTGCCGAAATCGGCCAGTTCGAGATTCTCGAACACGGCATAGGCCAGGCCGCGATAGGCCGGCGACGCCGCCGCGCCTTCCGCTGCCGCGATCAGCGGATCGACCGGCTGGCCCTCGTCCCCGCTATGGAGCCGGAACCCGGTTGCGGTTTTCCAGTCGCCGGCCGCGCCGCGCAGCAGCTTGCCGTCGGCCCAGATCCGCCCCACCGCGCGGATCGGCCGGGCCGAGAGCGCCACCGCGAACGAGGCCGAATAGCTGTAGGTCGTCACCGCGGGCTTGCCCTTGCCGCCGCCGGAGGTCTGGCGATCCTCGCGCAGATCGGTCGCCCAGATCACCGTGCCCGCGAAGCGCGCGGCGCCGGTCACGCGATAGGCGCGGCCGGCATGCCCGCCGGCCAGCGTGGCGTGCGCCACGGCCGCCTCGACGGTCGCGGCGCGCAGCGAGAGCCCGCCGGGTTCGGCGGGGCTCACCGTCCAGTCGGCGGCGACGAGGGCCGCCCGGCCGCCCCAGTCGATCCGGTAATCGACCGCGCCGTCCGGCGTTTTCAGATAGATGGTCATCGCACACTCTCCAGACGCACCGCCGCGCCCGCCGGAAGCGGGGACGGCGACGCCAACAGCGAAGGGTTCAACGCCGCTCGGGCGCGCCGCACGCCACGCCGGCCAGCCCGCGCTCGGCATGCCAGCGGCAGACCCGCGCCAGCGCGTCGCGGCAGGCCCGCCCGGCGAGCAGCCCGGCCGCGTCGAAGCGCAGCGCCGCCGTCTCGTCCGCGCCCGGCGGCGGCGCGGCCGGCTCGGCAGGGCAGGTCAGATCCTCAACAGGCGGGTGCTGGAGCGCCGGCGGCGCGGGCGGCCTGCTGCAAGCGGACGCAGTCATAATAAGCACGGCGAGCAGCGCTCGGCGGATCGGCGGATGGCGCATCGGCGAGGGCCTCGTTGAGCTGGATGGTTTCATTGGCGAGCCGCCCGTCATCGGCGCGGCGGGCGGCGGCGGCGCTGGCATCGGCGGCGCGGGCCGCTTCGGCGAGCGCGGCGTCGCGCAGCGCGTCGTGGCTGGCGATCAGCCGGCGGTCGCGCGCGCGGGTCGCCAGCACCAGCAGCGCGGCGACGACCAGCGCGACCGCCACCGCCGCCGCGACCCCGCCCGCCGCGCCGAGAGTGCGCTCGACGCGCGCGAGCCAGCCGCTCATTCGGGCAGGCCCGTCTGCAAATGATAGCCGACCAGCCCGATCCAGATTTCGGCGGAGGGCACCATGCCGGTGCGCGCCTCGACCTTGATCAGGCACTGCACCGTCGTGCCCCGGTCGAACGGCAGCGAGCCGGGGATCATATATTCGAGCGTCTCGTCCATATCGGAGGGCAGCAAATCGGCCTCGGTCCGCGTATTCATCGCCCCGATACCGATCGTCTGCCCGGCCACGCCGTTGATCGTGCCCATAAATTCGAGCGACACCGTGTAGATGCCGACCGGGTCTTTGATCCGGACCACCGCCTGCGCCTCGCCCGCGGCCGGATCGCCCGCCGGGATCGAAAACGACCGTTTGAAGGTCGCGGTCCGGTTCGCGGTCAGCGCCGCCCCGTCAACCGACGACGCCACGAATTTCTGTGCGTCGTAGGTCGCGCCACGCACGACGATGCTATCCTTGCTCCCGGTCAGGATCAGTTCGGCATTGCCCGCCACGCTGAGCTGCCAGCCGGGCGCGATCACACCGGCAGACGGTGCCGAGACGAACGACGACGAATAGGCCCCGCCCATCTGGCCGTTGCTGCCGATCACGTTGAGCCCTTGGCGGTCGGCCGTGTGGATGTCCGGGGCGAACACCGCGCGCGGCGCGATCCGAGGCGCGCCGATCTGGTCGAGCAGAGCGGTCACGGCCGGCTCCAGCGCCCGCCCGAAGGTGGCGGAGGGATGCAGCCCTTCGGCCGTCATCGCCCCGGCCGCGCCGCTGTCGCCGCCGAGCACGCCGGTCACGCTGTCGGCCATATAGGTGTCGGCGCGGATCACATGGATGCCGGGCACCGTCCGCTCCCATTCGAGCAGCAACGCATTATAGACGTTCGCGAAATTCGCGCTCGTCCAGCCATTGCGCGGCAGGATCGGGAACAGGATCGTGTGCCGCGCGCCCACTGCCTCGACCACCGCGCGGGTATTGCGGAAAGTCGAAAGATCGTCGGGCGGGGCGGCGCTGTCGTTGGTCCCGACTTCGATCACGAGCACATCGGGCTGCCACGCGGTGAGCCGCCGGTGCCGACGTAGAGCGCCTTGGGAATATCGGTAAGCGGGTTCGCGTCGTCGGGCGTCACCGCCACCGCGCGGCTCGCCGGGGCGTGGAGCGCATCGGCCCGGTCGGAAAAGCTGTCTGCCATCCTGATGTCTTTCAAAAAGAGGGAAAAAGCGCGCCGCGCCGGCAAAGGGGCAGCCGGCGCGGCGCATCGCGGCGGCTCAGTTCGCCGCGAACTTCATCAGCTTGATCGCCTCCGAATTGCTCACCGCGCCGCCGACGCGCTTGCTCGCGTAGAAGTGGACGAACGGCTTGTTGGTGAAGGGGTCGCGCAGGATCTGGGTCTCGGCCCGCTCGGCGATCAGGTAGCCGGCGCGGAAATTGCCGAACGCGATCGCATAGGCATTGGCGGCGATATCGGGCATGTCCTCCGCCTCGATCACCGGATAGCCGAGCAGCGTGTCGGGCCGCCCCTCGCTCAGCGCCGGCTGCCACAGGAACGCGCCGTCGCTGGTCTTGAACTTGCGGATCACGGCCAGCGTCGCGGCGTTCATCACGAAGACGGCGCCCTGCCGATAGGGCGTCCGCAGCGTCTGGATGAGGTCGATCAGCCGATCCTGCGGGTTGCTCGCGGCGAACCCGCCGGCCGCCCCGCTCGCCAGATATTGCAGCGTCCCAAATGCGCGCGCACCGTCGGCCTCGTTGGTGATCGGCCCGGCAAGGAAGCCCTTGGGCTTGTTGGTGCCGTTGCCGCCGATAAATGCCGCCCCCTCGGCCCGCGCGAACTCGGTCGCGATCTCGCCGGCGAGCCAGCCTTCGACATCGAACTGGGCGTCGTCGAGCATCGCCTGGCTCGCCGCCGGGTTGGCGTAGAGATCGCCCATCGCCGGGACGATCTCGAAGAAATCGGGGGTGTCGGTCAGCGGCCGCGCCGCATCCTCGGCCACCCAGCCCGAGGGCGTGCCCCCGCTGGTCACCAGCTTGCGATAGCCCGCGCTCCCCACCTTGACGACGTTGGCGATTCCCCGGATCGGCGAGATCGCGGTCAGCGTCGCGTCGATCGTCGCGTCGATCTCGCGCGGCACGGCATAGCCGCCCGCCTCGCCGCTCGTCCCGACCAGGCTCTTGAGTTCCACCCCGCTCTCGGCGCCCTTGCGCAGATAGCGCTCGACGAACGCGGTCCGCTCGGGGCTCGCCGCGCTCTTGGCGCCGGAGAGCGCGGGCCGCGCCGCCGCCAGCGCCTGCGCCGCGACGCGGGCCTGGAGCGCGTCGCGCTCGGCGCGCAGCTCGGCCACTTCGTCCACCCGCGCGGCCTCGTCGAAGCTCGCGTCGAGCGGATCGGCTTTCACTTCATACATGCTCGTCTCCTTGTTGATGGCGTCACCGCGACGCCGCATCCTCGGCCACCGCATGCACCCGCGCCTTGGGCTGCATCGGGAATGTCACCAGCGAGACCTCGATCAGGTCGAGGTCGATTAGTTCACGATTTGTTCCGTGAACGGCGTCGCGCACGCGGTAGCCGAAGCTCAGCCCGCCGATCGCGCCCTCGCCGAGCAGCGCCGCCGCCTCGCGCCCCGCTGTCGTTCGGCACGAGAGCCGCCCGATCACGCGCAGCCCGCGCGCATCCTCCGCCAAGCTCTCAATCCGCCCGATCGGCGTTCTGGCGTCGTGCTGCCAGAGCAGCGGCAGCCGCGCCGGCCCGGCGCGGACGGCGCGCGCGAACGCGCCCTTGCGGACGATGTCGCCGCCCCGGTCGACCCGGTCGAAGATCGCGGCGTAACCCGCGAAGCGCAGCGCCCCGCTCATCCGCGCACCAGCCCGACGAGGCCGAGCTTGACCGCGATGCCGAGCACCAGCAGCGCCAGCCCGATCCGCGCGAGCCAGCCGACCACTTCGTTGCGCGCAGTCCGCTTGGCGTCGCGCCACGCCCCCAGCAGCCCGCGCAGCGCGTCGATATAGCTGCGCGCCGCCGGATCGGCGAGCCCCAGCCATTGGAGGGCGCGCTCGGCGCCGAGTTCGCTCGCTTCCTCGGCCAGCGCGCGCAGCGTCACCAGCGTCGCGCCTTCTTCCTCGGCCTGCGCCATCAGGCTGGCCAGCATGTCGGTGCTCATCGTGCCTCTCCGCGTGGCGCGAAGCCCAGCGCTTCGCGTTTCTCGTCGTCGGTCAGGAAATCGGCGCCGGCCACCATCCCCCACAGCCGCTCGCGATCGCTGGCGAGCGCGGGGATCGCGTCGAGGTCGAGCTTGAGGGCGAGGCCGGGCCACCACGCGGCGAGCCCGCGCGCGATCGCGCCGACGATCTTCTCCGCCATCGGCACCACCGCCAGCCGCCACAGCGCGCGATTGGCCTCCGAATAATTGGCGTAGCTGTTGTCGCCGGGCAGCCCCATCAGCATCGGCGGCACCCCGAAGGCGAGCGCGATCTCGCGCGCCGCCGCCGCCTTCAGCCCGACGAAATCCATGTCGGCCGGGGTGAGGCTCATCGCCTGCCACTTGAGCCCGCCTTCGAGCAGCATCGGCCGCCCGGCATTGCCGGCGCCGGCGAAGCTCGCCTCGATCTCGGCGCGCAGCCGCTCGAACTGGTCGGGGGAGAGCGCCGCCCCCGGTTCGCCCGGATCGTAGACCAGCGCCCCCGAAGGCCGCGCCGCATTGTCGAGCAGCGCGCGGTTCCAGCGCGTCGCCGCATTGTGGATCGCCACCGCGCCATAGGCTGCGCCGAGGCAGCCGAGCCCATAATGGTCGTCGAGCGGATGATAGCCCTTGATATGGATCAGCCCCGGCTTGCCGAGCGCGTCGAGCGCCGGCACCCGCAGCGTCCGCTCCCCGGCGCGATAGAGATACGCCGCCGGCCAGCCGTTCGCGTCGGCCTCGACCCGCACCCGTTCGGGCCGCAGCGCGAACAGCTCGGCGGGCATCCCCGCCGCGTCGCAGAGAATCTGGACGAAGGCGTTGCCGTGGAGCAGCAATTGCGCCGCCACCGTCTCGGCGAGGCTCCGCCCGATCAGCGCCGCCGCCGGGTGATCGCCGGGCAGCGCGTAGATCGGCACCCCCGCCACGCCCTCGGCCACCATCCGCACCGCGCGCTGCGCCACCGGGTTGCCCGCATAGGCATCGCGCGCCTGCGCCTCGTAAGAGCGCGGCCAGTCGCCCCCGATCGCCACCCCGGCCATGGCGCGCGCCAGCGCCGGCCGGGCAGCCACGCCGCCCTTCCGCCCAAACCATCGCATACACTGTCTCCTCAGAACTCCGATCCCGAAGCCGCTTCAAGGAAGGGACCCAAGCCCCTCACATCCGCCGCATCGCCGGCTGGCCGCGGCGGCCGAGCATCAGTTCGGTGAGCGCCCAGACCAGCGCGTCGGCGCGGTCGGGGGAGCGGCCCGGCCCTTCATAGCCGCCGCCCGCCACCAACCCCGCCATCTCGTCCTCCAGCGCCGGAAACGCGCCGACATGATGCGCCCGCCCCGCCGCGTAGAGCGCCGCCACCGGCTCGGCCCGCGCCGCCTTGCCGCGTGAGGCGTGGACTAGCTTCACCGCCAGCGCCTCGTCGGCCGCGCGCAGCACGCTCTCGA
>Ga0182740_1001995_pt1 | contig 12972 bp, 8 predicted proteins | sample eDN5th37CKraftBY_FD_128872 | JGI IMG/M metagenome (GOLD analysis project Ga0182740, IMG submission 128872) | Enriched backyard soil microbial communities from Emeryville, California, USA - eDNA 5th pass 37_C Kraft BY (version 2) (version 2) | ecosystem: Environmental > Terrestrial > Soil >...
GGCGACTACGGGCATTTTCACACTGAAGCAGACATCAATGGACGCCACATCGCGGTGATGGTGGATACCGGAGCCTCGCTCGTCGCGCTGACTTATGAGGACGCACGGCGCGCTGGAATTTCAGTCGGTCCATCGGACTTCACGCACACGGCGCAAACGGCGAACGGCATCGCCCGGGTGGCGCCTGTCACAATCCCGCGCATCAGCATCGGCGATATCACTCTGCGGAACGTGGCCGGTGTTGTATCGGAACGCGGCGCGTCCGAGCGGACGCTGCTTGGAATGTCTTTTCTCGGGCGGCTTTCCCGTGTCGAAATGCGCGCTGGCAGCCTCGTTCTGCAAGAGTAACAGTTCTTTCCCGCCGTTCCACTTTTTCGCCCATAACACTGCTGATAGAGCGCACCCCGGAACCTCGCCCTGGTATCAGCGCGTTAGGTTCCCCGAATGAATGAATAACGTTCGAGGAGAGGCATATGTTGCCAAAGCCACGCGCCGACCTGAAGCCGAATACCGCCGACTTTGAGCGCTTGCCGCTCGTGAAGCCGACGGGCTTCCGCGAATACGATGCGCGTTGGCTCTACCCTCAAGGAATCAATCTCATGGGCCTCAATGCCGTCGGCCTCGGCATGGCAACGCTTTTCGCCCGGCGCGGAGTTCCCAAGCGTCTTGTCGTTGGTCACGATTATCGATCCTACTCCGCCGCCGTGAAGCAGGCGCTGATGACTGGCCTTCTCGCCGGTGGCTGCGAAGTTCACGACATCGGGCTTGCGCTTTCGCCGATGGCCTACTTCGCGCAGTTCGAACTCGACGTCGAAGGCGTCGCGATGGTGACGGCGAGCCACAACGATAACGGCTGGACCGGCATCAAGATGGGCTTGTCGCGGCCGTTGACGTTCGGGCCCGACGACATGAGCGAATTGAAATCCATTGTGCTCAACGGCGACTATGAGGAGCAATCCGGCGGCCGATACATTTTCGTTCCGGATCTCGAAGAGCGCTACATCAAGGCGCTGACCAACCGTCCCAAGTTCACGCGCCGCCTGAAGGTCGTCGCTGCTTGCGGCAACGGCACGGCTGGCGCTTTCGCGCCGAAAGTTCTCGAAGCGCTCGGTTGCGAAGTCGTGCCGCTCAATACGGACCTCGACTACACCTTCCCGAACCACAACCCGAACCCTGAAGACATGAAGATGCTTCATGCGGTGTCGGCGAAGGTTCTGGAAACGGGTGCTGATGTCGGTCTTGCCTTCGACGGCGACGGCGATCGCTGCGGTGTCGTCGCCAACGATGGGCACGAGATCTTCGCCGACAAGGTCGGCGTTATGCTGGCGCGCGATATTTCTTCGATCTATCCGAACGCGAAATTCGTGGTCGACGTGAAGTCGACGGGCCTCTTCTCGACGGATCCGGTACTGCTCGGCAATGGTGCAACGACGAGCTACTGGAAAACCGGCCACAGCTACATCAAGCGCTACAATTTCGAGAACAAGACGCTCGTCGGTTTCGAAAAGTCGGGCCACTTCTTCTTCAACGAGCCGCTGGGCCGTGGCTATGACGACGGGATCGTTTCGGCGATTGCGGTTTGCGACATGCTCGATCGCAATCCCGGCAAGACGGTTGCGGACCTTCGCGATTCGCTGCCCAAGACCTACGGCTCGCCGACAATGTCGCCCCATTGCGACGACGAAAAGAAGTACAACGTCGTCGATCGCATCACCGAGCACTACAAGCGCCAGCAGGAAAGCGGCGCAACCGTCGCCGGTCAAGCGATCCGCGATCTCATCACGGTCAACGGCGTGCGCGTGATGCTCGAGGACGGAACGTGGGGATTGGTTCGCGCCTCGTCGAACAAGCCGGAGCTTGTCGTCGTGGTGGAAAGCCCGGTGTCGGAAGCGAACATGAAGGCGATTTTCAAGGACATCGACCAGCAGCTCGCGCGCTTCCCGGAAGTCGGCGAGTACAATCAGAAGATCGCGGTTTGAGTTTTGCGCCGGCGGCCGGCTCCGCGGAGCGGAGTCGCCGGCGCTTTATATTACGTCAGCAGCGTCCAGAGAAAGCGACCGACGACGGTCGTGAGGAAGACGGCGAACGCGAGCTCGAGCGTGCGTTTGGAAACGCCGTGCGCAACGCGGACGCCCAGCGGTGCCGCGAATATCGCGATCGGGGCAATGACGAGTGCGCCGAGATTGACGTAGCCGAGCGATAACGGCGGCAGCCCGGCCTCGCCCCACCCAGATATGATGTAGCCCGCGATGCCCGGCACCGCGAGAATGCTACCGATGCCAGTTGCCGTGCCGACGGCGCGCAGCAACGGCATTCCGTAGAGCGTGAAGAGCGGAATCGTGAACGTTGCGCCGCCGATGCCCATCAGTGTCGAGACGATGCCGATGAAGCCTGCGGCCGCCTCGAGCTTGGGTGGAGGCGGAAGCTTTTCAGCGATCTTCCAGTCATCGCGGCCGAGATACATTTTCACGGCGAGCGCCGAGCCGAAGACGATCCAAATCCAGCGCAGCACTTCGCTCGTGGCGTAATACGCGATGACGATGCCCACGATCACGCCGGCGACAACCCAGGGCGCCATGCGCTTGACCGCATCCATATCGACGGTCGAACGGGCGCGAAATGCGGAAAAAGATCGAAACACGGTTGGCGCGACGACGGCGAGTGTCGTCCCGAGCGTCACGTGCATCCGGACGTCTTCGGGAACGCCGGCTACGCCGAAGACCTCATAAAGGATTGGCACGAGGATACCGCCGCCGCCGATCCCAAGCAGCCCAGACAGAAAGCCTGCGAGAAGGCCACCGCACGCGAGCAGCGCGCCCAAGGCCAGCAGATGTTCCGTAGATAGGGTTGAGATCATACCTACGCCGCGTCCGGTTGATCCTGGCGTCCGTAGCCGTGCTCGGCGAGAGCGATTGCGTCTTCAAGTACTGCGGACGTCGCGGCGGCGTTCGTGGCGCGCTCGCTCAACAGGCGGCGGAAGGCGCGGCCGCGCGGCTGGCCGTGATAGAGCCCCAGAACATGGCGCGTGATGTTCGACAGGCGCCCGCCCTTGGCGATGTGCGCCTCGGCGTACGGAAGCATGGCGGACAGCGCATCTGCGCGCGTCGGCCCGGATTGCTTCTCTTCAAAAATTCTCTGGTCAACGTCTGCAAGAATGTAGGGGTGCTGATAGGCTGCACGGCCGAGCATCACGCCATCCACGTGTTCGAGGTGGCGGCAGGCCTCATCCAGGTTCTCGATGCCGCCGTTGATGACGATCGTCAGCTCAGGATGCTTCGCCTTCAGACGATACACGCGCTGATAGTCGAGCGGGGGAACCTCGCGGTTCTCTTTCGGCGACAGGCCCTTGAGCCAGGCCTTGCGCGCGTGCACGACGAACGTCGTGACGCCAGTCGACGCCACGGTTTCGATGAAGCGTTGCAGGTCGGCTTCGGCGTCCTGCTCGTCGATGCCGATGCGGCATTTCACGGTGACGGGCTTCGGCTGGCTTTTGCGCATGGCTGCGACGCAGGCAGCGACCAGTTCGGGTTCCGCCATCAGGCACGCCCCGAAGCGGCCCTCTTGCACACGGTCCGATGGGCAGCCCACGTTCAAATTGATTTCGTCATAGCCGAACTCGGCGCCGATGGCCGAAGCCTCAGCGAGCTTTGCCGGGTCCGAGCCGCCAAGTTGCAGAGCGACCGGGTGCTCGACCTCGGAAAAGCCAAGCAGGCGCTGGCGGTCGCCGTGGATCACGGCATCGGCCGTGACCATTTCTGTATAAAGCAGTGCACGTTTCGTCAGCCCACGGTGGAAGACGCGGCAGTGCCTGTCAGTCCAGTCCATCATGGGGGCAATGGAAAATCTATGTGCTTGAAATTGCAAACGGTCCTGCTTTCAGGCTATCAAAAGCTTGCCGGGGATATCGCGAAATGTGCTTAGCTAGCCTTCGAAATAGGGCCAGTTGCCGAGGTGCGCAATGCGTTATGAGCGCTTAGCCTGAGGCGCCCTTGCCGCTCGAATGCCCCCCGCCCATACTCCTTGCACAACGACCGGCCGAGCACCGTATTCCTGGAGGACCACAGATGGCCAGCGGACGACCCACAGCCCTGATCGTCGGCGCGTCGCGAGGGCTCGGCCTTGGTCTCGCGGCTGAGTACCTGTCGCGCGGATGGGATGTCGTCGCGACCGTTCGCGGCTCTGGCCGGACGGGGCTCCACGACTTGCAGGAGAAAGTCGGCGGCGGGCACCTCGACATCGAGACGGTCGATATCGCCGAACCGGAACAGGTTGCGGCTTTGCGGCAGCGGCTCTCAGGCCGGACTTTCGATCTGCTGTTCGTCAATGCGGGCATCGCCAATGATCCGGACGAGACGGTTGGAAACGTCGCCACGGATGAGTTCGTCCGCGTGATGGTCACGAATGCGCTGAGCCCGATGCGCGTCATCGAAGCGTTCGACGATCTCGTGACGCCGGCGGGAACGATTGGTGTCATGTCGTCGGGCCTCGGCAGTGTGGCGGACAACGAGCATGGCGGGTGGGAGGTCTATCGCGCCAGCAAGGCGGCTCTCAACACCCTCATGCGCAGCTATGGCGCCCGGCATCGCAAGGACGCGCGCGCGTTACTGATCATTGCGCCGGGCTGGGTGCGCACCGACATGGGCGGGCCGCATGCGATGCTTGAAATCAACGAGAGTATTCCCCGCGTGGTCGATGTCATCACCGCGCAGTCGGGAAAACCCGGCGTCCGGTACCTCAACTATCAAGGACAGACCGTTCGCTGGTGAGCCTGATCGCTACGGCGCTACCTTGACTGTTGAGCCAACCACAGCTGCCACGGCTTTTGCGTCTTGCGGGGTTGGCTCGCGGTCTATGGGTTCATCGCTCGTGCGGGGGGCATTCTCGATCTCGTCCAGCCATTCCGCCGTTCGTTTGTAATCCTGATCGGCGATGAAGCGCGCGCTTGGCGCGAAGCCTTCGCAGCGGCTGACGGCTTGGGCGATGAGCTTGCGGAATTCCGGCACATCGAAATAAGCGGCGTGGACGAGCTCTTTCCAAGTGAAGTAGGTGCTGATGGCCGTCTCGGCCGAATGGGAGGGGACGGCGAACCGGATCTGGCCGATGGCGCGGCGGAACTTGGCGATCGACAGGCTCGCAGCTGCGTTCGAGTAGTCTGTAATGATGCTCGCCAATGGCAGCGGCAGACGCGGTAACGAGTTCTCGAGCCACATCGGGCGGTCCAGTGCGCCGATCGCGATCTCGCCTTCCGTATCGTTGCCGTAGGCGGCGCGCTTCACCTCGGCATTGGTGATGGCGTTGAGGAATTTGCTTGCGAGCGTGCTGATAAGTGTCGCGAAGGCCTGGATCACGACCATGAGAAGGAGCGCCAGAACTCCGAGTATTGCCGGCACGATGATAGCTGGAACAAAGAGCGACCAGAACCAACGTTTCCTCCGATCCTCCAAATCGGCGGCGCCGAGCGCCCAGGACAGCTCGTCGGTCACGACATGAAGCAGCAGGCCGCTGTTGATGGAAAGATCGTGCCCGCCACCACATAGCGAACCGCCTTCGCACGGCGCGCCCTTCTGTTCGAAGAAGCGCCGCTTGAAGCGCATGCCCCGTTCGATGGCATTGAGATTGGGATATTGAACTTCGAGGGCTTCGCGCTTCTCGCGGTACTGCCGCCAAGCCGCCCGGCGATCGGTTGGCGGCTGCACCGGCGCACCGCTCTCCGTTGTTACCGCTTCTCCATCCCCCTTGCGCGCGAGCATGAGCTGGCTTCGCAACGCGGCCAGGGCTGATTCCGCTTCCGGCGAAGCATTCGCGTCATAGATTTCAGTCTTCAGCCATTGCGCTATCCCGACCATGGCCGGAGGTGACAGCAGGATGGCGAAGTATATGAGCGGTAGCGTGATAACGGACAGCAGCGTGATCGATGAAACCGCGAACGACTTGTCGAAGAACTCCAGCCGCGCGTCGCGCAGCAGCGCCAGTCCCTGGATGGCTTCGTCGTCGGGGTGCGCGAGCGGCAGCCAGCGAGCCGCGAAGTTGTTCTTCGCGCGCCTCGTCGCACGCGTCCGGTAACTGAGCAAGCTGCGGCTATCGAGCCAGTGCAGCACAATGTAGAACGTGATAGCAGGCAGGCTGGCGAGCACGCCTGTCGCGACCCAGACGCGCGGGAAAGTGTTCCCGAAGAGGGTCTGCTCGCTGCCGATCTGGCTGGCGAGCACATAGACCACGAACATCAGCAGCAGCATCATCGATGCGACGAAAATGACCTTGTTCATCAGGCTCAGTCTCGTGAGAAGCCAAAGCTCTTTGCGAAGCTTGAGGAACGGCGTGCCGACTGTGATCCAGCGTTTGAGGTTCGCAAGCGGCCGCTTCCGTGCGGCGCTCGCGAGGAGAGCATCGGAGAGAATGGAACCGCCATGGCTATGGCCGATGATGCAGTAGGGCTCGCTCTTGACCTCGAGCTCGTGCATGATCTTCGTGAGGCGTGCGCCTGCTTCACGACGCTGGGTCTCGCTGTTGTCCCCGGCCCAAGAAAAAGGCACGAAATGTAGTTCACCGTCCCGGGCGTCGATGAGGTCGCGAATCTCTCTTTCGAAGACGCTGTCCTTTTCCCACCATTGCAGCTCAGGCGCAGGCCCCCCGTCCGGACCGGAAACCGTTGGGGCCGCAAATGTACCGTGCACTGCAATAATGGTTGCCAACGCCCCCCTCCCCTCATCTTCGCATTCGATCGCCGGGCGCCGCTGCAATAGCGGATGATGCGCGGTGAGACCGGCCTCCTCATGCCGGCCGCGGGGATGATGCCTCAATTCATCAGTGCTCGCATTAGAGCAAAGCCGGACGATTTCGGAATGTCCGCTCGTGTGGCCGCGCGGCTTCCTATGCTCCGTACACTGACAGCTTAAATCGCCCCGAAATGGTACAAAAACTTAGTCTCGCCAGGAGGATAGCAGTGCCGTTCCTGTGCGTGTTTGACGCGATGAAGTGCTTATCTCCCGCACATCCGACTTTCATCCCCGCACGAGAAGAGACGGCAGCTGCTGAAAGCTGTTTCCATCACTGAGTATTTGCGTGCGGACCAAGTCACGCGCTTACGAACCAAGGAAAAGAACTTCAAATGAGTCAATCGCCGTCTACGAATCCCCAGCGCTCCGTCATTCACCTCCTACGGCGTGTTGATCAGTGCGCCGCTCAGCTGTATTCGACAGAAAGCGCCGATAACGATCTCACGCTGCGGCAGCTTGCGATCCTTACCGCTATCTCGCGCCAGGAGAACCTGAGCCAGACGGATCTCGTCGCGATCACTGGTATCGACCGCTCGACCGTCGCTGGGATCGTCAGCCGCCTTCTTCGCAAAGGCCTTCTGGAACGCAAGCGTTCTCCCCTCGATGGCCGCGCCTACTGCGTGCGCCTCTCAAAGCGCGGCCAGAAGGCCGTAGCCGGCGCCGACCGCCTCTACTCGCGCGTGGAAAAGAAGCTTCTCGCTTCGGTTCCTGCTGCGGAAGCCAACAAGTTCGTTTCGACGCTGCGGACCATTCTGTCGGCTCACGTCGGCGACGAAGGCGCGTCGGCTTAACAGCCAAGTTCCACCGCCATATAAAGGCCGCCGCTTTTTCGTAGAATGCCGGCGGCCTTTTCGGCCTTAGCGATTGACGTGTCGCCATTGCCTCCTATCTTAATAAAATGATAGGGGAAGAGGGGTATGTTACGCACGCCAATTGACTCGGCGATATCCACATCGGGCGATGTCACCGAGTACATCATCAACACATCTGATGTGCACCCGCGGGACCGGTTCCAGTATTGGTTCCAGTCGACCCGCCGCGTCCTCGGCCCTTACGAAAACCGGCCGGATCAAAAAGCGAATTTCGAAGGCGACCTGCGCTACCTGAGGCTGCCGGGAATGTCGCTCAGCGTCTTTCGCTGCAACGGCATGCGGGCATGGCGCACCGAGCGGCAGGCGAACCTTCTCAGCGACTTCCTCCATGTGCTGATGCCGCTCACGGGCAACGCCAAGCTTCGTCAAGACGGACGCGAGGCCCATTTGGGTCCGGGAGACATCTGTCTCGTCGACGTCGGGAAACCATCGACCTTTATCCAGCCGCCGCAATCGCAATGCCTCGTCGTCGAGCTGCCGCTCCGCGAGGCAGAGGCGCGTCTCGGCCAGATCAATCGCTGGACGGCGCGGCGCATCGATGGTCTTCAGGGCGCCGGCGCACTGGTCTCCGCGTTCGGCCGACTCCTCCCCGATCAAGTTTCCTATCTCAGCAGTAATGCGCAGGCCGAAATTGCGCGGCAATTCCTGGATCTGTGCGCGCTGGCGGTGAAAGAAGTCGAGGGCACAGCGTTCTCTCACTCATCGGCGCGCCTGGCCTCGCTGCTGCGGCTCAAGTCCGTCGTCGATGCGAACCTAACGAACTGTAATGTGACCTGCGAGGAGCTGGCGGCTGCAGCTGGCATTTCGGTTCGCTACGCCAATCAGCTGCTCGATGCGGAGCAGACATCGTTGCAGAAGCTCCTGTTCAGCCGCCGCATCGACAAGTGCCAGCAGGCCCTTGCGGACCCTGCGCAGGCCCATCGCCAGATCAGCGACATCGCTTATTCCTGGGGGTTCGGAGATGTTTCCCATTTTGGCCGCCTCTTTAAGGCCATGACCGGGATGACGCCGCGCGATTACAAGAAGGCCAATATGTTAGCGTTGGCGAAAGCCGAAGCAAATCTCTGATGACCATGGAAGATTGGCCGCGGGCGGCCCGTCTCCCTTTTTCATGGTTGAAGACCATCTGTGGTCAAATTCAACGCGTAAATTGAGGTGATGCGCCCGGCGCATCGGAAGGGTCACAATCTTGTAGGGTTCGGTTTGAGCGCGCAGAACGCATTGTTGGCCCGAGCCATGGCCCTTCGATCGAAGGTGGCGGCCAAGGCGGATAGCTTCGCTGTTCGCACGTCCGTTATTCTCACGCGCGCCATTTTTGTCGGACTGCTGCTGCTTCCGCTGCTCGAACCCAACAGCTTCTACATCATGCGCGCGGGGCGCGTGACGTCCCCTCCCCCTGAAACCGAACTGCCTGCCCGCTCCGAGCCCGTACCCGCGGCGCGCGAAGTTCGGCCCAAGCAAACGGCGGAGGCCGATCATCCGCCGGCACCGGCCGATGTTCTCTCTCCGCCTGCGAGGACCGCTGAGAGCAACGTTCCGTCGTTGCCTACGGTGGAGGCGCCTTCGCCAGCATCGCCCGCGCAGCCGACGGACCCGGCGGTCCCGCCAATAACGCCGCGGCCACCTGACGCCAAGCCGCTCCCCCCTTCGAAGCAAACGGCGCAGGCCTGGACAGAAAGTGAAATCGCAGAGGCCAAGGCGGAGTGCGCGCAGATCCTCTCGAATGTTACGGCAATCACAGAGCCGCTTCCGCCTGCGCGCGAGGGCATTTGCGGAGACCCGGCACCGCGCGAACTCCGAAGTATCGGCGAAAGCAAGGTGAAGTTCGATCCTCCAGCCACGCTCAATTGCCGGATGATCGCGGGCCTTGCGACCTGGGTCACGGAAAAGCTGCAGCCAGCAGCGCAACAGAACTTCGGCTCCCCGATCGTCCGCATCATCGGAGAATCCTACTCATGCCGAAATCGCTACGGCCTATCCCGCGCGCCGCTCAGCGAGCACGCATTGATGGATGCGCTCGATGTGACCGGGTTTGTTCTCGCTGACGGCAAGGTCATCCGCGTTTCAAAGGGATGGGGGCCAACGGCAGCCCAGTTGAAACGGGAAGCTGCCAAGACGAGCGAGACGCTTGCGCACGTCGAGGGCAAGGATGGGAAGTTTCAGGTCGCCGCGTCAAAGCTCGGCGCGAACGATCTAGCGAGCAAGAAGGACGAGGCGCCCAAACCGGCGGAAGCTGACAAGGAAGCCGCGGCGAAGAAGGCCATGTCGTCATTTCTCCGGCAAGCCCACGAGGACGCCTGCGGAATTTTCGGCACAGTTCTTGGCCCCGATGCGAATGCCGCGCACCACGACCATTTCCATCTCGACATGAAAGAGCGCCGGACGAAGCGCGCGCTGTGCGAGTAGCAGGGCTGCTCACGCAGGCCGCTCACCTTTTCACAGCGATGATCTCCATCGAACTGCGGTGATTGTCGCCGATGCTGTACTCGGCGAATTGGAATCCGTGAGTATCGAGCAGCTGCGCAAGCCGGGCCCGCGTGAAGTGATGATAGCGTTCGAGATCGGCCCAATATGGATTGGTGCCGGTCGCGTCGAGCGCTCGCCAGACGATGGTGTCGCGGTTGAGCGTCGATACCAAGAGAACGCCCCCACGCTTCATCGTCCTGTTCACGGTCGCGAGCAACGCTCCAGGATACGGCGTGCGATCCACCACGTCGATCAAACTGACGACGCTGAAGCGATCTTCGGCGGCGAGGGTCTCCAAATCGACGTGCGCTTCGTAGCCGAACCTTTTCAGCTTCGCGACGCGGTCTGCATTTCCATCGACACCGACGGGGGAGAACCCCCACTCGGCCGCCGTGAAAATGAGCGAGGCGTTGCCGAAGCCGATATCGAGCCATTCGCCGTCCGGCATGTGCCGGGCGACCCGCGCGACGATCTTGGCCGATAGCTTGCGCTGGTTTTCGGCGTCCTTACCGACCTTTTGCTCCGCTTTGCTCGCGGGATGGATGATCTCTTGTCCTTCGGGCGTCAGGTAGCCTTCGGTGAAGACGTGAGCGCACGATGCACAGCGGCACCATTTCAGCATCGTCGGAAGGATCAGGTTGTAGGAGGGATGATTGGTGATCCGTGCCTCCTGCGCGTGAGTGAGATCACGGCTCTCGCAAAGCGGGCAGGATTGATAGATGGCTCTTGGGCCTTCGGCCTTTGTTTGGGGCGGTGCCGAGGCTCGGGTGTTGTCGCTTTCGACAATGGTGAAAGCCCGCGGCGCTTCGCCGGATCGCATAATGTCCACCATCTTTGCAAATGCCGCTTCGAGGTTGCGGGTGTAGCGCGCGGTGTCGAACAGCGGCGCGCTGTCTCGCAAAGACGCGATCTTGTCCCGGATCTGTTTGAGCTTGTCTCTGTCGCGCGCGAGTTCGAGCGCGAGAGCGGTATAGGCGTCGAGATCGGTGGTGATCAGCTCAGGCACACCCAAAGCCGTCAAGAGACTGCCTGCGACGCGGCCCGAGAACGTTTCGCCAAGGCACGTCAGCACCGGCAGGCCCGCCCAAAGCGCGTCACTCGCCGTCGTGTGGGCGTTACACGGAAGCGCATCTAGGAAGAGATCTGCAAGCCGGTGGCGGGCGAGATGCTTGTCGATGCGCATGCGTCCGGCAAACGCGAGCCGTGCGGGATCGATACCGCGCGATGCCGCCTCGCGCCTGAGATTGTTGGCGCAGGTCTCGTTCGGCACCAGCAGCCACAGCACCGAGCCCGGCACCTTCCTCAGCAAGTGCATCCAGACGTCGAACATCGTCGGATTGAGCTTGTAGCTGTTGTTGAAGGAACAGAACACGAAGGCGTCTTCCGGCAGCCCACAGTCGGCGCGGGTCACGGGTCCATTATAGATTTCCCGTTGGCGGTCATTGGGCTGATAGGAATTGGGGAGCTGGACGATTTTTTCTGAATAGTCCGGCTGGTGCTCCATCGGTGTGACGATCGCGTCGGCCACGATGTAGTCGATGAAGTCCGCCCCCATGGTCGCGGGATAGCCAAGGTAATTGACCTGTATCGGCGCGGGCCGATAGCTCATAATTTCCGGACGTCCGTCGCGGGTATACCCCTTGAGATCGACGAGGATATCGATCGCATCCTCATTGATTGTCGCGGCCGCATCGCGATGGGTCATTGGACCTATGCTGCGCACATGCTCGAACGCTCTTAGCATCCGCTGACGCATGTCGCTGCCGTCTTCTGGACTGAAGCAGTAGCCAAAAGTTTCGAAGCGGTTTCGATCGAGCTTTTCGAGCACCTCACAGAACAGCATGGCCGTTGCGTGCTCGAAATAATCGCAGGAGAGGAAGCCAAGCCGGATTCGCTGGCCGGCCCCTAAACTGTTGCGATAGGTCTTGAACCGCATGTGTGCGGGAACTGCTAGCGGCTTGATGTAGCCCTGCGCCGCCCTTAGCTGATCGGCGCGCGTCGACCACAGCGAAACAAGCTGAAACGGCGCGACGTGCATGGGTCTGGTGCGGAATTTCTCAAGGCACCTCTGCCCCTCCTCGTCGACACCTGGCCAGTCGCACTGAAAATGCCGGAGGTTCAGATATTCGAAGCGGTTGACGTACGCTTCGGGCGCGCATTGGAGACATTTCTGGAAGGCTAGATCCGCCTCGTCGTAGCGCTCCAACGATTTGAGCGTCACCGCCAGATTGTAATGAGCTTGCGCGGAATCGGGATCGAGCTTGATGGCATGCTCGAAGGCTTGGATGGCGCCGGCGTACATCTTCATCGCGCGAAGCAATCCGCCGACGCCGACGTAGGCTTCTTCGCGATCTGGATCAATCGCAAGGCCGGCCTGGTAGCTCGCCAGGGCCTCTTCAATCCGCCCCCGAGCATCTAGTGCCAGGGCTAGGTTGAAGTGAAAGTCCGCTTTGTCCGGCTTGAGCGCGAGAGCGCGACGGCAAAGTTCGATGGCGTCGTCGGGCCGCCGCTCTTGGCGCAAGTATGTCGCCATCTCGTCCAGCCGCTCGGCGCGCTCATCGCCGGTCTTCGCGTCTTTTTCGACGGCCTCCATGAGCGTTGCGAGCGATCCAGCGGACGCGGCGATGCGGCGATCGAGAACGCGGGCCTCCTTCAGTTCCGGATCGAGATCGAGCGCCTGCCGGCAGCGCGCAATTGCCCCTTCGTTATCGCCGGTTTTGAGCAACAGGGAGCCAAGTCGCGCGAGAACCAAGGGCTGATTGGGTTGCAGCTCAAGAGACTTCAGATACGCCGTGATTGCCTCGGCGTTCTGGTCAGCGACGGTCAGAAGGTTGCCGAGAACGGTATGGGCTTCCGCA
>Ga0182740_1001996_pt1 | contig 12961 bp, 16 predicted proteins | sample eDN5th37CKraftBY_FD_128872 | JGI IMG/M metagenome (GOLD analysis project Ga0182740, IMG submission 128872) | Enriched backyard soil microbial communities from Emeryville, California, USA - eDNA 5th pass 37_C Kraft BY (version 2) (version 2) | ecosystem: Environmental > Terrestrial > Soil >...
GGCCGCAACGAAGCCGCCTGCCGCCAGTTGGCCGCCCGGGCTCGCAACCGCGTGCGGGAGGCGCGCCCGCGGTTCGCGGTGACAGAGCAGGAGGGCGCGCGCATCGCCGATGCCTTCTGGCAGGCCTCGCGAGCGGGGGATGTGGATGCGCTGCGCAGCCTGCTGGCAGCCGACGCGGTGCTGCATGCGGATGGCGGCGGCAAGAAGCTGGCCGTGTTCCGGCCCATTCTGGGCAGCGACAAGATCGCGCGATTCTTTGCCGGCTTGGCGAAGAAGCCAGGCGGCCGGTTCCTGGATGCCGTGGTGACGCAATTGAACGGCATGCCCGGGGTGTTGGCCACCGAGCTGGACGGTCTGCCCCGGTCCACCACGCTGGAGGTGCGCGACGGCAGGATCGCCGCCATCTACATCGTGCGCAACCCTGATAAGCTGCGTCATGTCGCGGCGCTGGTGCCGCAGCCTATCGCGCCCCAGGATGTTTCCGACCTTCACTGACCCGCCGCAGGACCTGCCCGATTTAGGGCTGGATGGCTTGCGGCTGCGCCCATTGCAGGAGGCGGACGCCGTTGGCTGGCACGCTTATCTGCGTGACGATGCCGTTACGCGGCATACCAGTTGGCAACTCGATGGACCGGACACGCTGCTGCGGCTGATCCGGGGTTATGGCCAGCCATCGGAATCGCATAGCATGCGCCTGGCCATCGCCATGGCGGACGGCAGCCTGGCGGGTACCGTGGGCCTGAACGAAATCTCGCTGGCCGCGCGCCGCGCGGAGATTGCCTACGACGTTGCGCCGACCTATTGGCGGCGCGGCATCGCCACGCGCGCCTGCGCCGCCGTGACCGCATGGGCGCTGAGCACGCTTGGCTTTGCGCGCATCCAGGCTACCGTGCTGGATACGAACCAGGCTTCGGCCGCCGTGCTGGAGCGCTGCGGTTTTCAGCGCGAAGGGCTGTTGCGGCACTATCGCCTGGTGCGCGGCGAACCGCGCAATTTCTGGATGTACGCGCGCGTCGGTCTGGCGCATGACCGGCGCCCCACCGCTATAAGGAAACCATGACGTCCGCTTTGATCGTGATCGACGTGCAGCGTGCGCTGTTTGAAACGTCGCCTCCACCCGCCGATGCGCAAGCCGTGCTGACGCGCATCGACGATCTGTGCCGGCGCGCCCGCGAGGCCGGCGCTCCGGTGATCTACGTGCAGCATGAAAGCCCGGGCAGCGCGCTGGACCACGGCATGCCCGGCTGGCAACTGGATCCGCGGCTGCACCCGGCGGATGAGGATATCCGCGTGCGCAAGACCACACCGGACTCTTTCCTGCGCACCGAGCTGGCGGAGGCGCTGACGCGAGCCGCAATCACGAACCTGGTCGTGTGCGGTTATGCCAGCGAATTCTGTGTGGATACGACGGTGCGCCGCGCGGCTGCGCTGGGTTATCCCGTCACGTTGGCGGCGGACGCCCACACTACGCAGGACAAGCCGCATGCGCCCGGCGCGCAGATCAGGGCGCATCACAATGCGACCTTGTCGTCCATTTCCAGCTTCGGCGTGAAGATCGCCGCCGTGCCAGCGGCGGAAATCGGCTTCGGCGCCTTTGCGGCGCGGTGATCCCCATGGATCCTGAAATGCTGTCTCTGCTGGTCACGCGCACCATGCCCTTTGGCAAGTACCAGGGACGCCTCATCGCCGACCTGCCCGGCCCCTACCTGGCGTGGTTCGCGCGCAAGGGTTTTCCGCCTGGTGAACTGGGGCGCTTGCTGGCCTTGATGCACGAACTGGATCACAACGGGCTGTCTTCGTTGCTGGCGCCGCTGCGCCAGTCCGCGTCGAAGAAATAGGTCGGCCGGCGGAGAAACGCCGGGAAACAACTGTGGCCGATTGTGTAGCGTCTTGGCACGCCGTGCAGGGGTGGCCAGGGATACGATAGGGCGGCGTGTCCAGGGCGCCGCAGTCCGCGCATCTGGAAGTCAGTCCATCCAAGAGAGGTTGTCATGAAGAAACTCCGTATTTCCGCATTCCTGCTTGCCGCCCTGTGCGCGGCCGGCGCCGCGCAAGCGCAGAACGCCGCGCCCGCCACGCAGGAATACCAGTATCCCAGCGTGCGCTCCAAGGACGGCAGCCTTTCGCCGCCTTCCACGCTGCGCATGACGGTCACGCCACAGCCGGGTTCGGGTCCCGCCGTCATTCGCGATACGCCCGAAAGCCAGGCCGAGTACGTGCGTTGCCGTGAAGTCTCGGACCGCGCGGCCGTCTCGAACGCGCAGATGCAGGCCGGCGTGGCGCAATGCTTGAAGGAGCTGGAACAGCGCCGCCAGCAATAGGGCGCGCCGCCCGCGACCGCGGGCGGCTTTCCGTTCTGGTCAAACGGTAATAATATTCAATCTCATCAACAGCGCTGCCCGTCGCCACGGAGCCGCTACCTTGACCACCATCCAGCCCGAACCCGATTGGACCTTATCGGCCGCCACGCCTGCCATGTCGCTGGCGGGCGGCACGTTGCGCTTTGGCCGCGATGAGCGGGTGCAGGAGCGGCTGGAGCCGGGCTTGAAGCTGGTGCTCGTGCTGGATGGGGATCTGCGCTATAGCGTGCGCGGCGCTGCGCCCACTCGCGTCAGCGGGCCCGTGCTGCACCTGAGCGTGTGCCAGGACACCCTGGGTATGGAACACGAATTCGGCGCCCACCAGGCCTTGCGCTTCGTGTCTTTGCGCACCGGCCTGGATCATCTGCGCGACGCGTTTTCCATGGACCCGGCCCAGCTGGCGGGTTTGCTGGGGGCGCCGCGGACCCAGGCCGCATACGCCGAGGCCAATAGGCGGGCGGATCGCAGGCTGGAGGCGTTGGGCCAACAGATGCTGGCCTGCCCGGTGCAGGGCGCGCTCAAACGCATGTACCTGTCCGGCAAAGCCTTGGAACTGGCCGCGCTGGCGTTGGGCGCGCTGCAGCCCGCGCAGCCGGTCGCGCCCGCGCGCGGCCTGACGCGCGCCGATATCGAACGCCTGCATCTGGCGCGCGACCTGGTTGCGGCGAACCTGCAGGATCCGCCGTCCCTGCCCGAGCTGGCGCGGCGAGCCGGCGTAAACGTCAACAAGCTCACTAACGGGTTTCGCAAGCTGTTCGGCCAGAGCGTGTATGCCTTTGTGCGCGAACGCCGCATGGAGCAGGCACACGTCCTGCTGGCCGAAGGCGCCTATACGGTGTCCGAGGCGGCCTACGCCTGCGGCTATACCGATTCCCACTTCACCAAGGCTTTCGTGCGCCGCTACGGCGTGCTTCCCAGCAGCGTCACGCCACGCCGCTGACCCATCGAAACTTCCGCAATCGCCAGCAAGACTTCCGCAATCGCCAGCACGCATCCGCTGTCATTCCTAGAATTACTTGAGAATTATTCTCAATAAAGTTCTAAGAGGACAGGCAGTGAGAAAACAGGTGAAAACGGGGGCGGGCGCATCGCGCAGGAGCGCGGCATGCGCATTCCATTGGCCGCTGTGGCTGTTGGTGGCGGCGGGGCCGGTGCTGGCGCAAGAGACCGAGTCGTTGCCGGCGGTGACCGTCAGTGGCGAAGGCATGGCGGAAACGGCGGCAAGTTTGAGCAAGCTGCCGTTGACGCTGCGCGAGATTCCACAGTCGGTGACGGTGATCGGACAGGAGCGCATGCGCGAGCAGAATCTGCAAAGCCTGGACGAGGTAATGCAGCATGCCACCGGCATAACGGTGCAGCCGTATCAGCTACTGACCACCGCCTACTATGCGCGCGGGTTCAAGGTGGATTCGTTCGAGCAGGATGGGGTGCCGGTGCTGATGGGCAACATGGCCGCGTCGCCGCAGGATATGGCGGTGTACGAGCGCGTGGAGATCCTGCGCGGCGCCAACGGCCTGATGCACGGCGCGGGCAATCCCGCTGCCACGGTGAACCTGGTGCGCAAGCGGCCTCAGCGGGAACTGTCATTCAACGGCTCGCTCAGCGCCGGCAGTTGGGACCGCTATCGGGCCGAAGCCGACCTGGGCGGACCGTTGAACGATAGCGGCAGCGCGCGGGGCCGTATCGTCAGCGCCATCGAGGACCGTGGCTATTTCTACGATGTCGCGGACCAGAAATCGGCATTGTTCTATGGCATAGGCGAGGTGGACCTAGGTCCGGACACCGTGTTGTCCGCCGGCCTGCAGTACCAACGCATCCGTTCCACCACCAACATGGCCGGGGTTCCGCGCTACAAGGACGGCGGCGACATCGGCCTGAAGCGCTCGACCTACCTGGATGTGGCCTGGGACCGTTTCAACTGGGACACGACGCGCGTGTTCGCGGACCTGGAACATCGCTTCGGCCAGGGCTGGAGCGCCAAGGTCAGCGCCAATTACCTGACGGCGGACAGCAACCTGAAATACGCCGGCGCCTACGGCGCGATCGACCGGCAGACCGGACTGGGGTCTTCGCTGATGGGCGCTGCGTACAAGTTCGACAACACCCAGGCCAGCGTGGACGCCTATGTCGGCGGCCCCGTGGAGCTGTTCGGCCGGCGCCATGAACTGTTGCTGGGCGGCAATGCCCAGCGCACCACGTCCGAACAGCGCAGCGCGAACCTCACGCCTTATCCGAACGTACCGGTGAACGTCTTTGACTGGGATCCGCACAGCGTGCCCGAGCCGGGCGTGGGTCCGTACACCTCGCCGGGCGAAACCCGGCTGAAACAACAGGGCATATACGGCATGGGCCGCTTCTCCCTGGCCGATCCATTGACACTGGTGCTGGGCGGGCGCATGAGCTGGTGGAACCAGAGCGCGCCCGGGGCACGGCAGCGCATCGATCCCGAATTCACGCCGTATGGCGGATTGATCGTGGACCTGGACCGCCAGTGGTCGCTGTATGGCAGCTATGCGCAGGTGTTCCAGCCCCAGGGCGAACTGACGCGCGACGGCAAGCCATTGGATCCCATCACCGGCACCAACTACGAGGCTGGCGTCAAGGGCGAACTCGCGGACGGCGCGCTGAACGTGTCATTGGCGGTGTTCCAGATCCAGCAGAAGAACCGCGCGCAGGAAGATCCGGCCTGGCCCTGCGTCGGCCGCAATTGCTACTACATCTCGGGCGGGGAAGTCCGCAGCCGCGGTATCGAGGCCGAAGCCTCCGGCAGCATCACCCCTTACTGGACGGTGGCGGCAGGCTACACCTTCAACACCAGCAAGTACCTGACGGATTCGGAGTCCGGCGGCCAGCCCTTTGCGCGCTTTACGCCCAAACACATCTTCAGGCTGTGGACGAACTATGCCTTACCCGGGCTGGAACGGCGGCTGAGCGTCGGGGGCGGCTTGCAGGTGCAGTCAGGCTATTCCACGGTGTCCGGCCCCATCACGATGCGCCAGGGCGGCTACGCGCTGGTTGATGTGCGCATGGCCTACCGCGTGGACAAGCACGTGACCGCCGCGCTCAACGTCAACAACCTGTTCGACCGCGGCTATTACCAGAGCTTGTCAGGCACCGCCTGGAACAACCGCTACGGCGAGCCTCGCAACGTCATGCTGACTCTGCGCGCTGAATATTGAGAATTTCCGGCGGGCGCCATCGGCAGGCGTCCGCCGGCAACGAGAAGGAGAGATCAATGAGTGCACTCGATACGGAAACGGTGTTCGACTGGCTGGACCACTTCGTGGCGCTGCGGCGCGACGGTGCCATGCGCGATGTGGGCAGGTTGCGCAGGCTGGAGCCGGAGGACGGCTGGTTGCTCGGCATCAAGGCCGTGGCTACGGATGCCGATGTGCATGGCGACATATGGGAGCGTCATCCCGCCGGCGACGAAATGCTTTGCGTGCTGGAAGGCCGTGTGGTGGTCACCTTGATGGATGAGGAAGGCGCCGAGACCGACATGCTGCTGGATACCCGGCGCAGCGCCATCGTGCCGCGCGGCGTGTGGCATCGGCTGCACGTGGCCTGTCCCGGCAAGATCCTGTTCGTGACGCCGGGGCAGGGCAGCGAACATCGTCCCGCGGACGCGCCGCGGGCGAAGCCATCCCGCAACCCTATGTAGAAGGAAGTCTGACGTGAACCGTATTGCAGAAGGACGCCTGTTCGTGATGATAGGCGCCTTGTATTTCTCTCAGGGCATACCGCTGGGCGTGGCCATGGAAGCCTTGCCTGCGCTGCTGCGCCGAGACGGCGCGGACCTGCAGGCGCTGGCCTGGCTGCCGCTGGTCGGCCTGCCGTGGGTATTGAAATTCCTGTGGGCCCCCGTGGTGGACAACCGTTGGATCCGCGCCATGGGGCGGCGGCGCAGCTGGATCGTGCCGATGCAGTCCATCGTGCTGGCCTGCCTGGTGGGGCTGGCGTTCCTGGGCATCGATGCCGTGGCGGCGCCCTGGGTGGTGGTCCTGATGGCGCTGGCTTCCCTTGCCAGCGCCACGCAGGACATCGCCACGGACGGACTGACGGCGGAACGCTTCCAGGGGCAAGCCCTGGCGCGCGCCAATGCCGTTCAGGTGGGCGGCACGATGGTGGGTTTCTTCTTCGGCGGGCCGGGCTGCCTGATGCTGGCAGGGCATCTGGGGCAGACCGGCGCGCTGTTGACGCTGGCTGCCGTGGTCGCGGTCAGCTTGCTGTTGGCAGCGACCTGGCGTGAAACGGCGTTGGCCGCGCCATTGACCAGGCAACGCGCCACGCTGGCTGCATTCGTGCGCCGCCCCGGCGGTTGGGCCCTGGCGGCGGCCGCGTTCCTGTCCGCCATGACGGCAGTGGCGGGCTACGGCTTGTCCAAGTTGTTCCTGGTGGACGAAGGCTGGGCCGTCGAGACGGTGGGGCGCATCGGCATGGCGGGCGGCGTGGTGACGGTATTGCTGGGTTGCGGCGGCGGCGCATGGCTGATCGGCCGGCTGGGCGCGCGGGCCGTCCTGGCGCTGGGCTTGGCCGCCTCCGGCGTGGCGGCGCTGGCCTGGATGGCGCAAGCCCAGGGCTGGACGGCGGCGCAGGCCGGCACGGCCTTGGGCGCGCAGGCGCTGGGCGCATTCGGCGCGGGGGCGGCTTCCGTGGCCCTGATGACGCTGGCCATGCGTTTCGCCAGCCGCGGCGAACAGGCCGGCACCGACATGACCGCCGTGCAGAGCGCGCGCGACCTGGGAGAGATCCTGACCTCGTCGCTTATGACCGGCCTGGCGGCCCAGGTCGGCTACTCAGGCGGCTTCGCCAGCGGCTTGCTGGTGGCGGCGGTGACGCTGGCGTTCACGGCCCGGACCCTGCGGCGGGCGAATTGACATGGCGATTCCGGCGGTTGCGGCTACACTTGTGCGCCGTTTTGCTTTCAGCCCCAGAATTCCCCATGATTTCCTCCGCATGCGGCGTCGATTTCGGCACGTCCAATTCCACCGTGGGCTGGAGCCGCCCCGATCAGCGCGCGCTCCTCGCCCTGGAAGACGGCAAGACCACCTTGCCTTCGGCCATTTTCTTCCATGACGAAGACGCCGAGGTCAGCTATGGCCGCGCCGCCATTTCCGATTACCTGGCGGGTTACGACGGGCGCTTGATGCGCTCCATGAAGAGCCTGCTGGGCAGCTCGCTGATCGACGGCTCGACCGAAGTGCAAGGCCGTTCGATTCCGTTCCGCGTCTTGCTGACGCGCTTCATCGCCGAACTCAAGCGCCGCGCCGAGACCGCTGCCGGGCGTGGCTTCACTCGCGCCGTGCTGGGCCGGCCAGTGTTCTTCGTGGACGACAACCCGGCCGCCGACCAGACGGCCCAGGACACCCTGGGCGAGATCGCGCGCAGCGTCGGTTTTACCGATATCGAATTCCAGTTCGAACCGCTGGCTGCCGCATTCGACTACGAATCGCAGATCGACCGCGAAGAACTGGTACTGGTCATCGACATCGGCGGCGGCACGTCCGACTTTTCTTTGATCCGCCTGGGGCCCGGCCGTGCCGCCAAGGCCGACCGCCGGGAAGACATCCTGGCCTATGGCGGTGTGCACATCGGTGGGGTGGACTTCGACAAGCAGCTCAGCCTGGCCCACGTGATGCCAATGCTGGGGCTGGGCAGCCAACTACGCAGCGGCAAGGATGTGCCGTCCACGCAATATGGCAATCTGGCCTGCTGGCACACCATCAACCAGGCCTATAGCCGCAAGGCCGCCGAGCACTTCGCCTACATCCGCGCCGAAGCCGGGGACCGCGAGAAGATCGATTTGCTGCTCAACCTGGTCAAGCAGCGCGCCGGCCACTGGGTGGCGGTGCAGGTCGAAGAGGCCAAGATCGCACTGTCGGACGCGCCTGCCACGCGCATCGACCTGTCGCGCATCGCGCCGGAACTGGGCGTGGACGTGACGCGGGCGTCTTTCGATGCCTGCGTGGGGCGCCTGATCGAGAAGGTCGAAACCACGGTAGGCGCGCTGCTGCGCGATGCCGGCGTGTCGACTTCGGACGTGGACACCGTGTTCTTCACCGGCGGCTCCAGCCGTGTTCCACGCCTGCGCGAATCGGTGTCGGCGCTGGTGCCCGAGGCGCGCAGCGTGGAAGGCGATCTGTTCGGCAGCATCGGCGCCGGCCTGGCGCTGGACGCGCGCCGCAAGTTCGGCTGAGCCGTTCATGTGGCGATGGTAAGCTGCGTGTTGCCCGCGCACGCGCTCTGCTACGCGCGGCTAGCCAGGTTCTGGAATCCCACATGACCCGCAAGCCCGATTCCCATCTCGAAGAAAAACTCGTCGTCAGCGAGGCCCCTTACAACGGCGCCTTTCTCAAGATCCGCCGCGACACGGTCAGCCTGCCCAACGGCAATACGGCCACGCGCGAATACGTGGTGCATCCCGGCGCGGTGGTGGTGATCCCGTTGCTGGACGACGGCCGGGTGCTGCTGGAGCGGCAGTACCGCTATCCGATAGGGCGCGTCATGACGGAGTTCCCCGCCGGCAAGCTGGATCCGGGCGAGGATCCGCTGGCCTGCGGCAAGCGTGAACTGCTTGAGGAAACCGGCTATACCGCCAGCCAGTGGGCCCGGGCCGGGGCCTTGCACCTGGCCATTGCCTATTCCACGGAAATCATCCATATCTACTTTGCGCGCGGCTTGCGCGCCGGGCCGCGCCAGCTGGACCAGGACGAATTCCTGGACGTGATCAGCGCGGATCCCGCCGAGTTGGTCGAAGCCTGCGCCAAGGGCGACGTCACGGACGCCAAGACGCTGACCTGCGTGCTGTGGATGCAGAATGTGCTGTCCGGCGCCTGGAAGCTGGATTGGCAGGACAACGCGGCCTGAGGGCGCGTCCCGCTGGATCTGCTTCGCCATGTCCACATTTCCCGTCCTGGTGCAGCCTGCCGGTCTGCGTTTCGACGCGCCAACCGATACCTCGGTGCTGCTGGCGGCGCAGGCGGCTGGCATCAAGCTGCCCAGCTCGTGCCGCAACGGCACTTGCCGCGCCTGCATGTGCCTCTTGCTTGAAGGGGAGATCTCGTACCGTATCGAATGGCCGGGACTATCGCGCGACGAGAAAGAGGAGGGCTGGATCCTGCCGTGCGTGGCACGGGCGGAGTCGGCCCTGGAAATCCAGGCGCCGCTGGCTGCGCCGATAGAGGCCGCGGCCGCGCCGCCGCGCCCGCTTACCGGGGCGCGGCGCTAGCGCCGGCAAGCATTGCGGCGGCTGCCGTGGCGGCCGCCATTCCCAGCGCCATGCCGGCGGCCATGCCGCTGAAGGGCGCCGCGCCGGCGGCCAAGGCCGCTGCGACACCCCATTGCGCTCCCACCAGCATGCCCAGACCCATCGCCAGCGCGCAGGCCAGGCGCGCGCCTAGGGCGGGCGCGCCCGGCAGCGGCAACAGCGCGGCGATCAACATGGCTGCGCTGCTGGCGGGCATCAGGGCGGCATGGCGCCATGCCTGTTCCAGCAAACCGCCGGGCGCCGCGCACTGGCTGGCGAGCAGCGCCGACGGCGTGCGCAGCGTGTCCATCCACAAGCCCGCTGCCATGGCCGCCGTGCAGCCCAGCCACAGGATCGCGGCGTCGGCGGCCATGTGGACGGCGCGCGAGCGCCCGCGTTTAACCGCAGGCGTGGCAGGCGCGGGCCGGGGCGTCGTCGTAGCGGTCATGGTGGCGCACCCAGTCGCCCAGATTGAAGTGCGGGCCCTTCTCGTTGCGGCCCAGCGGCGCGAAGTCCAGATAGTTGTAGGCGCCGGCCAGTCTTTCCACGCCGCGCGCGAAACTTGAATAGGTATGGAAGATTTCGCCGTCGGGGTCGCGGAAAAATGCGCTGGCGCCGGAGTTTTCTTCCATGCTGCCGTCGGCCTTGGGCGTCGTGGCCTGCAGGTCGAAATTGAAATCGCTGCCTTCGGATGAATACCAGGGGAAGCTCCAGCCCATGCGCCGCTTGAAGGCGTCCAGCTTGGCCAAGGGCGCGCGCGATACGGCGACTACCGTCACGTCATGCCGGCGCAGGTGCATGGCTGCGCTGTCCATGTGGTCGGCCAGGAAGGAGCAGCCCACGCAGCCTTCTTCCCAGTCGGGGCCGAACATGAAGTGGTAGACGATGAGCTGGCTTCTGCCCTGGAACAGCTCCGCAAGTTCCAGGGAGCCGCCCGCGCCTTGGAAGCGGTATGGCTTGTCCACCTTGACCCACGGCAGAGCCAGGCGCTCGCGAGCCAGGGCATCGTGGGCCCGGGTCAGCTCTTTTTCTCGGCGCAGCAGCGCCTCGCGCGCGATTTCCCATTGCGCGCGGGATACGACGGGGTGATCGGTTTGCATTGTGTGCCTCCTCGGGGCGGGCCGGTGGGCCCGGATAGGGCGAACGGCGCGGATTCAGGCCGGATTCGCCAGATGGGACGCCAGCCGGTCCAGCGCGCCGGACCATCCATGCTGATGGCTGTCGCGGGTGGGCTGGTCGACGAACGGGGTCTGCAGAAAGGCGAGTTCGGTGCCGCCGTCGGCAGACGTGAATTCAAGCGTGATCATGGAGACTTCCGCGGGGGTGTCGCGCCAGGCCCAGGTGAAGACCAGCCGGCGCAGCGGCTCGACTTCGCGGTAGTGGCCGCTGGCATGATGTTCCAACCCGTCCTCGGTGGAGAACCCCACCTGGTAGGCGCCGCCCACGCGTACGTCGGTTTCCGCCCGCAGAACCCGCCGGGTTTCGGCGGGACCAAACCAGCGCATCAGCGCCTGCGGGTCCGTCCAGGCGCGCCAGACGCGTTCGACGGGGGCGTCGAAGCGCCGCCTGAGCCGGAGTTCGATGGGGGCTGATGCTTCTCGGGTGCTTCGGTTTTCCATGGGTGGACCTCTTCCTCGTGGTACAGGTACCGCGCCAGCGAATCCAGCTGTCCGCTCCAGAACTTCTCGTAACGGGCCAGCCAGTCGGATGCCGCCCGCATCGGTTCGGGCGAGAGCGTGCAATTCACGACGCGGCCGTCCTTGGCGCGGGCGATCGAGCCGGCGTCTTCCAGCACGCGCAGGTGCTTCATGAATGCGGGCAGGGACATGGCGTGCGGCCGGGCCAGCTCGCTGACCGAGGCCGCGCCTTGTTCCAGATCGGCCAGCACCCGGCGCCGCGTGCCATCGGCCAGGGCCGAAAAGATGCCGTCGAGCCTGTCGTCGTTAAACTTAACCATGAGGTTAAGTATTAAGCCGAAGCGGCATGGCTGTCAAGCAACAAAGTTGTCGCGATCAGGCGTGCTGGTGCATGGCCGAGCGATGCTTGGTGTCGCGCATGGTGGCGTACACCAGTAGCGACAGGAAGATGATGCCCGCGAGGTAGTAGTAGAACCACTCCTCATGCCCTTGCTGCTTGAAGAAGAGCGCAATGGCCGGCGCCGTGCCCCCGAAGATGGACACCGTCACGGCATAGGGCACGGCTACGCCGGTGGCGCGGATGTTGGTCGGGAACAACTCCGCCTTCACCACTGCGTTGATGGACGTATAGCCGGCCGTGAACACCCAGGCGCCGCAGATCAGCAGGAAGGCCATGAAGGGCGAGCGTGTGTGCGACAGCGTCATCAGGATGGGTACGGTCAGTGCCGCGCCGGCCACGCCGAAGAACACCAGGAGCGGCTTGCGTCCGATCCTGTCCGACAGCGCGCCGTAGACCGGCTGCAGAATCAGCGCGAAGATCAGCGACCCGGCGATGATGTAGGTGGTGACGATGTCGGAAAAACCCGAGGTCTGCCGCACAAACGTCTGCATGTAGGTCGTGAAGGTGTAGAACGCCGCGGTGCCGCCCGCCGTCAGGCCCACCACGATGGCCACTTCACGCGGGTACTTCAGCAGGCCGCGCAGCGAGCTCGTCTGCGGCTTGGGGGCTTTCTGGGCTTCCTTGTAGGAATCCGTTTCGGGCATGTCGCGCCGCATCAGGGCAGTGATCACGGCCAGCATGGCGCCGATCACGAAGGGAATGCGCCAGCCCCATTCCACCAGCTGCTCGTGGGTCAGGAAAACGTTTTGCAGCAATAGCAGCACCAGGATGGCGCTGAGCTGGCCGCCGATCAGGGTGACGTACTGGAAACTGGAATAGAAGCCGCGATGGTCCGGATCCGCGATTTCGGTCAGGTAAGTGGCGCTGGCGCCGTACTCCCCGCCCAGGCTCAGCCCTTCGATCACGCGCGCCAGCGCCAGCAGGGCTGGCGCGGCCAGGCCTATGGTGGCATAGGTGGGCGTGACCGCGATGATCAGCGAACCCACGCACATCATGCCCACCGACACCATCAGCGACAGACGCCGCCCGTGACGGTCCGCCAGATGGCCAAACAGCCAGCCGCCCAGCGGGCGCACGATGAAGCCGGCCGCAAACAGCGTGGCCGCATTCAACTGCTGGACGACCGGATCGTGGGAGGGAAAGAAGGCGGGGGCGAAATACAGAGCGAACGCGGTATAGGCGTAGAAGTCATACCACTCCACCAGATTGCCCATGGAGCCGATGAAGATCGCCTTGATGCGGCGCTTTGCGTCGGGCATGTCGAGATACGCTTGCGTCATATCCTTCCTTCGAGTGCGTTTGTCGGGGGACGCCGGAC
>Ga0182740_1001998_pt1 | contig 12959 bp, 20 predicted proteins | sample eDN5th37CKraftBY_FD_128872 | JGI IMG/M metagenome (GOLD analysis project Ga0182740, IMG submission 128872) | Enriched backyard soil microbial communities from Emeryville, California, USA - eDNA 5th pass 37_C Kraft BY (version 2) (version 2) | ecosystem: Environmental > Terrestrial > Soil >...
CAGACGCGCCGGATCATTGCGACCCTGCAGGATCTCGGTCTGCGCATCGCGATCGACGATGTCGGCGCCGGCCATGGCGGGCTGTCCTATATCCTGAAACTCGGCGCCGACATCATCAAGATCGACAAGATGTTCGTCGACGCGCTGGGCAGCGACAATCATTCGAGCACCATCATCGAGACGCTCGTCGATCTGGCCGCGAGCATGCGCATGGACATCATCGCCGAGGGCGTCGAAACCTTCGAGCAAGTGGTCGCCTTGCGCGAGCGCGGGATTCGCACCGCGCAGGGCTTTGTCTTCGCTCCACCGCTGCCGGGACCTTCGTTCCTGAAGCTCGTCGAGGCGATCGATCCACGCCAGGCAACGGAAACCGCGTTCAATCCCGCTCAACCGCAGCTCCGCATGGCCTGACGCCCGGCTTTGTGGAGGCGCTTCGCGGCGCATGATATGCTGCGCAGGCGCGCGATCGACGGGAGAACGTCCATGATTCGGATGACCACAGGAGCGGCCTGCCTTGCACTTGCTCTGGCGATGCCGGTCCAGGAGGCCGCCGCGCAGGAGGGTCTGATCGGAGGAGCGATCTTTGGCGGCGCCGCCGGCGCAATCATCGGTGGTGCGGCAGGTGGCCGTGGCGGCGCAGCGGCGGGTGCGATCATCGGAGCCGCGACAGGCGCGGCGCTGGGCGCGCAGATGGAACGCCGGCACACCGGCTATTATTGGTATAACGGCCGCTGCTGGCGGTGCGACCGGGGTGGCGATTATCACCTGGTGTCCCGCGGCTTCTGTTGAAAGCGCGCGCGGCGGCCCGGGGAGGGGTTGCAACAGCCCATCCTTGCCTCAGGATTGCCATCGCCCGCGCGCAGGACTGACCCGAATTTTCACTGAGCCCCCGCTACATCCATGAAAATCCCGTTTCTTGCTCTCGCGCTGACAATCCTGCCGGCGTCCCTCGGTTTTGCCCAGAGCGCCGACGCGCCGAAATCGTTGCTCGACAACGAGCAGATCAGGGTGCGTGAGATCCGGATGGCGCCCGGTTCCAAACAGCCCGCCGCGCCGCGCCCGAACACCTTTCTTTATGCACTGACGGATGGCGCGATCGTCTTCACCCCGCCCGGGCGCAAAGGCTACGAATTGACGTTCAAGGCCGGCGAAGCGCTGTGGCTTCCGTCGCAGGAAACCGCGACCGCCAACGAGGGCGACAAGGAAGTCCGCGCCCTGCTGGTCGAAATCAAGGGACGCGCGGCCACGGGCAAGAAGGGCCGCACGACGAAAGGGACGAAAGGCAAGAAGGCAAAGGGATCGTCCAAGAGCTGAACAGCGAATCGCGGCATGATTGCGGATCGTCGCTTTCACGTCGAAGATGTGAAAAGACCCTCGCGGAGCTATCGCCATGAACGGCATCCTGGTTCTCGGACGTATTCTTTTTGTGCTGGTCTTCATTCTGTCCGGTGCGCAGAAGCTGATGGATATTCCCGGCACCGCGACCTTGATCGGCGCGAAGGTCGCAATACCTGAAGCGCTCGCCGCCTATACGCCCCAGCTTGAATCTGCGACGGGCATGACGACGCCGACATTGCTTGCGATTGTGGCTGGCGTGATCGAGATCGGCGCAGCGCTGATGATCGCCGCGAATATCGGAGCGCGCGCGGGCGCAGTGATTCTGATCCTGTTCACGATTGCGGCGACCTGGTATTTCCACGACTTCTGGACGATGCAAGGCGCCGATCGTCAGGCCAACATGATCCAGGCCCTGAAGAACCTGTCCTTGATCGGCGGGCTTCTGGTGATTTTCGCGATCGGATCGTGGCACCCGAGCTACGAGCGCTATCCTGATCCGGCGGCAGAGCGGATCTGAAGAATGGGAGAGGGGATGCGTCGCGTGATTGTCAGGCTTGCTTTTGCAATGGGAGCGGTGACTGTGCTCGCCCTTCCGATCACGAGCGCATCTGCTCAGAACATCATCTACGACACGCAATATTGCGCGCGCGAGTTTGATGGCGCGATGGACTGCTCGTATTTCACGCTGCGTCAGTGTCTTGCTGCGGTCTCCGCGACGGGCGGAGATTGTGCGGTCAATCCGCGTTACATCGGAGATCGCGGGTCGCCTTATCGGAAGGCGCGGCGTCGTTTCTGATCAAACTTAAAATAAAGGGGGCGGCCAATTGAGCCGCCCCAAGTTTGATACGCCACGCGGGAGGAACCTCTGCGGGGATCGGCCCCCTCTATCCGCCGGTCCCTGCGTGACCTAAGAATCGAATCGAAATTCGAGTTCAGGATTGCCTGAAAAGCGGGCGGCGTCACCCATATTGTCCTACCGCGCGTACGATTGCCTAATCGCGTGGCGCGTGCATCACACTTGACCAGGTTACCAGCGTGACCCCGCGTGCAGCATCAAGCACGGTGGGTGTGCCGGGCTCCAAACCGGATTCGGCCAAGAGCTGTTCGGGGGTCTGCTCCGGGACCCCCGGAAAAACCGGACGGCCGCCCGGCAAGCGGACATTGGCTGCCCGCGTCAGGTGAAACACCGCATAGCGCGGCAGGAACAAGCCGAAAATGTCGGTGCCCCCGATGATCGCCACATCGCTGCCGGTGACGCCGAGCGCGGCGAGCGCCGCTTCGACCGGGATGCCCTGCGGATTCCAGTGAAGCGCGTTCGGCTGCCCCTCGATCGACGCCGTGGTGGCGACGTGGCGCGTCGCGATCAGTCGCCGGCGATGGGGGCCCGTGGGCTGTTCGGCGGAATTCCTGCCGTGGATCAGGGCTGCCGCGGCATCCAGCCCGCGCATGAAGAAGTCCTGGTCGGCCTTCACGATCATGGATGACGGAATCTTGCCTTTGGCATCGGCAAGCATGCCGTCTTCCGACACGATCGCGTAGCCGATGAAGCGATAGGACATGCGCAGGCAGCCGGTGGTGGTGTTGCCAAGGGGCAGGGGCGCCCATTCTGGCGTTTCATGGCAAAAAAAGAAATCGCCGGGCGAACCCGGCGATTTCAATCGGAAAAATTGGCGGGCAGCAGCCGCTTACTCGACGGTGCGGACGACGCTCGCGGTCGGACGCTGATCGACGGTCGGGAGCTTGGCTTCCTTCTTGATCATCTCGTCGTATTTCGCGATCGACTTCACGGTGTCCTTCGCGCGCATGTGCACGATCTTGTAGCCGCCTTCCTTGAGCTGCTTGAGCAGCTCAGGGACAGCGTCTGCGGTGTGATGCTGGAAATCGTGCATCAGCACGATGCCTTTGCCGAACTTTTTGAGCTTGTTCATGATCGTATTGACGACCTGTTCGGGCCGGCGCGCCTTGAAGTCGAACGAGTCCATATCGGTCGAGAAAATCGCGATGTTGCGCTCGCCGAGATAGGTCACGAGTTCCGGCGGATGCCGGAGCGCGACGAAGCGGAAAAACGGCGCAGCGGGGGCACCGAGAGACGCATTGACGGCGCTGATGCCTTTTTCGATCTCGTCCTTCGCCTGCTCCACGGTGATGTTCTTGCGACCGAGATCGGCATGGCTCCAGGTGTGCGTTCCGACAGTGTGACCGCCCTGGGCGACCTTCTTGAGGATATCCGGATAATAGGTCGCGTGCTTGCCGATGATGAAGAAGGTCGCCCTCACGCATTCGTCCGCCAGCGCCTGCAGGACCTTCGGGGTTGTCGGCCACGGACCGTCGTCGAAGGTCAGCAGCACCTCCTTGTCGCGCAGGAAATCATGTTGCTTGAAATGTTCGAAGCCGAAACCGGGGCCGCCGGTGGTATCGATCTCAACGGTCCGGGACACGCCCAGCGCGTTCGGATTCTCGCATTTGGCGGCGGGCGTCTGGGCCAAGGCCCCGCCGCATCCCACCGCGGAAATCAGGATAGCGCATGCGATCGTACGACGCATGGTGGACCCCCTCCATAAGCGCGGGCCGACTGGCCCGTGGCAATCTTGTGGCATGGAAAACCGGCTCTGCCACAGGAGTCAATGAATCCTAACGCCCGACGCGTAACGATCTGGGATTAACCTTAGCTGTGTGGCCTGGGATGGGCCGGAACCGGCCGGATTTCCGAAAAGTTGTGTCGAAACCGGTCATCCGGCGGAAATCTGGCCGGCATAATTATGGCGCCTTCAGGCGGGCAACTGGCGTTCTATCGCAACGATCATCCGAGGGTCGGTGGGTTCGGTTGCCGAGGCGAAGGACGCCGACAGGGCTCCGTCCCGCCCGACCAGATATTTGTGGAAATTCCAGCGCGGCGTCTCGCCGGGGCGCTGCAAAGCCGCCCACCGATAGAAGGGGTGAGCCGTGTCGCCCTTTACTGAAACCTTTTCGGTGAGCGGAAACGTCACGCCATGCCGATGCGCGGTGTCGTGAATTTCCGAAGCGCCACCGGGTTCCTGACCGCCGAAATCGTTCGATGGCACGCCGATGACCAGGAGGCCGCGGGCGCGATATCGCTGCCACAGCGCCTCGAGCCCGGAATATTGCGGCGTGTAACCGCACAGGGACGCTGTATTCACAACCAGAACAGGCCTACCCGTTTGTGCGGCGAGGGAGAGTTCCGCCCCGTCGAGTGTCTTGAACGAAAACGCATAAGCGGTGGCGCGGCTCATGGAGGTCTGAGCCTCCGCGTGGATCGCGCTCGCCGGCCATAAGGAGCACGCGCCGAGGCCGGCGAGGACTTGTCTTCTGTCGATCATGGTGGCGGTTCCTGCGAATTCCTATCAGCGGCGGCCGCGCACTTGAACCCACATGGTTGTGAACGCGCGTTCAGACGCGATCACGGAACTACAACGTGATGGGCCGGTTTCCATGTCACCTTAATGGCAGTGTGGCATGACAAAGCTCAATCCGTTCCGCCTTTCGTTCGACAAGCCGCTCGCTTCTGGTGAGCGGGCAAGGGCGCGCGTCTCGGCAACACTGGTCGGCGGGGCGGCGCTTTTCCTTGGTGTGAGCGCAGGACTTGCATTGCTCAATGCCAGCTCGGCGACAATCGGCTCCTGGGCCAATGGGCAGCCGGATGCCAAGGTTCGGGTCGTGGATGCTGAGGCCGACGTTTCGTCCGGCAAGCCGTGCGAGGAGCAGACCTGGCCTTATCTCGAGGCGCGATGCCTGAAGCGCGTCGACAGCACCGATCGCAGCGTTCCGCGCCACGGACTCAGCGCGAACCAGATTCAGTTGCAGGGCGCCAAGAGCGCAGAGACTGCGCCAGTGTCCATTACCGCGCCGGAACGGAGCACGACGGGCGCCGCTCCATCTGCCGATCAGGAGGATCGCACGGCTGAGGTGTCACCGAACCAGGCGGCGCCGGCCGCAAAGGAACCGGTACGGAAAGCTGACCCTGCCGCCGAGACCGCTCCGCGACGGCTCACGCAAAGCGAACTGGACCGGGTGACCAGGGAGCGGGCGCGCGTCAAGCGAGACCGGCAGCGCGAAGCGCGCAAGCTGAGCGCTGAGGCGAGGCGCGCCCGTGCCGAAGCACGTGATGCCCGGCGGGCGCGCGCTGAGGAAAGAGCCGCGCGCAATTGGTCCGATTACGGCTACGCTTCCGAAGGGCGCCTGGTCCGGCGCGGTTCACTCAACGACGGCTTCTTCCCGTTCCGCTAGGGCGCCTTCGAATTTCCGGGAAACACCCCATCGGGTGTCATCGCTCGCAACCGGCGAGTTAGAAACAAGGAAAACGCCGGCCGCTGTCGCGACCGGCGTTTCCAGATTTCATTTTGCGATCAGTGGCAGATCGGGCCCTTGCGGTAGTAACCGCCGTAATAGGCCTTATGAACCGGAGGCGCGAATTTCGGCTCGACAAACCTCGGCGCGGGCTTTTCGATGACCGGCGCTGCTACGATGACCTTCGGCGCAATTTTTGGCGCGACGACCTGCGGAGCGTCTTGAGGCGCTTCGTCAGCGGCCGGAGCATTGTCGGCAGCCGGAGCTTCGATCTGCGGAGCCTCGCCTTCGACCTTGGCCGGACCTTGGTCGACGATCGCCGGTGCCTTGGCAACCTTTACCGGGGCCGGCAAAACCTGGATCTGACGGGTGGGGCCCTGTTGCGCCTGGGCGGACACGGCCATAACGGCCAGGATCGCGGCGGCGAGGGCGGTTTTCGTGATGGTCATGGCCTTGTTTCCCTGAGGTGAACTGTTGATGCCCATTCGTCGCGGCTGCTTTCCAGCAGGTTCATTCAGCCGGAGACGGTTTGGCGGACGGCTTGCAGTAACGAGGCACGAAACCGCTGCGAAATCCGTGCGTTGTGGGGTGGTCCAAGGCCGACCCGCGGCGCAAGATGAGCGTTGACAGGCTTGTGACCGATGGGAGGCGAGCGGCGAGCCTGCGGAGGGGGCAGATGATAAGATCGAACTTGGGCCGGTAGTGCAGCGAAAGACCATTGCCGGCCGTCCCGAACCACAAGAACAATGCGGAGAACGACCATGAAATTCCTGGCTTTGGCTGCGGTAACGGCGGCGACCCTCGTCTCTGGTGTCACGCCTTCGTCGGCTGCCCCGGAATATCCGTGGTGTGTCATTACCGGCGGCCGTGACGGCGGTGTGATGAACTGCGGCTTCGTCAGCTTCCAGCAATGCATGCAGACACGCGTCGGCACCGATATGTGCGTGCAGAACCCCCGCTATCGCGGGCCGCAGCGTTGATGCTGAAGGTGCGTCCCGGCGTGTCCGGGTTCTTTTCGTGTTGGGTGGCGAGATGATGCGGCTCGGTCTGATTTCGCTCGCCATTCTCGGCGTACTCGTCGGCACGCCTGCGCATGCGGCGGAGGAGCCCGACCTGATCTTTAAACGGTCGACGGTATTCAAATGGATGTCGCCGAACGACAAGCTTGCGACCTACGGACTCGATGACCCTGAGGTCGAGGGCGTTGCCTGTCACTTCACCATACCGGAGAAGGGTGGCTTCAAGGGCTGGCTCGGCCTCGCCGAGGAAGTGTCGGACATCTCGCTGTCCTGTCGTCAGATCGGGCCTATTCGCTTCAAGGCCAAGTTCGCGCAGGGAGAGGACGTGTTCCGCACGCGGCGCTCACTGTTCTTCAAGAAGATGCAAATCGTGCGCGGCTGCGACGTGAAGCGCAACGTGCTCGTCTACATGGTCTTTTCGGATCGTATCATCGAAGGCTCGCCGAAAAACTCGACCTCCAGCGTGCCGATCATGCCGTGGGGTCATCAGGGCGAAGTGCCCAAATGCGCCGATTACATTGAGTGATGCGCAATGACGCGCTGAGTAACGCGTAATGCCGAGTAACGCGTAATAGCGAGGGTGATCTGAACGGTGCGAGACCGGCCGCAGACATGCAGGCCGGTCTCATTTTTAGGTCCGGCAGACGTCAGTAGCGACCGTAACCGCCGCCGCCATAACCGCCACCGTAGCCACCGCCATAACCACCGCCGTAGCCGCCACCGTAATAGCCGTCATAGCGCGGCCGGTAGCCGTATTCGCCGTAGTAACGCGGCTTCGGCTTGGGCTTAACGAAAGGCTTCACCGGAGGCGGCGGGCCTTCCTTGACGATCTTTTGCGGAGCGCCCTTCGGGGGAGCGGCACCCGCCGGTGGCGGCGGTGCGGCCCCATCGGGCGGGGGCGGTGCGCCCGCGCTATCGTCCTGGCCCGGCGCCGCTTCCGGCGCGGGAGCTGCCTGCTTGATTGGACGCCCCGGACGCTTGCGGACGGCGGCAGGAGGCGGCGGGGCAGCCGCATTATCCGCCGGGGCCGCTGCAGCATCTGCGGGCGGTGGCGCATCGGAGGGAGCCGCAGCAGCCGGCGCACCTTCGCCACCCGGCGCAGGAAGCACTTTGATCTGCCGGGTCTGACCTTGTTGCGCGGACGCGACGCCAACGCCCGCCGCTACTAATGCGACGGCAAGCGCCCATGATATCGATCTCGACATAACCTTCTCCTTCACGTGGACGGAAAGATGGTTCTTCTCAGTCGCGATATGTGCGGCGCCCGTTCGATTCCGGTGAACGCAATGCCGTTACCAACCGAAAACCGGGCGCAAGTGTCGATCCCGCTTCCTTGAATAGCAACGCAAATCTTGTTCAAGGGCGCGTGATTTCTTCGACGGTTCCATAACGTCGTTGCAGATAAAGCAGCGTGAAACCGATCACCGGAAGAAGGATGTCTGTCCAGAAGATGATGCCTGCATTTCCAGGCGAGAAATTGTGTGCGGTGATCATCTGGTAGATGTGGCCGCCCGCAGCGCCCAACTGAAACGCAGCCGGACCTGCGACCGCTGCGACACGCACTCCACTGTCGCCCCGAAAGGCAAGGAAACCAATGATTGCGAAACCGAGACTGGCGAACCCGACTTCGGCCTGAAAAGGACTGTCGGCCCACCCGATGAACCGCGCCGCCATCTCCCCGAAGAAAACATGCATCACGAAATTGTAGAGAAAGCTGAACCCGACGGAGAACAACAAGAAGTAGGAGAACAAGGCTTCGATCAGATCGCGCCGGTCGCGCGGGCGCGGTTTGGCAGCATAGGCGATGAGCGATGCGATCAGTCCGATCACCAGAAGGCTGAGCGTGAAGTTCGACAGCACAAAGCGGATAGTCGATTCGATCATCAGTCCTCCCGAGCGAGCAGGGTCGATGTCAGTAGGATGTCAGTAGAATGAAAGGTCTCGGCAGCACCTAAGTCCAGACGCCGCCCGACTTGGCAGACGTCGCGGTTCGCCCCATATTTGCGCCATGACCGACACCAAGACGTATCCCGTGACCCGCAGCGACGCCGAATGGCGCGCGCTCCTGTCCCCCGAACAATATTACATCATGCGTCAGCACGGCACCGAGCGGCCGGGCAGCTGCGCATTGAATTACGAAAAGCGCGCCGGCACGTTCGAGTGTGCCGGGTGCGGACAGCCCTTGTTCAAGTCGGGCCGCAAGTTCGAAAGCGGGACCGGCTGGCCAAGCTTCAACGATCCGGAACCCGGAGCAGTCGAAACCACCGAGGACCGTTCGTTTGGCATGGTCCGGACCGAGGTTCATTGCAGCCGCTGCGGCAGCCATCTCGGCCATGTCTTCCCGGATGGTCCGCCACCGACCGGGCTTCGCTACTGCATCAACGGCGTGGCGATGAATTTCAAACCCTCGGCCTGACGGCCATTTTCAGTTCGCGTGCCGGACGCTATGGTTCGCGCTGGCTTCGCGGAGGCACAGAATGCCGGACCTCGGCGCGCGCGAGATTGGCCGCGTCTATGCGGCGCGCGGTCCCTGGATCGACGATGTCGTTCCCGGCGATCCCGCGGACGACGTGCATTTCGAAAGCCGTCCGATCCCCGAGGATGCGTGGCGCGCCTTCGAGGATTCGGCTCTGTGCGAGCATATGCACGGCTTGCCGCACGAGGGGATCATCGGTTCATACGAAGAATTTTCCTTCCAGCCGGAGCATCTCGCAGCCGTGGTTGCGCTCATCGAAACCGAGGCACCCCGCGCACCGGCGGTGACGCGGATCTGGCTGGCCGACATGGTCCGCTTTCTGCGACGCGCGCAGGAGCGGGGGGTCGGAGTTACGTTCATCGTCAGCGGGTGAGATCCTGACCAGGCGCAGCGCCGGCATCGTGATGTACCGGCGGGCGGCTGGTGTCCTGCAGGTGCTGCTTGTCCATCCCGGGGGACCCTTCTGGGTCCGACGCGATGCCGGGGCGTGGTCGATACCCAAAGGCGAATACGGTCCGGATGAGGACCCGGAGGATGCGGCGCGCCGCGAGTTTTCGGAAGAGCTTGGCATGGCCGCGCAGGGTGAGTGCCAGCCGCTCGGCGAGATCAGGCAGAAGGGCGGAAAGATCGTGACCGCCTTTGCTCTCGAGGGCGATCTCGACGTCGACACGATCACCTCGAGCCATTTCGAGATCGAATGGCCGCCCCATAGCGGGCAGCGGAAAAGCTTTCCCGAAGTGGACCGGGCGCAATGGTTCGACCTCGATGAGGCGCGTGAGAGAATCTTGCCGGCGCAGGTTCCGTTTCTCGACCGGCTGCTCGCGCTCCTTGGCGCGAAACCGTGATGGCGCCGGGCGGCCGTAACGGCCTATCTTCGGCAGGCGTGCTCAACCGGTCAGCGCAATGCCAGATCCCAATGTCAAGACCAGGTCGAAAACAGCGACCAAGACCAAGACGGCGCGGCCGCCGCTCTACAAGGTGATCCTGCTCAACGACGATTACACGCCGCGTGAATTCGTCGTGCAGGTGCTCAAAGCGGTATTCCGCATGAGTGCGGATCGCGCCTATGCCGTGATGATGACCGCGCATCGGCGCGGCGCCTGCGTGATCGCGGTTTACACGCGCGATGTTGCGGAGACCAAGGCCAAGGAGGCAACCGACCTCGGCAAACAGAACGGCTATCCGCTGTTCTTTACGACGGAGCCCGAGACGTAAGCCGCAGCGAACTCAAAAGGCGATTGCGCCGCCACCCGGCGTTGTTTGCCGGGTGACGGCGGAGCGATTAACGCGAGCGAGCGTAGGCGCGACGCGCCTTCGCGCTGACCGCGAAGTTGCGATAGCCACCGGTGTCGAAATGGATGTGACCCGTGGCGTAGGTGATCACCGCGCCATTGGCGTTCGACCGCAGCCACGCCATCATCGCGGCGCGCTGTCCGGGGTTCGGCATGAAGTCGACCGCCTTGCCGTAACGGTGCTGCGACGGACGTCCCGAGCCAGCAATCACTGCACCCGGACGGCAGGTGGAGATCACCTTCACCGAACCGAAGCGCGCCTCCATCCGCGACAGCAAAGCCCGGGTCTCGCCGGTGAGACAGCCGCGCGATGCGCTGGCGCCGCCGTGCGAATGGCGATGTGCATGCCGGTGCGCATGGCGATAGGCATGCCGATGCGAATAGGCACGCGTGTAGGCGCGCCGATGGCCTCGCGATGCATAGCGACCGCGATAGCCGCGGGCGCGATAGCCGGCATACGGCGTCGCGTAACCGAGATGCGATGTGCTGATCCCCGAAGCCGGGTCGCCGGAATATTGCGCTTGCGCGGGAAGGGCGAAAAGCACGATTGCAGCCAGCAGAATGGCAAGTGACGTGGCGATACGCATTGAACCTCGTACTCGTTGTTGAGGGATTGGCGATTGCACTGCCATGCCGCTGATGGACGATGGGCGTCCCGGACACCGCAGCGAATGTCGTGCGCTGCACGACAGAGCGCAGGTCAACTGCGCGGTGGGGTTACACGGGCGGGATGGGGCAATTTCGTGTCAGACGCGGAGCGGATACCCCTTGTGCATCAAGGGCATAGCTCACATTGCGGGCGCATTCCGGACTCTACTGTCGCATCATTGGACGAGCGCGCCCCAAAGCTGTCGTAGATCGGGGCAGATAGGGCAGTTGCGCCGCGCGATCGCCACGTTGCCGCCCATTTTGTTACAGCTGCGGGGCACCGCACCGCACGGTGCACCGGCGGTCGCCGGGCGGCGCTGTAACAATCGTTGCGTGATTGTGATGGCGCGAGGCGCGGGATTGCGGCCGTGTCACGGTTTGCTTGGCCGGGCGCCGGGCCAAGAGGGGTTCATCCGCATGCGGCGCAACGGCTGGAGCAGAGGCCGGCACAGCACAGACGCGCGGGCGCTGCCCTATTCTTGTGACGGCGCGGGCGCGCCCGTATTCCAGCTCGCATTCCATGCCCCTGGAAATCCAAGGGCGCGCGGAACGCCGGGCTTTCAGCCAAGCCCATGGCCTCGTGTGGTGGATGAGTTTGACCACACGAGATTGCAGTCACCACGGACCGCCGATTGCGTCGGCGTTCCGCGCGCGGTGTTTGAGGCTTGCTCTGCGACAACCCCGGAGGAGCGACGCCCTGGCACGGGCGGCCAACTTTTTATCCTCCGCTGGTGAGCCCAGGCACTGGACCCGGATCATCGCAGCTTGGGCCTCCGCTGCCGTGCTGCGTCTCAGCACAAACAACGGCCACCGCATCCCGCCCCGCGTCTCGCGACGCTCATGAAACGCCCCTTGGACGGGACGGGATGGCGAGGAATAGAGCAGGGGAAGATGGCGGAATTGAGGAATTTGATCCTATACGAGAAAACCTCGGAGGGTCTCCGCGCACCCTTCGGGTCGTCTGGCGCGCGCAACGCTACCGCATCCCGCCCAGCGTCTCGTGATGCTGATGAAACGCCTTAAACATTAATCAGTTCGCGTTTGCGGTCGTGATATCAAACTCAAAGAGGCAGACGCTTTTGCAGGTTAGTTCGTCGCGGATTGATATCTTCCAAGCTCCGCAGCTCCAGTAGGGAGGTGGCACATCAGCAAGAACATCTCCGGTTTCAACATCCAAATAACGGAACGTACCATAGAAAGCATTTTCGGGCGCAGCGCGCAAAAATAGTTTGCTTTTCGAAGCTAGGATGACACCTGGTTCGTCTTCCCATTTGTACCCTCTGCCATCAACGGAAATGCCGTCAAAGACGTTCAGTTCGAAGTGCAATTTGTTGGCGAAAGACAGGCAGTTTGGAGTGCTCCAATCCTCAGCAAAGAAGATGCGGGGGCGGCCTACTATCTTCGCGTTCAAAGTAACAAACGACCTGTTTCCTGTCTTGCCAACGTGCGATGTAACCAAGGAGGTTAAAAGTCCTTCAGACCGCTGAATCTTAATCAAAGATCCCGGTACAACTTCTGAGATTGGCCCCGTTTGGACGCGAGGAAACACAGTGTTCATTTCGTTATCCTTAGGGCTGCGGGCCGCAACTACTGCAATCTGCTTATGAACATGGCCCAATAGTACTCCGCCGCGCCTTCAAAGGTGAGGTGCTTGTCTTTGTCGTCTTCAAAGTGAGCCATTCCGAGGGCCTTCAAGAATAAACCTTGACTGTCTGCTTGAACCGCAAGGCTCTCGTTTATGCTGCCATCAGCGGCTTGGTCGTTATACGAAAAGGTGATGCCTCGTCCCAACGTCCCGCCGAGCGCAATTTTGCACCGCGAGACTGCGCTACCATTGCGATAGACAACGGCTGTGAAGTGATCGGCATCGATCCTTTTGAA
>Ga0182740_1002000_pt1 | contig 12956 bp, 10 predicted proteins | sample eDN5th37CKraftBY_FD_128872 | JGI IMG/M metagenome (GOLD analysis project Ga0182740, IMG submission 128872) | Enriched backyard soil microbial communities from Emeryville, California, USA - eDNA 5th pass 37_C Kraft BY (version 2) (version 2) | ecosystem: Environmental > Terrestrial > Soil >...
CCGCGCAGCGTGCCGCCCGCCGCGCTTTCGACGCTCGCTTCGCTGCCGTTACTGGCGACAATCTTGCCGGCGAACAGATTGGCCGCGCCGAAGAAATCGGCGACGAAGCGCGAGGCCGGCGCCTCGTAAAGCTCGCGAGGCGAGCCTGTCTGCACGATCTTTCCGTGATTCATCAGCGCGATGCGGCTCGCCATGCTCATCGCCTCTTCCTGGTCGTGCGTCACCATGATGAAGGTGATGCCGACGCGCGCGCGCAAGCCGACCAGTTCGAATTGCGCGCGCTCCCTGAGCTTCTTGTCGAGCGCCGCCAAAGGCTCGTCGAGCAGCAGAATTTTCGGATGCTTGACGAGCGCGCGGGCAAAGGCAACGCGCTGGCGCTGGCCGCCGGAAAGCTGATGCGGCTTCCTCGCCGCGAATTTGCCCATCTCCAGCATGTCGAGCGCTTCCCGCACCCGCGTTTCGATCTCGGCCTTCGGGCATTTTTCTTCCTCGAGGCCGAAAGCGACGTTCTTCTCGACGGTGAGATGCGGAAACAGCGCATAGGACTGGAACATCATGTTGACCGGCCGCCGGTAGGCGGGCGTTGCCGTCATGTCCTCGCCGTCGATAATGACCCGGCCTTCATCGGGCAGATCGAGCCCGGCGAGCATGCGCAAAAGCGTCGTCTTGCCCGAGCCCGAGCCGCCGAGCAGGCAGAAGAATTCGCCGCGCGCGATATCGAGGTTGACGGCATCGACCGCGGTGACGCCGCCGAAACGCTTGGTGACATTCTCGATGCGGATAACCGGCTGCGCTGTATCGGATACGGACATGATCACCGGCCGCTCTTGATGCGAGTCCACAGGCGATTGCGCTCGCGCTCGAACCGTGCCGTCTCGAGAAGCGCCGAATGCAGCCTGGCGCCCGCCGGCGGATAGACCACCGGATCGTTCGCGATCTCCGCCGGAATGAAAGGCCGCGACGCCGGCACGGCGTTGGCGTAGCCGACGCTCGCGGTGATGCCCGCGATGATCTTCGGTTCGAGAATAAAGTTGATGAACGCGAGCGCGTTCTCGGGATGCGGCGCGTCGGCCGGGATCGCCATGACGTCGATGTTGAAAATCGCGCCCTCCCTGGGAAGAAAAATCTCGATCTCGACGCCGTTGTTCGCTTCGCGCGCGCGCTTTCTCGCCTGGAATAAATCGCCCGCATAGCCCTGCGCGACGCAGATCGAACCGTTGGCCAGATCGTTGATGAAGCTCGACGAGTGGAAATAGCGATAATAGGGCCGCGCCTTGGCCAGCACTTCGCCCGCCGCCTGCAAGTCTTCCTTCGAATTGCTCACCATATCGCGGCCAAGATAGCTGAGCGCCGCCGGAAATACTTCGTCGGCCGTATCGAGCAGCGTCACGCCGCAAGGCTTGAGCGCGCTCAGCACTTTCGGATCGAACAGCATCGCGGCGCTGCCGATCGGCGCGCCGGGCAGAAGCGCCTGCACCTTCGAGCGAATGAAGCCGACGCCGGTACCGGCCATCATGTAGGGCAGCGCATAGGCGTTATCGGGATCGGCGGCCTTGAGCCGCGTCATCACCGCGGGATCGATGCCTTTGGCGTTCGGCAGCTTGTCGAAGTCGAGCTTGCGATAGAGCCCGGCCTGAATTTGCTTGGCGAGAAACGGCATCGCCGTCGGAAACACGACATCATAGCCGGAGCGGCCGACGACGAGCTTTGCCTCCAGCGACTCGTTCGAGTCGTAAACGTCGTAATTGACCTTGATGCCGGTGCGCCTGGTGAACTCGGCAAGCGTATCCGGCGCGATATAATCGCTCCAGCTATAGACGTTGAGGACCTTCGCCTCGCCGTCGGCGGCGGCGGCGGGCGCCGCCAGCGCCGCGCCCAGGAGAAGCAGCGCCGCCGCACGGCCGAGCCCGCCCAAGCAACGCTGCAAGAGGCGTTTCTTCACGAGGTCTGTCTCCATGGTGTCGCGCCTCATCGCCGGCATCATGTTGCCGGGGGCTTTCCTCGGCAATATTGTCGCGGAAATCAAGGAGAGAAACGATGAGCGCGGACGCCGGGCTGCCTTTCGGTTTCGCCGCCGATTTCGATGCGCCGATCCCCTACATGCAGCGCACGCGCGACTATTATCGCGCCATCGGCTACGACACGCCCTATCGCTGGGCGCACTATAACGGCGCCCCGTTCCAGCCGCTCAAAAAGCCGCTCGCCCGCTCGCGCGTCACCATCGTCACGACGGCGGCGCCGTTCGATCCCGCCAAGGGCGACCAGGGCCCCGGCGCCAAATACAACGGCGGCGCCAAGTTCTATCGGGTCTATGCCGGCGATACTTCCGCCACCCACGATCTTCGCATCTCGCACATCGCTTATGACCGCGTGCACACTTCGGCCGAGGACAGCGGCACCTGGTTTCCGCTGCCCGCGCTGTTGCGCGCCGCGGCCGCCGGCCGCATCGGCGAGGTCGCGCCGCGCTTTTTCGGCGCGCCGACCAATCGCAGCCAGCGCGTGACGATCGAAACCGACGCGCCCGAGATCGTCGCGCGCTGCAAGGCGGATGAAGTGGATGCCGCGATCCTCGTGCCGAACTGTCCGGTCTGCCATCAGAGCGTGACGCTCGTTGCCCGCGCGCTCGAAGCCGCGGGCATCGCCACCGTCATCACCGGCTGCGCCAAGGATATTGTCGAGCATGCCGGCGCGCCGCGTTTTCTGTTCAATGATTTTCCGCTCGGCAATTCCGCAGGGCGGCCGCACGATCCGGCTTCGCAAGCCGAGACGCTGGAGCGCGCGCTGCAAGTGCTCGAAGCCGCGCCTGCTCCTCGCACCACCGTGCAATCGCCGCTGCGCTGGAGCGAAGATGCTTCGTGGAAGCTCGATTACAACAACATCGAGCGCATGCCGCCGGAAGAGCTTGCGCGGCGGCGCAACGAGTTCAACGCGCAAAAGGAGATTGCGCGAAAAATTCGCGAAAACGCGGCGGGCTGAATAAAGTCATTATTAACCGCGTATCGCCGCGCGATTTTACCGCACATTAAAGAGATCATCCGACGATGGCCTATTGCCCCGCCTCGCGTGCGGGCGCTGCCATTTGGGATTTGGGTTGGAATGACGCCGCAAGCCTCGCTGATCGATGAACTGGAAACGCAGCTTCGCACCGGCACCAATGCCGGCCGTGTCGCCATCCTGCGCAAGGTCACCGATCTCTTCCTGCAGAACGCCAAGGACATCAGCGAAGCGCAGGTCGAGGTGTTCGACGACGTCATGATCCGGCTGATCGAGCAGATCGAGGACAAGATCCTCGCCGAACTTTCGGAGTGCCTCGCCACCATCGACAATTCGCCGGCCAACGTCATCGCGCAGCTTGCGCGCAACGACCGCATCGAGGTCGCCGGCCCCGTGCTCGAAAAATCCAACCGGCTTTCCGACATCGATCTTGTCGAGATCGCCTACACCAAGAGCCAGGCGCATCTTTCGGCCATCTCCGGCCGCGCCCAGATCAACCCGGCCGTCGCCGAAGTCCTGATCCGCCGCGGCGGCACCGAAGTCGCGCTCAAGCTCGCCGCCAATCCCGGCGCCGCGTTCTCGTCGGAAAGCTTCAGCGCCCTCGTCCAGCGCGCGCTCGACAACAAGAACCTCGCCGCGACGATCTCCGAGCGCACCGACGTGCCGCCCGAGCTTTATGAATTCCTCGTGCTGCGCGCGACCGAGCGCGTGAAGAAACACCTCGTCGCGACCTGCAAGCCCGAACACCGGCCGCGCGTCGAAACGCTGCTCTCGAAGGTTTCGAGCCGCATCGTCCAGCAGGCCGCCACCTTCCCGCGCGCCAACACCGGCTGGTCAACGACAACGATGATCAAGCGCGATCTCGCGACGCTTCGCACCCAGCTCGATAAATTCATCGCGGCGGGTTCGACGCAGGAGATCATCAATACGCTGGCGCAGCTTGCCGCGATCCCGGCCGAGACCGTCAAGAACGTCATTCGCCAGAGCGCGGAAGACGGCCTTCTCATCATCTGCCGGGCGAGCGGCATTTCGTGGCCGTCGGTGCGCGCGCTGCTGAAATCGCGCACCTGGCCGCGCGTTCCGCAAGACAGCGAATTGAAGGCGATCTCCGACCGCTACTTCCGGCTTTCCAACGAAAGCGCCCAGCGCGTTCTCCTGTTCATGAAGGCGCGCAAGACGATGCCCGCCGACGAGATGAGCCGGCTGCTCGTCGACGCCTGACGCCACTTCCCGCGCAAAAGAAAACGGGATGGCCTTTCAGCCATCCCGCAAAATCTTCGTGCGCCTTTCGTTCAGAGCATGATCCCGAAAGGCGGGAAAAGGTTCCCGGAAAAGATCACGCCCAAACGTTAAGCGCGCGGCCCGCCGCCGACATCGGGGATTTTTCCGCTCGCCACCAGCCGGTTCCAGATGAACAGCACGACGAGCGCGCCGATCGTCGCGGCGATGAAGCCCGCGCCCTGATCGGGCCGGTACCAGCCGATCGCCTGACCGATGAAGGTCGAGAGAAACGCGCCGGCGATGCCGAGCACGATGGTGAGGATGAACCCTTGCGGGTTGTTGGGGCCCGGCGACAGCCAGCGCGCGATCAGCCCCGCGACCAGCCCGATGAAGAGAATCCACAGCATGGCGATCTCCCTCGCTGCCTTGTTCAGATCATCCGCGACGCTTCATGCTCGGTCGGCAGGCGGCCTTGCGGCGTCATGTGATTGATGATTTCCGGCAGCTGCTGGCTGAGCGTCTTCATCAGCTCGTCCTGCGGCATGCCGGTTATCCGCGTGATCATTTCGATCTGATCGGGCGTCAGCACTTTCGACAGAGCGCTCGGCGAAATTTCCTGGTTGGGCCCGGTGCCGACCCAGGATTTTGCGACATCACCGTGGCCGCTCTGCTGGAACTGCTTGAGAAGGTCATCAAGACCGCTGGAAAGCGCGCCGCCGGCCGCGCCGCCCGCGAGCAGGCCGCCCAATCCGCCCGGCAACAGATTGCCGAGACTGCCGAGCAATCCGCCAAGGCCGTCGCCCGCATCCGCCGTGCGCGTATCCGCCGGAATGGCGCCGCCGGGCTGGCCTGCGGGCGCGGTCTGCCCGCCGCCGAAATGCTTCACCGCCTTGTAGGCAAGAAGGCCCAAAATGGCCATGGTGATGGGGGACATACCGCCGCCGCTGCCGGCGGGTGTCGCGGTGCGTTGTCCGCGCGGGCCGTTCTGCATACCATTGATGACGTCGAGCAAACCCATTGATCGAACTCCCTGGTCTTCCGCCCCGGAAAAAATACTAGGGCGGCACCGGGGGCCTTACAAGCGGCGCCTCCGTGGCGCAAAACCCTACATAAATTTGTCACGAACGGCTGATTCGAACTCGAAGCATTTTTCGGAAAAAGCCGCTCAGGGAAATCACCTGAAAAACACTCGCGAACAGAGGCATGGAATGAACGGCACGCTTGCGCAGCAATATAAGAAGACGGCACTCCGCCTGCTCACCGCGCTGTTATTCGCCATTGTGGCAAATTTCTCCCTCGGCTCGGTCACGCATGCCGCCGACTTCAATCTGCAGACGGTGCGCGAGCAGCTCGATGCCATTCGCGATTCGTTCGATAACACCGAAAACAGACTCAAGCAGGATACGCTGCGCGACAGCGACTTCACCTTTTTGCGCGACCGGATCAATCCGCTGCGCTCCGAGATCCGCAACAAGATCGCTGATCTCGAACCGCGCTACGCCGAAGTGCAGAAGCGTCTCGGCGAACTCGGCCCCGCGCCGAAGGACGGCGCGCCGCCCGAAGATGTGCGCATCACCGCCGAGCGCACCACGCAAACCAAGCTCCTCGCCGATCTCGACAGCGCGCTCAAGCAGGCGCGGCTTCTGAACGTGCGCGGCGATCAGCTCGCCGACCAGATCGACGCCGGGCGCCGCACGCGCTTCAAGGAACGCCTGCTGACCCGCAGCGAAAGCGCGCTCAATCCGGCGCTGTGGCTGAACGCCGCGAAAGAGGCACCGGCCGAAATCCGCTCCCTCGGCAATCTGCTGAGCAACTGGAAAGATTATGCCGCCGACAGCGCCCCGGCCGGCGCCTTGCTGCTGTCCGCGATCGTCATCATCGCGCTGATCGTCGCGGTGTTCCTGACCCGCCAGATGCTGCTGCGCTATCTCGATCGCCGCGCGCGCAAGGGCGAAGTCCTGCAGACGCGCCGCTCGCTCGACGCCTATCTCGCGATCTGCCGGACGGTGATCGACGCCGCGGCGCCGCCCTTCGCGGTCTTTGCCGCGATCAGCATTCTCTCGGCCTTCGATCTGATCTCGCCGCGCATCGACCGGCTTACCAACGGCATTCTCGTTGCGGTCGCGATCTTCTCGATCGGCTGCGGCGTCGCCCGCGCCATGGTCGAGCCCGCCAAACGCATCCTCGGCTTCTCGAACGCGCCCGCCTACAAGCTCTATCGCGCGGCCGCGAGCGCCGTCGCCGTCGTTGCCGCCGCGACGCTCCTCTTCGCGCTCCACCGCGAGCTTGGCGCCACCGCTCCCCTGCGCACCGCGACCGCCGCCTTGATGGCGCTGCTCGTCGGCCTCTGCGTCGGCCGGGCGCTGATGATCCGCTCCGAAGGCGATAAAGGCGGCGGGCTGCCGAACCTCGTCCGCCTGCTCGGCTGGGTCGCGGTCGGCGCGATCTTCATCGCGCTCGCGATGGGCCACATCAATCTTGCGGCCTTCGCCGCCGCGCGCCTCGTCGATGCCGCGGTCATCGGCGGCGCCGGCGTGCTGATCCTGGCGCTGATCGACTCGGTGTTCGCGACCGGCTTCTCGGAGGAAGGCACCGGCCGCCGCCGCGTCGCCTCCGCCATCGGCATCAATCCGGCGCGGCTCGATCTTCTCGCCACCATCACCGCCGGCCTGTTGCGGGCGCTGCTCGTCGTCATCGTCCTGTTCCTGATGATCGGCGGCTGGCGCACGTCGGTCACTGACGTCGCCTCGATGCTCGACCGCTTCGATCTCGCGCTGACCATCGGCCAGTCGCAACTCGCGCTCGGCAACCTGCTGCTCGCCATCGCGCTTTTGATCGTCGGCCTCATCATCACCCGGATCGTTCATCGCTGGCTGAGCCAAACCGTGCTGCCGCGCACTTCGCTCGACGCCGGGCTGCAGAACTCGATCTCGACGATGTTCGTCTATCTCGGCGCGATCGCCGCCGCGCTGCTCGCGCTCGGCCAGATCGGCATTAATTTGCAGAACATCGCCTTCGTCGCCGGCGCGCTCTCGGTCGGTATCGGCTTCGGTTTGCAGTCGGTCGTCTCGAACTTCGTCTCCGGCATCATCCTGCTCGCCGAGCGGCCGCTCCGCGTCGGCGACATGATCGAGGTCAAGGGCGAATCCGGCTATGTCCGCCGGATCAGCGTGCGCTCGACCGAGATCGAGACCTTCGATCGCGCCAATGTCATCATTCCGAATTCGGATCTCGTCACCAATGTCGTGACCAACTGGACGCACGCCAATACGCTCGGCCGCATCAAGCTCGACATCACCGTCGCTTACGATTCCAGCCCTGAGAAAGTCCGCGAAATTCTGCTGAGGGCGGCGGCCGGGCACCCCAAGGTGCTCAAGACGCCGGCGCCTTCCGTGCTGCTTTCCGCCTTCGGCGATAACGGCCTGAAATTCCAGCTCTTCGCCTATGTCGGCGACGTCAATGTCGGCGGCGGCATCAGGAGCGATCTTTATTTCGAAGTCCTCAAGCAGTTCCGCGAGGAAACGATCGAGATTCCGCTCTCGCGCGATTATCGCGATTTCGGCGCCAAGGATAGCCCGCCGCAACAGGCCGAACGCAAAGCGGACATCGAAACATAAGCCGCTCTTGCTTCTCGCCGCCGGCTCGCGCAAAAAAGGCACTGGGGGAAACACCGATATGCCGTTTCGTCTCGCTTCCGTGGTCGCTCTTGCGTTGTTCCTTGCGTCCTGCGCGGGCTCGATCGACACCTCCACTCCTGCCTTCTACGAGAATCTCACGGTCCCGGGTTCCAAGGTGAGCGGCCCGGCCGCGGCCTCGATGCTGTCCGATTACCGCAAGGGCTTCGCGCTCGGCGCGGTCGAGCTCGATCCGACGCTGATGCGCGTTGCCGAGGAGCACGCCAATGCGATGGCGAAAGCCGACAAGGTTTCGCACGATCTCGGCGGCAAGGGCCTCAAGCAGCGTTTGCAGAATGCGAGCTATCGCGCCGTCGTCATGGCCGAGAATGTCGGCGCCGGCTACCAGACGCTCGCCGAAGCCTTTTCCGGCTGGCGCGATTCCCCGTCGCACAACAAGAACATGCTGATCCCGGCCGTGACGAAGATGGGCATCGGCACCGCTTACGTGCCGAACTCGAAATACAAAGTGTACTGGGCGCTCATTCTCGTAGAGCCCGACCCGAAGGCCTATTAAGCCCATGCTGCCGCCGCTCCGCGACTACGGCAAGCTCGTCGCGGAGTTCCGCTGGCAGATCCCCGCCGACTTCAATATCGCGAATGCCGCTTGCGACGCCTGGGCCGAGCGCGCGCCCGAGCGCACCGCGCTCATCGTCCGGCGGCCGCAAGGCTTCGAAGCCGTTTCCTACGGGCGGCTTCGCGAGACGGCCAATCGCCTCGCCAATGTGCTGATCGCGCAAGGCATCGGGCGCGGCGACCGCGTCGCGATCATTCTGCCGCAATCGATCGAGACCGCGGCCTCGCATCTGGCAATCTATAAATGCGCCGCCATCGCGCTGCCGCTCGCCTCGCTGTTCGGCGTCGATGCGCTCGCCTATCGGCTGGAGAATTCCGGCGCGCGCGCCGTCATCACCAACAAGGCGGGGCTTGCCAAGCTCAGCGAGATTCGCGACCGCCTGCCCGCGCTGCAACTCGTGCTCAACATCGATGGCGCGGGTGACGGCGTGCTCGATTTCAACACCGAGCTTTCGCGCGCGAGCAGCGATTTCGTCACCGCCGCGACGTCCGCCGACGATCCGGCGATGATGATCTATACTTCGGGCACCACCGGCCAGCCCAAGGGCGCGCTGCATGCCCATCGCGTCGTGCTCGGGCATCTTCCCGGCATCGAGATGGCGCAGGAGTTCATGCCGCAGCCGGGCGACCGCTACTGGACGCCCGCGGACTGGGCCTGGGCCGGCGGCCTTCTCAACGTGCTGCTGCCGAGCCTCCTCTATGGCGTGCCGGTCGTCGCCGGAAAATCCGAGAAGTTCGACCCTGAGGAAGCCTTCGCTTTGATGGCCGAAGGGGGCGTGCGCAACGCTTTCATCCCGCCGACGGCGCTTCGCATGCTGCGCTCGGCGGGAAAACCGAAACAGAAGCTCTCGCTGCGCACCGTCGGCTCGGGCGGCGAATCGCTCGGCGAGGAAACCTATGCGTGGGGCCGCGATGCCCTGGGGCTGACCATCAACGAATTCTACGGCCAGACCGAATGCAACTTCGTGCTCTCCTCGAACGCCTTGATCGGCGTTTCGAAACCGGGCGCGATCGGCAAGGCGGTGCCCGGCCATCGCGTCGCCGTGATCCGCGCCGACGGTTCAGTCTGCGAACCGGGCGAAACCGGCCAGATCGCCGTCAAGCGACCCGACCCCGTGATGTTTCTCAAATACTGGCAGCGGCCCGGCGCCACGCGCGAGAAATTCGTGGGCGATTGGATGACCACCGGTGATCAGGGCGAGCAGGATGACGAAGGCTATATCCGCTTCGTCGGCCGCGACGACGATGTGATTACGTCCGCCGGTTATCGCATCGGCCCCGGTGAGATCGAGGATTGCCTGATCCGCCATCCGGCGGTCGCGCTTGCGGCCGCCGTCGGCAAGCCCGATCCGGTGCGCACCGAGATTGTGAAGGCTTTCGTGCAGCTAAAAGCGGGCTTTGCGCCTGACGACAAGCTGAGGAGCGAAATTCAGGCTTTCGTGCGCGAGCGCCTCTCGGCGCATGAATATCCGCGCGAAGTCGAATTCATCGACGAGATGCCGATGACGACGACCGGCAAGGTGATCCGCCGCCTGCTGCGGGCGCGCGCCTAAACTTTCCTCGGCTGCCAGACGAAGACGTGAAGCCCGAGCCGTTTCTTCGCGAGCACGAAGAGCGCGAGCGATTCCGTCACCATCGCCGTCGCCGTCGCGGCGGCGGCGCCCATCGGGCCGATCTTCGGAATCAGAATGAAACAGAGCGCAAGATTGATGGCGAAGGTGCCCGCATAAACGGCGGCGCAAAGTTTCTGCTCGCCGACCATGTTCAAAAGCCGTTCGACCGGACCGACCGAGGCGCGCGCCATGAGGCCGATCGCCAGCACGAACATCCACGGATAGCCGTGCTCGTAGCCCGCGCCGAACAGATTGAGCAGCGGCTTGCCGAGCGCGAGGAACACAAGCGTGATCGCAAGCGACGGCCAGAACACCCAGCGCACCGACTGATGCAGGAAGGCCTCGAGCTTCTCGCGCTCGCCGGTCGTATGATATTCGCTGAAACGATGCGAGGTCGCCGCCGCCACCGAAAAATAGACGAAGGCCACCATCGCGAGCGTCTTGGTCGCCGCGTAATAAACCGCGACTTCCTCCGGCCCGACGAAAAGATCGAGCACCAGAATGTCGGTATAGGAGAGCAGGAAATAGAAGCTTTCGACCATGAAGATCGGCAGCGCCGTCTTGAGCCACAGCGCCAGCCGATAAACGCGCGGGCCCGCCGGCACTTCGCGCTTGAGCCCGCGATTGATCGCGAAGAACTGCCCCGTCGTCGTCAGCCAGTAGGCGCCCGCCGCGATCACCATCGCGACAATCGCCGTGAGCGGAATGCCGGCGAAATACACCGCCGCCATCGCCACGAGAATGAGCACCGGCCGCAGGATATAGGCGGGAAAGATCGCGACATTCACCCAGTTGTAGGAGCGCGCAATGCCGCCGAGCACGTCGCTTGCGCCATGCACCGGCAGGCACGTTGCCGCGAGCAGGAGCGGAATGATGTAATAGGGCTTGGCGAGATCGCCGATCGCCCACAGCAAAAACGCGCTGAGCGCGAGCGCGGCAAAGCCGAGCGCGATCGGGATCAGGCGGCTCGCGACCAGAAAGCCGCGCAGCAGGCCCCACTCGCCGCGCGCGGAATATTCGGGAATGAAGCGTTGCGCCGTGCTGGATAATCCGAGCGGCATGAAGCTGCCGGCCAGGAGCAGCCACGTCCACACATAAACATAGACGCCGAATTCGAACTTGCCCATCCAGCGCGCGAACAGCACCTGCGAGAGATAGACGAGCCCCGCGCTCGCAGCGCGCATCATGAAAGCGGCACCCGCGACGCGGCGCGCGATCGACTGATGGCTCTGGTCGGTCGCAAGCAGCCGCAGCCGCGCCAGCAATTCGCCCGGCGCAAGTTTGCCGCGGCGCGCTTCGCTGTTTTCAGGCCCCAAGCTGTTCACGAAATTCTCCGCCCGCCCCGCATGAGGGCAGCCGGTTCAAATTAGGAAGCGCCGCTTAAGAAAGCGTTGGGCATCGGCCGGATGGTTAATGCTTCCTAGCCCCCGAAACCGCCCTGTTCGAGAAACGCCACTTCCTCGGGCGTCGAGCGGCGATTGAGGATCTCGTTCCGGTGGGGAAAGCGGCCGAAGCGCTTGATGATGTCGTGATGGATCTTCGCCCAGTGCAGGAGATCCTTGTTCTTCATCGCCTTGACGTATTTCACGCAGGCTTCCTGATCGGCGAGTTCCTCGCTGTGCTCGAACGGCAGGTAAAAGAACATCTGGAATTCGGCCGGCACCTTCTTGTCGAAGCCCTGCTTGATAGCGCGCCTGGCGATCGCGCGCGCCTGCGGGTCGTTGTCGAACGCGCGCGTCGTGCCGCGAAACATGTTGCGCGGAAACTGGTCGAGCAGAAGCAGAAGCGCAAGCGCGCCCTCGGCGCTCTCTTCCCAGGCGGAGAGCTTCTCCATCGCCGCCGCCTGATGCGTGACGAGAAAGGCTTCGCGGATTTTCTGATCGAACGCGGGGTCTTTCTTGAACCAGCGCTTCGGCCCCGCTTTTTTCCAGAACGAAACGACCTGCCTCGGCGTCGCGATTTTCATGCGCTCTTTGTAGAGTGCTTTGCGCTCGAAGCCAAATCTAGTCGCCGCGCCGGAAACCGAGCGGATTATCGGTGAGCGCCGCGCGATCGGGCATATCGGTGCGCGGCACGCCGCGGAATGCGTCGAACAGCCGCCGCACGATGGCCGGATCGAGATCGTGCGTCACGCAAACGAGCCGCGAGCGGCGATCCTCATCGGGCCAGGCCGGCAGCCGCGCCGGCGGATGCACGATGTGCTGCACCATATGAATGACGAGCGGCTGCTCGGGCTCCTCGGCGAGCCGCACGATGCCCTTGAGCCGCAAGAGCTTCGGGCCCTGCGTGGCGCGCAGAAAATCGAGAAACATCTCGAGCGTCGAGGCCGATACCGGCTCCTCGCTCACAAGGCTGAAAGTGCGGATCTTGTCGTCGTGATGATGGTGATGCGCGTGATCGTGAGCGTTATCGTGACCGTGATCGTGAGCGTGATCGTGGCCGTGATCATGATCGTGATGATGCGCGTGCTCGGCTTCCTCGACCGCCGCTTCCGCGAGCCACTTCGTCACGTCCGCCGTTTTTTGCGCGGCGTCATAAAGCCCGGCGTTCAGGAGCGAAGCCGCCGTCGCCTCGCCTTTCGCCGCATCCAGCACCCGGGCGCCGGGATTGAGCAGCTTCAGCCGCGCGCGCAAGCGCGCGGCGGCTTCGGCGGAAGCGATATCGCTTTTCGTGAGCACGATGCGGTCGGCCATCGCCGCCTGCTTCACCGCCTCGATGTGGCGATCGAGCGTGTCTTCGCCGTTCACCGCATCGACCGCGGTGACGAGCCCGTCGAGCCGGTAACGCTGCACGAGATAAGGATGCGCCATCACCGTATGCAGCACCGAGGCGGGATCGGCGAGGCCCGTCGTCTCGATCACCACGCGGCGGAATTCGA
>Ga0182740_1002001_pt1 | contig 12953 bp, 11 predicted proteins | sample eDN5th37CKraftBY_FD_128872 | JGI IMG/M metagenome (GOLD analysis project Ga0182740, IMG submission 128872) | Enriched backyard soil microbial communities from Emeryville, California, USA - eDNA 5th pass 37_C Kraft BY (version 2) (version 2) | ecosystem: Environmental > Terrestrial > Soil >...
AACAGCTTCTCGAAAATGATGAACACCGTGCTGGAAGCCAGCAGGTCCAGGATGAACCAGTCCAGCCCCAGATAGGGGTGGTTGCCCGTATTGGACGTAGTCACCACCACGTTGCTGCCCCCTGCGGCCACCGCCCCGCACACGAGCACGAAAGCCGCGATGTTCAGCCAGCGCTGGCGGCCCAGCACGGTGTTGGCCAGCGCGATGGTGCCCGAAATCAGCAGCGCGGTGAACAGCAGGGCCCGCATCGCGTCCACGTTGTAGAAGCTGCGGAGCTCCGGGGTGGTCAGGTAGGCGGGGAAGTGGAACGCCAGGACGCCCAGGACCGCCAGGATCGCCAGGAACAGCGCGATCACGCCGCTCATCATGCCCGTACCCGGGTGGATCCTCCCGTCCTGCTTGAAAAGCTGTAAGACTTGGCGAAGGATGGACGCGCGCTGATTCATTTCAAATTTATGGCAGACCACGGGGAAGCGAGTGTATCGCCGGGGACGGATCTTCATGTAAGCAAACGTGATCAGCCACGACAGAATCAGTGCCCCCCAGGCTTGCGCCGTATCAATCCCCCGGGGGGGCGGCAGCCCCCAGGCGGTTGACAAGCGCCCGGGGTTGGCGTGTCATGGAATCGAAAGCTTTATGGATCATCAGGTTCCCCGGTTTCCCGCAGTGCCCATCAACCGGTTCTTTAAAGAGGCCCCTATGTTCCCTGAATACCGCCACCTCATTACCCAGCTGAAATCCGAGAACGCGCATTTCTCGGCGCTGTTCCAGCGTCACAACGACCTGGACCAGGAAATCAAGAACATGGAGGCCGGCATCCAGCCTGCGTCGGGCAACGAGGTCGAAGTGCTCAAGAAGGAAAAGCTGCACCTGAAGGACAAGCTGTACAGCATCCTGCGCGCTGCCGACCAGGGCGGCAGCTGAGCCCCCCAATTGTTACAGGCGGCATCGGACCGCGTCGGTTCCGTGCCGCCATCGGCGGTTTCTCCGCCGGCCCGCACAGCTCGTAAGACTAATTAGAAAAACTGAATATGGATTAGGATAATTAGTTGCCCTAATCTTTCCCAGCAGGCTAGGCTGTCGCCCTTCTCTGAAGGGTAATGATGACCACCGCCTACATTCCTGGATTCCTGCTCGGCCTGAGCCTGATCATGGCAATCGGCGCGCAGAACGCTTTTGTGTTGCGCCAAGGCCTGCGCCAGGAACATGTGTTTGCCGTCTGCCTGACCTGCGCCCTCTCGGACGCCATCCTGATCGGTGCCGGCGTGGCCGGCTTCGGCATCGCCGTTGGCGCCCTGCCCTGGCTGGAGCCCGCGTTGCGCTACGGCGGCGCGCTATTCCTGTTTGTCTACGCCGCGCGCAGCCTGAAGTCGGCGCTGCGCGCCCGCCACGACAATCTGACACCTTCGTCCGGGCAGACTGCGGGACGGTATGCCGCACTGGCGACCTGCCTGGCCCTGACCTGGCTCAATCCGCACGTGTACCTGGATACCGTGGTCTTGCTCGGCTCGGTGTCCAGCCAGTACGACGGCCACAAGACCGCCTTCGCGTTAGGCGCGATTTCGGCCTCGTTTACCTTTTTCTTCGCGTTGGGCTTCGGTGCACGCCTGTTGCGGCCCGTGTTCGCCAATCCCGCCGCGTGGCGTGTCCTGGACGCCTGCGTCGCCACGGCCATGTTCGTGATCGGCCTGCAATTGGTGCGCTGAAGCGGGCGGGCCACGGCCCAGCGGCTACTGGCTCCTGCCCGCCCCGGCGGAGGCATTCATATAGTCCTTCACCGTGCGGTCCTTGTTGAAGATCACCGTGAGCGTCTGCTGGTTGTCCATCGCACCATAGGCGCTATTGTTGAAATAGAACCAGGTGGCCGTCGTCCGCCCCTCGCGATCCACGCTTTGGGAGCGCGGCGGGCCATAGTCCCGGACCATTTCCTCATAGGTGGTGACGTTAAGCTTGATGTCCTGGACCTTGGCTTCGGTCAGCAGGTCGCCGGAAGGGCTGGCGCACCCCGTCACGATGGCGGCCATGAAAAGCACGGACGTTCTCATTCTGTCTCCCCGGTCTGGCGGGCCGCGCCTGGCGGCCAGCCTGTTTGCGTATTCTTGATAGGCCGAGATTAGAGCGCAAATTGCCCTGCCGCGGGGCGCTTACTCCACCTGCATCTTGCCAATGTCGGGCGCGAACGCCTGGGGTGGATGCTTGGCGATGGAGCGGCACAGCAGCTCGGACATCCCCTTGGCCAATTGCTTGTTGTTCCATTCGCCCGCGTCCGAGTACCACTTCGGCACCCAGTTCACGGCGCCAAAAATGGAAAAGATGGCCAGCTTGGGATCGCACTCAATGATGCTGCCGTCCTCGATGCCTATGCGCACGAAATTGCGCAGCTTGGCTTCGAAACGGTCGCGCTGCTTGACGATCTCGGCGCGGTCGGCCGGCTCCAGCGCATGTTCCTCGGTGATGATGACGCAGCGGCTCATTTCACTGAGCGTCACCTGCAGATACAGGCGCAGCGCGAGTTGCAGCTTTTCCAGGCCGGTACCGCCATGGCGTTCTGCCTCTTCGATTGCCTCGAACCCCACCCGTAGCGCCTCGGCAAACGCCTCGTACAGCAGAGCATGCTTGTTCGGAAAATAGTGGTACAGGGCTGCCTTGGTGACGCCCAGGCTGGTCGCGATGTCTCCCAGCGAAGTCGCGTGGAACCCCTTCTGGTTGAACGCGGCAATCGCTTGGCGCAGCAGCGCTTCGCGCTTCAATTGGTGCATCGCCTTGTGCGTCGGCACCGAATTATTCCATGTTGCCACTGATCAAACCCTCCCGGTGAATTGCGTGGACCGGCCGCATATTTAACTTTTTTTCCCTGAGAGGAACAACTCGGTGAGCGTTCCCTCGTACGCCTCGGCAGCAAACGCCAGCGTCTCGGACAGGCTCGGGTGCGGGTGTATGGTGAGCGCGATGTCGCCGGGCTCCGCGCCCATTTCGATGGCCAACGCCGCCTCGGCGATCAGGTCGCCCGCCTGCGGCCCCACCATGCCCACCCCCAGCAAGGCACCGGTCTGCGGGTCGACCAGGATCTTGGTCAGTCCCTCGCCGCGTCCCAGGCTCAGCGCGCGGCCGCTGGCCGCCCACGGGAAGCTGGCCGATTCAAACGCCACGCCGTCCCGGCGCGCGACCGTCTCGGTCAAGCCCACCCACGCCACTTCCGGATCCGTATAAGCGACCGCCGGAATGACCTTGGCGTCGTTGCCTGCCTTTCTGCCCGCGGCCACTTCGGCTGCCACCTTGCCTTCGTAGGCCGCCTTGTGCGCCAACATCGGTTCACCGACGACATCGCCGATGGCAAAAATGTGGGCAACATTGGTGCGCTGGCGCTGGTCCACGGGGATGAAACCGCGTTCATCCACATGGACTCCGGCGCGATCAGCGCCGATCCTGGCCCCGTTGGGCCGGCGGCCGGCCGCAACCAAGACGGCATCATACACCTGGGGTCCGGCGCCTTGCGGCCTGTCGAACACGACGTGCACCCCGTCCTCCTGGGCGCTGGCCGAGACCACCCGCGTGCCCGTCAAGATAGCCTCGTAACGGCTGGCCACCCGTTGCTCCAGCGGCTTCACCAGATCGCGATCGCATCCGGGCAACAAGCCCTCCGTCAACTCCACTACCGTCACGCGGGCGCCCAGCGCCGCGTAAACCGTGGCCAACTCCATGCCAATGATGCCGCCGCCCACGACGAGCAGGCGCCGGGGCACTTCCTTGAGCGCCAGGGCGCCACTGGAATCCATGACGCGCGGATCTTCCGGCAGGTCCGCCAGACGCACGGGATGCGAACCCACGGCAATGACCGCCTGCTTGAAGCGCACGGCCGGGCCGCCAGCGACCGCAAGGGTGTGGGGGCCGGTGAACTGCCCCACGCCGTGCACGACACGCACATTGCGCCGCCGCGCCAGGCCAGCCAGTCCGCCGTTCAATTTGGCGACCAGCGCCTCCTTCCATTGCCGCAGCTTGTCCAGACGGATGCGCGGCTCGCCGAATTCGATACCCAGCTCGTGCAGGCCGCGCGTCTCTTCCAGCGCGCCAGCCGCATGCAGCAGCGCCTTGGAGGGGATGCAGCCCACGTTCAGGCATACGCCCCCCAAAGCCGGACGATCCTCGACCAGCGTCACCGACATTCCCAGATCGGCGGCGCGGAACGCCGCTGTATAGCCGCCCGGCCCTCCGCCCAGCACCAGCAGATCCGCATCCATGCTCTCGTCCAAGGGAGGTCCTTTTTTTTGATCCATCTGCATGTCTGCCTATTCCGTTCTGCCCGCGCCCAGATAGGCGCGGGAAAGCTCCGCGCCCGCGTTGCTCGTCAGCACGTCGCGCGTGCCCTCGAAGAACGTCTTGCCGTGCTTGAGCACATAGCCGAAATCGGCCACCCTGAGCGCCAGGCTGGCCATTTGCTCGCTCAGCAGCACAACCCGGCCGCCCTGCGCGCAATATTGCTTGATGAAGTCGAATATCTGCGCGACCACGATCGGCGCCAGCCCCAGGGAAGGTTCGTCCAGCAGCACGCAGCGCGGCTCGTGCAGCGTAGCCATGGACAGGATCAGCATCTGCTGCTGGCCGCCGCTCAAGGTCCCGGCCTTTGCCGCGCGCCGTTGCGCCAGCACCGGAAAGTTGCCGTACACCTGCTCCAGGGCAGTCTTGAAGTTGCCCTTGGGCTTGCGAAAATGCCAGGCGGTGATCAGGTTTTCCTCAACCGTGTGCTGATGGAAGATGCGTCGCCCCTCCATCGCATGCGCCAAGCCGCGCCGCGCGCGCTCGTGGGGCGGCAAACGGGATATGTCTTCACCATCCAGCAGAATCTGCCCGCCCTTGATGGGGGTGACTCCAGATATGGCTCGCATCAGCGACGATTTGCCGGCTCCATTGGCGCCGATCAACGCCGTGATGCCATCGGGGCGCGCGGTCAGGCTGACGCCGCGCACGGCGTCGATCGCGCCGTAGCTGACCTGCAGATTGCGGACTTCAAGCATGGGCGGGCTCCTCGACGCCAAGATAGGCCTGTATCACCGCCGGGTCGGCGCGCATGCCGTCCATGTCGCCCCGATAGATTTCCTCGCCGGCTTCGAACACCACGACTTCCTCCACCAGTTCGGCCAGGAAATCCATGTGGTGATCGATGATCATGATGGCTACGCCATGGTCCCGCGCCAGGCGGACCAGCCGGATGAGGTGCTCCGATTCCAGCTCGGACAGGCCCGCGGCCGGCTCGTCCAGCAACAGCAATTCCGGATCGCTGGCCAGGGCACGGGCGACCTCGGCCAGGCGCTGGATGCCATACGGCAGTTCGCTCATGATGGCGTCCGCGTGACCGGCCAGCCCGGCGGCCTGCATCAGGGCTTCGACCTGGCGCAGCAACGCGCCCTCCTCGCGCCTGGCTCCCGGCGTGTTGAACGCCGCGGCCAGGGCGCCATGCCGGTAGCGGCGATGGGCTCCCATCAGGATGTTTTCCCGCACAGTGAAGCTGGGCACGTTGCGCGGGTCCTGAAAAGTGCGCGTAATGCCGGCCTGCGCCACTTTGTGGGAGGGCCACCCCGCGATGTCCTGGCCCTTGTACAAAATGCGTCCCGCGGTTGGCGCGTAGATGCCGCTGATCACATTGACCAGGGTGCTCTTGCCCGAGCCATTGGGGCCGACAAGGGCCGTGATGCTGCCGGCGCGCAACTCAAGCGAAACGCCTGCAAGCGCGCGCAGGCCCGAGAACTCCATGACCACGTCCTCGACGCGCACCAGTGCCTGAGCCCCCTCGGCCCGCGCCGCGGATTCGCGCCGCGACAGCGGGGGTTCCGCCGCCCCGGATGCTGCGGGACGCAACTGGTCGAATTTGCTGTAGCGCGTCTGCGTGCGCAGCAAACCGGCCAGGCCCTTGGGCAGCAAGGTAAAGATGAACACCAGGATCAGCCCGTACACGATGTACTGATAGTCATTGAAGGCCTGCAACTTCTGCGGCAGGTAGGTGAACAGCACCGCGCCGTAGACTTGCCCTGCCAGCGACCCCAGTCCGCCCACGATGGACATGACCAGGATCTCGATGGACCGCATGAGGCCGAAGCTTTCCGGTGTCAGGTAGCCGATCATGTGCGCATAAAAGCCGCCCGCCAGCCCCGCGAGTCCACCACTGATGGCGTAGGCCGCGCGCTTGACGGCTGCCTGCGATATGCCGAGCGAACCGGCGGCGATTTCGCTGACGTGCACGGCGTAGAACGCTCTGCCGAAGTGGCTTTTGACGAAGTTGCGCAACATCAGCATGACGACCAGCAGCACCACCAGCAGGATGCGGAAGTACGCGACGGTATCGATGCTCCAGCCGAAGATCTGCAAAGTGCCGATCTGCGACGAGGGGATGCCCCGCATGCCCATTACCCCGCCCGTCACGCCGCGCAATTCGCGCGCCAGTTCATAGACAATCAGGCCGAAGCCCAGCGACATCATCGCCAGATAAAACTCGCGCACGCGGCCTGCCGGGCCTGCCAGCAGCAACCCCACCGCGGCTGCGCCAAAGGTGGCCAGCACCAGCGCCACCGGAAACGGCACGCCCCAGGACTTCATTGCGATCGCGCTGGCATAGGCGCCGATGGCGAAGAAGCCCGCGTGGCCCAGCGAAATCTGGCCGCTTATGCCGGTCAGCATATTGATGCCCTGCGCAAGCAGGATGTTGATGATGACGAAGCTCCACATCTGGACCGTGCCGGTGGCAACATGGCCGGCGCCCACTGCCAGCACCACGGCCAGCGCGCCCAGCGTCCAGGAGTTCGACAGAATGTTCCCTAGCTGTTTCATCGTCCTCACACCTTCACTGTTTCGCGCTTGCCGAACAGGCCCTGAGGCCGGATCGTCAACACACCGATCAAGAGCACAAAGGCGACGACCTCGGCCGCCGCAGGCGAGACATAGCCGCCCACCAGCTTTTCCAGAATGCCAAGAATCAGCCCGCCCACCAGCGAGCCGAATGCGCTGCCCATGCCGCCCATGACGGCCGCGACAAACGCCAGGATCAGCAGGTGCAGGCCGAAGTTCGGATCCACGGTGCCCGATACCTGTGACACCAGAATGCCGGCGATGCCCGCCAGCACGCCGCTCACCAGGAACGAGAAGACCACCACCCGGTAAACCGGTATGCCCATCAACGCCGCCAGGTCGCGATCGTGGGCGACCGCGCGCACGCCGTAGCCCCAGATGGAATGGCGCAGAAACAGTTCCATCAGACCGACGATCATCACGCTGATGACAAACACCGCGATGTATTGCAGGGAGATGTAGGCACCCATGAACTCCACCGTGTCCGTGCTGCTGAAGAGCACGTCCGGAAACGCCACGGCCTGGGTGCCGAACAACCAGCTCGCCACGCCCTGCAGGAAAATGCCTATGCCCAGGGTGGATACCACCCACCCCATGCTGCCGGCGATGCGCCGCGTAGGCCGCACGCCGACGACCTCTACCACCCACAGGATGAAGGCCGTGGCCAGCAGCGACACGCCCACCGCCAGGAACACGTTAACCCCCGCGCCGACCATGACGGCTGTGAGCATCGCTCCGGCCATCAACACCGAACCTTGTCCAAAATTGAGCACGCGCGTGGTCCAGAACGTCAGGTTCAGGCCCAGGCCGATCAGCGCATAGGCGGCGCCCACGCTCAGTCCCGACACGATCATTTGGATAAAGAAATCCATATCATCATCATCCATGCAGGCAGGCAGGCGCGGTCCGGCGCCGCCTGGCGCCGAACGCTCGCCGCGCCGATTACTGGGCGACCGGCTGCAGCCGGACCTTGTCGTCCTTCTTCACGTACTCGAACACCTTGACGCCGTCCGTCTCGATTCCGTGGTGGCGATCCTTCGAGAAGTTGTAGGTGGTGTTGACGCCCGGGAAGTCCTTGATCGACTCGATCGCCGCGATGACGGCCTTGGGGTCGGTGGAATTGGCCTGGCGGATACCCTCGAACAGGACATTGGCGGCGTCGTAGCCGTTGGACACGGAGATCGCCATGAACAGCTGCGGATTCTCCGGATCGTTGCCCCACCAGCGGTCCGCGCCGTACTTCGCCTTATAGGCCTTGGCGAAGTCCGCCGCGGCAGGACGCATGGGATTGCCGAACGCGCCTATCATCGTGCCCAAGGTGCCCAGCGTCAGGTCGCCCGCGCCTTCCTGATAGGGTTGCCCCAGGGCGCCGTTGGAAGCAACCAGCGGCACGTTCACGTTGAGCCGGGCCATCGTCCGGCGCAGAACGGCCAGGTCCTTGCCCAGTCCGATGGCGGCAATGGCGTCGACGTTGGCGCGCTTCATGCGCGCGACCTGCGCAGTCATGTCCTGCGCGCCCTGGTTGTAGGAGTCGGTCGCGACCGGCTTGGCGCCGCCATTCTTGCCGATGGAAGCGGACAGGTAATCGACCCCCGTCACGCCGTAGGCGGTGCTTTCATGCACGATGCCGATGCGCTTGAAGCGCTTGGCCAGGTACTCGCCCATCGCCACGGCCTCGATGTCATTCTGCAGCGCGAACGAGAAGACATTGGGGCGCGGCTTCTCGCCCGTCTTCTCGCCCGCATAGGTCACGACGGGTGTCTGCGCGATGGGATTCATGTAGGGCCGGCCATCGGCCTGGGCCATGTCGATCACGGCCAGCGTCGGGCCGCTGCCGGCCGGACCGATGATGCCGACGATCTCCTTGTTGTCCAGGATGGCGCGCATGTTCTGCACGGCGCGGTCCGGATTCAACTGGTCGTCCAGCAACATCGCGATCTCGATCTTCTTGCCATTGATGCCGCCTTTGGCATTCCATTGCTCCACCGCCAGTTCGACGGCCCGGCGGTTGCCCTCGCCGAATTCGCTGTAGGGGCCGGTCAGCGCCGACGTCATGCCGATCTTGATGGTATCTGCCGCCAAAGCGGATCCCGAAACCAATGCCGCCACCGCGACCGCCAGCCACGCAGGCGTGGATTTCCTGTACCAGGACATGTTGTCTCCTCCTAGGTTCTTGCACGTTGTAGTGACGCGCTCCGAGGTTGCGGAGCGCCATCCGCCGGCCTCTCAGCGGGCCGTCTGGATCTCTTTGAAAGCGGCGAGGACGTCGCCCAGGTCGGCATGCGGCAGCGCGGCCGCGAATCGCTCGAGATGGTCGTAGGCCTGTTGCGCCACGCCGGTCTCCTCGCCGATGCCGCGCACCAGCGCCGACACGCGCGCGCGGTCATAGCTGTATTCGGTGTGGTCCGTGTCCATGCGCACGACCATGGGTTCGTCCGCGTTCTCCAGATCCGCCTCGATCCGGCAGGCGAGCAACCCCAGCGACTCATCGGCGTGCAGCCGGATTCGCGGAATCAGTCCCGCAACGGCCGCATCGTCGAATTGCGCCATGCGCGCGATGGTGGGTGTTCCGTGGAGCAAGGTCGTGGCCACGCAGAACTGGGTACTCATCAGCGTCCCGGAAATACTTTGGAACGGGCCCTCCTTGTCCATGCCCGCGTAGCCCACGACGGTGGGATTGAGGTGCACGCGCAGGGCTCGCACGGCCGCGGCGCGCGCGCCCAGCAGTTCGCGCAACTGGAGGCAGGCGCGGACCGGCGTCTGGTTCAGCGCGCAGACCGGATAGGGCTTGAACGTCACCTTGAGCAGCGACCAGTCCTGGCCAAGCCGGCCGCCGATGGCATCGACGTCGCACTCCGCCCGGACGAAGCCACGGACAAAGCCCGACTTGCCCTCGAAAGCTCCCTGCGCGGAGACCGAGCCCTTGGCTGCCAGCGCCGCCGCTGCCAGCCCGTTGCGCCCGGCCATGCCGACCTGGTAGCGCCATTCGTCCGTGCCATCACCGAAGGATTGCAGGATGCCGCCCGTGAAAGAAGCGGCGTTGGACAGGGCCGCGGCGCAGCGGTCCACCGGCAACCGCCACAGGCGGGCGACGGCCGCCGCCGCGGCGATCGTGCCATACAGCGGCGAGGCGCGCAGCCCCGCCGCGGTGGTCCGGGCGGAGAAGGCGGTTTCCAGCGCGCCGCCGATTTCATAACCGGCCACCAGCGCCGGCACGAAGTCCTCCATGCTGCCCTCGCCCTGCTCCAGCAACGCGGTCAAGAGCGGCAGCAGGATCGCGCCGAAGTGAGCCACCCCGCAGGTATCCTCTTGCGCCCTTCCATGGAACAGGGCCGCATTGGCCAGCGTTGCCCCCGCGACCGTGCTGCGACGGCCGCTGCCCAACAGCGTGGCGCCCTCCGGACGCTCGCCATCCATGGCCAGGGCGGCCTCTTCGGCCACGCCAAAGAACGGCGTGGGGTGCGAGCCCAATGCAATGCCATAGCCATTGAGCACGCAGGCGCGGGCCTTTTCGATCACCGGCTCGGGAAGATTGCCGATGGCCAGGCCCGCCGAGAACGTCGCGAATTGTGTGGCCAGATTCATGTTGTCACCCCCTGTTTTCTTGTGCTGTCCGGTTACTGCTGCATCAGGCGTTGTAGCGGTCCCGCAATACCCGCTTAAGGACCTTGCCGGATGGATTACGCGGTAGTTCCTCCACCACTTTCAGTTCGCGCGGCACCTTGAAATTGGCCACGCGCTTGCGGCAGTGGCTGGCCAGCTCTTCCAATGTCAGCGTCTGCCCGGGATTGAGCACCACCACGGCCGTGATGCGTTCGCCCCATGTTTCGTCCTGCACGCCGATGACCGCGGCCTCGGCGATCTGGGGCATTTCGTAGAGCACTGCTTCGACTTCGCTGGAAGCCACGTTTTCCGCGCCGGTCAGGATCATGTCCTTGGTCCGATCGGTGACGAACAGGAATCCTTCGTCGTCCAGATAGCCGACGTCGCCGCTGCGCAGCCAGTCGCCGAAGAAGGCTTCGGCGGTTTTCTCGGGCGCGTTCCAGTAGCCCTTGGTCACCTTTGGCCCGCGCACGCAGATCTCGCCCTTCTGGCCGGCGGGCAGCCAGCGGCCTTGGTCGTCGGCAATGCGGATCTCGACGTGCGGCAGCGCGCGCCCGGTAGAGCCGATCTTCTCGATCTCGCGGCCAGGCTCCATAAGCGTGTCGCCGCTGCAGGTCTCCGTCATGCCGAAGCCGTCGATGAAGCGGCCCCGGGTGAACACGCGCGTGAAATCACGTATGCGCGATTCGGGTGTCTTCTCGCCGCCCGCAATGCACCAACCGAAGCTGTCCAGGGAGTACCGTTCGGGGTTCGGCACGGCCAGCACGCGGCTGAGCATGACGGGCGCCATCCAGCCGCAGGTGAGCCGGTGCCGTTCGATGGAGGCCAGCACCGCTTCCGGATCGAATTCCCGGTGTACGCACAAGGTGCCGCCCACCCACAGCACCGCGATGCCGGGCAAGTCGAACGCTCCGACGTGATACAGCGGGCCCACCACCAGCAAGCGCTCTTGATGCGTCAGGCCCAGCGCGATCACATGGTCGATCGACTTCCAGTGGATGTTGCCGTAGGTGTGCATCACGCCCTTAGGCCGCGAGGTGGTGCCGGAGGTATACATCAGCCGTACCAGGTCGTCCTGCGCCGTGGCGGCTTGCTCCGGAACGGCCAATCCCTGTCCGCCAAGGCGGCGAGAATCGGCCTGCGCCTCCGTGCCGAGCACCACCTTGGGAACCTCGAGCGCGACTACCTCCGCGAACTCCTCGTCCACGAACAACAGCTTGGCGCGTGCGTCGGCAAGAATGTAGCCGGCCTCTGGCGCCGCCAGCCGATAGTTGATCGGCAGGAACACCGCGCCCAGGTAACTGGCCGCGAACGCCAGTTCCAGGAATGCAGCGCTGTTCTTCATGAACAACGCCACCACGTCATTGCGGCCGATGCCATGCGACTGGAGCATTGCCGCCGCCTGGCGGATGCGCTCATGGAAGTCGGCATAGCTGATCGCCTCATCGCGGTAGACGATGGCTGCGCGGTCGGGTGCGCGCCGGGCGTGATAGGCGATGGCTGCACTCAGATTGAACATGGAAGGTCTCCCTTGGATGGCGGCTCGGCGCGGGTTGCGGCCTGGGCCGGTCCCGCTACTCGATTCTGGCGCTTCAGTAGGATTTCGGCATGCCGAGATCGTGTATGGCGATGTAGTTCAGGATCATTTCTTCCGACACCGGCGCAAACTTGAACAGGCGCGCATCGCGCCAGAGGCGCTCGACATGGAATTCGCGCGCGTAGCCCATGCCGCCCATGGTCTGCATGCTGCGCTCGATGGCATGGCTGGCGGCTTGCGATCCTATCAGCTTGGCGACGTTCGCCTCCGTGCCATAGGGCAAGCCCTGATCGCACAGCCACGCTGCGTTCAAGTTCATGAGACGGGCGCACTGCAGCTCCGCGTGCGATTGCGCCAACGGAAACTGCAGGCCCTGGTACGCGCTTATCGGCTTGCCGCCGAATACCTTGCGATCATTCGCATATTGCACCGCCAGACGCTCGGCCAGGCGGCCGGCGCCGACCAGGCTGGCCGTGGTCACAATGCGTTCGGTGTTGAGCACGTCCAGCAACTCGCGAAAGCCCTTGTCCAGCGTGCCCACCAGTTCGTGCGGTTCGATGCGCACGTTATCGAAGAACACCGAGCACGCGCTCAGGGTCTGCGTGCCCACCTTTTCGATGGCCGAGTAAGTCAGGCCCTCGCGCTCGACGTCCACCATGAACATGGAGATCCCGTCGGTGGGCCGCGCCCCTTCAACGGGTTTGGCGGTGCGCGCCACCACCAGCATCTTCTGCGCGGCGTCGACCGCGGTGATCCAGATCTTGCGTCCGTCCAACCGCCAGCTGCCATCAGGCTGCGCGGCGGCGAAACTCTTCATCGCCAAGGTGTTGGTGCCGGCGTCGGGTTCGGTCAGCGCCATGCAGAAATTGATCTTGCCGCTGGTCAGCCTCGGTAGCAGGTCCCGCTTCATCTGTTCGCTGCCGAACCTGGAGATCGGCACACCGCCGAAAATCGGGTTGATCATGAACAGCTGGCC
>Ga0182740_1002003_pt1 | contig 12942 bp, 16 predicted proteins | sample eDN5th37CKraftBY_FD_128872 | JGI IMG/M metagenome (GOLD analysis project Ga0182740, IMG submission 128872) | Enriched backyard soil microbial communities from Emeryville, California, USA - eDNA 5th pass 37_C Kraft BY (version 2) (version 2) | ecosystem: Environmental > Terrestrial > Soil >...
ATCAAACCATATCTTCATGTGCGCCGCGAGCTATGGGCGAAGGTGACGCGCGCGCTGTTTTTCGATCTTGTCGAACTCGGCGAAGTGCGCGAACAAGATGGCGCCCGTCTGTTTGGCGTGCGCTCGGCGGGCGTGTTTTTTCCCATCGCGCCGGAAACGGCGCTCGAAGGTCTTTCATGAATTATCCGGATACGGCAGCGGAGATTCCGATATCGCTCCGCGACTTCGTGGCGCGCACGCGCGAGCGGCTGTCGTTGCGGGTGCCCGATAACCTGAATGCGCCGGCTTCGCTCGATGAACTGATGCATCTGCAGGGCGATCATCAGATGGCGAAGGACATGGCGGAAATTCTCGCCGACAAGCCGTTTCGCCCGGCAGCGGTGCTGGTCGCGGTGGTGGCGCGCGAGACGCCGACATTTCTGCTGACGCAGCGCGCGGCGCATCTCTCCACCCATTCGGGGCAGGTGGCGTTTCCCGGCGGGCGGATCGATCCGGGCGACAAGGATCCGGCGGATGCCGCGATGCGCGAAGCGATGGAGGAAATCGGGCTCGCGCGCGAATACATCACGCCGCTCGGTTATCTCGATCCGTATCTTTCGGGCACCGGCTTTCGTATCGTGCCGACGGTCGCGCTTGTCCGCCCGGATTTCACGCTCGCGATCAATCCGGCCGAAGTGACGGAAGCGTTCGAGGTGCCGTTCGATTTTCTGATGTCGCCCGGGAATCACCAGCGGCATAGCCGCGAATGGAGGGGCATCCTGCGAAACTATTATGCGATGCCTTACGGGGAGCGCTACATCTGGGGTGCGACTGCGGGTATGATCCGGCGTCTTTACGAGCGAATCTATTCATGAGCCGAACGCTTCTCGAAGTTGCGCTTTTCCTCTCGCCGTTCGTGCTGTACGCGCTCTACCTGTTCGCGACCCAGCGCGATGCGCGCGAAAAAGAGCATTGGCGGATGCAGGTGCTGATCATCTGCGCCGTCGGCGGCTGCATGCTGGTGATCGCGAGTCTCCTCTATTTCGCGCATTTCGGCGGCGTCGGGCCGGGCAGCACTTACGTGCCGGCACATATGGAAAACGGCCGGCTGGTGCCGGGGCACTTCAAATGAGCGCCGGCGCGGAATCCGCCAGACTCGATTCCAAACAAGCGCCGTGGCTGTTCGGCGGCCCGCTTCCGGAACTGCTCGGTGTGCTGAATGCGGACGGCGAAGAGACGCGCGTCGTCGGCGGCGCCGTGCGAAATGCCCTGCTCGGCGAGCCGGTGGCCGAAGTCGATCTCGCATCAACGGCAGCGCCGGAAGAGATTATCCGGCGCGCGAAAGCCGCGGGCTTTCATCCGGTGCCGACCGGCATCGAGCACGGCACCGTAACGGTGGTGATTCACGGCAAACCGTTCGAGGTGACGACCTTGCGCGAGGATGTCGAAACCGACGGTCGCCACGCCAAGGTGCGCTTCGGCCGCGACTGGCAACGCGACGCCGAGCGGCGCGATTTCACGATCAACGGTCTTTCGTTGAAGCGCGACGGCACGGTGGTCGATTTTGTAGGGGGCCTCCCGGACCTGAAGGCGCGACGTGTGCGGTTCATCGGCGAGCCCGAGACGCGCATTCGCGAGGATTATCTGCGCGTGCTGCGCTTCTTCCGTTTTCATGCCGGTTACGGCGAAGGATTGCCGGATCGTGCCGCTCTTTCCGCCTGTATCCGCGCGCGCGACGAACTTGCGGCGTTGTCGCGCGAGCGCATCCGTGCCGAGTTATTGAAGCTGTTGATGGCAAAGCACGCCGTGCCGGTGCTCGCGACGATGAGCGAGGTTGGCATTCTCGGACAGGTGCTCGGCGGCATTCCGCTTCTCGCCAGCTATTCGAACCTGGTGAAGGCGGAAGCTGCGGCCAAGCTTCCCAGGGATGCCATTCGGCATCTCGGTGCGCTTGGCGTATTTGTCGTCGACGATGCCGAGCGATTGAAGGAGCGTCTGCGGCTTGCCAACGCCGAGTTCGACAGGCTGCACTCGATGGGCGATCGCTGGTGGCGGATCTCGCCCGCGCAGGGCGAGCAGACGGCAAAGGCGCTGCTCTATCGTATCGGCGCCGAGCGCTATCGCGACCGCATGCTGATTGCGCTTGCCCGCTCGCAGGCGAGGGATGACGACAAGGGCTGGCTCGATATGCTGGCATTGCCGGATCGTTGGGCAGCCCCTCAGTTTCCGTTAAAGGCAGCCGACTTTATCGCACGCGGCGTCGCCAGAGGGCCGGCATTGGGCGCGGCGCTTGCCCGCGCGGAGGAGGCCTGGATCGCGGCCGGCTTCCCTCAAGAGAAGGTGAAACTGAATTTAATTGCCGACGCCGCGGTCTCTGCCTAGCCTTCCAACAGGGAGGACTCCATGCGCGGCTTTCTTCGCAGCGTAATGATCTTTTTCATCGGCGGCATTCTCGGCACCGTATTCGGGATTGCGCTCGGCTTCTTCTTTTTCCCGTATGTATTCCCGCCGCCGCAGGCAACGGAGCAACTTACTGAAGCCGATCGCTCCGCTCTCGTCGCGACCGGCACTTTCATTCACGCCAATCCGTCCGACCCGGTGCATTGGGGGCGCGGCAAAGTGAGCGTTTATGAACGCACGGTGTTTCTGGAGCAGGATTTCGAGGTCGGGCCGGGCCCGGCGTTTCACGTCTATCTCGTGCCGAAGGCTTCGGTGCGGAATGCAGGCGACGTGAAGGACGCGATGTTCATCGACCTCGGCGGTTTGCGCGCCTTCAAGGGCAGCCAGCGCTACCCGATCCCGGGGGGCGTGAATCTGAAAGACTATCCGAGTGTCGTGATCTGGTGCGAGCGCTTCTCGGTGTTGATCTCGCCTGCCGACTTGCAGGCCGCACGCTAAAGCGGAAATGATCCCGCTTTGGTTATTTGTTTCAGCGCGACCTTTTCCGAAAACCGCTTCACACTTTTCGGGATCATGCTGTCTTACGGCCACTTCACTTCCGGCGGCATCGACGAGAGGATCGAGTCGACATTGCCGCCGGTCTTGAGGCCGAAGATCGTGCCGCGGTCGTAAAGCAGATTGAATTCGACATAGCGCCCGCGGCGCACGAGTTGCTCGTGGCGCTCGGCTTCGGTCCATGCCGTCGTGAAATTGCGGCGGACGATCGCCGAATAAACATTCAGGAAAGACCAGCCGACTTCGCGCACGAAGGCAAAGTCGGTTTCCCAGTCGCCGCTGTTCCTGTAGTCGAAGAAGATGCCGCCGATGCCGCGCGGCTCGTTCCGGTGCGGCAGGAAAAAGTAATCGTCGCACTGCTTCTTGAATTCATCGTAGGGCGCGATGCCGCGATATTTGTCGCAGGCTTCTTTCATCGCCGCATGAAATGCGATGCTGTCGGGATCGTCCTGCCGCCGGCGCTTGTCGAGCACCGGCGTGAGATCGGCGCCCCCGCCGAACCAGGCTTTCGTCGTGATGACGTGGCGAGTGTTGAAATGCACCGCGGGTACCTGCGGGCTGCGCGGGTGGATGATGAGCGAGATACCGGCAGCCCAGAAGCGCGGGTCGGTTTCGGCGCCGGGGATTTGCTTGCGGAACTCGGGCGCGAACTCGCCGAACACTGTCGAGACGTGAACGCCCGCCTTCTCGAATAACCGTCCATGGAGCATCGCCATGGTGCCGCCGCCGCCCGGCGCGCCGTTATGATCGCGGCGCTGCCAGGGTGTCTTCTCGAAGCGGCCCGGCTTGCCGGCATGGAGGTTCGCCGGCGCCTCGTCCTCGAGCGCTTCGAGGGCGGTGCAAATCTTGCCTTGCAGGTCGGCGAACCACGCGCTCGCCTTGTCTTGTTCGGCCTTGCTCATTTCGGGAATCCATCGGTCTGGCGTAACGCCTCGCCCAATACGATGGCGAGGCTGACCGCCACATTGAGCGAGCGCAAGCCCTTCCGCATCGGTACCTTAATGCGTGCATCCGCGATCCGATGCACCTCGCCGGGCACCCCGGCGGATTCGCGGCCGCATAGAAGCACATCGTCGGGGCGGAAGGCGAAACCGGTATGGGTCGTGTCGGCCTTGGTCGTCAGCAGGACGAGGCGACGATTCTCGCTTTTCAACCAGCCGTAGAAATGATCGAACGAGACATGATCCCGGATCTTGACGTGATCGAGGTAGTCGAGCCCCGCGCGGCGGAAGGCGCGCTCGTTTGCCGGAAAGGCGGCGGGACCGACGATATGCACCTCGATGCCGAGGCAGGCGCCGAGTCGCATGATTGTTCCGGCGTTCTGCGGAATGTCGGGCTGAAACAGTGCGACAATCATGCTTTTTCCGGACGGTGAAAATTGAGCCAAATCATTGTTCTCATTCGACGAATTACCCAAGAAAAGAGTCGAGATCGAAGGTATGCGAACACTGGACAATAAAGAGCAACGATGTAATTAGAAGCTCTCCAAAGGCGCCTATTATGCGCCGCGCGCGGCCCGGCTGGACCGGAAACCGTGTCGCGGCGTCTCTCTGGGTGGGGGCGCTATAGCTAAGGAACGAAATCGTGGCTACGAGCAAGACCGTCACGACCGAGCACACGCGCCGGGATTTTCTCTACATCGCTACTGCTTCGGTCGGTGCTGTAGGCGCCGCTGCGGCCGCTTGGCCGCTTATCAGTCAATTGAATCCGGACGCTTCCGTGCTGGCGTTGTCGTCGACCGAGGTCGACCTGTCGCCGATCGCCGAAGGGCAGATCATCACGGTGAAGTGGCAGGGCAAGCCGGTGTTCATTTCGCACCGGACGAAGAAAGAAATCGAGAGCGCGCAGAGCGTGAAGCTCTCGGAACTGCCCGATCCGCAGGCCGACTCGGATCGCGTCAAGAAGGGCAAGGACGAGTGGCTCGTCGTCATCGGCATCTGCACGCATCTCGGTTGCGTGCCGCTCGGCCACGAAGGCGAATACAACGGCTGGTTCTGCCCCTGCCACGGTTCCGTCTACGACACTTCCGGCCGTATCCGTAAAGGACCGGCGCCGCTCAACCTCGCGGTGCCGCCTTACGAATTCACGTCCGACAAAGCCATCAAGATCGGCTGAGGAGGGCGACCATGTCACACAGCGATTTCCAGCCGAAGAACCCCGCCCTGCAGTGGATCGAGCGCCGCCTGCCGATCTTCAGCATGGCGCATGGCTCGTTCGTCAGCTACCCGGTGCCGCGCAACCTGAACTACTGGTGGACGTTCGGCGGCATCCTCGCGTTCATGCTCGTCGTCCAGATCGTCACCGGCATCGTGCTGGTGATGCATTACACGCCGACGACGGCGGAAGCCTTCGACTCTGTCGAGAAGATCATGCGCGACGTCAACTTCGGTTGGCTGCTCCGCTATATCCACGCCAACGGCGCTTCGATGTTCTTCCTCGCCGTGTACATCCACATTTTCCGCGGCCTCTATTACGGGTCCTACAAAGAGCCGCGTGAGGTGCTGTGGATCCTCGGCGTGATTATTTTTGTGCTGATGATGGCGACGGCCTTCATGGGCTACGTGCTGCCGTGGGGCCAGATGAGCTTCTGGGCGGCGACCGTCATCACCAACCTGTTCAGCGCCATTCCCGGCGTCGGCAAGGCGATCACGCAGCTTCTGTGGGGCGGCTATTCGGTCGATCAGCCGACCCTGCAGCGTTTCTTTGCACTCCACTATCTCCTGCCGTTCATGATCGCGGGCGTCGTGGGCTTGCACATCTGGGCGCTGCATCACGTCGGGCAGGGCAACCCTGCCGGTATCGACGTGAAGTCGGATCGCGACACGATCCCCTTCACGCCGTATGCGACGGTGAAGGACAACTTCGCGCTGATCTGCTTCATGATCCTGTTCGCGTGGTTCGTGTTCTATATCCCGAACTATCTCGGCCATCCGGACAACTACATTCCAGCGAACCCGCTGCAGACTCCGCCGCACATCGTGCCGGAATGGTACTTCCTGCCGTTCTACGCGATCCTGCGCGCGATCCCGAACAAGCTGATGGGCGTGCTGGCGCTGTTCGCAGCGATCCTCGTGCTGGCGTTCCTGCCGTGGCTCGACACCTCGAAGGTGCGCTCGGCGCGGTTCCGTCCGCTCTACAAGCAGTTCTTCTGGGTGCTCGTCGTCGTCTGCATCGGTCTTGGCTATCTCGGCGCGAAACCGGCGGAAGGCGCGTATGTCATCATCGCGCGCATTCTCACGGCTTATTACTTCCTGCACTTCCTGGTGATCCTGCCGGTGCTCGGCTATTTCGAGACGCCGAAGCCGTTGCCGAAGTCGATCTCCGAGCCGGTGCTCGGCAAGAACGGAGCGGCGGCCGGCATCGGCGCGCGCGCGCCGGAAAAGAATTGAGGGGAGCCCATCATGCGTAAAACTGCTCTTCTCATTGCCGCTGCCGCCCTGTTCGGCTCCGTCGTTTCGACGCAGGCAACCGAAGGTCACATTGTGATCCAACGCCAGCCGTGGAGCTTCGCCGGTCCGTTCGGCACCTTCGACCGGGCTCAGCTCCAGCGCGGCTACCGCATCTACAAGGATGTCTGCTCGGCTTGCCATGCGATGAAGCTGGTCTCGTTCCGCAATCTTGCGCAGCCGGGCGGTCCGGGCTTCAGCGAAGCCCAGGCCAAGACAGTCGCGGCCGACTACAAGATCACCGACGGTCCGAACGACAAGGGCGAGATGTTCGAGCGTCCGGGCCGGGTTTCCGATCACTTCCCGTCGCCGGATCCCAATGAGCAGGCCGCTCGCGCCCGCTTCAACGGCGCCTATCCGCCGGATCTCTCGGTGATCGCGAAGGCGCGCGGCGTCGAAGCCGGCTTGCCGCGCGGTTTGATCGACATCATTACGCAGTACCAGGAAGGCGGCCCGGACTATCTCTACGCGCTGCTCACCGGTTACGGAAAGCCGCCGGCCGGCGAAACGATCGGCGACACGCAGCACTGGAACCGGGCGTTCCCCGGCCACCGGATCTCGATGCCGCCGCCGCTCTCCGACGGTCAGGTCGAATACACCGACGGCACGCCGGCAACGGTCGATCAGTATGCCCGCGACGTCGCAGCCTTCCTGATGTGGGCAGCGGAGCCGCACCTTGAGGCCAGGAAACGTATCGGCTTCCAGGTGATGATCTTCCTGATCATCTTCGCGGGACTTGCCTACTACACCAAAAAGAAGGTGTGGGCGGATCTGCACTAAGCCCGCAGCAAATGTTTCAAAGGCGGCCGGGAATTTCCCGGCCGTTTTTTTTTTTGAGCGATGCTAGGTTGCCGGCAGAGGACAGTATGAACCAGCTACGACGCGCGGCTGATCTCAAACGGCTTATCCGGACGATCCCGGATTACCCCCGGCCAGGCGTGATGTTTCGCGATATCACGACGCTACTCCTCGATCCGCAGGGGCTACGCGCTGCGGTGGACGAACTGATGCTGCCCTTTCTCAATAGGCCGATTGATCTTGTCGCGGGTATCGAGGCGCGCGGTTTCATTCTGGGCGGTGCGGTTGCGCACGAGCTCGGCAAGGGTTTTGTGCCGGTGCGCAAGAAGGGCAAGCTGCCGCACAAAACGATCGGGCAGGAGTATCAGCTCGAATACGGTATCGATGCCGTCGAGATCCACGCAGACGCGATCGCGGCAGGGCAGAGGGTGCTCTTGATCGACGATCTGATCGCTACCGGCGGTACCGCGGAAGCGGCAATCGAACTTGTGCGGCGCTCAGGCGGAGAGCTGGTGTCGGCCGCTTTTATCGTCGATCTTCCGGAACTCGGCGGCAGCGAGAAATTGCAAAAACGTGGCGTCTCGGTGCACACGCTGGTTTCGTTCGAAGGCCGCTAACGTATCAGGCTCTGTGCTCATCGCGGAACGCCGGGCGCAGGAACAGCGCCAGCGGGATCGTCAGCAATACCGCACAGGCCACGGCAGTGAGCGTCAGGTTGATGCCGAACTGGTCGCCGACCAGGCCGTACAGGACCGGCGAAACAGCGCCCGCGCCGATGGTGCCGGTGTAGAAGATGCCGAAAGCACGCGGCCGTTTCTTCGCGGGCACCAGGTCCGGAACCGAGCCGTAAAGTACCGATGATGTGCCGTTGAGCGCAAAACCGATGAACGGCAACAGGGCGAACGTGCCCCAGAGCGGCAGCGGTAAAAGCGCGATAATGCCGAGCGCGGTGAAGCCCTCGGTAATGACGACGGTGCCGATGGTGCCGACGCGGTTGCCCAGGAAAGCGCAGCCGAGCTTGCCGAGCGCGCCGCCGCCGAACACCAGCATCAGGGCAAAGCCGATCTCCGGCAGCCCCGCGCCCTTCAGCTTCAGCAGGAACGGCAGAAACGTAAGGAAAGCCATGCGCGTCGCGCTGTCGAGAATGCCGATCACAAACAGGAACCAGAAGCCTGAATTGCCGCGCGGGGCCGCCTTCGATCCTTTCGTCTCGGTCTTGTTGTGGGCCTCGCTGACGGCCGGGGTGAACATGAAAATGAGAACGGCGGAAAGGATGCCGAGCGTACCCATCAGCGAAAGCGTGTAGCGCCACGCCAGCACGACGAGGAGCACCGAGGTGAGGGCGGGGATCGCCATCTTGCCGAGGTCGCCGGCGAAATTATAGGTGCCGATCGCGGCGCGAGCGCGCGCGCCGTAAGCGCTCGCGACGAGATTGGACGCGACGGGATGCTGGACGCTCGCGGCAAGGCCGCCGATGAACAAGGCCGCGAGCAGCGTGAAGAAACCGGCGCTGGCGCTGACCAGAAAATAAGCGGCGCCGCAGAGCGCGGCGGCGGCGGCGAGAATGGCGCGCGTGCCGGTCTTTTCGGCAAGCCTGGTCGCGGGAATCTGGAGGCCGGCCATGGCGCCGGAAAACACGCTGCGAATGGCGCCGACCTGTGCGTAATTCAGGCCGAATTCGGCCTGCCAGATCGGCAGCATGACGAAGATGAGATCGGTGTAACCGTCGAACAGCGCATGGGCGCCGCCGGCAACGCCCATGGCGCGGCGCTCGACGGATTTTTTCCCGGTATTGCCTGAGGCGGTGGTTGCGGTCATGCGGAGCGGCGCTCGATGAAGACGGCACCGTCGAACTGATAGACCGGTGTGCCGTTCTGGTTGTGGCCCGCGAAACGCGTCCTGATGACGCCCCAGCCGGGACGGGATTCGCTGACGCGTTTCTCGATGACTTCGCTGGTGAAGGTGATGGTGTCGCCGGCATAAACCGGCTTCAGCCATTTCAGGTTGGTAAAGCCGGGCGAAGGACCGGTTCGCGCGGGCTTCTCGCCCCGCTCGATCATTTCGGCGGCGAGCCGCCTGGTCGAGTCGACGATCATGCGCATGCAAACGGAAGCCGTGTGCCAGCCGGAGGCGCAGAGCGCGCCGAAGTTCGATTGTTTCGCCGCTTCCTCGTCCATATGAAATCGCTGCGGATCGTAGCGGCTCGCGAAGCGCTTGATCTCCTCAGCGGTAAATATGTGCTTGCCAAGCTCGCGGCTCCAGCCGACCTCGATGTCGTCGAAGAACAGCATCAGGCGGCGCTCCGTTTGGTGAACATCGACGTGAAGCGCGTTTCCATCACCACTTCGCCGCGCTGATTGAGAACTTCGCATTGATGGCGGACGAGGCCGATGTCAGGCCGGCTTTTCGAGGCGCGCGTTTCGAGCACGGTGTGGCGCACGCTCAATGCATCGCCGGGGCGAACCGGCTTCTTCCACAGCGTCTCGTCGATGCCGGGCGAACCCTGCGAGGTGGAGTTCAGGAGCAGGCCGTCGCAGAACATCCGCATCATGATGGCGCAGGTGTGCCAGCCCGAAGCCGCGAGACCGCCGAGGATGCTTTGTTTTGCCGCATCCTCGTCGAGATGCATCGGCTGCGGGTCGAATTCGGAGGCGAACGCGACGATCTCTTCGCGCGTCACGATGCGCGGCCCCCATTCGCGGACTTGTCCGGCTGCCAGATCTTCGAAATAGATCAGACTCATAGAGCGTTGGCGTTGTTCTGTTTCCGCACCAGAGAAAGCACGGAACGCCGCCCTTGTCACTTATATGACAGTTGAGCGGAACGCAGGGCAGCCCTGCCGTAGAGCCTGCCGTCAGGTGGCGAAACGGAAATGCAGCACGTCGCCGTCGGCGACGGTGTAGTCCTTGCCCTCAAGGCGGAGCTTGCCGGCGTCGCGCGCCCCGGCTTCGCCCTTCAGCGCCACATAATCGGGATAGGCGATGGTTTCGGCGCGGATGAAGCCCTTTTCGAAATCGGAATGAATGACGCCGGCGGCCTGCGGGGCGCGCGTGCCCTTGGTGATGGTCCAGGCGCGCGTCTCCTTGGGGCCGACGGTGAAATACGTCACGAGATGCAAAAGCTCGTAACCGGCGCGAATCAACCGGTCGAGGCCCGGCTCTTCGAGTCCGGCTTCCTTCAGGAATTCGGCGCGGTCTTCGGCCGGCAGCATGGCGATCTCGGATTCGATCTTGGCGGAGATGACGACGCTAACCGCGCCTTCGGCCTTCGCTCTGTCTTCGACCTTTTTCGAGAAACCGTTGCCGGTTGCGGCAGCGCTTTCCTCGACGTTGCAGACATACATCACGGGCTTTGCCGTGATGAGACCCAGGGCGCGGAAGGCATCTTCCTCCTCGTCCTTGCGCTCGACGAGCCGCGCCGGCTTGCCTTCGGAAAGAAGGGCGATGGCGCGCTTCATCAAATCGATGGTGAGCGCAGCTTCCTTGTCGCCGCCCTTGGCTTTCTTTTGCAGGCCATCGACGCGCTTTTCCAGGCTGTCGAGATCGGCGAGCATCAATTCGGTTTCGACGGTCGCAGCATCGGCGATCGGGTCGATCTTGCCTTCGACATGGGTAATGTCGCCGTCCTCGAAGCAGCGCAGAACATGGGCAATCGCGTCGACTTCACGGATATGCGCGAGAAACTGGTTGCCGAGCCCTTCGCCCTTCGATGCGCCACGCACGAGGCCAGCGATATCGACGAAGGTGAGGCGGGTGGGGATGATCTCGGCGGAGCCGGCGATCGCCGCGAGTGCGTTGAGACGGGGATCGGGTACGGCGACTTCGCCGAGATTGGGCTCGATGGTGCAGAACGGGTAGTTCGCCGCCTGCGCCGCCGCCGTCTGCGTCAGCGCGTTGAAGAGGGTCGATTTGCCGACATTCGGCATGCCGACAATGCCGCACTTGAATCCCATGAGATTTATTCCGTTTCCTGATCGGTTCCGCCCGGCGCCTCGATCGGCGCCTTGCCGCTCGATTGAATGGCGAGATGGACGCGGTTTTGAAATTTGTCCGGCTGGCCGGCCGCGAGCAGACCGGCGCTATCGGCGACAGCGTCCAGCACTGCCTCGACCCAGCCGTGCTCATCCTTGAAGAAGTCGGAAAGCACGTAGTGATGCACGAGGTTTTTGTCGCCCGGATGGCCGATGCCGAGGCGCACGCGCAGATAGTCGTTGCCGCACATCGCGCTGATCGAGCGCAGGCCGTTGTGGCCTGCGTTGCCGCCGCCGACCTTTACGCGCACTTTCGCCGGCGCAAGATCGAGTTCGTCGTGGAAGACGGCGATGTCTTTCAGCGGAATCTTGTAGAAATTCTGCGCCGCCTGCACGGCGTTGCCGGATTCGTTCATGAAGGTTTCGGGTTTCAATAGCAGCACTTTTTGTCCGCCAAGCTCGCCTTCGGCGGTCATGCCCTGAAAGCGCCGCCGCCACGGCCCGAAGCGGTGGCGGCGGAAAATCTCGTCGATGGCCAGAAAACCGATATTGTGCCGGTTTCCGGAATAGCGCGGCCCCGGATTGCCGAGCCCCGCGAACAGAAGCATTCGTCGCCTCCGTGGCCGCGCCTATTCCAGTTACTTCTTGGCCTTGTCGGCACCAGCCTTGGCGTCGCCTGCAGCGGCTTCCGCGGCAGGGGCAGCGCCTTCCGCCGGAGCGGGAGCGCCTTCGGCGCCCGGCGCCGCGGCCGCCGCAGCAGCTGCGGTGGCTTCGGCTTCGGCCTTCGCCTTGGCTGCGGCCTGTTCTTCGAGGTAACCCGACGAAGAAACGATCGTCGCCACCGTGAAGTCGCGGTCGCTGATGACCGGCTTGATGCCTTCCGGCAGTTTCACCGCCGAGATGTGCAGCGACTTGCCGATCTCGAGGCCGGTGAGGTCGGCTTCGATGAATTCCGGAATCTTCTCGACCGGGCAAATGAATTCGACGGTGTGGCGCACGATGTTGAGCGTGCCGCCGCGCTTGATGCCCGGCGATTCTTCCGGGTTGATGAATTTCATCGGAATGGCGACGCGCAGCGTCGAGCCCGGCGCGACGCGCTGGAAGTCGACATGCGTCAGCGTGTCACGCAGCGGATCAAGCTGAAAGCCGCGCGGAATGACCTGATGCTTGGTGCCGTCGAGATCGATGTCGATCAGCGTGGTCAGGAAGTGACCGACGTTGAGACGCTTGGAGACTTCGCTGAATTCGAGCGAAATCGACACGGGGGGTTTCTTGTCGCCGTAGATCACGGCAGGCACCTGGCCTGCGCGGCGCGCAGCGCGAGCGGCCCCCTTGCCGACTCCCGGACGCGCGATAGCCTTCAATACTGCTTTGGCAGTCATGATTTCATCCTTTGTGTGGTGCTTGCGCCGCCTCCAGGGGTGCGGGGCGTCAAGCGCGCGTTTCTATAACGAAAATGGCCTGTTTGCGCAATGCGAAGGAACCGGCTTGCGCCTTTTGCCATTGCCGTGCGAGGACCGATAATCGGTTGTTTTTATTAAGGATTAAGCGCCCATGCCGATCCGCCGCCGAGTCTTTGCCGCTTTTCTCGTGGTCCTCGCATTAGGCCTTTCGGCCTGCCTGCAATCGCGCGTGCCGCTATTCGACGAGGCCAAAGCCGTCACCCCGGCACCCGCCGGCCGCTACGAGGAGCAGGAAAGCAAGCTCGGCCAATGGGCCGTCAAGCAGGCCGGGACGTTAACGATCGAGAACCGCTCCTACAGCTGGAAGATCGACGGCGACAAGAGCGCCGAG
>Ga0182740_1002004_pt1 | contig 12936 bp, 14 predicted proteins | sample eDN5th37CKraftBY_FD_128872 | JGI IMG/M metagenome (GOLD analysis project Ga0182740, IMG submission 128872) | Enriched backyard soil microbial communities from Emeryville, California, USA - eDNA 5th pass 37_C Kraft BY (version 2) (version 2) | ecosystem: Environmental > Terrestrial > Soil >...
AGGCCTGACAGAGCCGGCCGGGACCCGAGCAGAGAAGGCGCGGGTCGTCCTGGCCGCGCCGCTCCGCCATTGCCCCGAGCCCGGCGATCGGCTCCAGGGCCCGGATCAGCACGGCGCTCCCCGGCAGGCAGACGACGTTCAGGCACCAATGGATCCCGTAGGACCGGTACACGTAGGCATGCCCGGCTGGGCCGAACATGGCTGCATTCCGGGCGGTTGGGCCGCAGAAGCTGTGCGAGGCCGGATCGTCGCCCGTGTAGGCCTCGGTTTCGACGATCACACCGCCGATCCCATCGACGAGCAGTGTGGCGCCGACAAGATCCCGAGCGGTGGCGACGGCATCCCGGGCGAAGAACGCGGACGGCAGGATCTCGGCCTTCGGCATGCGCGTGGTCACAGGTGTTCCTGGGCCCGGATCCGATCATAGGCCATCCGCACCGTCCCCTTGCCGTAGATCCGCTCCAGCCTGCGCACGGTGAAGTGCCCGCGGGCCAGTGTCTGAAAGTGATCGACGAAGGCGGCGTTGACGGCCGCGCCGCCGAGCGCCCCGAGCACCGGCACCGCTTGCGCAGCGACCTTCTGCGACACGACCACTCCGAACCGAGCCCCGATCTGGGCCAGCAGGCGCACGATGGCCGAGGCACTCTCGTCAACGACGCCGCGCCCAGCCATCTGCTGCAGGGCGCGGGTGACGGACTTCGCCATCGCGGCCCGCACCGCGAAGTAGCCGGCCTCGTGCAGGTTGTTCGATCTTGTATGTCCCCCCAGGGCAAAGACCTGCAGGCAGGCCAGCGCCGTCTCCGGATCCTGGAGGTCCTCGCCCTCGCTCTGGGCGATGCGGGCGATCGACCGCAGCATGATCGCGGTCGAGACCGGAAGCTCCACCAGAACCGCCGAGACGCCGAGCGCCCCACCCATGGCCCCCGACAGGACCGCGAGCGCCTTGTGGACGCGGGTTTCGGGGTCCCTGCCCTCCTTCGGGATCGTCTTCAGCGCATAGCGCAGCGCGCGGGTCAGCGCCACCTGGGTGGCCTTTGAGATCATGTCGGACGCCGCCTGAGGAAGCGCCTGCCCGAGCAGCTCGATCGGCCGGCCCGCTAGGGCCGACAGGCGCGCGACGTAGCTCGGCCCCTCGAGCGCGAGCACGGCCTGCCGCAAGGCCTCGCGATCTTCGTCCGAGAGGGCGATCTCGGGTGGCGCTGCGCGGGTGGCGGAGGACGGAAGGGGTTCCTGGCGGCGAAGTTCCTGGCTCATGCGGCTTATCTGGGGATTCCTGGCCGCTTTGGACAGCCCGCAACCCTTTAACTCGGCGTGGCGTTGGTCTTATGGAGGACGGAGGGGCCGATGTTGACCAGATCCGCCGCGGCGGTCATTCCCATGCTGATGGCCCACGTCGCCCTGGCCCAGCCTGCGCCACCTCTACCGCCTCCACGGCCCATCGAGACTCCGTCTCCCGCGACACCGCCGGCCCCACGGCCTGAGGCTGCGCCGGCGCCAACGGCGGAGGCGCCACCAGCGATCCCGGCAGCCGAGGATTGCTTGGCCGGACTGAAGGCGGCCGGATTCGAGATCGAGCCTGCTGAGCCGCCTCAGGTATCGAACGAGCTCTGCCGAATCGAGACGCCCGTGCGCCTCAAGGCCGTGCCGGTTCCGACAAGGCCCGAGACGATTGTCCGGCTGGCCAATCAGCCGATCCTGGCCTGTCGGTTCGCCGGGCCGTTCGGCCATTGGATCGGCGATCTCGTGGCTCCACTCGTGGCCGGCACGAAGCGGAGTGATCTGAAAGCCGTCCAGACAGGCCCTGGCTTCGAGTGTCGCAACCGGAACCGGGCGGCTGCGGGCAAGCTCTCGGCCCATGCGCAAGGGCTTGCGATCGACATCGCCGGCTTCGACCTCGCCAACGGAACGACCTTGAGGATCAAGCCTGAGCCCGACACTGCGCCGGATCCGGCGCTTGCCGCGCTCCGGACCGCGGCCTGTGGCTGGTTCACGACGATCCTCGGACCCGGTTCGGACGAGGCGCATCACGATCACCTGCACGTCGACATCGAACGACACGGATCCAGCGACCGTTATCGCATCTGCCAATAGGGGATCATCCCTCCCGGTTGCTACTCCCGCGCGGCCACCTTGTCCTGTGTCATCGTATCGAAGTCGCCGGCGTCATGGCGTTCGTGCAACTGCTCGGAGGGCTCGCCCGAGGTGCGGTTCACAATCCGCCCTCGTTTGACGGCGGGGCGCTCGCCGATCGCATCGGCCCAGCGGCGGACGTGCCTGTAATCCTGCACCGCCAAAAACTCGCCCGCCTCGTACAGGCGCCCCTGAACCAAACCGCCGTACCAGGGCCAGATGGCCATGTCGGCAATCGTGTACTCGGACCCTGCTATGTATTCATTGTCTGCCAGCCGCCGATCGAGCACGTCGAGCAGCCGCTTCGTCTCCATCGCGAACCTGTCGATCGCATACTCGATCTTCACCGGCGCGTAGGCATAAAAATGGCCAAAGCCTCCCCCCAGATAGGGCGCACTTCCCATCTGCCAGAACAGCCATGACAGGCATTCGGCACGCGGGCCGGCTTCGCGCGGGAGGAAAGCCCCGAACTTCTCCGCAAGGTAGAGCAGGATCGCGCCGGACTCGAAGACCCGGATCGGGGCCGGGCCGGAGCGGTCCAACAAGGCCGGTATCTTTGAGTTCGGGTTCACCGCCACGAAGCCGCTGCCGAACTGGTCGCCCTCGCCGATCCTGACCAGCCAGGCGTCGTACTCCGCGCCGGAATGGCCCAGTGCCAGCAACTCCTCCAACAGGATGGTGACCTTCTGGCCGTTGGGGGTTCCCAACGAGTAAAGCTGCAAAGGATGACGGCCGACCGGCAGCTCCTTCTCGTGGGTGGCTCCGGCGATCGGGCGGTTGAGGCTCGTGACGGGGCTCCCGCCGCTGCCCTTGTTCCACGTCCAGACCTTCGGCGGCACGTAATCGGAGGTGTCAGTCATCACTGCTGCTCCTGGCATTCGCGAGGCGTGCATCTGGAATCGACAGATCCCGTCGCGGGCCGGCTATAATGCAGGAGGAAGCCTTGTTGTGAAGCCTTGATCCAGCGTCTGGCGACACCGAGCTCCCGCTGTGATCGCTTGAAGTTGAGCGAACATCTCAGGAATTGGCCGTCGGGAGGTCTCGACATTGTGGTATTTCGGCCTTACCGCGACAATCCGATTTCCGTGAACGACAACGTGCAGATCCATGACCCAACACCTGAAGATCGATTTCGTCTCCGACGTGGCCTGCCCGTGGTGCGTCATCGGCCTACGGGGGCTTGAGCAGGCACTGGCGAATGCTGCGGACGCGGTCGAGGCGGATATCACGTTCCAGCCGTTCGAGCTCAATCCGAGAATGCCTCCAGCGGGGCAGAACCTCGTGGAGCATATCATGGAGAAGTACGGCTCCACGGCGGAGCAGTCGACTGCCAGTCGCGCGATGATCCGATCGCGCGGAGCCGAGGTCGGCTTCACGTTCAACATGATGGAGGAAAGCCGGATCTACAACACGTTCGATGCTCACCGCCTTCTCCACTGGGCAGGCACTGTCGGCCGCCAGCGAGAGCTGAAGCACTCGCTGTTCAGGGTGAATTTCACCGATGGCGCGAACGTGTCGGACCATGAGGTGCTGGTGGATGCGGCCGTCGCGGCCGGGCTCGACGGGCGTGAGGCACGCGAGATCCTGGCGTCGGGGCGCTACTCCGAAGAGGTTCGTAAGGCCGAGCAGGAATGGGTCTCCGCCGGCATCCGATCGGTCCCAGCCGTTATCATCAACAGGACATGGCTGATCTCCGGCGGCCAGCCGGCCGCTGCCTTCGAGCAAGCGCTGCGCAGCATAGCCGCTGAGCTTGAACAAGCCTCGGCCAGCGCCTGATCACGCGTTGAGCCCGGCGCAGGCGAAGGCTGGCCGTTGGGCGTACATGTAACCGACACTTTTACAGGCGCGGATCAGTGGCCGAAGCCCTCCAGCGGCCCGCTCGCCAGGATGGTCGCGTGCGATGCCGCACGGCCGGGCGACAACTTCCGCGGTATCCATCACGGTGAACCGAACGAGACAGGAGGGTGCCATGCAGGACGAGAGAGACCGGTATTCACGCGCCGCGGCCATCACGGCCGTTCTTGCTCTCGGCTGCACTCTTGGTGCTCTCTACCTGCCGCTTGTCTTGCACTAGCGCAGGTCCAAAAGGCCCCTTCCTCGCCCTGCCCTAACCAGTCGGCATCGTCACAGTCACATCCGTTCGGCCCATCAGCCGCTGCAGCTCGTTGCAGTTCTCTGCCTTGAGGCCCTGGAGATGCTTCAGGCTCTCCACCTCCTGCCCATCGAGGACATGGACGACGAGGCTGTCGCCCTCCCGTGCAACCCTGGCGATCGTCACGAGCCCGGTTGGCGTCTCGCGCTCGATCCGGCCTCCCAGAAGATCGTCGCATTGCAGACGAAGAATGATCTCCATCGGACTTCTCCTCGATGCTTCTCACCGACCCATAAAACGGACCAGGGATCGTCACGGATCCTGGACGATCGGCAGACGGCGTCCTGTGCGAACGGGCTATCGGGGAACGCACGCCTCGAACATAAAGATCGAGCGTGGGCTCAGCCAATCGTTCGCACTGGTAGAACTGGCCTCGGGTATCCTTCAGGCTGCCCGGAAGAGTTCAGTCTGACGCCATGAGGCGGACGACCGCCGCTCTCGCGGCCTTGCCAGTACGATCCGCTCCTCGAAACGTGCTTGCGCCTCCTGAAGCAGGCGCCGTTTCCGCGCGTACGGCTGTGTCGCCGCGGTTGCATCCTGCACGATGGCGGCCGCGGCAGCGTAAAGATCGGCGGTTGCGGCATCCAGACCCGGATCGCGTTCAAACAAGGCAAGCAGGCTCGCCAGGTTCTTTCTCAGGAGCGTCTGAAGGTCGCTGAGATAGGCCTGCTCACCGCCGCTTTGGATGGCTTTCAGGGTCGGACCAATCAGGTTGAGCTTTTCGTGGACGGCTTCATCGAGGGTCTTCTCCGTCATGGGCATTCATCTCCGAATAAGGGCCCACCCAGTCCCTGATTCACGCCCAGACAGCGTGCTCTTGCGAGGTTAACCGATCGTTGCGCCGGGATTTTCAATTCTGTCGTGAACCCGCCTAGGGCCTCACCACGCCTGCTGATGAACCTGGACCGGTCGAGATCCGGAGCCAGCATCTGGGGTCGTGAGCATGCCGCGATCGATCGCCTGCTCCAGCACAGCCGCAATGGCATTCTTGTCTCCGGCACGCACGCTGTCCTCGTAGGCCGATAAAGCTGGAACAATCAGGGTGCGAATGTCGAAGCGGAAGGGGTCGGACGCGTAGGTCCCTTCTGGAGAGGTCGTGAAGATGTGGGATGAGGGCGGATAGCCGATGGGATCATCGAACTGGTACGTGCAATAGATCCTGATCCCCTCATATTCCAGAAAAGTCTCTAGATTGTTGATGGTCTTGGACGGAGTGATCATGGTTGCCCCTTCATTATTGTTCAGTTTGGAGCGGCCTGTTTAAGCGTGATGGGGGCAGAATTGCGGCGATGCCAATGGAAGCATCGTGCAAGCCGGCAGCCGGCATTGGCACTCCTGCCTCGCAACGGCAAAGGACGCCGACAGATCGGCGCCCTTTTTACACACCCAGCCCTCGAGGAGCCGCTGACCGACAGCGCGCCTAATGCTCGCCATCGGGAAAGTCATCAGGCTGCGTCTTCCGATGCGCTGACGTCGTCGTTCCCTTGCAGCTCCGCGATCAGGAGACCAGCATTCTGTCGGATCTTGCCTTCGATCTCGGCCGCAATCTCGGGATTCTCCTTCAGGAAGGTCTTGGCGTTCTCGCGGCCTTGGCCCAGGCGCTGGCTGTCATAGGAGAACCAGGCGCCGGACTTCTCGACCACATTGGCCTTGACCCCGAGATCGATCAGTTCCCCCATCTTCGAGATGCCCTCGCCGAACATGATGTCGAACTCGACCTGCTTGAAAGGCGGAGCAACCTTGTTCTTGACCACCTTCACCCGCACCTGATTGCCGATCGGCTCATCGCGGTCCTTCAGCGTCGACGTCCGGCGGATGTCGAGCCGCACGGAGGCGTAGAACTTCAACGCGTTGCCGCCCGTTGTGGTCTCCGGCGAGCCGTACATGACGCCGATTTTCATGCGGATCTGGTTGATGAAGATCACCATCGTCTTGGTGCGGCTGATCGAACCGGTCAGCTTGCGAAGCGCCTGGCTCATCAGGCGGGCCTGGAGACCAGGACGGCTCTCGCCCATCTCGCCCTCGATCTCGGCCTTCGGCGTGAGGGCTGCCACTGAATCGATGACCAGAATGTCCACAGAGCTCGAGCGCACGAGCGTATCGGCGATCTCGAGGGCCTGTTCGCCGTTATCCGGCTGGGACACGAGGAGATCGTCCAGATTCACGCCGAGCTTGCGCGCGTAGACCGGATCCAGGGCGTGTTCGGCGTCGATGAAGCCGCACACGCCGCCCTTCTTCTGAGCCTCTGCGATCGTCTGGAGCGCCAGCGTGGTCTTTCCCGACGATTCCGGCCCATAGATCTCGATGATCCGGCCACGCGGCAGACCGCCGACGCCGAGAGCGATATCGAGCCCCAGCGATCCGGTGGAGACCGTCTCCACTTCGACAACCTGATCGCCGCCGAGGCGCATGATGGCGCCCTTGCCAAAGGCCCGTTCAATCTGGCTGACGGCAGTCTCGATTGCTTTTGTTTTATCCGTGGTCATCCCGAATCCAGTGCTTAACAGAAGAGCCTGATCCTAAGGATTTATGTGGCGAAAGAAAGAACAAAGACAGAACATATTGTCGCGACCTGCTACTGAAGGGACAAGCTGAGCCATTGCGCAGGTCCTACTCGCCTGAGCGCCGGGAACGCTGATGGACCGGCTGCGCGTCCCTCTGACTCCGGTCCCTGTAGAAGATCTCGATGCTGTCGTCAGTCGGAACACAGCTCGTCGCCTTGCCTCTTCTCGCGGGGGGCGGAGCCCGCGAGGCCGGATCGCCGGCGCATCGCGGGCTGCAGATGCTGTAGTCCGCGCTATCGCAGCGCCGCGATCACCACTTCCGCCAGGGCCGCTGAGGATTGCGGGTTCTGGCCGGTGAACAGGTTGCCGTCCTTGACGACATGTGTGCTCCAGTTCGGTCCCTGCTCGAAGTGGGCCCCCAGCTCGCGCAGCGTCCCGGCCAGCAGCCAGGGGGCGTTCTCGGCCGTTCCGAACTCGATCTCCTCCTCATCGCTGAGCGAGGTCATCCTGCGTCCGGCAAAAGGCCAGCGGCCGTTCTCGTCACGCGCCGCGAGCAGCGCCGCCGGGCCATGGCAAACCGCGGCGATGACCTTCGACCTGCGGTCGGCCGCGAGCAGCACCCGGCCCATGTCGGGATCCTTGTAGAGGTCCTCGACCGGTCCGTGCCCACCGGGGACGACGATCGCGTCGTAGCTGCCGGCATCGACCTCGGCGAGCACCAGCGGGTTTTCGATCCGCTGCGCGTTTTGCGCGAGATAGGCCCGCATGCGTTCCGCCACCGCCTCGCCCACCGTCCGGGGATCGAGGCTGCGCTTGTCCATTGTCGGCACGATGCCGCCAGGGCTGGCAAGATCGACCCGGAAGCCCGCGCGGATGAAGGCCTCGTCGAGATCGACGAATTCCTGGGCCCAGACGCCGGATTCGTAGGCCGAGCCGTCAGCACGGGTCCATGTGTCGGCGGCGGACAGAACGATCAGGATCTTGGTCATGGGTATTCTCCTGCTGGTCGTCGAAAGATGACAGGTGGATGTGGCGAGCCGTCAGATGTTCTGGCCGCCCGATACTTCGATCCGCTGCGCGGTGACCCAGCGGTTATCGCGGCCGAGCAGGCTCGCGATGGCCGGGCCGATATCGTCAGGCACGCCGACGCGCCCGAGCGCGATCATGTTGGCGAAGGCCTCATTGTATTCGGGCGTGTCGCGCACCGCCCCGCCGAGGAAGTCAGTCTCGATCGCCCCCGGCGCGATGGCGTTTGCGGTGATGCCGCGGCTGCCGAGCTCCTTGGCCATGTACAACGTGAGGATCTCGATCGCTCCTTTCGCGGCCGAATAGGCCGAGAAGCCCGGGTAGGAGACTCGGGTCAGGCCTGACGAGAAGTTCACGATCCGCCCGCCGTCCGCGAGGAGCGGGAGCAGCGCCTGGGTAAGGAAGAAAACGCCCTTCACGTGGACGTCGAAGAGCCGGTCGAATTGTGCCTCCGTGGTTTCGGCGAAGCTCGCCATCTCGCCGTGGCCGGCGTTGTTCACCAGGTGATCGAAGCTCTCGCGGTTCCACGAGTAGAGGATCGCGCGAACACGCTCGGCGAAGGCCGGCAGCGCGGCGATGTCGCCGACATCGAGCTGCAACGCGGCGGCCCTGCGGCCGAGCGCCTCGATTTCCGCGACCACGGCCTGCGCCTGCTCGGCACCGCTGCGATAGGTGAAGATCACGTCGCCGCCGCGACGGGCGATGCTGATGGCGGTGTTGCGGCCGAGACCACGGCTGCCGCCGGTAATGATCGAAGTGGTGACCATCGGGAGGTCCTTTCATGCTGCTTGGGATGTCGGCGACCCGCCGACGGGGTTGGGGCCAAGCCTCAAAGCCTCAGGGCGCGTCACTGAGGGCGGCTTGCGGCGTTGCGGTGCGCGGCATCGGGCGCGCGCTCGCGAGGGGGTGAAGTCGGACCATGGCGCGGCTGCACGCGCCTTCGTGAAAGAGCGCGCCGATCGCCACGAGCATGACCGCGAGTGCGCCGCCGCCGGCGGCGATCATGACCAGGCTGACCGCACCGGGAGGCACGGACAGAGCCTGGACGAGGAAAGCGCCGACCAGCCCGCAGACCGTCGTCGCCGCGAACAGGGCGGCTCCCACGTTCAGCAGGCCGAGCGCGCGGAGCTGGAGGTGGATGCGCTGCTCGGCGAGCGACAGGGCGCGTTCCGGATCGACGTAAAGCAGCGACAGCCTGTCGTCGTCCGCCGCAAGCGACGTGCGAAACTCGCGCCATTGCATGACCGCGAGGTTGTAGCGCGTGGTCGCGCCGTTCTGGAGAATTGCGCAAGCGTTTGTCAGGATCGCCGGCCCGGTGATGAAGCTCAGCACTGCAAAGGTGTCGTGCGGCATGACCCGGCTCCTTCTGCACGCGCGCGCTCCCGGACCCGCAATGGCGGGCTCGTCGGCGGACGTTCTCGATGGTTCGTGATGCTTGGCTGGCATACCTGCCGGCCAGTGCTCTTTGGCTGAGCCTAAAAATGGCTCATAGCCGGTCGCAGCGGAAATACTTTGTAGCTTTTTCGGCCATGCCTGGTAAGTATGGCTGATGGAACTTCGCCATCTCCGGTACTTCGTTGCCGTTGCCGAGGAAGGCAGCCTGACGGTCGCCGCCGAGAAGCGCCTCCATACCGCGCAGCCTTCCTTGAGCCGCCAGCTGCGCGACCTCGAGCTCGAGGTCGGGACCCAGCTCTTCGTCCGCACCTCGCGCGGGATCGTCCTCACGGCAGCGGGGCAGGCTTTCCTCGACCATGCGCGGCTGGCACTCGGGCAAGCGGCCGAAGCGGTCGCCGCCGCTCGGCGTGCGGTCCGACCGGCCAAGGCCAGCTTCTCGGTCGGTTTTCTGACGGGCCAGGAAGTCGAGTGGCTGTCGCACGTGACCCAGGTCCTGCGCGATCAACTCAAGGACATCGACTTTCGCGTCACCAGCGACTTCTCGCCCGCCATTGCCGCGGCCGTGCAGCGCGGTGAAATCGATCTCGGCTTCTCGCGTATCGAGCCCCAGCCCGACGTCACCTACAAGGTGATCGCCGAGGAGCCGATCGTGGCTATCCTGCCGCGCGAGCACCCGCTCGCCGCGCGTTCCGAGATCGACCCGGCCGACCTCGATCAGGTTTCCTTCATCGGCTATTCGGATACCCCTCACGTCCTGCGGAGCATCGTCGAGCGTTACCTGCGCGAGCGCGGCGTGGCGGTGTCGCCGAGCCACTTCCTCGACGGATTCGCGACAGGCATATCGCTCGTCGCGTCCACAGGAGGCCTTACGCTTCTCCCGGCGTATGTCGAACCACTGCTGCCCCGGTCGGTCGTGAGCCGGCCGCTGGTGGGAAGCCCGCCGATGATTGAAATCGCCGCCGGCTACCGGGCGGACAATCCGTCGCCCGTGCTGGCGAGCTTCCTGCAGAAGATCGACCAGCTCATCGCTTCTCGGTCCGCCGTGATCAGGCGTCGTTTCCCGCTATAATCCCTCGTGTGCAGCGGTTAGCTGTTCGTACGCTGCGTCGACATGGAAGTCCGATTTGGATGCCTGTGAGGCTGTGAGAAGCCTATGACCTGCCGACCCTGAAACTGGCCGCGATGATCAGCATGGCGACGACCAGGAGGCAAAAGGCCACCCGCAATTCCGTCACATGGGCAACGAGCCCAATCAATGCGGGCCCAGCCAGGATGCCCAGATAGCCGAGCGTGGTGACCGCGGTCACCGCCAGGCCGGCCGGCATCGCGCGGGTGCGGCCCGCGGCGGAGAACAGGACCGGCACCACATTCGAGGCTCCCGCCCCTACGAGCAGGAAACCGAACAGGTTTACGGAGGCGGAGGGAACGAGCACAACCACAAGGAACCCGACTGCCGCCAGGAGCCCACCGATTATGAGCACCCGCTGCTCGCCCAGGATCGCGCGCAGCCGATCTCCCATGAGGCGCCCCAGGGTCATGGCCACCGCGAATGCGGCATAGCCCAAGCCTGCGAACCCGACGTCGCTGCCCCGCTCCGAGATGAGGAACACGGCACTCCAGTCCAGGACCGCTCCCTCCACAAGAAAGCAAAGGAAGCAGAGAAGGCCAATGAACAGCACGATCCCCTTGGGCCATGCAAAGGGTGGAGCCGAGTCAGGGCTGTCGTCGCCATAGGGCAGTAGGCCCGGCAGGGAAAGCACGAGCAGGCCGAAGGATGCGGCACTGATCACCCCGGCGGCAAGGATCGGACTCAGGGCCCCGCTTCCAAGCAGGAGGCTCATCAGCCCGGCGCCGGCAATCCCGCCGACACTGTACAGGCCATGGAAGCCGGACATCATTGCCTTACCGCTGCTGCGCTCAACGATGATCGCCTGGATGTTCATGGCAACGTCGAGGGTTCCTAGCGCGGCACCGAAGACGCCGATCGCGACTGCCATCGCAAGCCAGCCGTCGAGCACGGCCAGCAGCGGCAGCGTCGAGAGGATCAGCAGGGCCGATGTCGTGATAACCGCCTTGCAGCCGATCCGGGTCGTGAGGACGCCGGTGATCGGCATCGCCGTGATGGAACCCAGCCCCAGGCAGAGCAGGAACAGACCCAAAGCGCCTTCGTCGAGACCCAGCCGCTCCTTGGCCAGAGGGACGAGCGGCGCCCACGCAGCGGTGGAAAAGCCCGCGATGAAGAAGGCAAGCCGCGTCGCGACCTGTTCGCGTACCCGTGCAGGATCACGCGTTGAGGTCGGAGCAAGAGAGGGCGGCATGCAGATGGATCCTGACGCGGAGAGGCAGCTTGTTGCGACGGGCGGATGTATCTCGCCGAATATACCACTCCTTAGCCAGAACCTTCAGGGCCGACAACGTCCCGGCCTCGTCAAGGACTCTTCCGCAGGAGGCAACGGTTCTACCGATGGCTGCCGGGCGATATCCGTAAGAACACCCTCCGGCGCCGCGAATCGTGACAGGCTGTCCTGGTTTCATCAGGCGTGCCAGCGGCGTCACCGCGTTCCGGTGCTTTCCTGCAAGGCCGACGCACGCAAGAACCAACGTTTTGTCCAGACAGGAGCGGTGACTTTTTCAATCATTTGAGGGGGCGGCCCACCAACCCGAATTGATCGAGGATGTGTTCGATGGCCAGACCGAATCTTTATTTCAAAGTCCATACGGAAGACGGCGGCTGGGATCTGTACCGGCTTCCATCGGGAAGCTCGAAACCGGTTCCGCTGCATCTCGATCTTCGGCCGGAGGACGGACCCGCGTCCTCGCTGGTCGAATTCAAAGGGGATATCTACTACACCGCCAGAACGCAGGAACACGGGACCGAACTCTCCCGGCTCCCGGCTGGCAGCCACACACCGGTCCTGATCGACATCAACAAGGGACCAGGCGGCCCCGAACCGGACCTGTTCGGCTCTGTGCCTCGCTACTTCACCCAGTTCGACGGGCACCTGTTCTTCACTGCCTTCACGGACGATCTCGGCACGAAGGTCTATCGCATTGCACCAGGCAGCGAAACGCCGACGCTCATCGGGACGCCGGACAGCCCGACCGTGGGCATAACCCGGCTCCAGGTATTCGACGACAGGCTGTATTTTGGAGCCGAGACCGAGGAGCACGGGGCCGAGTTCTTCCGTCTCGATCCGGGCAGCACCATCCCGACCGCGCTCGACCTGACGCCGGGGCCGGAGGGCTCCCTGCCGGGCACCACGACCCTCACCGAACTCGACGGCCAGTTCTATTTTGCTGGCCGACGAGGCGATGTGGGAAACGAGCTGATGCGGTTTTCGCCCGGCTCCGAGGTCGCGACGGCCATCGATATCGAACCCGGCCCGGACGGTTCATTCCCCAACGAGATCACGGCGTTCCGGAATGCGGTCTATTTCAGGGCCGACACCGAGCAGCACGGCTCCGAGCTCTACAGGCTGACAAACGGAAGTTCCACGCCGACACGGATCGACATCGAACCGGGTGCGGACGGCTCCATTCCGGCAGATTTCACCGCATTCAAGGGCCACCTCTACTTCGTCGCCGAGACGGCGGCGCATGGGCGCGAGCTCTATCGGCTGTCGCCCGGCAGCAAGAAGCCGGTCCTCATCGATATCAACCGCGGTCAGGAGAGTTCGAACCCCTCCGACCTCACCGTCATGGGCGGTCATCTCTATTTCACAGCCACGA